>Ga0180217_1003247_pt1 | contig 13949 bp, 13 predicted proteins | sample eDN3rd37CBELigOP_FD_128521 | JGI IMG/M metagenome (GOLD analysis project Ga0180217, IMG submission 128521) | Enriched Organic Plus compost microbial communities from Emeryville, California, USA - eDNA 3rd pass 37_C BE-Lig OP (version 2) (version 2) ... | reverse complement strand
TGCTGGCCGCCATCCTCCTGAAGATGGGCGGCTATGGGTTCCTGCGCTTCTCGCTGCCGATGTTCCCGCTGGCGTCGGCGGACTTCACGCCGCTGATCTTCACGCTCTCGGTCGTCGCCATCATCTACACCTCGCTGGTCGCGCTGATGCAGGAGGACGTGAAGAAACTGATCGCCTATTCCTCCGTCGCCCATATGGGCTTCGTCACGATGGGTATCTTCGCCGCGACCGCACAGGGCATCGGCGGCGGCATCTTCCAGATGATCTCGCACGGCATCGTGTCGGGCGCTCTCTTCCTGTGCGTGGGGGTGGTCTATGACCGTATCCACACCCGCGAGATCGCGGCTTATGGCGGTCTCGTCGAACGCATGCCGATCTATGCGGCGGTGTTCATGCTCTTCACGATGGCCAATGTCGGCTTGCCGGGCACGTCCGGCTTCGTCGGCGAATTCCTGACGCTGCTCGGCACCTTCAAGGTCAATATCCAGGTGGCGACGATTGCGACGCTCGGCGTGATCCTGTCGGCCGGCTACGCGCTGTGGCTCTATCGGAAGATGGTGTTCGGCAAGCTCGAAAAGCCGAAGCTGCAATCGATTCAGGATATGGACGCGCGCGAGATCGGCATCTTCGCGCCGCTCGTCATTCTCACACTGCTGTTCGGCTTCTGGCCGAAGCCGGTGCTGGACGTGTCGTCGGCCTCGGTCGATGCGCTCGTCGCGCAGTATCAGACAGCGATCGGAAAGACCAAGAAGGCGGAAACCGAATTGCGCACGGCGGGTGACAAGAAATGACCGGCGAGATTCCAAATCTCATTCCGGCGCTGCCGGAGATCATTCTCGCCGTCGGCGCCATGGTGCTGCTCATGGTCGGCGCCTATGGCGGCGAACGCACCAACATGACGGTCAGCACGGCCTCGATCGTGGTGCTGCTGGTGGCCGCAATCGCGGTCGTGTTTCTTCCGGCCGGCCGGCTTTCGACCTTCGGCGGCAGCTTCGTCGTCGATGACTTTGCGCGTTTTGTGAAGATCCTCGCTTTCGGTGGCACCGCGGTCGCGATCCTGATGTCGTTCGACTTCGTCAGGCGCGCCGGCATGCGCAAGTTCGAATATCCGGTGCTGATGATGTTGTCCGCGATCGGCATGGGCATGCTGATCTCCGCGACCGACCTGATCGCGCTTTATCTCGGTCTCGAATTGATGAGCCTCTCGCTCTATGTGATCGCGGCGATCGATCGTGACTCGGCGCGCTCCACGGAAGCGGGGCTGAAATATTTCGTCCTCGGTGCGCTGTCGTCCGGCATGCTGCTCTACGGCGCCTCGCTGATCTATGGCGCGACGGGGCAGATTTCCTTCGCCGGCATCGCCCAGGCGGCCCCTCAGGGCGGACTCGCGGTGACGGTCGGTCTTGTGTTCCTTCTGGCCGGGCTGTGTTTCAAGGTCTCGGCCGTGCCGTTCCATATGTGGACGCCGGACGTCTATGAAGGTTCGCCGACGCCAGTCACGGCCTTCTTTGCGTCGGCGACCAAGGCCGCGGCGATGGCGGTGTTCGTGCGCGCAACCATGACCGCGTTTCCGACGGTGACGCTGCAATGGCAGCAGATCGTCGTCTTCGTCTCCATCGCCTCGATGGCGCTCGGCGCGTTCGCCGCGATCGGCCAGACCAATATCAAGCGCCTCCTGGCCTATTCCTCGATCGGCCATATGGGCTTTGCGCTGGTTGGGCTCGCCGCCGGAACGCCGGAAGGCGTGCAGAGCGTCCTGATCTATATGGCGATCTATGTCGCGATGACACTCGGCACCTTCGCCTGCGTGCTGTCGATGAAGCGGCAGGGCGCAATGGTGGAGAACATTTCCGATCTCGCCGGGCTCGCGCGCACCTCGCCGATGATGGCGTTCCTGTTCGCGATGCTGATGTTCTCGCTCGCCGGCATTCCCCCGCTCGCCGGCTTCTTCGCCAAGTTCTATGTGTTCCTCGCCGCGATTAATGCGGGCCTCTATGCGCTCGCCGTCATCGGCGTGCTGACGAGCGTCATCGGCGCCTATTATTATCTCGCCATCGTCAAGACGATGTATTTCGACGAGCCGCACAAGAGCTTCGAGCCGATGCCGGGCGAACAGGCTTTCGTGCTTGGCGTCGCCGGCCTGTTCAACCTCTTGTTCTTTGCCTATCCGGCGCCGCTCGTTGACGCTGCGACGGCTGCGGCCAAGTCGTTGTTCTAGGCAGAGACGGCTCGATGGTCTTCGCGCTCGGGCCGCGCGCCCTCGAGGCGGGGCATCGCCTGGCCGTCCACGATACGCTTGACTCGACCAACAGCGAAGCGTTGCGGCGCGCGCGAGAAGGTGAACGAGGGCCGTTATGGATAGTGGCGCGTGAACAGACCGCAGGTCGCGGGCGACGCGGCCGCGAATGGTTCTCCGGAGGCGGCAATCTCGCAACGAGCCTTCTGTTTACCGCGTCGGTGGCACCGGCCGTTGCCGCGACGCTCGGCTTCGTCGCGAGCCTCGCGGTCCATAAGGCCTGCAGCGCACTCGCGCCCGGCCTCGATGTCGCGCTGAAATGGCCCAATGACGTGCTGGCACAGGGCGGCAAGATCGCCGGAATCCTCCTCGAATCCGAGGCGGCGGGCGTCTCGACGGCCGTGGTTGTCGGAATTGGCCTCAATCTCGCCGCCGCACCCGCCGGAACCGCATTCCCGGCGCAGTCGCTGCGTGCGCTCGGCCATCGCGTCGCGCCGGAAGCCGCTTTCGAGGCGCTGACGGATGCATGGAGCGCGTTGGCTGCCTTATGGGACAATGGCCGCGGATTTGATGTCATCCGCGCGGCTTGGCTCGCACAGGCAAGGGGAATCGGGCAATCGGTCTCGGTACGCGCAGGAGATCGGGTGGAAGACGGTATTTTCGAAACGCTGGATGAGCAGGGCCGCCTGATCCTGCGCATGGCTGATGGGACCGCACGCGCCATCAGTGCGGGCGACGTCTATTTCGGCGATGCCACGAGTGCCGTTGCGGCGGCGGGAGCTGTGCGCTGATGGCGGGAAACGAAACCCAGTTCGTTTTTGCGCCGCTCGGCGGCGTCGGCGAGATCGGCATGAATCTGTCGATCTACGGCATCGGCACCGAACACCGCCGCCGGTGGATGATCGTCGATTGCGGTGTGTCCTTCGCCTCGGAAGAACACCTGCCGGGCGTCGATCTGATATTCCCGGATATCCGCTATCTGGTGGAGGAGCGGCGCAATCTTACCGGCATCGTTCTGACCCATGCGCATGAGGACCATTTCGGCGCATTGTTCGATTTGTGGCCGCAGCTTCGCGTCCCGGTCTATGCGACGCCTTTCACCGCGTCACTGATCGAGGCGAAGAAGGCAAGCGAACCGGGCGCGCCGGACATCGATCTGAAGGTGGTGCCGCTCGGCGGCCGCTTCGATCTTGGCCCGTTCAATGTCGAGCTCGTGTCGATGTCGCATTCGATTCCGGAATCGAATGCCCTGATCATTCGCACGTCGCTCGGAACGGTGCTGCATACCGGCGACTGGAAGCTCGACCAGACACCGGGTGTCGGACTGCCGACCGATCAGGACAAGCTGCGGCGCCTGGGAGAGGAGGGCGTTCTCGCAGTCGTCGGCGATTCCACGAACGCCGTCCGCGATGGACGCTCGCCATCGGAAGCGGACGTGGCCCGGACACTGGCCGAGCTGATTGCAGCAGCGCCGGCGCGGGTTGCGGTGACCACCTTTGCATCGAATGTTGCGCGGTTGCGTGCGGTCGCGGAGGGCGCGAAGGTCGCCGGCCGCGAAGTCGTCATTGTCGGACGGGCCATGGAGCGGGTGGCGCAGGTGGCGCGAGAGACTGGGTATCTCGACGGGATCGGTGAATTCCGCGGCCCCGATGTCTACGGTTATCTGCCGCCCGACAAGGTGGTCGCGCTCTGTACCGGCAGCCAGGGGGAGCCGCGCGCGGCGCTGGCGCGGATCGCAACGGACGATCACCCGGACATCACACTCGGCGTCGGCGACCAGGTGATCTTCTCGTCACGCACGATCCCTGGCAACGAAAAGGCGGTTTCCTCGGTGATCAACGGACTGATCGACCAGGGGGTGCATGTCATCACCGACCGGACGCATCTCGTCCATGTCTCCGGTCACCCGCGGATTGGCGAGGTCGAGGAATTGCTCGGCTGGCTCAAGCCGAAGATCCTGATCCCGGTTCACGGCGAGGCCTTGCACCTGTCCGAACATGCCGCGATCGGGCGCAGGCTCGGTATCCCCGACGTCGTCACATGCCGCAACGGTGACATGGTGCAGCTTGCGCCGGGACGGCCGGGGGTGATCGACAAGATCCCGCATGGCCGGACCTACAAGGATGGCGTGGTGATGGTCGACGCCGAAAGCCGGACCATCGCCGAGCGCAGGCGGCTCAGCTTTGTCGGGATGATCACCGTCGCGCTGGCGCTTACTGAAAAAGGCGCGCTGGCGGCCGATCCCGAAATCGAACTGATCGGCATCCCGGAACGCGGCAAGGACGGTCAGCCGCTGGCCGATATTGCCCTCGACGCGGTTCACGACACTTTCGAAAGCCTGCCGCGACAGCGGCGGCGCGATCCGGATTCGGTCGCAGAGGCGGTGAGGCGAGGGGTCCGTGGCGCGGTTGCCCAGCAATGGGGCAAAAAGCCGATCTGTTACGTCCACGTTCTTGCGGTATGATGGCGTCATGATCGGACGACTGAATCATGTCGCGATTGCCGTTCGTGATATCGCGAAGGCATCGGAAGTCTATCGGACGACGCTGGGCGCCGAAGTATCAGAACAGGTGCCGCAGCATGAACACGGCGTCACGACCGTGTTCATCACGCTCCCCAACACCAAGATCGAGCTGCTCGAGCCGCTCGGTGCGGAATCCCCGATTGCCAAATTCCTCGAACGCAATCCGGACGGCGGTATCCACCACATCTGCTATGAGGTGGACGACATCATCGCCGCGCGGGATGCCTTGAAGGAAAAGGGCGCGCGGGTGCTCGGGAGCGGCCAGCCGAAGATCGGCGCACATGGCAAGCCGGTGCTGTTCCTGCATCCAAAGGACTTCTTCGGAACGCTCGTGGAGCTCGAGCAGGCCTGATCACTACGGGCGCGCCAGAACGATGCTTCGGCGCAGTTTTGCGAGAATTGGCGTAGCCGCATGACCTTGACCACCGGCCTCGCGATCTACTTTCTGATCTGGTGGGTGACGCTGTTTGCCGTTCTGCCGTTCGGTGTGAAGTCGCAGCACGAAACCGAGTTTGAGCAGGGCACTGATCCCGGGGCGCCTGTGTTTCCCCGCATGCTGCAGAAGCTGCTGTGGACGACGCTGGTCTCTGCGATAATTTTCGCAATATTATCAGTGATTTACAAATATCACCTGATCGGATTGGACGATATTCCGGGGTTGCCCAGACCGCGCCCGCTGACCTGAATTCCAATTTTCCCCAAGGTGCCGCGGGGAACGCATTCGGCCCCACCGCCGTTATCGCTGACGAGATTTTGCGGGGCCACGGCATGCCACATTCGCGCTATTTGATCCGTCAGACCGGGGACGGCTGGAGCATACAGTTCGCCGACGCCGATTTCGGGCCCTATCAGACCAAGCAGGAAGCGCTGATGTTTGCTGTGGATGCGGCGCAGCGACTTGGCGAGGAACGCGGCGAGAATGCGGAAGTCTGCCTGCTCGGGGAAAATGGTCACTTCCACCCGGAATGGACGTTCGGACGCGACAGCTATCCGCCGCGTCTTTGAGGGCGAAGGGAAGGGAACATTCGTCCGGTCGAGCTGTTGAGCCATCGCGTCAGCCGGAAACGGCTGTGCAAGCGCCGGACGGCCTATACCCCCTCCCCAATACGAGGTCGTCCGGCGCCTTTTTTGCGCTTCTGGACTTTTGTGCTGCCCGACGAAAAAGAGCAGGGCAACGGCCCTGCTCTAAATAAAAATATAACGCTTCCCGCGCGTGATTTAAGTTTATTGGCGAAGCGTCAGCGGCGCAATTCGCGCTCGCGATCCTCCCAAGACTTGGACCGGTTGGGCGACGCTGCCCAACGCGAAGGCGAAAGCTATATCAGCTTTCTAGGTCTCGGCAAGGCCCATGAATGCCTGTTTATGGGGCCTAAACGAACGTGCCTTGAGTTTTCCGGCGCGATCCGGTTTCACTCCGCCGGCGACCATTGGGGTCGATTCTCCGAAAGCAACAGATGCGACTATCGCGGTATTTTCTTCCGATTTTGCGGGAAACGCCCAAAGAGGCGGAAATCGTGTCGCACCGCCTCATGCTGCGTGCCGGCATGATGCGTCAGGAGGCCGCCGGCATCTACGCCTTCCTGCCGCTCGGGCTGCGGGTGCTCGACAAGATCTGCGCCATCGTTCGCGAGGAGCAGAACCGCTCCGGCGCGATCGAACTCCTCATGCCCACGATCCAGTCGGCGGAGCTGTGGCGCGAGAGTGGGCGCTACGACGCCTACGGCAAGGAAATGCTGCGGATCAAGGACCGGCATGAGCGCGAAATGCTTTATGGTCCGACCAACGAGGAGATGATCACCGATATCTTCCGCGCCTATGTGCGATCGTATCGCGACCTTCCGCTCAATCTCTACCACATCCAATGGAAGTTCCGTGACGAGGTCCGGCCGCGCTTTGGCCTGATGCGCGGCCGCGAATTCCTGATGAAGGACGCCTATTCCTTCGACATTGACCAGGCCGGTGCGCGGCATTCCTATAACAAGATGTTCGTCGCCTATCTTCGCACCTTCGCGCGGATGGGGCTGAAGGCGATCCCGATGGTTGCGGAAACAGGGCCCATCGGCGGGAATCTCAGCCATGAATTCATCATCCTGGCCTCGACCGGGGAGAGCGAAGTCTTCTGCCATCGCGACTATCTCGACTTCGAGGTGCCGGGCGCGGATATCGATTTCGACGACGTTGCCGGGCTGCAGTCCACGGTGGACCGCTGGACCTCGCTTTACGCGGCCACGTCAGAGAAGCACGACAACGCGGCGTTCGAAGCCCTGCCGGAAGGAAGCCGCGTCTCCGCGCGGGGAATCGAAGTCGGTCACATCTTCTATTTCGGCACCAAATATTCCGACCCGATGAAGGCCGTGGTAACGGGACCCGACGGAGCCGAGCATGCGGTCCATATGGGTTCTTACGGGATCGGTCCGTCGCGCCTTGTTGCAGCCATCATCGAGGCGTCCCACGACGACGCGGGCATCATCTGGCCGGAAAGCGTTGCGCCGTTCCGGGTGGCGATCCTGAACCTGAAGCAAGGGGACGCGGCCACCGACGCGGCATGCGAAAAGCTTTATGCGGACTTGCAGGCCCGGGGCGTCGACACCCTGTACCACGATCTCGATGAGCGGCCGGGTTCCAAATTCGCCACTGCGGACCTGATCGGGATTCCCTGGCAGGTCGTAATCGGCCCGAAGGGCCTTGCTGCCGGCCAATTTGAGGTGAAACGTCGGTCGGACGGGAGCCGGGAGATGTTGAGCCCGAGCGAAGTGCTGAACCGGCTGGTTTAGCGACGCCCGCGCTGGCTGTCGGGGGTAATGTCCCCACGAATTTATGTGGGCTGCGGCCACTTCGGTATTTGGCGGTGGCTTGAATTGGCCAGAATCTGATGAAATCCGCAGATTCAGGAGTCTGAATGAGCGAACCCAGCGCAACGCGCCCCTTTGCGCCTTTCGAATGGATGCTGTCGCTGCGCTATCTACGAGCGCGGCGAAAGGAAGGATTCATCTCGGTCATCGCCAGCATCTCCTTCCTTGGGATCATGCTTGGTGTTGCAACGCTCATTATCGTCATGGCGGTGATGAACGGATTTCGCAAAGAGCTCCTTGAAAAGATTCTCGGCATGAACGGGCATCTCCTGGTGCAGCCGCTGGAATCGCCGCTCACCGACTGGAAGGAACTGGCGCAGCGTCTGAGCGGGGTGCCTGGTGTTCGGCTCGCCGCGCCCATGGTTGATGGCCAGGCGCTGATCTCGTCGCCCTTCCATTCCACCGGCGTCGGTGTGCGCGGGATGCGCGCGGCCGATCTCGACAAGCAAGCTTCGATCACGACGAACCTGAAGCAAGGCACGCTCGACGGGTTCGATGAAGGGCAGGGGATCATTATCGGCAAGCGTCTCGCCGACGCCCTGTCGGTTCGTGCCGGCGATAACGCTACGCTCGTCGCGCCGCGCGGCGCGGTTACGCCGATGGGCACCACGCCGCGGATCAAGACGTATCGAATAGCCGCGGTCTACGAGATCGGCATGTCGGAATACGATTCCAATTTCGTATTCATGCCGCTTGCGGAATCGCAGGCTTATTTCAATCGCTCCGGCGATGTGACCGCGGTCGAAGTCTACATCGACAAGCCGGACAATTACCGCGAATTCCGAACCCTGCTGACGAAGGCTGCCGAGCGCCCAATTTTCATAACGGACTGGACGCAGCGTAACGCGACCTTCTTCAACGCGTTGCAGGTGGAGCGCAATGTGATGGCGCTGATCCTGTCGCTGATCGTCCTCGTTGCGGTGCTCAACATCGTGTCGGGGCTGTTCATGCTGGTGAAGGACAAGGGGCGGGACATCGCGATCCTGCGCACGATGGGAGCGACCCAGGGCGCGATCATGCGTGTCTTTCTGATTACCGGCGCCTCGATCGGCGTTGTCGGGACGACCCTGGGCTTTTTGGTCGGTGTCGTGGTCTGCGCGAATATCGAGTCGCTGCGCCAGTTCGTCTCATGGCTCACCTCGCGCGAGATATTTGCGCCCGAATTGTATTTTCTCTCGCGCCTGCCGGCCGAGATCGATGCGGGCGAAACCACGGCCGTGATCGTCATCGCGCTGGCCATGTCGCTTGCGGCTACGCTTTATCCGTCATGGCGGGCGGCGCGGCTCGATCCTGTCGAGGCGCTCCGCTATGAATGAGCGTGTGATGGCGGATGATCAGACAACGTCATCGGGTCCAGCGAAGGGGCCGGTGCTGTATCTGAACGCCGTCCATCGGCGCTATCAGCAGGGCGAAGCCGAACTGACGATCTTGCGGGGCGCGGAACTCGGATGCTGGCTCGGCCAGTCCATCGCGCTGATCGCGCCATCAGGCGCTGGAAAGTCCACCTTGCTGCACGTTGCAGGTCTCCTCGAGCATCCCGATGCGGGGGAGGTGTTCGTGGATGGCCGACCGACTTCGAATCTGTCCGATGCGGAACGCACGCAGATCCGCCGGGTCGAGATGGGCTTCGTCTATCAAGCCCATCATCTGCTGCCGGAGTTTTCCGCGGTCGAAAATGTGATGCTGCCGCAGATGATCCGCGGCCTGTCGCGGAGCGAAGCCCGCAAGCGAGCCAGCGAACTTCTGACCTATCTCGGCCTGAACGCGCGGCTGGAGCATCGGCCGGCCGAGTTGTCAGGCGGTGAGCAGCAGCGCGTTGCCATCGCCCGCGCGGTCGCCAATGCGCCCCGCATCCTGTTGGCCGACGAGCCCACCGGAAATCTCGATCCGCATACCGCGGACCACGTATTCGATACGCTCAGGCAACTGGTCGCCGCATCGGGTCTTGCCGCGATCATCGCCACCCACAATCTCGATCTTGCCCGCCGCATGGACCGACGCGTGACAATCCGCGAAGGCGTCGTTATCGAGCTCGAATGAGCCTACGGTCCCGAATAATCAAAATCCGCCGCTATTGACCCACACCGTTTCGTGCCCATCTTGCCCGCGTTCCGGGATCGGACCCTTCCATAACATCAGGCCATGACTGAACCATCTCCTGCCTCTGCCAAAGCGGAAGACATTGTCGGCCGCGAGTTGCGTCCCTTGCCTTCCCTCATTTTCGGATCGCGCTGGCTGCAGCTGCCGCTTTATCTCGGGCTGATCGTCGCCCAGGGCGTCTATGTGCTGCTGTTCCTCAAGGAGCTCTGGCACCTCACGTTGCATGCGATGGATTTCACCGAACAGCAGATCATGCTGATGGTGCTGGGTCTGATCGACGTGGTGATGATCTCCAACCTGCTGGTGATGGTGATTGTCGGCGGCTACGAGACCTTCGTCTCCCGGCTGCGTCTTCAGGGGCATCCCGATCAGCCGGAATGGCTCAGCCACGTCAATGCCAGCGTCCTGAAGATCAAGCTCGCCATGGCGATCATCGGCATTTCGTCGATCCACCTGCTGCGAACTTTCATCGAGGCTGGCAACCTCGGCAGTCCGAAGGCGAGTTATACTGAAGCCGGGATCATGTGGCAGGTCATCATCCATCTCGCCTTCATCGTTTCCGCAATCGGCATCGCCACGGTCGATCGGATGAGCCAGGTGCCGGCCAACCACGCCCGCCGCGACCACTAGTCCAGGACGACCCCTCGCTATCGATGCTTTCCCGTTGGCTCGGCTCCAACATGCGAAGCCGGGCTTGGCAGGAGGGCGTCTGCGCGAGCCGGACGATACCCGCTTGGGTAGTGGGTCAGTTTGAAATTCTGGCGGCTTGACTAGCCCTAGTATCGGGACGGATTCGGAGCCATATTGGAGGAATGGACCACAAGCCGCCTAAGCGCCCCCGCGATTCAAACCAGCTTGCCAAGACCATCATTGGCATAGCTACCGGTGAGATTGAAGATCGGCCGCAATCGCCAGAGGAACAGGGCAAAGACCCGGCCGCAGCCGCTCTGGGACGCAAGGGCGGTCAGGCTAGGGCTAAGCTGATGTCTGCTGAGGAACGCTCAACTATCGCTCGGCAGGCTGCCCGGCGGCGATGGCAGGATCGGGAAGGGTGATTTAATTGAGCCCTGAAGAACTTTTTTTCGCTTGAGTTCGCGCCACTGGTCCCCTTCCTTTATTTCCAATGCGAGATCGCCTTCCTTTTCGAAGTGGATTTGCATTCCTGGGATAGCGAATGCGGCTCCGCCGGATTGGTGAAACTCCATGCTCGCTTTGAATAGAAGCGGCTCACGGTCTCCCACCATTAGTCGGAGATCGAACTTTTCGACGCCTTTTTCTGAGGCAAAAATTTCTGCCCAAATAGATAGATTGATCCATGCAGGGAAGCTGCCGACTAAGATGTCACCTGTGTAAACGCCAATCAAAATGTCCTTGTTAGTGACTTCCTTTCGGATGTCATCGCAAAAGATTACCGAGGAAAATTCGAAGGCGGGCATTTGTTGCTACTCGGCGGCAACAAGTTGAAACTCTGCTGGGCTATTGGTCGCTGTAGGTGACTTTATCTTAGCGGTCTTCGATGAAACCTCAGGGGTCGCCTTTAGAGTTGCGCCCATAACTTTTGCGGCCAATGGATGCAGGTAGTTTTGTTTGGCGCGGTCAGAAAACCGTACAATACGGTGATCCATCTCCGCGCCCATACCTAGCAACAAATCGCTTATCGTGTCAGATTCGTAATTGCTGGGTTCAGTAAGCCAGCGCGTAATTTGCGCCGGACTCTTCTCCAACAAGTCCGCTAATTGTTTCTTGGTAATGCGACCAGCGGCCGCTTCTTCGGCGAAGAATTCAGCAAGCGCCGCATGGATGCGGTTTTGCTGCCGACGACGATAGTAGGCTCGATCACGCCGCGAGATTGGCCTAGTGGTCTTTGAAGTATTTTCCATTGATCGCTCCCGACACTACGTCACTCACGTTGGTTGAGATCAGCGGTTGATAGGTGTGAAAGAGATTTACCCACTTTGTCCGAGCAGTAATTTTAACATTGCGCCATTCTCGCGACTGCCACTCACCGAGTTCTTCGCGCAGCGCAAAATTGGTTGCCACAAAAACATCACTTTGAGCAAATCGGCCCAAAATACGTATTGAGGGCTGAGGACGAACACTTCTGATTTCCCAGACCCCTTCGGACGCCCGGTAAAGCAAGAACAGATATTTCGGGCCGATCGGCTCGCCTGCAGCGAAGACTTCAAGATCAGCCAGCAAGAAGCCTTTTCTTTCCTCCCAGTCATCATCAGGCCCAGGCTCATTCAGAAAATCCCAAAGCCTTTCTTCGATCAGAAGAACCCGTTTAGGGGACGTGCCAGCTGCGCGGGGCTCCAAGAGGAAAAGTCGGCGCTCCCGCACTCGCTCCTCAATTACTTGCACAATTGACATATAAGTCAACCGAACTAACTGCAACCTAAGAATGATGAGTCAATTTGACTCAGCTTATAGGGAACCATTGAACCGTCAAACAGAACCATAGTGCTTGACGCTAAGCATAAAGGGTCATATCGTCGAGCCATGAACAAGCTCGACGCGAAGGCCCGTGCTCAAATTCTTCACCTGCTGTGTGAAGGGCAGTCGATCCGAGCCGTCACCCGTCTAACGGGCGCTAGCAAAAATACGGTCTCTAAGCTTGCTGTGGACGCTGGTCGGGCCTGCGCCGCTTATCAGGACCGAGTGCTGCGGAATCTCCCTTGCAAGCGGGTCCAGGTCGATGAAATCTGGTCGTTCGTCTATGCGAAGAACGACAACGTCGCGTCGGCCAAGGCCGCGCCGGAATACGCGGGCGATGTTTGGACTTGGACCGCGATCTGCGCCGATACCAAGCTGATCGCTACGTTCGCTGTCGGCGGGCGCGATACCCAAACGGCCATCGAATTTATTGATGATCTGCGGGAGCGGCTGGCCAATCGTATCCAGTTAACCTCTGACGGCCATCGCCCTTATCTGACCGCCGTGGACCGCGTTTTTGGCGCTGACGTTGACTACGCAATGCTGGTCAAAATCTACGGTTCCGATCCGGTCGTGGAGAAGCGTTACAGCCCCGCCAAGTGCATCGGCGCAAAGCGGGAGCGGGTGATCGGCAATCCCGATCCCGCCCATGTCAGCACCTCTTATGCGGAGCGGCACAACCTGACTATGCGGATGCATATGCGCCGCTTCACTCGGCTGACAAACGCTTTCTCTAAGAAGGTCGAGAACCACGCTGCCGCCATCGCGCTTCACTGCATGTACTACAATTTCGTCCGCATTCATCAGACATTGAAAGTGACCCCGGCAATGGCCGCTGGCGTAACGGATCGACTCTGGGAAATGTCGGACCTTGTGGGTGTGCTCGAAGCATGGGAGCGCGGAAAATCCCTGCCACAATCAAACTGACCCACTATCCCCGCTTGACTGAGAACAAAAGAAGAACTATGTTCTCTGTCCGTTCTTTACGAGCGGGTCGAAGCGGGGTTCAGCTAGGAGGCGGGGATGTTTCGCGCTGTAGTCGAGGAGGCCGCCGCACTGGCCTCGCTGTCGCTCTTTCTCGGAATGATCGCCATATGGGCGCAAGTGCTGGGTGGTCTCTGACTGCGTGATCTGTGCGTAGCGTCGTGCGTTTGTTGCGTCCGCGGGAGAAAAGGACGCGGTTTCGGCCGGGCGCCCCTCGTTAGGTCGCGTCGCGTTTGAGGGGCGCCCGGCTGCTTCCTCGTCTGGCTTAGCTGGGCCGCGTTCGCCGGCGTTGCCCTGACTTGGAGAGCCCGCCTTGGAGAACCAGCCTTCGGGAGCCAACCTGAGAGAGGGGTCTTGGGGAAAACGGGCGTGCAGGGCCGCCGCGCCGGATTGAGGGTGGACTTGAGGGGACGGGCTCCCCACGATTGAAGCCGACCAGACAGATTCGTGAGGCTTCCGGTGTCGGATGCACCCTTCGTGCACCTGCATGTGCACTCGTCCTATTCCTTGCTCGAAGGCGCGCTGAAGATCGGCAAGCTGGCCGATCTCGCCAAGGCCGACCGGCAGCCCGCACTCGCGTTGACCGACACCGACAATATGTTCGGTGCGCTGGAATTTTCCGAGAAGCTCGCCGGGAGCGGAATTCAGCCAATCGTCGGGTGCTGCTTTTCCGTCGATTGCGGGGACCAGCCGCGGGACCCGCGCAATCCCGCCCAGAACCGTAAGTTGCCGCGGCTCGTGCTGCTCGCCGCGACCGAGACTGGATATCGCCGGCTGATGCGGCTGTCGTCGCGCGCCTTTCTCGAATCGCCGTCCAACG
>Ga0180217_1003245_pt1 | contig 13960 bp, 15 predicted proteins | sample eDN3rd37CBELigOP_FD_128521 | JGI IMG/M metagenome (GOLD analysis project Ga0180217, IMG submission 128521) | Enriched Organic Plus compost microbial communities from Emeryville, California, USA - eDNA 3rd pass 37_C BE-Lig OP (version 2) (version 2) ... | reverse complement strand
CGTCTATTTTCTTCATCTCCCACAAGAAGCTTTAACGCTTCTGTTGTTTGGTGGGAAGCAACCATGTTGACAGCAGGCGAGATAACTCCGACCGTATCACATGTCATCCCATCAAACGGAATATGTTTTAATAAACAGTGCAGGCAAGGTGTTTCATGTGGAATAATGGTAAAAGATAAACCATAGCTTCCAACAACGCCACCATATATCCATGGAATTTCATGTTTTAATGCAACGTCATTAATCAATAATCTTGTTTCAAAATTATCAGTGGCATCAATGATTAGGTCCACATGCTCAGCCAGTTCTTCAATATTGACCGATGTTACATCTTCAACATATGAATGAACTTCTACTTCTGAATTTATTTTTTTCAGACGAAGCTTTGCCGCAACAGCTTTAGGGATGCGATTCTGTGCATCTTCTTCTATGTAAAGCTGTTGTCGCTGCAAATTGCTCCATTCTACATAATCACGGTCAACGATTGTAAGTTTTCCTATCCCGGCGCGGGCAATCATCTCGGCATTTGCGGTACCCAATGCACCAGCTCCAACTACCAGGATATGTTTCTTTCGTATTTGCTCTTGACCTTTTTCCCCGATTGGAGAGAATAGTATTTGTCTAGAATAGCGTTCCATTAAGTCGTAATCATTCCTTCTGTTGGACTACTTGCGATAGCATAGTCTTTTTTAGCTATTCTACCAGCTTCATACCCTAATCTGCCAGCTTCAATAGCCAGCTTCATCGCTACAGCCATTTTCACTGGATCTTTTGCAGCGGAAACAGCTGTATTTAAAAGGACTCCATCAGCACCGAGCTCCATTGCCAATGCAGCATCTGCAGGAGAGCCGATTCCGGCATCAATGATAACAGGCACGTTTGATTGCTCAATAATAAATGATAGATTAAGAGGATTTAATAATCCTTGACCTGAGCCAATAGGTGAAGCACCAGGCATAATTGCATGAACACCTAATTCTTCTAATCTTCTTGCCAGAACCACATCATCTGATGTATACGGTAAAACAATAAATCCTTCTTCCAACAGCATTTCGCTCGCTCTTAATGTCTCCACAGGATCTGGAAGCAATGAACGGTCACAGCCGATCACCTCTACTTTAATCATGTCACATAACCCTGATGCTTTTGCTAGCTTCGCAATTCTCACTGCCTCTTCAGCCGTTTTTGCACCCGCGGTATTTGGCAACAGTGTATATCTTGATACATCTAACTGTTCAAGGAAATTCGGCTGAGATTCTTCAAAAATATTCATTCGACGAACCGCAAACGTCAAAATTTCCGCTTCTGACTGAGCTACAGCTTCCTTTTGAATTTCGAATGACGGATATTTTCCTGTCCCCAATAATAATCTTGATTGAAATACTTTATCAGCAATTTTTAACATGTCAATCATCCTCCTCCTACAAAATGAACTAATTCAATTTCATCCCCATGTTGAATGGTTGTTGAATTATATTGATCCTTTACAACAATTTCCCGATTATGTTCTACGATAACCAGACGGTTTTCCAACTGATAAAAAGCTAATAACTGCTGAACTGTCTTAACATCTTCCTTCAGATCCACCAGCTCTCCATTAAGCTTTATGCTCATACGATCACCTCATTAGACTGTGCTAAATTTCTCGTTACAGAGAATGCTCTCACATAGTTTTCATCTATCTTTTTCTTTAAAATTAAATCCCTTATCATCATTCCTGTTTTAGGAGCAAGCAGGATTCCGTTTCGATAATGCCCTGTTGCAAATAGAATATTATCATCTTCAGGATGCACGCCAATATAAGGTTTTCCATCCTCTGACTGTGGTCTTAACCCTGCCCAGGTACTTATAAGTTGTGCAGAAGATAGCCCAGGCACGAGCGGGGAGACCTTTTCAATTAACGCATGAATTCCTCCTAAAGATGGTGTCGTGCTCCAATCATCCTCTACCATCGTGGCACCAACGACAAATCTTCCATCACCTTTGGGAACAATATAGCAATGATCATAAAAAATGGTCTTTTCCAAATGCAAAGTATTACTTTTTACTGCCAGGCATTCTCCTTTAACAGGCTTCATGCCATTTGGTAACCCTAACTGTTTAAAGAAGTAACCGCTCCAAACGCCGTTCGCTATAACTACTTTATTACAAGTAAAGTCTCCTTGTGGTGTACTGAGCATATAGTCATTGACCGATGTTTTTTTTATGGACTGAACAGGAGCATTCTCGATAAATGTCGCACCAAGTAAACTAGCTGATTTTGTAAATGCCTCACACACATGTGTTGGTGAAACATGGCCATCCTCCGGGATATGAAGTGCTCCTTCAATTTCACTTGATACAGAAGGTTCATGATTTAATACCGTTTCCCTTGTGTGCCATTCAAGTGCTTCATGCTGTTGTACCGCATTTTTTAAAGTTATGGCTTCTTCTTGAGATAAAGCTACTTTATACATTCCCTTATCAACTAGTTGAATATGAATCTGTGAAAAATGAGAAAGTTCGTCTTGTAATAGATGATATTGTCGTTGACTTTCCTTCGCAAACTGGAAAAAAGCATCATTCTTTTCGAGTTCAGAATTAGCTCCAAGCATTCCTGCTGCAGCACTTGTCGCACCAGATCCACCGTTATGACGATCCAACACTAGGACAGAGACACCTTCTTTTGCCAATTGGTAGGCAATCGATTGACCAATGATTCCACCACCAACAATTCCTACGTCATAGTGCTTGCTCATTGTATCTCTCCTCTACTACCTCTTTTAATTTCATCAATGCACTCTTGGGGTCTTTGCTCTCCATGACATAAGACATAACCGCTACACCATGTACGTTTGTTTGGTTTAGTTGATCAATTGTTTCGGGAGTAATGCCTCCGATTGCGATAACCGGTATCTTGACATTTTGACAAATGTCCTTCAACTGCTCGACACCCCGAGGCAAAAGATCAGCTTTACACGTTGTTTCAAAAATATGTCCATATAATAAATAATCTGCGCCTTCACTCTCACATTGAATCGCTTCCTCTAATGAATGAATCGATCGGCCGATTCTAAATGAAGGCCTGTATTTTTTTACTTCCTGAATCGAAAAGCCATGGCTTGGTAAATGGAGATTAGGTATGTTATGTAAAACAGCCACATCCATTCGATCATTTATGACGAGCTTTTCCTTTGGTACACCTTTGCCCACTAACACAGATAGGAGCTCCATCATATCTGAAGCTGACTTCGTTTTTTCTCGAATGTGGATATAATCAACTTCAGTGTGAATGATAGACAATCTTGATATCAGTTCATCTATGGTTTGCTTACCATCTGTTATGACATGGAATTCCATTACGATCACCTAGTTCTTATGGCAAATAAAAAAACCTCTTTTCTATAGAAAAGTGGTTTTACATACATTTATATATCATGCTGTAATCCACTTCCCTACGCTGGTATGAACCAGATCAGGTTATAAGGGTCTTAAAGAATCACTTTAATCTCAGCCCATTGTATAGGGCTCCCCTAGCGGTTGATTGCCAATATTTATTTGTTAATTACTATTATCATACCAAATGTGTGCGAACTTTCAAGAAATTATTTTTTTATCATCCTTGTTTTCGGTAAACTTTGTGCTATTCACTTATTATCGTGTGATTGATTGAAGCTCCAGGATACTCGCTTTCCGTGGGGCGTGCGGTGAGCTTCCTCGGCGCACGAGCCTGTGGGATCTCACCTGTCACGCTATTCCCACTGGAGTCTCATACCTTCCGCTTCAATCAACCTAATTAGTTTTGTTATAGAATCATGATAAGTAATTTTTTATATATAAGAATCAGACTAACTCAAGCTCCTGTTTAAGTTCATTCACATATTCTCTTGAGCCTGTGACGATGAGGCGGTCGCCTAGTTTAAGGTCTGTATCGCCGTGAGGGACAATGGAATCTTTCCCTCTGAAAATTCTTACGAAAATGATATCACCTGTAAACGGAAAGTTACGTAATAAAATATCATCGTATTTAGGATTGTTTAAATTGATTTGGTAAAGAGTTGTTTCTGAGTTTGTTAATATTCTCATCACACTTGGCGCTTCAATTAAAGCACGCAGTACTGTATTCGTAGAGAGTAGTGTTGAGAAGATATCAATTTCTTCATCTTTTAACTTACTTGCTAAGTCTGGTGAACCGACGCTTGCTATGACCCGATTAACTTGTTCTCCTTTGGCGTACAAGGCAATTGCAGCATTTTTCTGTTCATCCCCAGTTGCCACAACGATCATATCAACATCAAATGCATTCTGTTCTTTTAAAGCATCAACCTGAAACTCACTAATTTCTTTAATTTCGAATAAGGATTCAGCTATTTGCTTATCAATTTTGTCTTGTTGAATATGATAAACCGTTGTTTCATAAAGATCTGGATTTAATTCCCTTGTTACAGGTAATGTCATTTGGTTTGCACCAATAAATGCCACTTTAATTTTTGTAGGCTCTGCTTCCGTTTTAGGGAATAGCTTTTTAAAGAATATAGGTGTCACAATACTCGTAATAACAGCAACTAAAATCAAGGCTCCTGACATTTGAGATGTAATGATTTCCATCCTTTCCCCGATTGTCGCTGCTGCAATAACTAAGGATAATGTTGATGTTAACAAGAACCCAGAAGCTAAAGTGGTTTTCATGTCATACCATTTTTTCAAATACAACACGGGTACAATTTTAGAAATTAGTAAAGCGATAAACAATAATGGGATTAAAATGAAAATTTTAGGATCTTGGAATAATGCCCATATATCTAAATCGACTCCAACCATTACAAAGAAAATCGGAATGAGGAAACCATATCCAAACGAATCAAGTTTTTGAACCATTTCTTTGTTAGGAGATAGGAGTGATACTAATACCCCTGCTAAAAAGGCTCCAAGGATATTTTCTGCCCCTATAGTCTCTGAGATTGCCACTAATAAAATGATTAAAGTGAAAACAGCACGAGTCCCAATTTGAATGGTTCCCTTTGACATGGTTTCAATGAACGATCGATTCATAAACGTTTTCCCTAAGAAGTAGAGCGCAACACCTGCTCCAAACAGAATGAGTAGCAGCCATGTATTGCTTTCTCCTCCTCCATATATAGAAGCAAAAACAGCAAGTAAAATCATTGTCACTAAATCTGCAATAACAGCGACCAGCAAAATAATTTGACCAATGTTGGATTTCATAATGCCGGCATCTTTTAAAGTAGGAACAACTACACCCAGCGAAATGGTTGAAATAATCAATGTCATGAGGAATGCATTGTCCATTAAACCGATCCATACAAATATGTAAGAAAGTAATAATGATAAGGCAAATATCCCCACAAAAATAATTGTTGAAACTAAGAATGTATTTGGAGCATTTTTCCCTGAAGGAAGCTTTTCTTTCTTCTTCCCTCCCGCAAATGCTGTAAAGTCGATTTCAAGCCCACTTAGAAACATAAGGAAGATAAAGCCCAGCATTGATAGTGTCTCCAACCACATATCCTCGTGAACAATATTGAAGCCGCTTTTTCCAATAAATAACCCGATGATAATCTCGGCTACCACAACAGGCATAAAATTTAACTTTAAACGGTGGAGTAAAATTGGGGTTAAAAAGGCTGCGAGAATAACAATAACTAATGAAGTTACAGAAGCTCCGTGCATCCTATCCCTCCTTCTTTTTTTTCTATTATTGAAATGTTGAATGCAGAAATAACGATACTCGTATTTTTGCATTCAACCTCATCATTTTTCTTTAAGATAATTCTAGTACCTATCATATACAAATTTAATTTTCAATTGTATTAATATGCTTGCTTGTTTTTAAATCAAATATTGCATAAACAATGTAGCCATTCCAAAATAAATTAAAATACTAATAATATCATTAATCGTTGTAATAAAAGGGCCTGATGCAACAGCAGGGTCAACCTTTAGTTTGTGCATGATTAGTGGAATGAATGCTCCTGAAATAGTCGCAACTGTTAATGTAGCCAAAATAGACATACCTACTAATATTCCCAGAAAAAGTGTCCCTTTCCAAATAAAGACAGTTAGAGCAACAACAATTCCACATATTGTTCCTGTAATGAGTCCGGTTCCAGCTTCCTTGAGTACCATTTTGCTTAAACTTTGATCTTCAGTGTCTCCTAATGAAATTCTTCTAACAGCAACCGCTAAAGCCTGTGTCCCCGTGTTGCCTGCCATTCCCGCAATTAATGGAATGAAAACAGCTAAAATAGCAACTTTGTCTAGAGTTTCTTCAAAGCGTCCAATTAAACTTGCAGTAAACATCCCTAAGAATAATAAGATAATCAGCCATGGCAGCCTTTTTTTAGCTGCTGAAAACGGGTTTCGATCTGTTGATCCAACATCGGAAACAGCGGCTAATTTTGAATAGTCATCACTAGCCTCTTCATCAATAACATCAACGATATCATCAACGGTGATGATTCCTAATAAATGATTTTGAAAATCAACAACTGGAAGAGCTAAAAAGTTATAGTCCTTCATTTTCCTTGCGACTTCTTCTTGATCCTCAGCAACACTTACAGAATATACCCTCTCACTCATAATCTCTGAAATCATTGTATCTGAATCGCTTATAATCAGATCTCTTAACGATATAACTCCTGCCAGCTTCTCATCTTCATCGATGACAAACACATAATAAATGGTTTCTGCATTCGGTGCTTCCTGCTTCAATATTTGCATGGCAGAGCGAACGGTTTGATGGGCATGAATGGAGATATACTCAGTCGTCATAATACTACCTGCAGTATATTCTTCATAATGAAGCAACTCACGAATTTCTTCAGCTGCATCATCATCCATAATCGTTAAATAGCTTGCAACCTGATCTTTATCTAATTCATTCAATACATCGACTGCATCATCCGCATACATCTGGGCAAGCATTTGTGCCGCAAATGTGGGATCCATTTCAGATAAATAGGTTTCATATTGACCGTCTTCATCCTCAATGTTTTCAAACAATGCAGCCATTTCTTCAGGAGAAAGATATTGATATACTGTATTTCGTTGATCAAGATCAAGTTTAATAAATATATTTGCTTGGTCATATGGATGTTGCTCTAAAAAAATGGAACGGAATTCATCCATATTTTTATCTGACAAACTGGTTAGAAGTGCTTCCACTTCATGTTCTGTCTGTTCTTTTATTTCTGACATAAGTTGTTCCTCCTCTCTTTTGATCGATTGGATCGTTTATATTTATATGGAAAAATATTTCATGCGTTCGACAAAAACTTATATCCTTCTACATATTGTGCTTCTGTCCATAATAACTATAATATTCTATATACAAATGATGAATCAATAAGTTGACGACTATTTACACAAATGAAACATTTCTGAAAAGTGGACTGACCTGCAGCATAACAAAAAATTGTACATTCCACATCTTTTTAAAAAGGATTCTTTGCAAATCTTTCACAATCCTTTAAGATTGTACATGATACAATGAAGATGGACTGTTTTTCAAGTTTAATGATTTTAGAAAGGGATCGGCTATGACAAATGATAAATCCCCTCAACAACAAATAGATTATACGTTAATTTTTATATTATTTTTATTAGCGATTGTTAGTTCAGTCGCAATTAATAGTGCTGAATCAACATTACCCGCAACCCTGCAAAGCATCAATTTTTCGATGAAACAAATTCAGTGGTACATTATTGGTGCAGTTGCCATTGCAGTGACAATGCTCATCGACTATGATCGGTTTAGACAGCTTGCTTGGTATTTATATGGTTTTGGCTTTTTACTATTACTTGGTTTAGAAATATTACCTGAAGGAATCGTTCAAACCATTAAAGGAGCAACAGCCTGGTATAAACTTGGACCACTTGGTAATTTTCAGCCCTCAGAATTAATGAAAATTATCATTATTATCGTCTTAAGTAAGGTCGTTGCTGACCACAGAGAGAAGTATCCACAAAATACAACAACAGATGATTTTCTTCTAATAGGAAAAGTAGCTGCTGTTGCCGGCCCTCCTATTCTATTGTTAATTAGACAACCGGATATGGGGATGACAATGGTATTTTGTGTAATTATTGCATCTTTACTGCTAATTTCAGGCATTAAGTGGCGGATTATTCTGCCGGCTGTTATTACGTTTGTAGTGGGTGTTGGTACATTTCTTATTCTATTTTTTAAATACCCTGATATCCTTTTAAAATACATTCTAGGTGGTCAATCTTATCAATTGGACCGATTTTATGGTTGGTTAAATCCTTATGAATATTCAGGTGAACAAGGTTTCCAGCTTGTAAAATCACTTCTCGCTATCGGGTCGGGAGAACTACATGGAAAAGGATATAATAATTTAGAAGTTTATTTACCTGAGGCCCATACTGACTTTATCTTTGCGATTATTTCTGAGCAATTTGGATTTATTGGCGGCAGTATCGTTGTATCGTTGTTCTTTTTACTTATTTACAGAATGATTCACATTTCTCTGGAAAGCAATGATCCATTTGGCAGCTATTTATGTACTGGTGTTATCGGTATGATTACATTTCAAGTATTCCAAAACATCGGCATGACAATCGGACTTCTTCCGATTACCGGCTTACCATTACCATTTGTTAGCTATGGCGGTAGCTCACTGGCAACATATATGGTCGCAATCGGTATTGTATTAAATGTCAGGTCTCGTACAAGAAAATACATGTTTGATTAAGACAAGTGGTACTCTATTTCTAGAGTACCCTTTTTATTACTAGCAAAACAATGATGTGAGGTGTCTACATATGAAAATCGATGTGATCGGTGATATACACGGATGTTATGCAGAGTTTGAAGAGTTAACGAAGAAATTGGGATATGATTGGGAATCTGGTATGCCTGTTCATCCTGAAGGACGAAAGCTTTCTTTTGTGGGAGATTTAACAGATCGCGGGCCAAATTCTATTGAGGTTATTCATATTGTATATAAGCTTGTAAAAGAAAATCATGCCCACTACTCACCTGGTAATCATTGTAATAAGCTTTATCGCTTCTTTTTAGGTAATAAAGTCCAAATCACTCATGGACTTGAAACCACTGTTGCAGAATATGAACAGTTAGCAACCAATGAGCAAGCTGATGTGAAGGCAAAATTTATGTGGTTATACGAATCTTCTCATTTATATCAGATTCTCGATAATGGCAAATTGATTGTTGCCCACGCAGGCATTCGTGAAGATTATATAGGAAAGAACACCAATGCTGTCAAAACCTTTGTGTTATATGGAGATATCACCGGTAAGAAAAATCCGGATGGAACGCCTGTACGGCGCGATTGGGCTCAGCATTACCAAGGGAAACCAATGATTGTATATGGCCATACACCAATTAAAGAACCCAGACGGATAAACCGTACAATTAATATCGATACAGGAGCCGTTTTTGGTAATAAACTCACCGCCTTCCGTTACCCGGAGGAAGAACTTATTTCAGTCCCATCCAGCCTGCCATATGATGAAACAAGATTCAGGGAAAAATGATGGATGTGTCAATTCACTATCAAAGGCCCTACTAATGATGTAGTAGGGCTAACTAAGTAATTCACTCATATCCTCAGGCATTTCCGCCTCAAATGTTAATTGCTTTTCCAACAAAGGATGCCAAAATGACAGCTGTGAACTATGAAGGGCCTGTCTTTTGATCTCATTTTCGTTTCCACCGTATAATTGATCTCCACATAAGGGGTGTCCTAGTGAAGACATGTGCACACGGATTTGATGAGTTCTGCCAGTTTCAAGGATAAGCTTTACAAGTGTTTTATCTTCGAGTCGTTGAATGACCTCATAATGAGTAACTGCCACTTGTCCATCTTCACAAACTTCTCTCTCGATAATACTATCTTTTTTTCGGCCAATCGGAGCTGTTATCGTTCCCTGATCCAGATTCAATACACCATGCACGACCGCTTTGTACGTGCGATGGATTTGCTTGGTTTTTTGTTGAGTAGAAAATAAAGAGTGAGCAAATCGGTGCTTTGCAACAAGCATAAGTCCTGATGTATCTTTATCTAATCGATTCACAATGTGAACGGTCGAAGCTATGTGATGTTTTTCATAATAATCAATTAATCCATTCGCCAATGTTCCTTTTGTATGCTCCCGGGACGGGATAGACGGAACATATGGCGGTTTATTAATCACTAAACAATGTTGATCTTCATAAACAATGGTAAATGGTACTTTGTCTGCCTGTAAGCCTGAACCTCTTTCTTCCTTGGGGAAGATGATGGTTAGGACATCTCCTTCTTTTACCTTATGCCTAACAGTTACATGTTCAGAGTTAACTAATAGGTCGCCACCATTAAATTTGATATCTGTTAAAGCACGTTTAGAGATTTGCTTTGCTTTCACAAAGTCAAAGATGAGCATACCATCTTCTTCCTTGCGAATGGTCCACTTCAGATGAAACGCTCTGTCCATTATTTTTCTGTATTTCCCACAAATGAATCTCGTACACGATTCCAAAATGGAAACGGCTTAAATCGTGCAAATCGGACATTTTCATGGGCCACTCTACATTGAATGGACTTTACGTCTTTATGCAGCAAGGTGAGGTGGTCAATCGTAACCTGAAAATCAACATCATTTACCGGCTTCAGCATACAGGTATGATGCTCAGGTAAAATTAATGGGGATCCAATTGTTCGAAAGACTCTGTTATTTATAGATGCCATTTCAGCCAATTGAATCGCTCGTAAAGAAGGATGTAAAATCGCTCCACCAAGTGCTTTATTATAAGCGGTACTTCCTGACGGTGTTGATATACATAATCCGTCACCTCTAAAGGTTTCAAACATTTGGCCTTTAATCTCAACGTTCATAACCAATGTTCCTTCAATACTTTTCACCGTACATTCATTGAGAGCCAAATACCTTGCCTCCCTGCCACCATCATTATGACGGACAATAACCTCTAAGATTGGATATTCAACAACCTGGTAAGGTGTTTTTGCAATGGCAATGACAAGCTTTTCAATTTCTTCAGGTACCCAATCAGCGTAAAATCCTAAGTGACCGGTATGTACTCCAATAAAGGCGGTTTTGTCCAGTCTACTTTTGTAGCGATGGAATGCATACAATAGCGTTCCATCCCCTCCAACTGAAATCACGATATCCGGACATTCCTCATCATATTCCAACTGAAAATCAAGTAAATAGGTTTTCATTTTTTGCATAATTGAGTTTGAAATTGGATCACCCTTTGATGAAATAGCAAATTTCATAGATACTACCCCTTTATTGTTTATTTTCATAATAAGGCTAGTGTTCAGCTTAATTTTTATCGGTCTTTCTTGAGAAAATAGCTTGGGCTTCTTGGATTTCTCCTCTTATCTGGGACATTTCTTCATCTAGTGAATAAGCAGCTTCAGCAGCTCGTTTTAAGCGGACTTTGATATTGTCCGGAATGTTTCCACTATATTTATAATTTAGTGAGTGTTCAATCGTTGCCCAAAAATTCATTGATAACGTCCGAATCTGAATTTCAACCAACAGTTTTTTTTCACCTGCAATGGTTTGTACCGGGTATCGTGCAACAAGGTGATATGATCTGTAACCACTGTCTTTTTGATTTGTAATATAGTCTCGTTCCTCAATGATTTCCAGGTCGTTTCGATTTTTCAACATATTTACAACAAATCGAATATCATCAACAAACTGACACATCATCCTTACCCCTGCGATATCTTGAAGGCCTTCTTCCAAATCTTCCATTGATATATTTTTCCGCTTAGCCTTATCTAAAATACTAGCAATAGGCTTCACTCGGCCAGTAACAAACTCGATCGGAGAATTCGAATGTTCCAGCTCATATTGTGACCGAATGCCTCTTAACTTAACCTTTAATTCCTCCACTGCCTGGTTATAAGGAGCCAAAAAGGCTTTCCATTGTTGACCTTCCATCTATGTATCCCCCTAACACAACCGCCTGTTGTCCACTACATTTTAAGATAGAGAAAAAAGTTCTACTACCTTGCTCTCCATTTCATCTCCGTAATTTGCATTATCTTTAATGTTTTCTAATAGATAACGTAATTCTTCTGTTAAATTTTCAAGCTCAATCTGCTTGTTATTCCATTTCATAGCAACTTTAAACTCTTTATCCATTGCTTCTTTTAAATGCGGCCATATTTGATGAGGAAGACTTGCATAGACAAACTCATCCTCTGATTCCAATATATAAATAAAAGCCAATTGATCAGAATCAACAAGCATCTGTCCTTGTGCCTTTACATCACTTTGTTCTAATCCGGATGAAATTTCTGCCGGCTCCAAAATTAATACATGATCTTCTACTTTTGCTTCGACTAATTCAATTCTAGTATTCATACGAATCTCCTTCCATGACAATCCAAGATTATTTTACCATATTAAAAAGTTACATGATAACATTGCAGACTATAATAATTCGAGATAATATTAAAAGCGGACCCTAACTTTACAGAGGTCCCATTGATACTTTGATTAGTGAGGTAAAACCAATATGTCACAGGAAATAGAAATTGAATTTAAAAACATATTAACTCGCAATGAGTTTATGAACATAAAAGAAGTATTTCAGTTGAAGGATGAACAATTTTTTTTACAGGAAAATCATTATTTTGATACCCCGCAGTTTACTTTAAAAGAACGTGGATCTGCTCTTCGAATTCGAAAAAAACAGAATCAATTTGTCATGACATTAAAAGAGCCTGCACAAGTTGGCATACTGGAGACTCATCAAATCGTTACAAAAGAAGCAGCCCAGCAGATGATAGAAACAGGGATCCTAGAGGATGGGCAAATTACTGAGAGATTAACAAGCTTTGGAATTAATAAAGCGGACATGACCTATTTTGGTACTTTATCAACATTACGGGCAGAAATAAATTATAAAAATGGTTTACTTGTGATCGATCATAGCCGATATTTAAATATAGAGGACTTTGAACTTGAATATGAAGTAACAGATGAACAAGAAGGTGAAAAGGTTTTTCATGATCTTTTAGAAGAACTAAATATTCCAATTCGCGAAACAAAAAATAAAATTCGACGTTTTTATGAGCAAAAATATAGTGAGATGAGGTAACATTTTTGGATATTAAAATGAAATATTACAAAACCATGCTTGAACTGCAAGCACTTCAAAGCTTTAATCAAACTGCTGGTCAGTCAAGCAATTCCACTTTTGAAACGAATTTTCAAGAACTACTAAAATCCTTCTTATCAGGCGGTACTAGCAGTAATAATGAGACAGTCCAACAGAATGTTACACCAACACTATCATCTTTGCCAATATCTTCATTAATGAGTTCCCCTGTTGTAGATCAATTGACACCTACTAGTCAATCGGTCGCTCCTTTACAGGCAAACTCAATTGATGAAATCATTACTAAAGCAGCCGAAAAGTATGGTGTAGATGAGAAGTTGATTCGTGCTGTCATTAAACAGGAATCCGGTTTTAATCCGTCTGCCAAAAGCCATGCCGGAGCAATGGGTTTGATGCAGCTGATGCCTGCAACTGCAAGATCTCTTGGAGTTGATAATCCGTTAGATGCCGCCCAAAATGTTGACGGAGGAACAAAATATTTAAAACAAATGCTATCACGATACAATGGAGATGTTTTCCTCGCTTTAGCAGCATATAATGCGGGACCTGGAAACGTAGAAAAATATGGCGGTATACCTCCATTTAAAGAAACACAAAACTATGTAAGAAAAATCACATCAACTTATCAGGTGTAAAGTAAACTTTTTAAAGACCATCTTCAATGATGGTCTTTTTCCATATGAGACAACTTATACATACTACCATCTCTTTCACATACAATAATGGTAAATATAACATTTGAGAGCGGTTTGTTTGAGATATGGAAGAACGCTTGTTAAAATGAATTTACATCAAAAACAAAAAACTACCTAAGATTCAATTTAACGTAACCTT
>Ga0180217_1003244_pt1 | contig 13964 bp, 10 predicted proteins | sample eDN3rd37CBELigOP_FD_128521 | JGI IMG/M metagenome (GOLD analysis project Ga0180217, IMG submission 128521) | Enriched Organic Plus compost microbial communities from Emeryville, California, USA - eDNA 3rd pass 37_C BE-Lig OP (version 2) (version 2) ... | reverse complement strand
ACCGGAGGTCGTCAGTTCGGGTTCGTCGCAGCCGCGGTAGCGGGGCAGCGAGTCGGTGCCGAGCCGCAGGACCATGCCGATACACGGGCCGACCCGCATGCTGCGACGCCAGCCTTCGAGACGGTCGCGGTCGTATCCGCCGCGGTCGAGCAGATCCAGCGTGGTCAGTACGTGGCATCCGGCGACGACCCTCCGGGCCCGCAGGGAGCGTCCCGATTCGGTGCGCACGGTCCACACATCGCCGGTCCGGCGGATCTCGGTGGCGGCGTCGCCGCAGGTCACCGTGCCGCCGTCGGACCGCAGCCGCGACAGCAGGGCCTGGGTGAGCGCGCCGCTCCCGCCGATCGCGCGCCCCGGGGGCAGGGTGTGCATGAGGGCCGCGAAGCCCACCATCGCGGCGGTGCCGGGCTCGGACATGGGCGGGCCGGACTGCGCGCCGAACCAGGCGAGTGCCGCCTTGAGGGGTTCGTCGTCGAAGTACTCGTCGAGCAGGCTGTCGCCGGTGGTGAGGAACCGGCGGGACAGGGCGCTGCCGCCCTCCCCGGCGTCGAGTCCCCAGAACGAGGACAGCAGGTGCCGGCCGGTCGGGGGGTGGGTGAACGACTTCATCACCGCGGCGCTGCGCGGACCCCAGTCCTGCACGAAGCGGCGGTACGCGTCGGCCTCGCGGCGTCCGCAGGCTGCTTCGACGGAGGCGCAGGTCCGGTCGAGATCGCGGTGGAAGACGATGCCGGGGCGGTCGGAGTCCGTCGGCGGCGGCGCGTATGCCCACGGGTCGCAGTCGATGTAGCGCAGGCCGTGGGCAGCGAGATCGAGTTCCTCGACGATCCCGGAGTGGCGCACCATGATGTGCGCCGAGGAACCGCGGTCGACGGCGTATCCGGGGAACCGTTCGACGGTGGAGACGGCGCCGCCCGGCACGGTGTCGCGTTCGAGGACCTCCACCGACCATCCGTCGCGGGCGAGATAACACGCCGAGACCAGGGCGTTGTGGCCCGAGCCGACGACGACGACGTCGAGTGTGGAGTTCATGGGGTACCGCTTCCGTCCGGATCGTCGATCGTGTGATGGTGGTACGGAACGAGGTCCGGCTCCAGAGGCAGGCTCCTGCCGAGGACCGCGAACGGGCGGGCGTCGCCGGTGAAGACGAACCGGCGGACGACGTCCTGGAATCCGAACCGACGGTACAGCCGCCACGCCCGGTTGTCCTCGCCCGGCACTTCGGGTGTCGACAGCAGTACGGCCGCTTCGGTGCGTTCCCGCAGCAGCGCCGACAGGAGCAGTTCACCGATGCGGCGTCCCTGCATGTCGGGGCGGACGTGCAGTTCGGTGAGCTCGAAGTAGTCGGAGAGGACGCGATCGATCTCCTCGGGGGACCGTCCCGAATGGCGCATGCCGGCGCGCACCTGCTGGTTCCACCACTGGCGGGTGTCGCCCCGGTAGCCGTACGCGATCCCGACGGCGGTGTCCGGATCGTCGGGGAGGCTCGCAGCGAACGCCTGCCATCCCTCGCGGGCCGAATGCTCGGACCACATCGGCGCGCGGTGGTACTCCGTGCCGCGGGGATACCGCATCGCCGCGACGTAGACGGCCAGCAGCTCGGGCAGGCGCGCACGGAAGTCCGCGGGGGAGAGCTCGGTGAGGATCGGGGCGTCCTGGCGGGGATCGGTGGTCATGCGTGACTCGTTCGGGTGGCTCGCGCTGCGTCGGAGGTGCTCGGGTCTCGCTGATCGTTCGGGATGACGTGGCCACTTTCTCTTGACGGGTTGTCGGTGGGTCCAGCTATATTGAATACGTCGAACGCATGTTCGACACCGGTGATCCGGGGATGTTCGAGGGAAGCGAACATCCCCGGATCACCCTGGGGTCTCCCGCTCGGCGTCCGTGTCGGCCTCACTCGAGGACAGTGATCTCCGTTCCTCGGCGTTTCGGCGGGAATGCCACCGGATACCGCTCGTTGTAACGAGTGGTGAGACCACGCCGAGGAGGTGCGTGAACATGGCCAACGGTCAGGTCGCGAGTCGAGGCCCGCGCCGAACGTCTCCCACGCTCGGGCCGTCCGCATGCATCGACCATGCCACCTCGGCGCGCGCGGCGACGCTGCTGCGCAAGGCCGACGATCTGCTCTCGGGTGCCGCCGGTGCCGGCGATCCTGGCGAGCGGTTCCGCCTCGCCTATCTGGCGGCGCTGCGCGGCGCGGGCGCGGTGGTCGCCGCCGCGGAGCTGCGTTCCGGGATCCGCCCCCGCCGGCCCGCCACGCGCAACGCGTGGGCGCTCATGGCGCGCGCCGACGAGTCCTTCGCCGTCTGGGCCGACTACTTCGCCGATCGCTCAGCCACCCGCGCCGCAGTCGAGGCGGGGGTAGTGCATGCGGTGGGCGCCGACGAATCCGGGGCGTTCTACGACGAGGTGGGTCACTTCCTGCACGATGTGGAGGGCTATCTCGACGCCGAAGCAGAGCCGGAGGTCGGTGTCGGTGGGTGACTTTCGCCCCCTCACGAGGGTCTTCGCCGAAGAGGGGATCGAACTCACGTGTGGAGTTTGTGGTCCACAGCGACATCTGCTCGTATTATTGACTCAGGCGGCCGTACGGACGGCCCCCCGCCGGATTCGCCCCACGGATCCGGTGGCCACCGTTTAGTGCCGGGGGAGGTACCGTGCCACTCTCCGAGCACGAGCAGCGCATGCTCGATCAAATCGAGAGCGCGCTCTATGCTGAGGATCCCAAGTTCGCCTCGACCGTGCGTGGCAGCCGGTTGGGGATGGCGTCGAACCGGCGGCGGCTACAGGCCGGCGCCTTGTTCGTGTTGGGCCTGACGCTGTTGATCGCCGGCGTTGCCCTGCCGCTCAAGCCGGGCGGCTTCCCGATCATCAGTCTGCTCGGGTTCCTCGTGATGTTCGCCGCCGGAGTCCTGTTGCTCCTCGGCGGTCGTCGGCCGTCGACTCCAGGGGCGACGGGCGGTAGTTCCGGTTCCGGAAAGACCGGTCGAAGTTCCCGCGGCGGCAAGAAGTCCTCGGGTGGTGGCTTCACCAACCGCATGGAAGAGCGGTTCCGGAGGCGTTTCGAGCAGGACTGACCTCCTCGACCATCAGGTGTATCGACGACGGCGCGACCCAACGGGTCGCGCCGTCGTCGTTTCTCCGTCGGCCTGCCCAGCGACCTCCCTCCATCCCTCCTGTCGCTCCACCACCGCGCCCCACTCGCGCGTTCCCCGTCCCCCCACTGCCTCCCACCCCGGCCCCGGGCGCAGTGTTTCCCCTGGTCGCCCATCGCTCGAACCTCGCTCCGCCGGTGGGGCGGATCGTCGGGGCGCCGACGTCGGTGGATCCGCCGTAGTCACGAGAGGGCGTGTCCCCATTTTTCGCCACCCACTCTGAGCTGGGAATGTGACGACAACACGCGTGACCGGGCGGCGGTAATCCGTTTCCGGTGGGGCAAAGTGGGGTAATGTGGGGCGCGGCGGGACAAGGTGTCCTGTCGCGCGAAGCATCCGTCCGGCAGCGGGGAGGCGCCGAGTGTTCCTCGGTACCTACACCCCGAAGTTGGACGACAAGGGCCGGCTCACGCTGCCGGCGAAGTACCGAGACGAGCTGGCGGGAGGGTTGATGATCACGAAGGGACAGGATCACAGCCTCACCGTGTTCCCTCGTGACGAGTTCGCCGCTCTGGCCGAACGCGCTGCGAGTGCCTCACGGAGCAACCCTCAGGCACGTGCGTTCCTGCGGAGCCTCGCGTCGGGAACGGAGGAGCAGCGACCCGACTCACAAGGCCGGATCACGCTGTCGTCGGCCCACCGCAAGTACGCCGGTCTCACCAAGGACTGCGTGGTGATCGGTTCGGTCAGGTACCTCGAGATCTGGGACGCGACGGCATGGGAGACCTACCTCGCCGAGCACGAAGAAGACTTCTCGGAAGCGAGAGACGAAGCACTACGCGACATCTTGTAACCACGGCTCGGGCTGCGCGGCGAGTGCCGCGAGGCCTCTGCCCGATGTGCCGGCCCTGACGCACTTCCCCAGCGCCAGGTACGGACCGAAGGGCCCTGACGCACTTCCCCGGCGTCAGGTCTCTTCGGACTCGGACAGAGACCTCGAGGCATTCGCCGTCTTCCGTATCCACCCCCGTGGCGGCGAGCACGGTATCGAGACGAGCGACAGGCAGGCACGAGGCACACCACCGTCCACCCGACGAGTACCCCACAGACCGTAAGCGGCCCGAGCAGGATTCCGGAGGACACATGGTGGACGGCGAGCACGAATCCGTCGATGGTACGGATGAGGCCACCGGTGCCGATGTGGCATCTGCGGTGGAGTTCGGCCACGTGCCTGTCATGCTCCAGCGGGCCGTCGACCTGCTCGGCCCGGCCATCGAGAGCGTCGCTCCCGACGGCGAGGGCGCGGTCTACGTCGACGCGACCCTCGGTCTCGGTGGGCACTCCGAACACTTCCTGACGATCTACCCCAAGCTGCGGCTCGTCGGCCTCGACCGCGATCCCGACGCACTGGCGATCGCCCGCGAGCGACTCGCACGGTTCTCCGATCGCACCGACTTCGTCCACACCCGCTACGACGGGATCGCCGATGCACTCGAGAGTGTCGGCCTCGACCGGCACGGCTCGGTCCATGCCGCCCTGTTCGATCTCGGCGTGTCCTCGATGCAGCTCGACGAGGCGGAGCGCGGCTTCGCCTATTCCAAGGACGCACCGCTCGACATGCGGATGGATCCCACCACCGGCATCACCGCGGCCGACGTCCTCAACACCTACAGCCACGGCGACCTCGCCCGCATCCTGAGCACCTACGGCGAGGAGCGTTTCGCCGGCAGGATCGCCTCCGAGATCGTCCGGACCCGGGCCAAGGCCCCGTTCCGGACGAGCGGCGAACTCGTCGAACTGCTGTACCGCACGATCCCTGCTGCGACCCGCCGTACCGGTGGTCACCCGGCCAAGCGCACCTTCCAGGCGCTGCGGGTCGAGGTGAATGCGGAGCTCGACTCGTTGCGCAACGCGATACCGGACGCTATCGATGCTCTCGCGGTGGGTGGCCGGATCGTCTTCATGTCCTACCAGTCGCTCGAGGACAAGGTCGTCAAGCAGGAACTGACCCCGCGAGCGAAGTCCCGCAGTCCCGAAGGGCTTCCGGTCGAACTGCCCGGGATGGGACCGGAGCTGCGCATCCTCACCCGCGGTGCGGAGCGGGCGACGGACGACGAGATCGAGGCCAACCCACGTTCGGCGCCCGTCCGCCTGCGTGCTGCAGAACGAATCGCCAGGAGGTAACCGATGACCGTACAGGTGGCACCCCCGCAGCGCCGGAACCCGGGGCGATCGACCGCAGCGCAGCGTGCCTATCAGCGACGGTCGCAGCGCGCAGCACAGCTCGGGGTCGAGCAGGTCGAGACCCGCGGGCGCACGACGGGTGCCGGACGTGTCCGCACCCGGATCCCGTTCGTCGCCACCATCATCGGGCTCCTGGGCGTGGGCATGGCCGTGACGCTGCTGCTGACCACCCGGGCGACCGAGGATTCCTACGAGCTGAGCGCGGCGCGTTCCCTCAACGAGGAACTCGCCCAGAAGCGCGCGGTGCTCCAGCGCGACGTCGCCACGGCCGAATCGGCTCCCGCGCTCGCCGTCGCCGCGGCGGAGCTGGGCATGATTCCTACCGGGCAGGTCGCGCGGATCGTCGTCGCTCCGGACGGTTCGGTGCAGGTGGTGGGCGATCCGGTTCCGGCTCAGGGCGCCCCGCCGGCCCCGCTGGATCCGCCGGCCCGGGAGGACGCCCGCGTCCAGACCCCGCTGGCCGGCAGTGCCGGGGCGGAGACACCGCGGCCGCTCGGTGACGTGAGCGAGGGACCCCGGCCGCGCACCGACACCGAGGACGCGCGCCGGGCGGCGCCGTCGTCCGACGGCCGCCCTGTGGGCGAGGATCCGGCACCGGCTCCCGTGCCCGCGTCCGTGGCGGAGGCTCCTGCGGGCGCCACGCCGGACGTCGAGGGTGCCGCACCTGTTCCGCCCGCGGCGGGACAATCGGTACCCGTGAGCGAGCTGCCGCAATCCGAGGCGCCCCGTGAGGCGGCGCCCGAAGCACCTGTCCAGGCCGTGCCGACGGAACCCGAGGGTGGGCCTCGGTGAACAACCGCTCCACCCCCCGGCGTGCACCGCAGCGACGTTCCACCCCTGCGACGCGCGGCGGGCGGGCTCGAATGCCCGCGCCGCGCGATCGCAAGCACCGCGACCGGACGAGTTTCACCTTTCGCAACAAATGGGGCCGGATCGGCATGTTCGGCGCTCTGGGCGTAGCCGTCGCGCAGTTGCTGTCCGTGCAGCTCGTCCAGGCCCCGACCCTGTCCGCCGAGGCGGCCAGCCAGCGCACCACCCGACTCGTCGAACCCGCGACCCGCGGCACCATCGCCGATCGCAACGGCGAACCACTCGCCTACACCATGGAGGCGAAGGCACTGACCTTCCAACCCGTGCGGGTGCGCAAGGAACTCGAGGAAGAACGCGCCAAGGATCCGTCCCGGCCCGAGGTCTCGGAATATCTCGAGGGCGTCGCGTCGGCGATCCACGACGCGCTCGGCGCTGCGGCGCCCGAGAAGGACGTGCTCGAGATGCTCGAGAGCGACGAGACCTTCGTGTACCTCGCTCGCGGTGTCGATCCGGGCGTCGCGGCGGAGATCGTCGACGAGTACGACAAGGTCGGCACCGAACGCCAGGACATCCGTCTGTATCCGGGCGGATCGCTCGCCGCCAATCTCGTCGGCGCGACCGGCTGGGACGGACACGGCCTGATCGGGCTCGAAGCGTCGATGGACGCCGTGCTGGCGGGTACCGACGGGTCGTCCACCTACGACCGCGGGTCCGACGGCGCCGTCATCCCGGGCAGCTGGCGCGACCGCCAGCCCGCCGTCGACGGTTCCTCCGTCGAGCTCACGATCGACAACGACCTGCAGTACCACGTGCAGCAGGAGGTGCAGCGCGCCAAGGACCTGTCCGGGGCGAAGAACGCCTCCGCCGTGGTGCTCGACGCGCACACCGGCGAAGTGCTCGCCATGTCGAACGACAGCACCTTCGACCCGTCGATCGGTGTCGCGAACAACCCGCCCGACGCCGAACAGGGCAATCTCGCGGTCAGTTCGCCGTTCGAGCCCGGATCCGTGAACAAGATCATCACTGCGGCCGCGGCGATCGAGGACGGTCTGACCCGCCCCGACGAGGTTCTGCAGGTCCCCGGCACGATCACCATGGCCGGCGCGACCGTCAAGGACGCCTGGGATCACGGGGTCGTGCCGTACACCACGACGGGTGTGTTCGGGAAGTCGTCGAACGTCGGCACGCTCATGCTCGCGGAGCGGATCGGTGAGGACCGCTTCGCCGAGATGCTGCGACTGTTCGGTCTCGGTCAGCGCACCGATGTCGGCCTGCCCGGCGAGTCGGCGGGTCTGCTGCCCAGCCGGGAGCAGTGGTCGGGTGGCACCTTCGCGAACCTTCCCATCGGCCAGGGTCTGTCGATGACGCTGCTGCAGATGACTGCGATCTACCAGACCATCGCGAACGACGGCGAGCGTGTCCCGCCGCGGGTCGTGCGGGCCACCGTCGCGCCGGACGGCACACGCACCGAGACGCCCCGCCCCGATCCGGTGCGGGTGGTGAGCCCGCAGACCGCCGCGACGGTGCGCGACATGTTCCGCTCCGTCGTCCAGTCCGATACCGGCAACCAGCAGGGCACCGGCGCGGGCGCCGCCATCGAGGGCTATCAGATCTCGGGCAAGACGGGCACCGCCCAGCAGATCGACCAGAACTGCAAGTGCTACTCGAACTCCGACTACTGGATCACCTTCGCCGGCATCGCGCCGTCCGACGATCCGCGCTACGTCGTGGGCATCATGCTCGACGCCCCGACCCGCAGCTCCGACGGCAGCGGTGGCCAATCGGCCGCGCCGCTGTTCCGCAACATCGCGTCGTGGTTGCTGCAGCGCGACGGCGTGCCGCTGTCGGCCGAACCGGAGAGCAAGTTGATCCTCCAGGTCGACTGACGAGGTGACCGTGGCGCCTCGGTAGGCTGACACGTCGGTAACGTGACACGACGATCGTCGCCGAGACCGCATCGGGAACGAACCCGGGAACATCCGTCGGAGTGCCTGCAGACGAGCTGCAGCGAAGCGAGAGGAAACTGGTGCCTGTGCCATCGAGTCCGGATCCGGCTCCTCCGGAGGAGGGGCGGAGACCCGAGCACCCACCGATGACGCAGATCTCGGTTCTCGCCGACGCCATCGGGGCGCGCGTCGAGATCGTCAATGCAGCCGCCGGAGATGATGCGGCCCGTGCGGCCGCGGTCACCGGCATCGACCTGCGCGCCCAGGGCATCCGCCCCGGCGACGTCTTCGCCGCGCTGCCCGGCGCGCGCGCCCACGGCGCCTCCTTCGCGGGCACCGCGCTCGAGCGCGGAGCGGTCGCCGTGCTGACCGACGAGGCCGGTCGCGATCTCGTCGCCGAGGCCACCTCGGATCCGGTCGCGGTCCTCGTCCATCCCGAGCCGCGTGCCGCGCTGGGGGCGGCGTCGGCCACCGTCTACGGACACCCCTCCCGGAGCATGCAGGTCATCGGCATCACGGGCACGTCCGGTAAGACCACGACCTCCTATCTCGTCGAGGCCGGCCTGGTCGCGGCCGGACGCGTCGTGGGTCTCGTCGGCACGGTGGAGACCCGGATCGAGGGGATCCGCGTGCCGAGCACCCTCACGACCCCCGAGGCGCCGCAGCTGCACGCACTGTTCGCCGTCATGCGCGAACGCGGTGTCGACACGGTCGTGATGGAGGTCTCCAGCCACGCCCTCGCGCTCGGTCGCGTGGACGCCACCGAGTTCGCCGTCGGCGGGTTCACCAACCTGTCCCAGGACCATCTCGACTTCCACAAGGACCTCGACGACTACTTCGGCGCGAAGGCCCGGCTGTTCGCCGAGGACTCGCCGGTCCGGGCCCAGCGCGCGGTGGTGTGCACCGACGACGCGTGGGGACGCCGCATGGCCGAGGTCGCTCGCGCCGGCCGCGACGACGCGACCGCAGTCCGCACGGTCACCACAGGTGGCGACAGTGCCACAGGTGACGACAGTGCCGCAGGTGACGCCGGTGGCGTCGGTGCCGCCGGTGCCGACTGGACGGTCACCGACGACGTCCCCGAAGAGACGGGCGTGCAGCAGTTCACCCTGACCGGTCCGGACGGGATCGCCCGCCGCGCCACCGTCGGCCTGCCGGGCCGCTACAACGTCACCAACGCCGCCCTCGCCGTGGCGCTCTGCGCCGAGGTGGGCGCCGACATCGACGCCGCGATCCGCGGTATCGCCGATGTCGCGGTGCCCGGCCGGGTCGAACGGGTCGAGCGCGGACAGGACTTCCTCGCCGTCGTCGACTACGCCCACAAGCCCGCGGCGCTCGAAGCGGTCATCGGAACCCTGCGCGCCGCGACCGAGGGACGCGTCGCCGTCGTCGTCGGTGCGGGCGGCGACCGCGACCGGACGAAGCGGCCGATCATGGGCGAGGTCGCGGCGCGAGCCGCCGATCTGGTGGTCGTGACCGACGACAACCCACGAACCGAGAACCCCGCCGCCATCCGCGCGGCCGTCCTCGACGGTGCGCACTCCGTGCCGCCGGCCGAACGTGGCGAGATCCTCGAGATCGGCGACCGCGCCGCGGCGATCGACGCCGCGGTCGCGTGGGCCCGCCCGGGCGACGTCGTCCTCGTCGCCGGCAAGGGCCACGAGACGGGGCAGGAGATCGACGGAGTGAAGCACCCCTTCGACGACCGCGAGGTCCTCGGTGCAGCTCTCGACAAGTACCGGACCGCAGGACCCGACGGTGACCATCCGCCTGCTGCGGGCGGTTCGCATCACGGAGGCAAGGCATGATCCCGATGACACTGGCTCGGATCGCGGAGGTCGTCGGGGGCACCCTGCACGACGTCGACGATCCGTCCGACGAGGTGACCGGTTCCGTCGAGTTCGACTCGCGACGGATCGGTCCCGGCGGCCTGTTCCTGGCGCTGCCCGGTGCGCGCTCGGACGGGCACGATCACGCCGCGGCCGCCGTCGCCGCCGGTGCGGTCGCTGTCCTGGCCGCACGGCCGGTGGGTGTGCCCGCCATCGTGGTGCCGCCGATCCCGCCGACCGAGACCAACGCCCTCGCGCTCGAACACGACAGCGACGGATCCGGCGCGGCCGTGCTCGCCGGCCTCGCGAAGCTCGCCCGCACCGTGGTGGACACGCTCACCGACGCCGGCCTCACCGTCGTCGGTGTCACTGGTTCGGCGGGCAAGACGTCCACGAAGGACATGATCGCCGCCGTGCTCGCACCGCTCGGGCAGGTCGTCGCACCGCCCGGCTCGTTCAACAACGAACTCGGCCACCCCTGGACCGCGCTGCGCGCCACCGAATCCACCCGGTTCCTCGTCCTCGAGAAGTCGGCGCGGGGCCCCGGGCACATCGCGACCCTGACCCGCATCGCCCCGCCGCGGATCGGTGTCGTGCTCAACGTCGGTACCGCCCACCTCGGCGAGTTCGGTTCGCAGGAGGTCATCGCCAAGACGAAGGGCGAACTCGTCGAGGCGCTGCCCAGCGCCGCCGACGGGGGAGTGGCGATCCTCAACGCCGACGACACCCTCGTGTCGAAGATGGCGACGCGCACCACCGGTCGCGTGGTGACCGTCGGGACCGGGTCCGGTGCCGCCTATCGCGCCGAGGACATCCACCTCGACGATCAGGCGCGTGCGTCCTTCACCGCCGTTGTCCCCGGGGCCGACGGACAGGAGCGGCGCGTGCCGGTGCGCCTGGCCGTGCACGGCGAACACCAGATCGGCAACGCCCTGTCGGCGATCGCCGTCGCCGTGGAATGCGGTGCGACGGTCGAGCAGGCCGCCGAGGCGCTCGCGACGGCGGGTCCCGTCTCGGCGCACCGCATGGCGGTGCAGACCCGATCCGACGGGGTGACCGTCATCGACGACGCCTACAACGCCAATCCCGATTCCATGCGCGCAGCCGTGAAGGCCCTGGTCACCATGGCGCGGTCCGGTCCGGATCGCCGGCGCACCTTCGCGGTGCTGGGGGAGATGGCCGAGCTCGGGGACGACGCCGTCGTCGCCCACGACGCCATCGGACGTCTCGCCGTGCGCCTCGACGTCACCCGCATCATCGCCGTCGGTGCCACCCGGCCGGTCCGGGGTCTGTTCCAGGGCGCCGTGATGGAAGGATCGTGGGGTGAGGAAGCGAGCCACGTACCCGATGCCGACGCCGCGATCGCGTTGTTGCGCGACGAACTGCAACCGGGCGACATCGTGCTCGTGAAGGCATCGCAGTCCGTGGGACTGTGGACCGTCGCCGAGGCCGTCCTCGCGGACGATCCCGGTGCCGGAGACAACGACGCTGCTGTGGGGACGGAGGACGCCCGGTGAGACAGATCCTGTTCGCGGCGGGCATCGCGCTCGCAGTCTCGATCCTGCTCACCCCCGTCCTGATCAAGATGTTCTCCCGGCAGGGTTTCGGGCAGGAGATCCGGGTCGAGGGCCCGCAGAGCCACCAGTCCAAGCGCGGCACCCCGACCATGGGCGGCGTCGCGATCCTCGCCGGTCTGTGGGCCGGTTACTGGGGGTCGCATCTCATCGGTATGGGATACGACGCGGAAGGTCCCACGGCCTCGGGTCTGCTCGTGCTCGGCCTGACGACGGCGCTCGGCGGCGTCGGCTTCCTCGACGACTTCATCAAGATCCGCAAGCAGCGCAATCTCGGCCTGAACAAGACGGCCAAGCTGGTCGGCCAGCTGGTCGTCGCGGTGGGTTTCGGCATCCTCGCGCTGCAGTTCCGCAATGCGGACGGTCTCACCCCGGCCAGCACCGACCTGTCCTACGTGCGCGACATCGCCACGGTCTCGATGGGCTCGATCGTGTTCATCCTGTTCGTCTACCTGCTGGTCAGCGCATGGTCGAACGCGGTGAACCTCACCGACGGCCTCGACGGTCTCGCTGCCGGTTCGATGGCGCTGGTGCTCGGCGCTTACGTCATCATCACCTTCTGGCAGTACCGCAACGCGTGCGCCGTGGAGCCGACCGCCGGGTGCTACGACGTCCGCGACCCGCTCGACCTCGCGTTGCTGTGCGCCGCCGGTGCTGCCGCCTGCATCGGCTTCCTGTGGTGGAACGCCGCACCGGCCAAGATCTTCATGGGCGACACGGGCTCGCTCGCCCTCGGCGGCATGCTCGCCGGTCTGTCCATCACGACCCGCACCGAGCTGCTCATGGTGGTCATCGGCGCGCTGTTCGTCGCGGAGGCCGCCTCGGTGGTCATCCAGGTCGCGGTCTTCCGGTCCAGCCGCAGGCGGGTGTTCCGGATGGCACCCTTCCACCACCACTTCGAACTCGGCGGATGGGCCGAGACCACGGTGATCATCCGGTTCTGGTTGCTCGCCGCCATCGCCTCGGCGATCGGTCTGGCCCTCTTCTACAGCGAATACCTCGCGGCGATCGGGGACTGACCGTGAACGACGAACTCGAACGGCTCAGAGGACGGGCGGTGCTCGTCGCCGGGGCAGGGGTCTCCGGCCGCGCGACGATCGAACCCCTCACCGATCTCGGCGCCCACGTCACCGTCACCGACCGCAACGAGCGCGCACTGGCCGAGTGCGCGGCGCTCGGCGCCCGGACGGTCGACCTCGACAGCCTCGTCGACGACCCCGCTGCGCTGCGCGAGTTCGCCCTGGTGGTCACGAGTCCCGGATTCCCGCCCGACGCCCCGCTGCTCTCGCGCGCGGCCGGCGCGGCGATCCCCATCTGGGGCGACATCGAACTGTCCTGGCGCATCGACCGCGCCGAGGTCTACGGACCGGCCCGTCGGTGGCTGGTCGTCACCGGGACGAACGGCAAGACCACCACGACCATGATGCTGCAAGCGATCCTCGAGGCCGCCGGTCTCGGCAGCGTCGCGTGCGGCAACATCGGTCTTCCCGTGCTCGACGCCCTGCGCCGCGACGAACCGCGGGCCGACGTCCTCGCCGTGGAGTTGTCGTCCTTCCAGCTGCACTGGGCGCCCTCGGTTCGGCCCGAGGCCGGTGTCGTGCTCAACATCGCCGAGGACCATCTCGACTGGCACGGCGGCATCGAGAACTACATCGAGGCCAAACTCGGTGCCCTCACCGGAGCCGTCGGGGTCATCGGTCTCGACGACCCGATCGCCGGTGGTCTCGGCGACCGGTCCCGTGCCGTGGTCACCGTGGGCTTCACCCTGGGCTATCCGCAGGAAGGCGAACTCGGGATCAGCGGCGAACTGCTCGTGGATCGGGCGTTCGCCGATTCCGCCGTGCTCGCCCGGGTGGACGACGTGACGCCGCCCGGCCCCGCCGGACTGTCCGATGCACTCGCGGCCGCCGCCCTCGCCCGGGCCATCGACGTGCCCGCCTCGGCGGTGCACGACGGCCTGCGACGGCACCGCGTGGGCCCGCACCGCGCCGCGCCCGTGGGGCAGGTCGACGGCGTCGAGTACATCGACGACTCGAAGGCGACCAATCCGCACGCGGCCCGCAGTTCGCTGCTCGCCCGCGACCGCGTGGTGTGGATCGCCGGTGGTCTGCTCAAGGGCGCCCGGGTGGACGACCTGGTCGCCGAGGTGGCACCGCGACTGTCCGGAGCCGTGCTGCTCGGCCGCGACGCCGGCGAAATCGCCGACGCGCTGGCGCGACACGCCCCGCAGGTCCCGGTCGTCGTCGTGGACACGGGCGACGATGAAGCGATGACCGATGCGACGAGCGAGACCGACACCGCCTCGGTGAGGAGGGTCGCGGCGCCGGGCGCCGACGGCCCCGCCGCTATGCGCGTGGCGGTCCGGGAAGCGGCCGCTCTCGCCTCGCCGGGGGAGACGGTGCTGCTCGCGCCGGCCGCGGCATCGCTCGACATGTTCGCCGATTACGCCGAACGCGGCAGGAGCTT
>Ga0180217_1003241_pt1 | contig 13969 bp, 10 predicted proteins | sample eDN3rd37CBELigOP_FD_128521 | JGI IMG/M metagenome (GOLD analysis project Ga0180217, IMG submission 128521) | Enriched Organic Plus compost microbial communities from Emeryville, California, USA - eDNA 3rd pass 37_C BE-Lig OP (version 2) (version 2) ... | reverse complement strand
GTTCGGGGCCGGGGGAGGGTTGGCCTGGACGGCTGGCGTAGGACAAACCGATACGAATGGATATACTCGCTTGACCGCTACCATTTAATCACGACAATGATTGTAAACATGCTGATCTATCGCCCTTGGGCAGGCTGAGGCGTAAGGTAGCGCCAGGCCAGATCAGCGGTGAGCAATCCACTCTTGAGCATGTTCGATGTCCGAGAAGCACAGCAAAGTTGAGTTCATCAAAGAGTCCAGCAACTATCTAGCGGGCGACATCGCAGCCCAGCTTCGCGAAGATACGGACACGTTCCACGGCGACGCCGAGTCGCTGCTCAAGTTTCACGGCACCTACCAGCAGGACGACCGGGACGACCGCGGCCAGGTGGCAGCCGACGGCACGAAGAAGAAGACCTACATCTTCATGGTCCGGACCAAGATTCCGGGCGGCAAGCTGACCAGCGAGCAATTGCTCGCCGAACTGGACCTGGCCGACGAGCTGGGCAACACGACGCTCCGCATCACGTCGCGTCAGGGCTTGCAGTTGCACGGCGTCGTGAAGAAGAACCTGAAGGCGGTCATCCGGCGGATCAACGATATCCAGCTCAGCACGCTGGGCGCTTGCGGCGACGTGAACCGCAACGTCATGTGCTGCCCTGCCCCGTACGCCAACAACATCTATCGCGAGACCCAGGCGCTGGCCGACCAGTTGGCCGCGTACTACGCTCCGCGCAGCAAGGCCTACCACGAAACCTGGCTGACCGACACCGAAACGGGTGAGAAGCAGCTCGTGGGCGGCGCGACGGACGACGCGAGCGACGGCTTTGACGTCGAGCCGATCTACGGCAAGCGGTACATGCCGCGCAAATTCAAGATGGCGATCGGTTTCACGTTCGACAACTGCATCGACATCTACGCCAACGACCTCGGCCTGCTGGCGATCACCGAAGGTGACAAGATCATCGGCTACAACGTGCTGGCCGGTGGCGGCATGGGGCAGACGCCTTCGAACAAGAAGACGTTCCCCGCCGTGGCCAAGCGGATTTGCTTCGCCACGCCCGAACAGGTGCTGCAAGTGGTCGAAGCGATCTTCAAGGTGCAGCGCGACTACGGCAACCGCGAGGATCGCAAGCAGGCCCGTCTGAAGTACGTCGTCGCCAACTGGGGCGTCGAGAAATTCAAGGCCAAGGTGGAAGAGTACTACGGCGGCCCTCTGCCCGATCCGCATCCGGCTGACGTGCAGGAAATCAAGGATCACATGGGCTGGGACGAGCAAGGCGACGGCCTGTGGTTCTACGGCCTGAACATCGAGAACGGCCGCATCAAAGACACGCCGACGATCCAACTGAAGACGGCGCTGCGAGAAGTCTGCCGCACGCTCAATCCGGGCATTCGGCTGACGGCGCACCAGAGCCTGATCTTCACGAACATCAAGCCGGAAGACAAAGGCACGCTCGAAGCGATCCTCCGCAAGCACAACGTGCCGCTGACCGAGGAGATCTCGACCGTACGGCGCTGGTCGATGGCCTGCGTCGCCTGGCCGACCTGCGGTCTGAGCATTACCGAAAGCGAACGGGCCCTGCCGGGTCTGATCGACCAGATGGAAGTGCAGCTAAATCGCCTCGGTCTGTCGAACGAGCGGTTCACGGTTCGCTCGACCGGCTGCCCGAACGGCTGTGCCCGCCCGTACAACTGCGACATCGGCCTGGTCGGCCGGGCTCGCGACAAGTACACGATCTATCTCGGCGGCCGTGCGCTGGGCGACCGGATTGGGTTCATTTACAAGGACATGGTCCCGAGCGGCGAGGTGGTGTCGACCCTCACGCCGGTGTTCGCCTACTTCAAGCAGGACCGCCTGCCGGGCGAAACCCTCGGCGATTTCTGCCTCCGCAAAGGCCAGGCCGACCTGGCGGAATTCGCGGAACGGAACGCTGCCACGGTAGGAGCGTGAAAAGTAAACAGTAATCAGTAGACAGTAAACAGTTCTTGCCTTCATCCGTTCGAGCTGGAGGCGGCGGGGCGATCTCACTGTTTACTGTAAACTGTGTACTGTTTACTCCTTGGACATCTATTGCCGTTTTTGGCGGGTCATGCGGTATACTTAAGGGCTCAGCCGGTTGTTTTGGCTGGCTGTCCTGGAAGGAGAACTGCGCATGGCCCGTTCGACGCTGATTCGCGAGCAATTTCTGGCCGCGATGCTTGCCGCCGTCGTCGCCGGTTCCCTTTCCGCCCAAGGAAACGGCCCGGCGCCGCAGGCTGAAGCGTCGCGCCCCGCAGTCTCACGTCCGGCGGGCGCCCCTAAGCGGCTGGATCCGCCCCCCAGCCTGGCGCAACTGCAAACCTGGGTGCGCGAACTCGATTCCGACGAGTTCGTCGTGCGCGAGACGGCCACCGAGAACCTGATCGCCTCGGGCGAGGCGGCCTTGCCGGTGCTGCGCAAGTCGCTTGCCAATGGCGGCAGCCTCGAATCGATCACGCGGGCCCTCCATGTGCTGCAGCAGATCGCGCTAACGTCCGATTTCGACACTCAAGAAGCGGCCCGAGTGCAGATCGAGGAACTCGCCGCGAAGACCGACACGCCGACCGGCCGTCGCGCCGCCACGCTGTTGATCTCGCTCAACGAAAAGCGAAGCGCCCACGCCCTCGCCGAACTGCAACGGCTGGGCGCAAACGTCAGCCGGACTCAGGTAGCCGACGGCTTCGGCGGCATCCGCGAGATCGTCGACGCAATTGAGATCGGCGACAAATGGGAAGGGGAGGTCAAAGACCTCCGCTGGCTCAAATGGCTCCAGCCGATCAATCGGCTGGTGCTGGTGGGAGAGAAGATCAGCGACGAAGCCATGCCGCACGTGGCCAAGATGCAGCAACTCACCTCGCTGCACGCCCATCATGCCAAACTGACCGATCAGGGAATTGCGGCGTTGGCTGGCATGGAGAAGCTGCAGGAACTCGGCATCTACTACATTCCGATCGGCGACGCCGCGCTCAAGCCGCTCGAAGCCAACAAGTCGCTCATCGCCCTGCGGCTGTACGGAACGAACGCGACCAAGCCGGCCGTCGACGCGCTGCAGCAGCAGTTGGGGCTCGCCAAAGTGGACTTCCGCAAGGGGGCCTTTCTCGGCGTCGGCTGCGACACGGTGAGCGGCCAATGCATCATCGTGAATGTGCATCCCGACAGCCCAGCCGAAAAAGCGGGCCTCCGCGATCAGGACACGCTCATCTCGTTCGATGGCAAAAAGATCGCCGACTTTCAGGAGCTGACCGCCTGCATCTCGGAATATAAGGCGGGGCAAACGGTCGATGTGGAGCTGCAGCGGATTGTCTTCGACGAGGACAACGACGCAGCGCAAAAGAAGCTCACCGTGAAGGTGACGCTCGGCGAATGGGACGTCGGCATCTTCATCCGCGGCCGGCTAGCGCCGTAGTCCGCCCGACGGTCGCAATTTTTCGCCACAGCCCGCCAAAACGGCAGGCAAATCATTGGCACGGGGTTCGCATTTTAGCCCCAGGCTGGCCGATCAATCTTGTCGGCTGCAGTGCGAAGTACATTTCAGGAGTTGCCATGCCACCCCGGCGGGGTGGTTTACTTGAGCGAGGAAGAAAGTGCCGTTTTTCACCCCGTACAACTTGGAACTGCTGCTGTTCACGGCGCCAGCCCTCATCTTGGGTCTCATCGCCCAGGCGATGGTCAGCTCGGCGTACAGCCGCGGGCAGCAGATTGCCGCCAAGCTGAGCGGCTTTGCGGCGGCCCGACGCATTTTGGACGCAGCCGGGCTACAGAATGTCGGCATTGAGCCGATCAACGGCCACCTGAGCGACCATTACGACCCGCGCGACAAAGTGCTGCGGCTGAGCGGCGACGTGTATCACGGCCGCTCGCTGGCTGCGGTGGGCATCGCCGCGCACGAAGCAGGGCACGCGATCCAGGACGCGCACGGCTACTTGCCGCTGGTGATCCGCAATTTCGCCGTGCCGGCCGCCAACTTTGGCAGCAAAGGGGGGCTGATGCTGATGCTGGCCGGCATGCTGTTCAACATGTCGTGGCTGTTGGCCATTGGCATCGTGCTGTTCAGTTGTGTGGTGTTTTTCCAGGTGATCAACCTGCCGGTCGAGTTCAACGCCAGCGCGCGGGCCAAACAATTGCTCGTCGAGTTGGGCCTGGTCGACCAGTACGAGATGGAGCCGGTCAACAAGGTGCTCAACGCGGCAGCCCTCACCTACGTGGCGGCCACGCTGCAGGCAATTTTGACGCTCGCTTACTACCTGATGCGGTACGCCGGCGGTTCGCGGCACGACCGCGATTAAGCGGCGGCAAGCCGCGTCAAAACGCCGAGAAAACCGGCGAACTCAAACCACTTGGGGTTGTCTATAATGTCGGGGTCGACGCGATCTAGCGCGTCGGCCCCGTCTTTTTTTGCCCCCGCCAATGGCCCCGCCCCAAGCTGCCCCAGAACTTGCCGCTCCTTCTACCAAGGATGGCCCCGCCGAGCCGGCAATCGCGCCGCAATTGGCGCCGACCGAGGCCAGATCGGCGGCGGTGCTGCCATACGTTTGGATGCTCGCGGGAGCACTGTCGTTTGCGTGCATGTCGTTCGTCGCCGGCACGCTGCGCGAGGAATGCCCCTGGCAATGGATCGCCGTGGCGCGAACCGGGCTGGCGTTGCTGTTTGCGCTGGTCATTGCCTTGTCGAGCGGCGTGAAGCTCGTGTTCCTTCGGCCGCGAACGCTGTGGATGCGAAGCATCGCCGGTAGCATCAGTCTGGTGGGCGGGTTCTATGCGCTAACGCACCACAACGTGTCGGAGGTGCTGACGCTCACGAATATGTTTCCGCTGTGGGTGGCCGTGCTTTCGTGGCCGATGCTGCGGGAAACGCCCCCATCGGAAGTTTGGGTGGCAATGGCAGTCGGCATTATCGGCGTCGTCGTGATGCAGCAGCCGTTTGCGAGCGGAACGGGAGGCGGCTCAAGTCTGGCGATTGCAGCTGCGGTGCTTAGCTCGTTCACCAGCGCCGTCGCGATGATTGGCCTGCATCGGCTGAAGGAAATCGACCCGCGGGCGATCGTGGTTCACTTCTCGGCGGTGTCGCTCGCGTTTTGCCTGGTGGCGGTGATGATCTTCCCGCAGGAAACCACGGCGCCGCTCGACTGGCAGACGGCGGCCCTGCTGCTGGCGATGGGCATGTTCGCCACGACGGGGCAGCTCTTTCTGACGAAGGCGTTCGCCGCCGGGCCGCCGGCGCGAGTCTCGGTCGTCGGCTTGTCGCAGGTCGGCTTTGCGATGCTGCTCGAGCTGAGCATTTCGCGGCGGAAGTTCGACCTGATGACGCTGGTGGGGATAGCGCTCGTAATTGCGCCGACCGTTTGGACACTGACTCGCCGGGCGAAAACGGCTTAGCGGCGGGCCTCGCGCACCAGGTGCGGCAACTGCGGGATAATCAGCTTCTCCATGGCCAGCCGAACGGCCGCCGGCGAGCCGGGCATCGTGAGGACGACCGTCGGGCCGATCAAACCGCCCACCGCCCGGCTGAGCATCGCAGCCGGGCCGATGTCCTGATAGCTCAGCATGCGGAACAGCTCGCCATAGCCGGGGAGCGATTTGGTCAGTAGCGACGTAACGGTCTCGAACGTCTGGTCTCGACTGCTGATTCCCGTGCCGCCGGTGAGCAGGACGGCGTCGACGGTCCCCTGCCCTGCTAGCGACTCGAGCAGCGGCCGCATTTGGGCCGGTTCATCAGGAATAATCCGCCGCTCAACCAACTCGTGCCCAGCCTGCTCCAGGTAGTCGATGACCGTCCGGCCGCCAGTGTCGGTTTCGACGGTTCGGGTGTCGCTGACGGTGATCACCGCACAGCGAAGACGGCTGGGCGACGTGGCTTCGTGCTGTTGCGAAACGGACGACATGAGTGAATTGGCGCCGGTTAGGTAGATTGAACTCTTAGCCGGCCCCCGAAAGGCAACAAGGGACAGGCAGGCAGGAAGCCTACCCTACGGGCTCGCCGCGCACTACCGCGGAGGTGACCAACTTCTTGCTGGACGTCGACGGCAGTTTCTATACTGGGGGAGGAATTCACCAGGGGCAACGGGCAGGCCGCTCTCCGATCCACCACGACCGGGAGGGCCAGGCGGAAGCGGTCGCTATGCATTGGGCAAAACGACGCCGACCAATCTTCAGGCTGGGCAAACTTCTCGCCAGTGCCCTGCTCTTCGCTTCGTTGCCGGCCAGCGCTTCAGCCGATTTGTTTCTCCTTCGCAACGGCGGACAAATCGAAGGGGAATGGCTTAATCGCGAAGAACAGCCGCTGACCGCCTATCAGGTGAAAACCTCGCAGGGCGTCGTCGTTCGGCTGCATACAACCGCCGTTCGCGAGACGATCCGCCAATCGCCGGAGCAACTCGCCTACGAACGCCTCGCGCCCAAAGTGGCCGACACGGCCGAAGGCCACTGGCAGCTCGCCGAGTGGTGTCGCAAGAACGGACTTGGAGCCCAGCGAGCAAGCCATCTGCGGCGCATCATCGAACTCGACGCGAACCACCAGGCGGCGCGACGCGCGCTCGGCTTTACGTTCATCGAAGGGGAGTGGATCACGCAGAGCGAGTTCCGCCGCGAAGAGGGCTACGAGCTGTACAAAGGCCGCTGGCGGACGGCGCAGGAGATCGAGATTCTCGAATCGCGCGCCAAGCGCGAACTGGCCGAGAAGGAATGGCTCGCGCGACTGCGCCGCTATCGCCTCAACATGAACGACCGCAACAAGGCGCAAAGCGCCATCGAAGCGGTACGGGCCATCAACGATCCAGCCGCCATCAACCCGCTGGCTAGCATGTTGGAGCGCGAGCGGGTGCGGGCCATCAAAACGCTCTACGTCGACGTCCTCGCGTCGATCAACACGGCCGAGTCGGCGCAGGTGTTGGTGCAAGCCTCGCTGTCCGACCTGGACGAGGAGGTTTTCTACTACTGCATCAAGCGTCTGGCCGAAATGAACCAGCGGACGGTGGTCGAGAGCTACATCGACGCGCTCCGTTCCCCGCAAAACGATCGCGTGAACAAGGCAGCCGTCGCCCTCGCTCAGTTGAACGACCGCACCGCCGTGTCGCCGCTGATCGAAGCCCTGATCACGACGCACACGCGCATCACCCCCTCAAAGTTTGGTCCCGAGGCGACAGCGGTCAGCTTTGGCAGCGGCGGCTCATCGATGATGAGCAACGACGGGCCCAAGGTGCAGATCGCCCACGTGAAGAACCAGCACGTGCTCGACACGCTCACCAAGTTGAGCGGCGGCAGCAATTTCGGCTTCGACCAGCGAGCCTGGCGATACTGGTACGCCCAGGAGAAAAAGGCGGAGCAGGCAGGCCAGCAAATCGAGCGTCGCCCGGCGGGGTAAACGGGCGTTTCGCGGCGGGGCGATTATCGCCAGATTTCCGCAACTGAGGAACGTTTTTAAGCCAGACGCTTGACAGTTATTAGCTGCCCTTTCAAGATTGTTTAAGCCTACCCTGGCGGCGCAGGCGGTGTTGCCGGTACACTCGACGCCGCCAGCTTGCTGCAGTGGGCAGGCGAGCACGGATGCGAGCTAAGGGAAACGTGAATCGCCGACTTCAGCTTGCTTCCCATCCGGGCGATTAGCTCAGTTGGCTAGAGCGCCACGCTTACACCGTGGATGTCGGGGGTTCGAGTCCCTCATCGCCCACTGCAACGGAAATGGATAACTGAACGCGCAGCGAGCGCGAAGGGTGCATCTTCAGGACGACTCCACCCTTCGTACCTGCCGGAATTAAAACTCCTTCGCGTTCGGTAAGGTGTGCCCGGCAATAGGCCGTCGCAACCTCGGCGACTGACGCCGCCGCAAGTGCGTCAGGAATTCCTCTCGGTACTTACCCCACCACCGATGCTTGGGAGGAGCTCGGGTTCGAACGTCCTGACGAACCAGGTTGACCTGCCGCTGCAACGCTCAGGCGGAACAAAGCCCCACGGCTGACCGCGCTCTCGTTGCGCGCTTGGGCGCTAAGATCGTTTTACATTCCCGCCTCGCCCGGCTGCGGCCGTCGTTACGACCCGTCTTCCGTTCCCACCCGATTGCCGTAATTCGTGCGCCCACGCCCCGCTTACACTTCCTTTGCAGCTTTGTGCAATTTAACTGGAGTAAGCCAACGAATCGTTGCGCCCGCGTTACGCAGCGCCGACTGAACCACCCGTTTCGATGGGAAAGACCGCTATGCCTCGCCGTACCCCTCCGCCAATCCAGCCGCGAGACATCGCCCGGATTTTGCTGCGTCATCGTCGCAAGATGATCTTCAGCTTCCTGGCAATCGTGGCGCTCGCCGTCGGCGGTTTGATGGTGATGCCTCGCACATACCTCTCGCAGGCCCGGATTCTGATCCGCGTCGGTCGCGAGTCGGTCACGCTCGATCCCACCGCCAGCACCGGCCCCACCCATCCGCTGCACAAATCGGTCGAAGCCGAAATGCAGACGGTTCGCGACCTGCTCCACAGCCGGGCGATTTACGAAGAAGTCGTGAAGCAACTGACGCCCGAGTACATCCTCGCCGGCCCGGAAGAAGGGGAAGCTTCCGCCGAGGCTGGGCAAAAGTCTGGGCTATCGCTCGACGACGTGAAGCAGCAACTTCGCGAAGTGGCGCTGCGCATGGGCATCGTCACGGACGTGCCGCTCGAAGAGAAAGCGATCCGCACGCTCGAGAAATCGTTCGACGTGTCGGCGGAGCGCAGCTCGTCGGTGATCGTCATCTCGTGCAAAGCCAACACTCCGCAGCGAGCACAAAAGATCGTGGCTGCGTTCCTCGAAGCGGCCAAGACGCAACACTTACGAGCGCATCACACCGACGGCTCGCATTCGTTCTTTGCCGAGCAGCTCAACCTGCTGCAGAAGCAGTGGGAAGAAGAGTCGGCAAAATTGCGGGATCTCAAGAACGAGCAGCAGCTTGTCTCGCTCGATGGACAGCGCAAGAATCTCGAGACCGAAATGCAACAGCTTGAGCTGTCGCGCGTTGCCGCAGCGACGCAGGTCGCCGCTTCGCAGGCTTTGGTCGACGCGCTGAACAAGGAGCTCGCCGCCCTGCCGAAGACTCTCGTTTCGCAAGAAGTGAGCGGCTTCGCCAATCAGGCGTCCGACGCGATGCGTCAGGAACTCTATCGCCTGAAGATCTTGGAGTCGGAATTGCTCGCCAAGTTCACGCCCGAACATCGCCAGGTGCTAGACGTGCGCGAGCGGATCGCCGAAGCCCAAAAGGCGGTCGAAAGCGAACCGGAGCTGCGCACCCAGACGACCGAAGCGGCACATCCGGGAAAACAGTCGATCGAAATGCAACTCGCCCAGGAAAAAGCTCGCCTCGAATCGAACAAAGCCCAGTTGGCAGCCGTCGAGAGACAGAAGGAGCTGTTGCTCGCTCGCGTGGAACAACTCAACGAAGGTGAGCGGAAAATCGAAGAAGCGCAGCGGTCGGTCGACCTGCTGGCCGCCAATCATCGCCGCTACGCCGAGAGCGTAGAACAGTCCCGCATCGATCAAGCGCTCGAAGCAGACCGGATTTCGAACATCAACGTCGTGCAACCGGCCAGCCTGATCGCCACGCCTACGTTTCCGAAACCGCTGTTCATGCTCGCCGCGGCGTTGGTTGTCGCGGCTGGAGCGTCGATCTCGCTCGCATTCATCTGCGAGTTCCTGGATCGTTCGCTGAAGTCGCCCACCGATGTTTCGAACGCCCTGAACCTGCCCGTTCTACTCACGGTGCCGCACGGCGGACATTCGGCGCCGTTGGCTCATTAGAGGACTGCTGCCATGATTCATCGCACGGTTGCTCGTCCCTCACGCCGTACTCACTCGTCGCCTCCCTTGAGTGCGCTACCTGAGTACTACTCGCTGATGCGCAACCTGGCTGGAACCCCAACCAGCCCGGTCATCCGCTCGATCGGCGTAACCAGCTCGAAGAGCGGTGAAGGAGTGAGCACCGTCGCGCTGCAATGCGCCATCGCCGCCCACCAACTATTCTCTCAGCCGGTGCTGCTCGTTGAGGCCAACGCAGCCCGGCCATCGCTGCATCGCACGTTGAAGCTCGAGCGAGGTCCCGGCTTTGGCGACTTGCTGCTCGACGCCGAGCCGCGCGAGTCGTGCGTGCAAGCGCTGACTGAGAACCTGCTGGTCGCCACGCCGGGCAATGCCGACGTGCGACTCCTGCGGCAGTGCAGCGCTCACGCCATCGCGAGGACGGTCTCATCGCTGCACGAAGGGCATCGGCTCACGGTTTGGGATCTGCCGCATGTCGCCCCCGACAACCTGTCGCTCGAACTCGCCGCTGAACTTGACGGCGTGTTGCTGGTGGTGGAGTCGGAGGGGGTTTTGACGGATGTGGCCCAGGAAGCGGTGGCGCAATTGCGAGCAAGCGGGGCAAAGCTGCTCGGCGTCGTGCTCAACAAGCACCGAGAGCACTTACCGCGATGGCTGGCGTCCCGGCTTTAGAAGAAATTTCGCGAGGTAAAAGCGCCGGATTACGGAGGGGCAAAGTGACACCAAGGAATGCTACAGCGCTGGTTTGGATTGGACACCATGATTTGGCTTCATCGGATTTTTGGCCTCAACCGCGACGGTGCCGCGCACAAGCACACCGCCTGGCTCCTGAATCGAGAATCGTTTCAGGCCGAGCTTGAGCGGGAGCGGATGCGAGTCGACCGCAATGACGGCGTCTTCTCGCTGATGGTTATTACGACGCCGCAGCAAAACGCTGCAGCGATCGAACGGCTGGCTGAGGTGCTGCGCGGTCGCATTCGCCGCACGGATACGGCGGGTTGGTTCGACCACGAACGAGTCGGCGTCATCCTGCCGGATACTCCGTCGCAAGGCGCTTACAAACTGGCGAGCGACCTCTCAGCCTATTACCAAGAATCAGCCAGGCCGCTCTTCGACATCTACACGCATCCCGCGGACGAGCATATTTCCGGCGGTCGCGACGAGGCTCCCGCGGCGAAGGACGAAGCACTAGTCGAAACAGTCTCGGACGCCGCCATGGCGGGCTCCGACCGCCGCGCATCGAGCCTGCGCACACGAGCAGTCGCCAGAAGCGTGCGTATCGACCGGCAGAGCGTCCCCCGCCCTGCCCTGTTCTCGCGCCCGCTTGAATCGCTGCTCATCGCGCCGCAGCCGATTTGGAAACGGGCAATCGACATTTTCGGCGCGAGCCTCGGCCTCGTGCTCCTGGCGCCGCTGCTGGCCGTTGTGGCGCTGCTGATCAAACGCAGCTCGCCCGGGCCGATCATCTTTGCGCAAAAGCGAGAAGGAATCGGCGGCCGGATCTTCACCATGTACAAGTTTCGCACGATGTGCACCGACGCCGAGGCGCTGAAGGCTCAGCTCCGCAAGTTCAGCGAACAGGACGGCCCAGCCTTTAAGCTGACGAACGATCCGCGCGTGACGCCGCTGGGTCGCTTCTTGCGCAAGACGTGCATCGATGAGCTACCGCAGCTCTGGAACGTGCTCCGCGGCGATATGTCGCTCGTCGGCCCGCGACCACTGCCGGTCGACGAATCGCGCAACTGCCGGCCGTGGCAGCGACGCCGGCTGGCCGTGAAGCCGGGGCTGACATGCATTTGGCAAGTCGAAGGGGGCATCGACGTGACCTTCGACGAGTGGATGCGGATGGACCTGCAATACGCCGCTTCGCGACATCCCGTCGGCGATGCCCGGCTGCTGTGGAAGACATTTACCAAGGTCCTGATGCGCCGCGCTTCGCGGTAACACTCCGCGCTCTCCTTACCCCATGAACGCCCTGCCAGCTTCAGCCCCGACGCTCGCCATGAGCTCGCTGCGCGACCGCAGTCGCCCGCGGCTGGGGCAGCTCTACGTCTGGAGCGTGCCGCTGGCTGCGGCGGCGGGCGGACTCAAGGGGATCCGCCTCTTTGGTCTGGAGTACACCGGCTTTCTGTGGTTGGCCTACTTCGTCGCTGGATGGTTCCTGCTGCTGGGCGAACTGTCGGTCCGCCGCGAAACGCGCCCGACGATGCCGATGGGCCGCTGGCTTGTTTGGCTGGCGTTTGTTTGGGGCTCGTTCGGCTGGGGCGACCGAGGCTGGCGCAACGTGCAGGACGCGCTCCAGCTCAGCCTGCCGGTGCTGGTCGGCGCGCTCGCGTCGATCTATATCCGCCGGGCGGCCGATCTCTGGCCGCTGCTGCGCAACTGCGGCATTGCGACCGCAGGCATCGGCGTTCTATTCATTGCCGACAAGCTGGGTCTCATCTCGGCCGTGGGTCTGGTGAGCGACATTCGCGCTTGTGCCCTGACGCTGGCCTTGTATGGAGCGTTCTTCCTGGCTGCGATTCCCGATCGTTGGTTTTGGCCGCTGGTGGGTTGGTCGGGCTGCATCCTGCTGACCTTCGTCACCGGCGGCCGCATGGCGACGGCAGCGCTCTTGGCCACGCCGGTGCTGCATCCCCGTTTGAAGAGCACGACGATCCGTCTGGCAGCGATCGCCTTCTTCCTGGCGGCTGGAATCGGTCTGTTCTACACGCCCGTGTTTCAAAAGCGGTTCTTCTACGAAGGAAAGGGAACGCTCAGCCAGGCTCTGCGAGGGGATTTTCTTGGGGCTGGGCGTTTCGAAGCCTGGCCGCTGATCTATGCCGAGGCGGAAAACACACCGTGGCTCGGTCACGGCGTAGGCACGACGCGCAGCTTCGTCCCTACGGTGTGGGAAGAGATGGCGCTGCCGCACAACGACTATCTGCGGATTTGGTTTGAGCTGGGCTTGCTCGGCCTCAGCGTCTTTTTGCTGGCGGCGCTCGCGCAGATGATTTCGCTCGGGCGCGAGATGTCGCAAGCCAAGGGAATTGTGCGATATGCGTTCGCCGCGGCGCTGCTCGGCTGGTTCGTTTTCCTCATCTCCGCCTGCACCGACAATCCGCTGATCTACGCGGTTTGGTTCACCAATCCGCTGTTCGCACTGATGGGCGCCGCCTACGGCGTAGCAACGCGCGAGCCGCGCGATGCGTTTGGGCCTGGCTTCCTCCCAGGCGATTCCGCCGGCAGCGGCGAGCTGCACGTCACGATCTTTCCTCTTCCGGACGACCAGTCGGAGGGCCGATCATGAGCGTTCGCCCTTCCCATGTGACGGTCGTGGTCTGCACGTTCAATCGCGCAGCTGAGCTGCGGCATACGCTGCGGAGCATGCTCCAGCTCGAGACCGAGGGCCGGTTTACCTACGACGTGCTCGTCGTCGATAACGCCTCGACCGATGCCACGCAGGAGACCATCGCCGAGTTCGTTAGCCAGCCGCAGGTTCAAGTTTCCGGCGTCTATGAGAGCAAGCCGGGCGTTGCCGCCGCGAGAAACCGCGGCCTGGCGGAAGCGTCGGGCGAGTGGATCGCGTTCTGCGACGATGACCAAGAGGCCGATCCGCGCTGGCTCGTTGAACTTTTGCAAATGGCCCGCGAGAAGCAATTGCGGATCGTCGGCGGCGCCGTGCAACTTTCGCTCCCCGAAGGGGCTCCGCGACCGGCGCTGGCGGTGCGGCGCAACTTTGGCGAATCGATTTCGACCACGCCCCATCCATACAGCAAGCGAGTTTCGCCGGGAACGGGCAATTTGCTGATCCATCGTAGCGTGATCGAGCAGGTCGGCAATTTCGACGAGAACTTGCGTCAAGCGGGCGAAGACACCGATTTGTTTCGCCGCATTCGCGAAGCAGGAATCGAAGCCTGGTTTAACCCACGGGCCATTGTCTGGCATCGCATCCCCGCCTATCGCCTTACCGCCGATTACCAGCGCTGGTCGTCGCAACGCACCGGCTGGTGTTTCGCCGATCGCGATCGCAAGGAGCTTGGCCGCGTCCGGCTGTTGGTCGCGGCGCTTGCGCGCGCCGCTCAGGCCCTTGCGATTCGCTACCCGCGCTATCTCGTCCAGTCCCTTCTGGGCCGGAAGCCGGAAGCACTGGGAACCTGCTGCGATCTGTGGCGGTGCGAAGGCTATGTGCGCTATGCAATCGACGCGTT
>Ga0180217_1003236_pt1 | contig 13979 bp, 14 predicted proteins | sample eDN3rd37CBELigOP_FD_128521 | JGI IMG/M metagenome (GOLD analysis project Ga0180217, IMG submission 128521) | Enriched Organic Plus compost microbial communities from Emeryville, California, USA - eDNA 3rd pass 37_C BE-Lig OP (version 2) (version 2) ... | reverse complement strand
GTGCCCACGCCCCAGGACGGGATGGCAACGCCAAAGCCCGCCACTTTTTCCCTTATGGCATCGATCGAAACACCGCGGCGGTCGAGTTGCTCGCCGAGGGTCTCGTAGTCGCGCTTTAGCGCGGGCATGCGAGCGTTGTTGTGGCGCTCGAGCAAGCTCGGATCGATCACATGCTTGGACATTTTTCCTCCCGCATTCTTCGCCATCTTGCCTTTTCCCGAGCGCGGCACCTTCCCGCCTCCCTGATAGGGAGAAGGCTCCCTCCATCACGGGCAGCAAAGGGATGGTGGCAACGTAATCGTCACCACACGGACCCAGTCACCTTGTAAAGCTCTGCGCATTCCCTGCATCGACGTTCAAAATGTTGCCGGTCGACTTCGCCGCCACATCCGAGGCGAAAAAGGACACCGCCTCGGCCACGTCCTCGGGAAACACGTTGAGCTTCAGAAGCGAGCGCTTGCGGTAATGCTCCTCCAACTCGTCCGGGCTCATATTGTAGGCGGCAGCGCGCTGCTCGCGCCACTCTCCCGACCAGATTTTCGAGCCGCGCAGCACCGCGTCCGGATTCACCGTGTTCACACGGATGCCGAACTCCGCCCCTTCGAGAGCCAGACAGCGCGCCAAATGGATCTCCGCGGCCTTCGCCGTGCAGTAGGCTGACGCGTTCGGCGATGCCGCCAGCCCGTTCTTCGAGGCGATGAAGATGATCGACCCGCCCGTCTTCTGCCTCTTCATCAACCGGAAAGCTTCACGCGAGACGAGGAAATAACCGGTGGAAAGTATATCCATGTTGCGATTCCACATGGATAGCTCCGTCTCGTCTACGGGGGCGGCGGAAGAAATGCCGGCATTGGAGACGAGGATGTCGAGCCCGCCATATTCGCGTGCGGCGAAGGCGAAGGCGGCGACCACCTCCTGCTCCTTGGTCACATCGAGACGGACGCTGCGCACGACGTCCGCCGTGTACTGGCGGCCAAGCTCGGCGTCGGTTTCTTCAAGAGAGTTCCCGTCAATGTCAGCCAGCACCACGCAAGCGCCGTCGCGCAAGAGCCGCTCGGCGGTCGCCTTGCCGATGCCGCCGGCCCCGCCCGTGACGAGCGCCACCTTACCGGCGAGCGGCTTCGGCTTGGGCAGGCGCTGGAGCTTCGCCTCCTCCAGCACCCAATATTCGATGTCGAACGCCTCCTGCTCGGGGAGGCCCACATAGGAGGAAACGCTGGAAGCTCCGCGCATCACATTGATAGCATTGACGTAGAACTCCCCCGAAACGCGGGCGGTCGCCTTGTCCTTGGCGAAGGTGATCATGCCGACCCCCGGCACGAGATAGACGACCGCGTTGGGATCGCGCATGGGCGGGCTCTCGGGCCGCTTGCAGCGGTCATAATAAGCGGCGTGGCCTTTGCGATATTCCTCCACCGCCGCACTCAGGCCCTCCAGCGTTTTTTCGATATCCGGATTGGCCGGATCGAAATCCACCACCAGCGGGTTGCGCTTGGTGCGCAGGAAATGGTCGGGGCAGCTCGTGCCGAGCTCGGCGAGCCGTTCCATCTCTTGCGAAGACACGAATTCCAGCACCGCGTCGGAATCGTCGAAATGGCCGATTTTGCATTCGGAAGCCGAGATCATGCCGCGGATCGCGGGCATCAGCTTCTCGGCAATCGCGAGGCGCTCCGCGGACGACAGCCTCGGGCGCACGGAGCCGCCGAAGGCCTGCTTGCCGGCGGTCTTCTCCTCGAACCACTCAATGGCCCGGTTGATGATGCGAATCGTGGTTTCGTAGCACTCCTTCGCCGTATCGCCCCAGGTGAAGAGACCATGCCCGGCAAGCACGACGCCATTGGCGTCCGGGTTCTCACGGCAGAATTTTTCGAGCCACAGCCCGAGCTCGAAGCCCGGCCGTTTCCAGGGCAGCCAGCCGATCTCGCCGCCATAGATCTCCGCCGTCAGATCCCGACTGTTCTCCGCCGCGGCAATCGCAATCACCGCATCCGGATGCATATGATCGACGTGCTTTCTCGGCACGAACGCATGCAGCGGCGTATCGATTGAGGCTGCGCGGGGGTTCAGGTTGAAGGTGCAGTGGGGCAGATATCCCACCATCTCGTCCTCATGCTCCACGCCGCGATAGAGCTTTTTCAGGCTCTCGAGCTTCTCCATATACAGCGTCGCAAAGCCATTGAGCTTGATCGTGCCTACGTCGCCGCCGGAGCCCTTGACCCACAGCACCTCGACGGTCTCACCGGTAAGCGGATCCTGTGCCATCACCTTGGCGGACGTGTTGCCACCGCCGAAATTCGTGATCCGCTTGTCGGAACCGAGCAGGTTGGAACGATAAAGCAGTCGTTCCGGCTCAGACATCGGAGCCGCCTTGGCTTCATCCCAGAGATTATCGAGCCGAGCAGCGCGGGTGTTGTCGAGCATCAGGAATCCTCCCATGGACCTCCGAAAGGAGGCGCAGCAGGATTTAGATCACAACGAGAGGTCGCGATTGTCAATCATAAACGATCAAGAATAATCACACTGTAGCGCATCAAGCATAAATATGATCGAATTTGATTGACAATGCCGATATGGGCGCCCTTAATACGTGCAGTGGGAGGAAGCATGCACGAAAAGGAACGCCATCGGATCATCCTGTCGGCCGTCCAGGAAAAGCCTGTTGTGACGGTGCAGGAATTGGTCGAGATGACCTCGTCGTCCGAGGCGACGATAAGGCGTGACATTGCGGCACTCCATGTGCAGAAGCGGCTTCGGCGCGTGCGCGGCGGGGCGGAGGCCCTCAACCCGCCGCAGATTGTAGGGCTTGCCGGCCGTCCGTTCAGGGTGAACGAGGCCTTGCATTCCGCCGAGAAACGGGCCATCGCCCGGGCGGCGGTGGAGCTTTGCCAGGACGGCGAGCCGATTATCATCAATGGGGGCACCACCACCTTCCAGATGGTGCATTTCCTTAGCAATCGGCGCATGCCGATCTTCACCAATTCCTTTCCGATCGCAGAGCACCTGCTCAAGCATTCCAAGAACACGGTGATGCTGTCCGGCGGCACGATCTATCGCGAGCAGAACATCATCCTTTCGCCGTTCGACAATGACGTAACGCGCAATTTCTACGCGCGGAGGATGTTTATGGGGGCGCAGGGGCTCGGGCCGCTCGGCCTGATGGAGGGTGACCCGCTCCTGATCCAGGCAGAGCAGAAGCTGATCGACCAGGCGGACGAGCTTGTCGTGCTCGTCGATTCCTCGAAATTCCGTCAGCGGTCGAGCCTCATTCTCTGCGGCCTGTCCCGCATCTCCACCGTCATTACGGATGAAGGTATCGAGGATCGGGAGGCCAAGATGCTGGAGGAGGCCGGCGTCTCGCTCATCATCGCCGGAATGGGCCAGCCGAAACGGGAGGAAACGTCGCTGCCCGCCTGAAGGCGGGCGGCTGTTCAGGCAAGGACAATCAAAGGGAGGAACAGATGTCTATTGTCAGGAAATTGCTTGCCGCGGCGGCCGTCACCGCTGCGCTCGTGGCGACGCCGGCCATGGCTGAGCCGGTCAAGATCGCGCTTGTCGTCAAATCGCTCGGCAATGGATTCTTCGACGCAGCGAATAAGGGCGCGCAGGAAGCCGCCAAGGAAATCGGCGATGTAGAGGTGATCTATACCGGCCCGACCTCGGCGACCGCCGAAGGCCAGATCGAAATCATCAATTCGCTGATCGCCCAGCAGGTGGACGCCATCGCGATCTCCGCCAACGATCCGGATGCTCTCGTGCCCGCGCTGAAAAAAGCGAGGGACCGCGGCATCACCGTGATCTCGTGGGACTCGGGCGTGGCGCCGGAAGGCCGCGAGATGCACCTCAACCCGTCCGATACGGACCTGATCGGCGAAACGATCATCAAGCTTGCGGCCGACCATCTGCCTGAGGGCGGCGACGTCGCCATTCTCTCCGCCTCTTCCACGGCGACGAACCAGAACGCCTGGATCGAAGCAGCCAAGAAGGTGCTGCCGGAGAAGTTCCCGAATATCAACCTGGTTGCGGTCGTCTATGGCGATGACGACTCGGTCAAGAGCACCAACGAGGCGAAGGGCCTCATCGCCTCCTATCCCGACCTCAAGGCCATCATCGCCCCAACCACGGTAGGCGTCGTCGCCGCGGCGCAGGTGGTGACGGACCAGAACATGATCGGCAAGATCAACGTCACCGGGCTGGCGCTGCCGTCCGAGTTCAAGAAGTTCATCGACAATGGCGCAAGCCAGGCCGTGGCGCTCTGGAACCCGATCGACCTCGGCTATTCGGCCGTCTACCTCGCCCACCAGCTCGCCACGGATAAGGCGGAGGCCAAGCCCGGCGCGAAGCTTTCCATCGGCCGCGTCGGCGAGGTGACGCTGGATGATACCAATGCGGCGGCCATGGCGGCGCCCTTCCAGTTCGACAAGTCGAACATCGAGGAGTTCTCGAAGATTTACTGATCTTCGAGCGTACGGGCGCGGCGGTGGCTGCGCCCGTATCCCTGATGGGATCGTTGGAATGTCTTCGCCCTTGGCACTCCCCTTTCAGACAGGCGGGCATCCCGCAGCCGATTCTACGGGCTCTAGCATATGATCCATACCTCCGTAGAGAGCCCAAAGCCCCTCCCCGCTGGTGGTGAAATCACGCCGCTCCTCACGCTCTCCGGCATCAGCAAAAACTTTCCCGGGGTTCGCGCGCTTTCAGGCGTGAGCCTGTCGCTTTATCCGGGCCAGGTGACTGCGCTCATAGGTGAGAACGGCGCCGGCAAGTCGACGCTCGTGAAGATCCTCACCGGCATCTACCAGCCCGACGAGGGCGAGATCCGCATCGGCGGGCAACCGGTGAAGCTGCCGACCGCGCATGCGGCTTTCGAACAGGGTATAACAGCCATCCACCAGGAAACGGTGCTCTTCGATCATCTCACCGTCGCCGAGAACATCTTTCTCGGACACGCACCGCGCACGCGTTTTGGCATGATCGACTGGCGCACCATGCGCGCCAACGCAAAGGAAGTGCTGGAAACCCTGGGCGCGGGCCATATCGACGCCGATGCACCCCTCTCCGATCTCGGCATCGCCAACAAGCATCTGGTGGCGATCGCGCGGGCGATGTCGATCGACGCGCGGATCGTCATCATGGACGAGCCGACGGCGGCGCTTTCCGCCAAGGAGATCGAGGAGCTTTTCCTGCTCATCGAGTTCCTGAAGAGCCAGAAGAAAGCGATCCTCTTCATCAGCCACAAGTTCGACGAGATCTTCCGCATTGCGGACCGCTATACCGTCTTCCGTGATGGACAGATGGTGGGCGAAGGACGTCTTGCCGGCACGACGCAGAACGCGTTGGTGCGCATGATGGTGGGTCGCGCCGTCGACCACATCTTTCCCGAGCGCCAGCCGAAGATCGGCGGCCCGCTGCTCGCCGTCTCCGGTCTTTCGCATCCGACCGAATTCGACGACATCAGCTTTGAACTAAGACAGGGCGAGATCCTCGGCTTCTATGGCCTCGTCGGCGCCGGGCGGAGCGAGGTGATGCAGGCGATCGCCGGCATGACTCGAACGAGCCGCGGCACGATCATGCTCCGCGGACAGGAGATCGCACCCAGATCCGCCGCCGACGCCATTTCCGCCGGCATCGTCTACGTGCCGGAGGAGCGCGGCCGCCAGGGCGTCGTCATCGGTATGCCCATCTTCCAGAACGTCTCCCTGCCCTCGCTCAAGCGCACCTCGAAATCCGGCGTGCTTCGGCTCGCGGAGGAGTTCCGCCTCGCACGCACCTATACGGAGCGGCTCGACCTCCGCGCCTCCTCGCTCAGCCAGGATGTGGGCACGCTCTCCGGCGGCAACCAGCAGAAGGTGGTGATCGCCAAATGGCTTGCCACCAAGCCCAAAGTGATCATCCTCGACGAGCCGACCAAGGGCATCGACATCGGCTCGAAAGCTGCCGTGCACGGCTTCATGGCCGAGCTCGTAGCCGAAGGCCTTTCCGTTATCATGGTCTCCTCAGAACTGCCTGAGATCCTCGGCATGTCCGACCGCGTGGTCGTCATGCGCGAAGGTCGCATCGCCGCCATCCGCAAAAATGACGGGCTCGACGCCGAAATGCTGGTGAGGCTTGCCGCGGGGATTGCCCAATGAAGACGCTCGCCAAACACAGGGAGATTTGGCTGCTGGCGGCGATTGTGCTCCTGATCGCGATCATCGCTCTGCGCTTTCCCGTTTTCGCCCGGCCGGGCAACCTGCTCAACGTTTTCAATGATTATTCCATCCTGATCATCCTGGCGCTCGGCCAGATGGTGGTGATCCTCACGCGCTCCATCGACCTCTCGATGGCTTCCAACCTCGCCTTCACCGGCATGGCCGTGGCCATGACGAACGCGGCATTCCCCGAAATTCCCGTGGTATTCCTGATCCTGATGGCCATGGCGATCGGCACCGCACTCGGTGCGTTTAACGGCGTCCTGGTGTGGAAGCTCGGGATCCCGCCCATCGTAGTCACGCTCGGCACGCTCACCATCTTCCGCGGGGCGACCTTCGTCCTCTCGGGCGGAGCTTGGGTGAACGCCGACCAGATGAGCCAAGGCTTCATCGCGCTGCCGCGGATCGTGTTCCTCGGCCTGCCAGTGCTCTCCTGGTCCGCGATTACCGCGATCGCGCTCTTCTATCTCTTGATGACGCGAACGGCTTTCGGCCGGTCCATCTACGCGGTCGGCATCAATCCCACCGCTTCCGTCTATGCCGGCATCGATGTGGGCCGAACGAAGTTCCTCGCCTTCTGCCTCTCCGGCCTGGTGGCCGGGCTCTGCGGCTATCTCTGGATCTCGCGCTACGTGATCGCCTCAGTGGAGGTCGCGAACGGTTACGAACTCAGCATCATCGCAGCCTGCGTGATCGGCGGCGTCTCCATTGCCGGCGGCATCGGCACTGTGGCCGGCGCGGCGCTCGGAGCTCTGTTCCTCGGCATCATCGGCAGCGCACTTCCCGTCATCAACATCTCCCCCTTCTGGCAGCTCGCGATCTCCGGCAGCGCCATCATCCTGGCCGTCGTGCTCAATGCGCGCGGCGAGCGCCGGCAAGGCCGTATCATTCTCAGGAGAGCCGAGGCATGACGACCGACACCGCGCGCCACATCCCCGACCGGCTGGACAGTCCGTTCAGATCGGCGGTCTTCAGCTGGGAAATGTTGCTCGTGCTGGTCGCGATTGCGATCTTCGTCATCAACAGCATCGCCTCGCCTTATTTCCTCAATGCGTGGTCGCTCTCCGATCTGACCTTCAACTTCACCGAAAAGGGGCTGATCGCACTTGCCATGGCGATGCTCATCATTGCCGGCGAGATCGACCTTTCAGTGGCGGCGATCATTGCGCTTGCCTCGACGCTGATGGGCATGGCCCTTCAGGCCGGAGCGGACACGCCGACGCTCGTCCTTATCGGCGTTGGGGTCGGTCTTCTCTGCGGCGCCTTCAACGGCGTCCTGGTGACGCGCCTCGGCCTTCCCTCCATCGTGGTCACCATCGGCACGATGAGCCTCTTCCGCGGCGTCGCCTACATCATTCTCGGCGACCAGGCCTATAAGGGCTATCCGGAAAGCTTTGCCTTCTTCGGGCAGGGCTATGTGGGCTGGGTGATCTCCTTCGAGCTGGTGCTGTTCCTCGTCGCCGCGCTTGCTTTCTGGTTCCTCCTGCACCGGACAAGCTTCGGCCGCACCGTCTTCGCCATCGGCAACAACCCGATTGCAGCGGCCTTTTCCGGCGTGCGCGTAGAGCGCGTTAAATTCATCCTCTTCTGCCTCACCGGCCTGATGTCCGGCATAGCCGCCGTGCTCATCACCTCCCGCCTTGGCTCCACGCGGCCCTCCATCGCACAAGGCTATGAACTCGAAGTCATCACCATGGTCGTGCTCGGCGGCGTGAACATCCTGGGTGGCGCAGGCTCCATCCTCGGCGTGGTGCTTGCAGCGTTGATCATGGGCCTCGTCACCTTCGGCCTCGGCCTGATGAACGTTCCGGGCATCGTGATGTCGATCTTCATCGGCCTGCTTCTGATCGTGGTGATCGCGCTGCCGATCATCTGGAACAGGCTTAGGGAACGGAGTGCCTGATGCCGGAGAAATACGCATTCAAGATGAAGCTCCATCCGGGCATGCGGGAGGAATACAAGCGCCGGCACGACGAGATCTGGCCGGAACTGGTCACCCTGTTGAAGGAAGCCGGCGTTTCGGATTATTCCATCCACCTCGATCCTGAGACGAGCACGCTCTTCGGCGTGCTCTGGCGGACCGACGGCCACAGGATGGCGGACCTGCCCCATCATCCGGTGATGAAGCGGTGGTGGGCGTATATGGCCGACATCATGGAGACGAAGCCGGACAACGAGCCGGTGAGCACTCCACTTGAAACCGTCTTCCACATGGAATGACGATGCGCCGGGTCGCCGTCATCGACATCGGCAAGTCGAACGCCAAGCTTGCCTTGGTCGATATCGAAGAGCTAGCCGAACTTTCCGTGCGGAAGGTGCCTAACAGGCCCCTCAGGACGGGCCCCTACCCGCACCACGATGTTGGGGCATTGTGGACGTTCATTCTCGACAGCCTGGCCGAACTAAGCCGCCAACACGGGATCGATGCGATCTCCGTGACGGCGCATGGCGCTACGGCCGTGCTGCTCGGGGAAAATGGCAGCAGCCTCGCGCTGCCCGTGCTCGACTATGAGCATGACGGGCCGGACGATCTGCGCAGTGACTACGAGGCCGTGCGCCCGCCCTTTGCGGAGACTGGATCGCCTTCCCTACCGCTTGGGCTCAATCTCGGCGCGCAGCTCTATTGGCAGAGCCGCACCTTCCCGGAGGATTTCGCCGCTGCCCGCGCAATCCTCATGTATCCGCAATACTGGGCCTTCCGCCTCACGGGCGTTGCGGCAAGCGAGGCGACCTCGCTTGGCTGCCACACTGACCTGTGGAACCCGGAAGCCGGCGGCTTTTCTTCGCTTGTCGAGCGGATGCGTTGGCAGCAACTTTTCCCGCCCTTGCGCGCAGCAGGCGACGTACTCGGCCCCATCCTGCCGGAGATTGCCGATCGGACCGGCCTCGATCCTGCTACGCCCGTGCTCTGCGGCATCCACGATTCCAACGCCTCTCTATTCCCGCACCTTCTCTGGCGCCAACCTCCCTTCGCCGTAGTCTCGACCGGAACATGGGTCGTCTCCATGGCGGTGGGCGGGAAGAAGGTCGCGCTCGATCCGGCACGCGACACACTCGTCAACGTAAACGCGCTCGGCGAGCCCGTGCCGTCGGCCCGCTTCATGGGCGGGCGGGAATACGAAATCCTGATGGCAGAGCACAGCACCGACTGGAACGAGGCCGATATCCAAGCGGTCCTTGCCGAAGGCATCATGCTCCTGCCCTCGGTGCAGAGGGGCTGCGGCCCGTTCCCAAACTCGGCATCGCGCTGGGTCGCCCCAAGGGAACTTTCCCCCGGCGAGCGCACTGTTGCCTCCGTCTTCTATCTGGCGCTGATGACGGCCACCTGCCTCGACCTGATTGGCGCCGCGGGAGTTATCCTCGTCGAGGGCCCTTTTGCGGAAAATGGCGTGTACATCGACATGCTCGAAGCCGCGACCGCTCGGCCTGTTATTGCCCAAACCGGGCAGGCGACCGGCACGAGCGTCGGCGCAGCACTTCTGGTGAAGAGGCTTCGGCCTGCAGGCCCGTCTGAAGGCTTACGGCAAAGCCGCGCCGATGAAGAATGGAATGTCTATGCCGAAGAATGGCGGACAGCGACAGCAGAAGACTAGGCCAATAGAACCGGCCGCAGTCCGTGCTCCTTCGCCCCGCCATCCCAAATGAAATCTCTGGCTCCCGGGATTATTCACTTCAGCCGGGTGTTTTTTGTTCCATGCCATTCCCGTCCTGAAGGACGTTACCCATGTTCAAGATATCATTGATTGCGGCAGGGTTGCTCATTTGCGCAGCGGCCGCCCATGCTCAAACCCTCTCCGATCTTCGCGGCCGGTATGCGATTGCGCCGTCGTCGCAAATCGCCTTCTCCGTGGGCCAAGTGGGCGGCGGAGGGATCAACGGCCGGTTCTCGCGCTTCTCGGGCGCGTTCGAGCTTCACCCGGACAATGTCGCGCGCTCAAACGTCAACATCGAGTTGGAGCCAGCAAGCGTTCAAACCGGAGAACCGCGCGTGGAGAATTTCCTGCGCTCGGATGCGGTTTTCGATGTCGCTGCGCATCCGACGATCACGTTCCGCTCCACCAGAGTTCGCCAGGACGGTCCGAACAGCGCCGTAATAGAGGGGACCCTTACGGCGCGTGGCATCACGCGCCGGGAGACTTTCCATGCGACCTTGGCCGGGCGTGATGGCCGCGCTCTTGCATTCCACGTGGTGGGCGACGTGTTCCGCTCGCCTTATGGAATGGACGTGGGAACCCCGCTTTATTCCAATGTCGTTCACTTCGACATGATGCTTCGCGGGCAGCGGCGGTAGGTAAATTGCGCATTTTATCGGCAAACCGGGATTAAACAGCCGACACTACTGTTTTTCCCATGCGGATTGAAACCGCGTCCATAACCAAGAAAGGTTTTGAGCATGCGTACTCCAATCGTCATCGCCGCCGCTATGGCAGTGGCATTACCCGTTGTCGCATACGCCGCCGATTTTGCCGGCGGCGCGATCAAGTCTGCCGAGACGTCAAAGGCCGGGTCCTCACCGACGCCAAAGGGATGACACTCTATACCTTCGACAAGGATACATCGGGTGTGACGAACTGCTATGACGACTGCGCGGTTAAGTGGCCGCCGCTAATCGCTGCCTCCGGCGCCAAGGCTGGGGGAGACTTCAGTCTGGTGAAGCGTAAGGACGGAAGCGAGCAGTGCGCCTATAAAGGCATGCCGCTCTATCTCTGGCAGAACGACAAGAAGCCCGGCGACACTACGGGCGATCGCGTGGGCGGGGTCTGGCACATCGCCAAAGGGTAGGCCATGCCGCAGATCCTGGACGAGATCGAGGAATGTGTGCCGGCGTTCAGACGTTATGCTCGGGCGCTGACGCACAATCCCGACCTCGCGGACGATCTCGTCCAGGACTGTCTGGAACGTGCGATCCGCAAGCGCGCGCTCTGGCGCCCCTCAGGCTCCGTGCGATCCTGGATGTTCCGCATCCTGCTTAATGTCTACCGCAATGATTTGAGGCGGCGCCGCCGGGCGCCCGACCTGCCGCTCGACACGCTCCAAACCGATCCGCCCAGCCTCGATACGCAATCGGGCCGGCTGGCGCTTGCCGAGACGGCGCAGGCCATGCAGGCGCTCCCCGTGGAGCAGAGGGAGGTGCTTCTTCTCGTGGCAGTCGAGGAGATGAGCTATGCCGAGGCGGCGGAGGTGCTGGCCATCCCGCTTGGCACGTTGATGTCGCGCCTGGGAAGGGCGCGCGCCACGCTGAGACGCATGACGGAGACCGGCGCGCCGAGATTGAGGTCCGTGAAATGAGCCGCGGGAAACGCAAGATCACCGAGCACGACCTGCACGCCTATACCGACGGTGCGCTCACAGGCGCGGCTCGCGAAGCTGTAGAGGCAGAGCTTGCCATCGATCCCACCGCGGCGGACGAGGTGGAAATATGGCGCCGTCAGAACGAGGCGCTGCGCGCACTCTATGGTCATGTGGCGGACGAGCCTGTGCCGCCACGTCTCAGCGTTCAGCGGGCCGATCGGGAGTTGCGTGCCAGCTCCTGGCACTGGAGCCGCATGGCGGCGGCAGCCGTCATGCTCCTCGCGCTCGGTGTAGCTGGCGGCTGGTTCGGGCGCGATCTCGCCAGCACCGCACCGACGGAAGCGACACTCGTGGCCGAAGCGGTGGAAGCCCACCGTGTCTACGCCGTTGAAGTCCGCCATCCCGTAGAGGTGTGGGCTGACGAGAGGGACCACCTGCAGACATGGCTCTCCAAGCGGCTCGACCGGACGATCTCTGTGCCAGACCTCCGAGACTATGGACTTACCCTGGTCGGCGGTCGGCTTCTTCCTGCCTCCAACGGCCCTGCCGCACAGTTCAAGTACGAGGATGAAACCGGGCGCAGGGTGACGCTTTATATCACCCCCTCGCGAAGCGAGGGAGAAACCGCGTTCCGCTATGCAAGGCTCGAAAGGCTCGATGCCTTCTTCTGGAGCGACGAGGGGATAAGCTGCGCGATGGTGGGGGATCTCCCGCGCGACAGACTGAGGGAGATCACGGCCCGCGCCTACGAACAGCTGGTATGAGGCTTCGACCGAAGGCCGCAAGCCTCAATCGGAACCGGGCGGTCTACTGGAAGAACGATGCCATGTTGCGGAATTCCCGCCTTTCCTACGGCCTCGTCGCCATTCTCTTCCACTGGGCGATCGCGATCCTGTTCCTCGGTCAAATAGGGCTGGGCTACCTGACCCAAGCCACCGCCGATGATCCGCGACTCCAGTTCAACCTCTACCAGTGGCACAAATCGGTGGGCTTCCTCATCCTCCTGCTTGCCCTCCTCCGTCTTGGCTGGGCACTTTCCGGTGCCAAGCCGAAACCGGTCGCGGGTACGTCTGTCTCCGAAGCTCTGGCTGCCCGCATCGCTCATTCCACCCTGCTCGCCATGACGATCCTCGTGCCGCTCACCGGCTGGGCAATCGCATCCACCTCCCCGCTCATGATCCCGAGCTTCGCCTTCAATCTCGTGCTTGTGCCCGACCTGCCGCTTGCCCGCTCCGATGAGGCGGAGGCGTTATGGTCGAACATTCACGCCGTCCTGGCCTATGCTTCGGGCATTCTGGCGGCTGCCCACGCGGGGGCCGCTCTTTATCACCAGTTCGCCCGCCGCGACGGCACGCTCATGCGCATGCTCACGCCGTCACGGAACACCGGGCTAGGCAAGAGACCCGCCCCTAGCCGCCCATCCGCAGCAGGTAGGCGCGTTCGGTGGCCACGGCTTCGTCCGTGGTGATCTGATCAATGCCGAGCTCGAGGAGCCGCTCCAGCTTCTGCCATTCATCGTCGCTGAACCCGCCATCCGGATCGGCAAGGGTGAACGTCCAGGCATCGACCCGCGCACCGTGATCGTGGCAAATGCGGACGAGATCGATGCCGTCCGCATAGGCGTCCAGCAGGAGCTTCCAGTTGAGATAGACGATATAGGGCCGAATGGGCCCGCTCAGTTCGCGCGTGAGCTGACCGCCAACTTCGCTCTTCCGCCCTGCCCTGTGCAGGTCCATCAAGCGAAAGGAGGGTTCGAGCCCTCGCTTGGCCGCCGGCAATCTGTCGGTGATCGCCAATGTCAGCTCGGTGTCATCTCCACTGACCACCAGATGCTTGTCACGGTCTGCAAATAGACCCTCAAGCCGGTCGAGTGCCCCTTCTCCGACTGACGCAAAGTCATCCTTCATATCGAACTGAAGCAATGCGTCCTGTTGGGCCGGACCCAAGAGCTCGGCGAGGTCTTCGGCCGTGAGGACGTGGCGGACCGTGCCGTCCCGCGCCGGCTCGGTATAGAGCAGTCCTCGGATGTCGTCGCCGGTATAGGCAGAGACAGGTCCGGAGCCGTTCGTCTCGCGGTCAAGGGTGCGGTCGTGTAGAACGGCAAAGCTGCCGTCACGCGTCGCGCGGAGATCGATTTCCATCGAGGCTCCCAGCTTCAGCCCAGCGGCGAGAACCTCACCGCTAAAAAGCGGGTCCTTCATCTCGCGCCGAAGCCTGTGCCACTTGAGAAGCACGCGTTTGCCGCCATGATCTATTGCCACACCTGTTGCGGCATTGGCGGTATTCGTGGCTGCGATGTTTTGGCTCGGCATGGTCTTTCCCCAAATATCGTCAAATTTCGATGTTCTTGCAGCCGTGGGCGCGAGACAACAGACGCCTATGTTAGCGGCAAAGTACTTCGTAAGAGTGGCAGGAATCACACGCCTTACGACATCCTCGCCGCGGTCTTTTGAACGTTCTTGACTGAGGAGCAGAAAGGGAACAGAACGAGACTGGGGG
>Ga0180217_1003232_pt1 | contig 13987 bp, 12 predicted proteins | sample eDN3rd37CBELigOP_FD_128521 | JGI IMG/M metagenome (GOLD analysis project Ga0180217, IMG submission 128521) | Enriched Organic Plus compost microbial communities from Emeryville, California, USA - eDNA 3rd pass 37_C BE-Lig OP (version 2) (version 2) ... | reverse complement strand
CGGAAGCCGTTCGCCACCGCCTGGCGGGGAGTCGTGTCAGTTCTTGCCCGCCCGCTTGCGCGCGTTGGCGTCGAGAATCTTCTTCCGCAGGCGCAGGCTCTTCGGGGTCGCCTCGACGTACTCGTCATTGGCGATGTATTCGAGCGAGCGCTCCAGCGTCATGAGGAGGGGCGGCGCGAGCGAAATGCCCTTGCCGTCGCCCTGCGAGCGCATGTTCGTCAGCTTCTTCGCGCGGCACGGGTTCACCGGCATGTCATCCGGGCGGGCGTTTTCGCCGATGATCATCCCTTCGTAAATCTCCTCTTGCGGCCCGATGAAGAGGCGGCCGCGCTCCTGGATCGTTTCAAGCGCGTACGCCGTGGAGATGCCGCCTTCCATGGAGACGAGGACGCCGTTGTTGCGGGTCGGGATGTCGCCCTTGTGCGGGCCGTACTCCTTGAAGAGGTGCGACATGATGCCGTGGCCGCGCGTGGCATTGACGAGATCGGTCTCGAAACCGATGAGGCCGCGCGTCGGAATGACGGCCTGCACGGTGACGCTGTGCGTCTGGTGCTCCATGTTGACGATTTCGGCGCGGCGCCCCGCGAGGCTCTGGAGGATGTCGCCCAGATTTTCCGAGGGGACATCGACGTAGAGCGTCTCCATCGGCTCCAGCAGGTTGCCGTTTTCGTCGCGCTGGAAAATGACCTCGGGGCGGGAGACGAGCAGCTCGAATCCTTCGCGGCGCATCTGCTCCACGAGGATGGCGATCTGCATTTCGCCGCGTGCCTGCACTTCGAAGTGGCCTGCGGTATCCGTGTCGTTGACGATGATGGAGACGTTCGTCCGCGTTTCGCGGATGAGGCGCTCGCGCACCTGGCGCGCGGTGAGGAGCTTGCCCTCGCGCCCGGCCAGCGGGCCGTCGTTGATGCAGATCTTCATCGTGATCGTCGGCGGGTCGATGTCGACGAAGGGGAGGGGAAGGCGCTCCTCGGTGTCGGTCAGCGTTTCGCCGATGAAGACGTCCTCGAAGCCGGTGAGCCCGATGATGTCACCCGCGCTGGCGTGCTTGATCTCCACCTTGTTAAGCCCCTGGTGACCGAAAATGGCGGTCACGTTGGCGCGCTCGCGGCGGCCATCCTTGTGGATGCAGACGATCGATTCGCCCACCGTCACCCTGCCGCTGACGACGCGCCCGTAGGCGATCCGGCCGAGGTAGTCGGAATAATCGAGGTTCGAGACGATCATCTGGAAATAGCTTACCTCCGGCTTCGGGGGCGGCGGGATGTGCTGCACGATCGCCTCGTAGAGCGGCTCCATGTTGTCGGAAGCCTGGCCGATCTCGCGCATGGCGTAGCCGTCGCGGCCGCTGGCGTAAATGACCGGAAAGTCGAGCTGCTCGTCGGAGGCGTTCAACTCGACGAAGAGGTCGAACACCATGTCGAGCACCTTGTGGGGCCGGGCGTTCTCGCGGTCGATCTTGTTGATGACGACGATCGGCTTCGCGCCGTTGGCCAGCGCCTTCTTAAGGACGAACTTCGTCTGGGCCTGCGGGCCGTCGTGCGAATCGACGACGAGGAGCACGCCGTCCACGGTTTTCATGATCCGCTCCACCTCGCCGCCGAAGTCGGCGTGGCCGGGGGTGTCGACGATGTTTACGTGATAGTCGCGCCACTTGTAGGCGGCGTTCTTCGCGCGGATCGTAATCCCCTTTTCGCGTTCGAGGTCCATCGAGTCCATGATGCGTTCCTCGCTGGCGATGGCCTGGTTGGCCCGGAAGGTGCCAGCCTGCTTCAGCAGCTGGTCAACCAGGGTGGTCTTGCCATGATCGACGTGGGCGATGATGGCGATGTTGCGGATATGTTCCATAGAAAACTCAGGGATTTTGCGATCGGAAAAGGGGGCGAATATGGCCGGAGTGGGGGCCGCCGTCAACGGGTTCCTCTCTCCGCTGTTGACAAAAGCGGGTGAAGTGTTCATCTTCCGCCTCCTTCAATTTTCCAGATCAGTCATGGCAAACACCAAATCCGCAGCCAAACGCGCCCGTCAGACCGTTACCCGGACGGCGCAGAACCGCGCCGCCCTGAGCGCGATCAAAACCTATAACAAGGCCCTCAATTCCGCGATTACCGAGGGAAACAAGGAAGCCGCCAAGGCCGGGCTTCAGACCCTTTCTTCCGCCCTCGACAAGGCGGTGAAGTCGGGCCGGGTTCACAAGAACCTCGCCGACCGCAAGAAGAGCCGCCTTCAGAAGAAGATTGCCGCTCTCGCCTAAGCGAGGGCGGAACCGCGGGGTACTCCCCAAATTCCGATTTCAGACAAGCACAGGGCTGTAATAGCTCTGTGCTTTTCTTGTGTCGCCCGGCAGGGCGCACACAAAAAAACGGCGCGGGGGATGCCGCGCCGTTTTTCATTCAACCAAAAGGTTGGAAGAGGTTGGTTCAGTTACTTCATTTTCGCATTGAACTCCGCGATGCGGTCGGCCTTTGCCGCGAAGAGTTCATCGACCGGGTCAAGAATATCGATGCCCGTGATTTTGTCGCCCTGCTGGACGGAGTCGACCACGTCCTGCCCCTTCGTGACGACGCCGAAGATCGTGTGCTTGCCGTTGAGCCACGGCGTCGGGACGTGCGTGATGAAGAATTGCGAGCCGTTCGTGCCCGGGCCCGCGTTGGCCATGGCGAGGTAGCCCGGCTTGTCGAAGCGGAGCTCCGGCACGCACTCATCCTCGAACTTGTACCCACGGTCGCCCATGCCGGTGCCGGTGGGGTCGCCGCCCTGGATCATGAAGTCCTTGATGACGCGGTGGAAAACGACGCCGTCATATTTGCCCTTCTGGGCGAGGTTCAGGAAGCTGGCGACTGTGACGGGAGCCTTCGAGGGAAGGAGCGTCAGGTCGATGTTTCCCCGGCTGGTTTTGAGGACGATGCGGATGTCTTTCATGTTCGCGGTGGTAGTGGTTTCAGGTTTCGCGTGGGTATCCCCCACGGCATCGCAGACGGGAAGCGCAAAACAGAGCGCCGCTGCAACGAGTCGAGCGATTTGGCGAAGGATCATAACGGGCGGAAGTTAGGGCGTGCCCGGGCGATTGTCCACATTCCGCCGAAAGAATTGGCGAGCGGGAAAGGAAAACGCGCAAAAAAGTTGTCGTGTGCGTTTTTTGTGGCCACAAGAGACTGCACACACGACATGGCAAAAACACCGACCACCGTCACGCTCGGCCTCGTCCAGACCCGATGCTCGGCCAATCCCGAAGAAAACCTCGCCAAGGCGATCGAGAAGATCGGCGAGGCCGCGCGCCTGGGCGCCAATATCGTCTGCCTTCAGGAGCTCTTCCGCTCCGTCTACTTTTGCCAGGTGGAGGATCACAAGTATTTCGACCTCGCGGAGCCGATCCCCGGGCCGTCCACAGACGCCATCTGCGCCGCGGCGAAGGAACATGGAGTGGTGGTGATCGCCTCGCTTTTTGAAAAACGCGCCCCGGGTGTGTACCACAATACCGCCGCGATTATCGATGCGGATGGAACGCTGCTCGGGACGTACCGGAAGATGCACATCCCGGACGATCCGCTTTTCCTGGAGAAGTTTTACTTCACACCGGGCGACCTCGGGTTCCGCGCATGGGACACCCGCTACGGAAAAATCGGCGTTTGTGTCTGCTGGGACCAATGGTACCCCGAAGCCGCGCGGCTGACCGCGCTCCGCGGCGCGCAGATCCTTTTTTACCCCACGGCCATCGGCTGGCACCCCGCCGAGAAAGCGGAGTATGGCGAGCGCCAGCATAGCTCCTGGGAGACGATCCAGCGCGCCCATGCGATCGCGAACGGCTGCTACGTTGCCGTGCCGAACCGCGTCGGCCATGAAGCGCCCGACGGGGGCGCGGGCATCGAGTTCTGGGGCCAGAGTTTCGTGGCGGACCCGAGCGGACAAATCATGGCGAAGGCCAGCACCTCCGATGAGGAAATATTGATTACACAGGTCGACCTCGGCCTGCTCGACCAGCAGCGAACCCATTGGCCGTTTTTGAGGGATCGCCGTATTGACGCCTACCAAGGATTGGAGCAGCGTTTCATCGATTAGTTCCCCTATGACTTCGCCTGCCGATTTCCCCAGTCCTCTCTCCAGCGATCCCGCAAACGCCCCCTCCGCCGAGAAGCCGACCCCCGCTCAACTTGGCTACCGGATGCCTGCGGAATGGGAGCCGCACGAGGCAACGTGGCTCTCCTGGCCGCGCCGCGACGGCATCAGCTTTCCGGGCGCTTTCGATACGATCCCGCCGGTGCTGGCGAAGATGGTCGACGCGCTCGCCGATTCCGAGCGCGTCTGCATCAACGTTTCCGGCCCGGAGCATGAGAATGAAGTGCGGGAGGCGCTTCGCAGGAACCGCGCCCGCTCGCAGCACGTAAGCTTCTACCACATCCCGACCAACGAACCGTGGTGCCGCGATCACGGGCCGATCTTCCTCACGCGCCCGAACGATCCCAAGCCGGTCATCGTGGACTGGGATTACAATGCCTGGGGGTGGAAGTACCCGCCGTTCGACCTCGACGACGTGGTGCCCACGGAGGTCGGCAAAATTCTCGGCCTGGAGGTGTTCTACCCGGGGATCGTCATGGAGGGTGGCTCCATTGACGTGAACGGCACCGGAACGCTGCTGACCACGCGCTCCTGCCTGCTGAACCCGAACCGCAACCCGGACCTCTCGGTCAAGGAGATCGAGCAGAAGCTGCGCGACTATTTCGGCGTTAAAAAAATTCTCTGGCTGGGCGACGGCATCGAGGGTGACGACACCGACGGCCATATCGATGACCTGACCCGCTTCGTCAGCCGCAATGTGGTGGTGACGTGCGTGGAAGATCAGGAAGACGACGTGAACTACGAGCCGTTGCAGGAGAACCTCGCGAAGCTGCGCGAAATGGACATCGAGGATGGCTCCCCGTTGGAAGTGCACGTCCTCCCGATGCCGGGCAAGATCGTGCGCGACGGCCAGCGGCTTCCCGCCAGCTACGCGAACTTCTACATCGCCAACAAGGCGGTGCTCCTGCCGACGTACGGTGACAGCGCCGACGGATGGGCGATTTCCGTTCTCCAGACCGCGTTCCCGGATCGCAAGGTCGTCGGGATCGACTGCCGCGAACTGATCTGGGGCTTGGGTGCGTTCCATTGCCTGACGCAGCAGCAGCCCAAGGTGGGTTGACGCCGCGAAGTTCAGCGGACCTTTAGTGATCCCTGGGGAGAAAACAGGCGCGAGCGCAACGGGCTTGCGCTTGCCCGGGCTTTTTTGGAGACTTCGAGCCCGTATGAGTTCAGCAAAAGGAGCATTGCGGCTTGCCTGGTGTGGCGGGGGAATTCTTCTCGGCTTGTTCTGCCTTCTTCGTCCTCTCACCGCGCAGGAGGAGACTCCAGCCAAACCCCAGCCGGGAGCGGAGGCGGTTTCGCTTTCGCTCGACACATTCCTTGCTCCCGCCGCGCTTTGGGAGACTCCGGGGGATACGCTGGTGCCATCAGGGCGCGAGCTCGGCTTCCGCTGGGTTTCCAATGCCCGTGACAGCGCGGAGAGCACGCGCAAGGGGATCACGCTCTTTGGCCTGCCGGTAACGCAGGCGCTCATCCGGCTCGACGAAGGTAAACCGAAACACGTCACTGCTCTCTTCTTCAACCGGGGCGACAACGGCGAGCTCTCCAAGACCAAGTATGAAGAGCTGGTGCGCGACGCCTACACGGCGATTTCGAACGCGACGCAGGCGAAGCCCGCTCCCCGCCCGCGCAACGCGGCGAGCGCCGTGCGAACGGACGGGGTGATCTGGACGACGCCCCACGCCACCTACGTTCTCGAATACCTCTCCACAAGGGAGTCGCAGACGGCTTCGTTCCGGGCGGAATTTGTCCGGCTGGAGATCGCGCCGATCGAAACGCCGAAGTCGCTTCTTGCCGAAGCAGCCGAGGCGCGGGAGAAAGGCGGGCCGTTTCGCGGAACGGATCACATCAAGCGCGACGCGGAGAGCGGCGACGTGATGATCGAGGACATCCCGATGGTCGACCAGGGGCAGAAGGGTTACTGCGTGGTCGCCAGCGCCGAGCGGGTGTTCCGCTATTACGGGATGAAAGTTGACGCCAACGAGCTGGCGCAACTCGCAAACAGTTCCGCCAGCGAGGGGACGAGCGTTTCCGCAATGACGGACTCGCTCACGAAACTGACCGGCCGTCTCCGCATCCGCGTGCGAAAGCCGGTGGAGTTCGAGTACCGGAAGTTCGTGGCGATGATCGAGGATTACAACCGCGCGGCAAAGCGCGCCAAGGCGGACAGTGTCCCGACCCCGAGCGCGAACGTTTCGATCACCGACATTTACGGCAAGATGAACCCCGACCTCCTCCGCGAAGTTCGCACGAAAAGCAAAGCGGCCATGACGGGGTTCGACCGGATCGTGAAAACGCACATCGACAAAGGCGTGCCGATCCTCTGGTCGGTCATCCTCGGTGTGATTCCCGAAAACGGGAAACTCCCGCAGAGCGCGGGCGGCCACATGCGCCTGATCATTGGCTACAATGACAAGACGGAGGAAATCCTCTACTCCGACTCCTGGGGCCGCGGGCATGAATTGAAAAGAATGCCAAAGGCCGACGCCTGGGCGATCACCACGAACATCGCGACGCTGGAGCCGTTGTAGGGCGTTACTGCTGAGCACCCAAGCCAGGGGTACTGCTGAGCCCTCACAGAAGCGAGGGGTGCTCTCTCCCAAGCCCTCAGAAAACGAGGGGCGGCCCTCAGGCCCCTCAGGCCCTCAGAGTCCTCAGGCCCCCTTAATGAGCGATCCAGCGGCTATTTCTTCCCGCCTTTGCTGACCGCCGCGCTGAACCAGTCGAACCCGCCTCCCCCTCCGCCGCGGTTCTGACCACCACCGCCGCCGCTGCGGGCGCCACCCTGGCCCGGCCGCCCGCCACCAGCGCCGGAGCGCGGTCCCTGGCCCCCTGGCGAGCGGGGCGTCATCTCGGGCCGGCTCTTCATCGAAAGGGCGATGCGGCTGCGCTCCAGGTCAATTTCCAGCACTGTTACCATTACCTTCTGCTGGACTTTCACCACGTCGGCCGGGTCCTTCACGAAATTGTCCGAAAGCTGACTGATGTGCACCAGCCCGTCCTGATGGACGCCGATATCGACGAACGCGCCAAAGGCCGCGACGTTAGTGACGATCCCCGGCAGCTTCATTCCAACCTGGAGGTCGCTGATCTTGTTGACCCCTTCCGTGAACGAGAACGCCTCGAACTGCTGGCGCGGATCGCGGCCCGGCTTGGCGAGTTCGCCGAGGATGTCGTTCAATGTCGGCAGGCCCACCTTGTCGCTGACGTACTTCTGGAGCACGATTTTCTTGCGGAGCAACTCGTCTTTGATCAGATCGCGCACGGAGCAGCCGAGGTCGCGCGCCATCGCGTCCACAATCGGATAGCTCTCCGGGTGCACCGCGCTCGCGTCGAGCGGGTTTTCCGCATCGCGGATGCGAAGGAAGCCCGCCGCCTGCTCGAACGCCTTCGGCCCGAGGCGCGGCACTTTCAGGAGATCCTGCCGCGACTTGAACGCGCCATGCTCGTTGCGATAGGCGACGATGTTTTCCGCGATGCCCGGCCCGATGCCGGAGACATACGCCAGCAACTGCTTGGAAGCGGTGTTCAGCTCCACGCCGACGCGGTTCACGGAACTGATCACCACGTCATCGAGGCTCTTTTTGAGCGCCGTTTGATCCACGTCATGCTGATACTGGCCGACGCCGATCGATTTCGGGTCGATCTTCACCAATTCCGCCAGCGGGTCCATGAGGCGCCGGCCAATCGAAACCGCGCCGCGCACGGTGATGTCGTGGTCGGGGAATTCCTCGCGCGCCACTTCGGAGGCGGAGTAGATCGACGCCCCGCTCTCGTTCACCATCACGACCGCGATGTTGGCGGGAAGGTTCAGCTTGCGAAGGAAAGCCTCCGTTTCGCGCCCGGCCGTGCCGTTGCCGACGGCGACCGCCTCGATCTGGAAGTGCTTTACGAATGCCTTGACCTTCTCGGCGGCGTCGGCGGCGGAGCGCGCCCCCTGCTCCGGGTAGATGACATCGTGGTGAAGCAGTTTACCCTGCGCGTCGAGGGCCACCACCTTGCAGCCGGTGCGGAAACCGGGGTCGATGGCGAGCACCTTCTTCTGGCCGAGCGGTGATGCAAGGAGAAGCTCGCGCAGGTTGTCCGCAAAGACGCGGATCGCCTCCTCGCCGGCGCGGCGCTTGAGTTCCAGCCGCATCTCCGTCTCCATCGCCGGGCCAAGGAGCCGTTTGAAGCTCTCCTGCACGGCCAGGCGCACCTGGTTCGAAGCAGGGGTGTTTCCCTTCACGTAAAGCGGCTCCAGGGCGGCAAGCGCCGAGGCTTCCGGCGGGTGGACACGCATCATCAGGAATCCTTCCTTCTCGCCGCGCCGAACGGCCAGAATGCGGTGCGAAGGGGCTTTGGAGGCCGGTTCGCTCCAGTCGAAATAATCCTTGAACTTGGCCCCCTCCGTTTCCTTGCCGGGAAAGACCTTGGAAACGAGCGTCGATTCGCTCTGGTAAACCGCGCGGAGACGGGCGCGGGCTTCCTTGTCGTCGCTGAAACGTTCGGCCAGGATATCGCGCGCCCCGGCGAGCGCCTGCTCCACGCTGGCGAGAGGCGGTTCCACGGGCGGTTGGGCCGCTTTCGCCGCGTCGAAGAACGGTTGCGCGGCGGCCAGCGGATCGATGTCGGCGGCCTGGGTGAAAAGGAGATCGGCCAGCGGTTCCAGCCCCTGTTCCTTCGCCACCGTGGCGCGGGTCCGCTTTTTCGGGCGGTAGGGAAGATAGATATCCTCCAGGGCGTTAAGCGTCTCCGCCCCCGCGACGGCTTTCTTCAGCTCGTCCGTCAGGAGCTTCCGTTCTTCCAGTGACTTGAGGATTGAGTCGCGCCGGGCGTCGAGTTCCACGAGCTTTTCCATCCGGTCGCGGATGTTGGTGATCGCCACTTCGTCGAGGCTCCCGGTCATCTCCTTGCGGTAGCGCGCGATGAACGGCACGGTTCCTCCCTCCTTGAGCAGCAGCGCCGTGGCCATCACCTGCCGCGCGGGGATCGACAGCTCCCGGGTCAGGATGTCGAGGTGCTTTTGGGAAATCGGCGCCATGGAAGACGCAACGGGGGACGCAGCGGGGGAGGAGGGGAGGGGTGTGGTGTCCATTCGGTTGTGGAGGCCCGGTTTTTACAGCACAAGCCGTTGCGCTTCAAGGGAGGAGAAGCGCTCTCGCAAATTCTCAGAATCACGACGAGAAACGAGCGTGAATCCCCGGAACTCCGGCAGATCGTGCCTCGTTTTCGATCCCGTTTGGGGAATCGGGAGCAATAGATGGGATTAAGGGGCAACTTCCCGTTGCCTTTGGCCTTTCCCCCGCCTATTTCAAGGCAGATGAAAACCGTTTTGGAGGTGCTCAACGCGACGAAGGATTACTTCGCCAAACATGGCGTGGAGAGTCCGCGTCTCAACGCGGAGCACCTTATGGCCCACGCGCTGGGGAAAAAGCGGCTCGATCTCTATCTGGAGTTCGACCGCCCCCTCGGTGAGCGGGAGCTGGAGCCTCTGCGCGAGCAGGTGCGCCGCCGGGCGGCGGGGGTGCCGCTCCAGCACTTGCTGGGAACGGTGGAATTTCACGGCAGGGAATTCCTGACCGATGCACGCGCGCTGATTCCACGCCCCGAAACGGAGTTACTGATGGAACTGGTGCTGCGCGAGCCGCTCCCCGCAAACCCCCGGGTGCTCGATGTCGGCACCGGCAGCGGCGTCATCGCGCTGACGCTCGCGGCGGAGCTTCCTGAGGCCATTGTGGAGGCGGTCGACATTTCGCCGGAGGCTTTAAGCCTGGCCCGGGAAAACGCAGAACGCCTGAGCCTTTCGGAGCGGGTGCGGTTTTTCGAAGGCAACCTGCTTTCTGGCGTGGAAGGCGCTTATGACCTGATTGTGGCCAACCTTCCCTATATCGCCGCGGAGGAAATCGCCTCGCTCTCGCGCGAGGTGCGGCACGACCCACGGCTCGCCCTCGATGGCGGGGCCGTCGGATGCGAGATCATCGAGAGGCTGATTGGCCAGATCCGCGAGGAGAACCGCCTTCGCGGGCTGCTGGCGATGGAGATCGGCCACGACCAGTCGGAACGGCTCGCCGCCGAACTGGCACGGCAGAATTATCGGGACATTCGCCCCGTGGCCGATTATCAAGGCGCGCTTCGTTTTCTGTTCGCTACGTATGGATAAAATTCTGGTGCATGGGGGTCACAATCTCAACGGCTCGGTCAGGATCAGCGGTTCCAAGAACTCCGCCCTGCCAATCCTTGCCGCATGCCTTCTCACCAGAGAACCGTGCGTGATCAAGCAGGTGCCCGATCTGAGCGACGTTCACTACATGCTCCAGATCCTGAGCCACCTGGGCGCGGAGGTGGAGCGGGCGAGCGGCACCGTTACCGTGCGCGCCGAGAAGGTGAAGACGACCGCGCCGTATGACATCGTCCGCAAGATGCGCGCTTCCGTCTGCGTGCTTGGCCCGTTGCTGGGGCGCGAGAAGGAGGCGACGGTGTCCCTTCCCGGCGGGTGCGTCATCGGCGACCGCCCTATCGACATTCACTTGCGCGGATTCGAGGCGCTCGGTGCGGCGGTGCGCGTGGAGGGGGGGGATGTGAAGCTGTTCGCCGCCTCGCTAAAGGGGCGCACGATTGATCTCGGCGGAAAGTTCGGTTCCACCGTGCTGGGCACCGACAACGTAATGATGGCGGCGGTGCTCGCGGAGGGGACTACCGTGATCGAGAATGCCGCCGCCGAGCCGGAGGTGGTCGACCTTGCCAATTTTCTCAACGCCATGGGGGCCAGGATCGAGGGCGCGGGAACGCGCCGGATCGTCATCGAAGGGGTGAGCGAGCTTCACGGCGCGGAACATTCCGTGATTCCCGACCGGATCGAAGCGGGTACCTTCATGGTGGCGGCTGCCATTGCGGGAACTCGTGGAACGCGCGTGACCCTGCGCCGGATTGTGCCGGAGCACCTCCGCGCCGTTACCGACGCGCTGCGCGCCGCCGGGTTTGAGATCGAAGAGGGGCGCGACACGATCACGGTCAACGGCAACGGCGGCCCGAAATCGCTGGAGCTGAACACCGAGCCGTATCCCGGCTTTCCCACCGACATGCAGGCGCAAATGTGCGCGCTCCTTTGCAGCCGCACGAAAGGAACGAGCCGGATTACCGAGGCCATCTTCCCACAGCGGTTCATGCACGTGTCGGAACTGAAACGGATGGGCGCGCAGATCAGCCTCGACGGGGCCGCCGCCATCATCGAAGGGGTGGAGTGCCTGAGCGCCGCGCCGGTGATGGCCAGCGATCTCCGCGCCTCCGCGGCCCTTGTCCTTGCCGGGCTGAAGGCCGACGGGATCACCGAAGTGAACCGCGTCTATCACATCGACCGGGGCTACGAGTCAATCGACGACAAGCTCAACGGCCTCGGCGCGCAGATCGAGCGGGTGAAAGCGTAGCTGGCGTAGTGCTTTCCCGCGTCGCGCGGGAAAGGGCGAAAAAAAAGCCGCCCCCGTTTCCGGAAGCGGCTTTTGAAAAGCGATAAATCCCCGTGACTAGGCGACTAGTTACGGGAAAGATACGCCGCGACGCCTTCGAAATCGGCGCGGAGGCCCTCCTTGCCCGAGGCCCAGTTGGCGGGGCAAACCTCGCCGTGTTGCTCGAAATACTGGAGCGCGTCGATGATGCGGAGCGCTTCGTCCACGCTGCGGCCCAGCGGAAGATCGTTCACCAACTGATGGCGGACAACACCTTCGCGGTCGATCAGGAAGATGCCACGGTAGGCGATCAGTTCGCTGGTGGCGGTAAGGTTGCCCTCCTCGTCCACGTCGTATTCGCCATTGAGCACATCATAGGCGGAGCTGATCGTCTTGTTGGTGTCGGCGAGCAGCGGATAGGTGACGCCCTGGATGCCCCCCTGCGCCTTGGGCAACTGAAGCCAACCCCAGTGGCTTTCCGCCGTGTCCGTGGATGCGCCGATGACTTCCACGTTGCGCTTCTGGAACTCGGCGAGCTTGGCCTGGAAGGCGTGAAGCTCCGTCGGGCAGACAAAGGTGAAATCCTTCGGATAGAAGAAAAGGAGAACGTACTTTTTGTCCCGGAACTGCTTCAGGGAGAAGTTTTCGACGATGCGGCCGTCGACGACGGCGTTCGTGCTGAAATCAGGCGCTTTTTTACCGACAAGAACGGGCATGATGCTGGATGGGCGGGTTGAGGTTCGATGCCCTGGGGAGAAACGGGCGTACTTGTTACGGAACAGGGACGGCCTCGTCAATCTCAAACGCCAGCGTCTTGGAGTGCGGCGCTTCCGCGCCGCTTTCGAACGCAGGGTTCCATCCCTAAAACCGGAAATCCTCCAGCCGCCTCCGCCAGTCGATGACCGACGGAAGCGAGGCGGGAATTTCCGCAGCGCCCTTGTAGGTCATGTTACCCAGAATGCCAAAGAGCAGGAAATCGGCATAGACCGGCTCCTGCCCAAAAAGAAACGGGTTCGCCGCGAGCATCTGTTCATACGGCGCGAGTACTTTCGCCGCTTGTTCGAGCAGGCTGCCATGCTCCGCGCGCCACTGCGCCACGCACCCCGCGCCGAACTTCCGCTCCTTGTGCCGGATGGCAAGGGTCCTTTCAACCAGATCCCGAATGCCATCGAGATAGGCGGGATCGCTCAGGCGAAACGTGATCCCTTCCACACTATTCTCCAAATGCCCGAGCACGATGGCCTGGAGGCCTTCGAGCTTCGCGGGAAAAAGGCGGCCCCCTGCATAGTGTTCGTCCAGGTAACGGGCGACATCCTGGCTTTCCCCTGACGATTCGAAAATCACCCGGCACTCCCCGCCGTTTTCATCGACGAGGACGGGCACCTGGTAGTACGCGCCGTTCGTCAGTTCAATGACCTCGCGGCGCGTGGCGTAAGAAACATCTACTGTCTTGAACGGCTGCCCGAGCGATCGCAGCAACGCGGTGATGGGGATGCAAAACGGACTATGCTCGAACTGGTAAACGGTAAGCATGGCACTGGTGAGGGTTCAGTTGAAGGCGAAAACCCGTGGACGACCCTGGAGGATCGGCCCGCGATCAACATGGGTTCGCTGATTCCGCGAGAGTCCTCCGGACACACTCTTGCAGCAAGGTTATGTGCACCTGAACCCGTGCGTCGAGGGCAAACTCGCTTGGGGTTTCGATGGTAAAGGTTCGCCGGGAATGGTGCTGGTGCAGGTAGACCGCTTCCGGGATCATCGGGAAGCGGCGGGCATTCACCTTGCGGCGGACAAGCCCCGCGGCGGAGGCGCGTCGGCCGTCAATGGTGGTGCGCCCCTCTATGGGCATGAGCGGCCGCGCGATATCGAGGAGCGCTTCGCCCCAGAACGGCGTTGCCCGTTCGACCTCATAAATATAGAGCCCCTGCCCGTCGTAGTCCTCGTGCAGCGTCATTGAGAGGGCGAAGCGGTAGGGGCGGATCAACGCCTTCAATGCCTGGATTTGCGGGACCTCGTCGTGATGAAATGTCCGGTTCAGGTCGCGCCCCGCTTCGTCCAGCCGGTTGTTGTGGATCAACCCCCACGGGTTGAGGCATGGGAAGATGAGGCACGGGATGCGCTTGAGAATGCCGACATTCGCCTCTGCCCAGCGCAGGAGTCCTTCGGTGCCCGCCGGTTCGTCTCCGTGGATGCCTGCCGAGAGATAGATCCCGCCGTCGGGCGACTGGCGCGAGGAGAGGACAAAGAGTTCCTCGCCTCCCGCCTGGGCGAACGGGCGCATGCGGAGGCCTGCCGTGCGGGCGACCTTGCGCCAGCGCTGCACCAGGAATCGGTAGTCATGGCAGCGGAATAGCGTCAGGTCCATTTCGCGCTTCTCCTACAGTTCTGTCAGCAGCCGGGCGTGAATGCCGTCGAAGCCGCCATTGCTGAATACGGCGATGACATCG
>Ga0180217_1003228_pt1 | contig 13994 bp, 8 predicted proteins | sample eDN3rd37CBELigOP_FD_128521 | JGI IMG/M metagenome (GOLD analysis project Ga0180217, IMG submission 128521) | Enriched Organic Plus compost microbial communities from Emeryville, California, USA - eDNA 3rd pass 37_C BE-Lig OP (version 2) (version 2) ... | reverse complement strand
GCGCGCGGGGCGCCTTGATACACTGGATGCAGTGTAGCTATGACGGCGCCCTGCGCCCGCGCAAGCGTGCGGTGGCGAAACCGGGGTCCCGGCCCGGCCAGGACCCGGCCCGCTGCCGGTGTGCCCCACGGCCAGCCCGGCCGCGCCGGCCGCACGCCCCCATGAGACACCGCATACATCCCGCATTCAGGATTCAACCATGACAGACACCTTCACCCTTGCCGGCAAGGCCTATTCCTCGCGCCTGCTCGTCGGCACCGGCAAGTACAAAGACTTCGAACAGACCAAGGCGGCCATCGACGCCAGCGGCGCCGAAATCGTCACCGTGGCCATCCGCCGCACCAACATCGGCCAGAACGCCAACGAACCCAGCCTGCTCGACTACCTGCCGCCGAGCCAATACACCATCCTGCCCAACACCGCCGGCTGCTACACCGCCGAAGAGGCCGTGCGCACACTGCGCCTGGCGCGCGAACTGCTCGACGGGCACGACCTGGTCAAGCTCGAGGTGCTGGGCGACCCGCATACCTTGTTCCCCAACATGCCCGAGACCCTCAAGGCGGCGGAAACGCTCGTCAAGGAGGGCTTCAAGGTCATGGTGTACTGCACCGACGATCCCATCCAGGCACGCATGCTGGAAGAGATCGGTTGCGTCGCGGTCATGCCGCTGGCTTCGCTGATCGGCTCGGGCATGGGCATCCTCAACCCGTGGAACCTGCGCCTCATCATCGAGCAGGCCAAGGTACCCATCATCGTGGATGCCGGCGTGGGCACGGCTTCGGACGCGACGGTGGCGATGGAGCTGGGCTGCGACGGCGTGCTGATGAATACCGCCATCGCCGCCGCCAAGGACCCCGTGCTGATGGCCAGCGCGATGAAGAAAGGCGTCGAGGCCGGGCGCGAAGCCTACCTGGCGGGACGCATGCCCAAGAAGCTGTACAGTGCGTCGCCGAGCTCGCCCATGACCGGGCTTATCCAGTCCTAAAAGCTCAACGCTTCTCCGCCGGCGCCGGTTGGAGCTTGAGCTGCAAGAAGCGGCGCAGCTCTTCAGAAGCCGGCGCCCGCGCGGCGTGCTCGCCCGCCACGCGCTGCACGACAGACCAGATCACCGCATCCAGGGCAGCGTCGTGCCGCTGCGCACGCGTCCATTCCGAAGGCGAGCGGCCGCGCTCGCGCCCGATGCGCTCGCTCTCCGCGCGCAAGGCGCGGAATAAATCCCGCATGAAGGCGACGCCATGCAGGCGGTCGTCCGGAATGACCGGCGTGCCATCCACGTACCGCAGCCGGGCCGCGGCCGCCGGTATCTCGAAGCGCCCCGCCGGGTCCAGCAGGGCAGCCAATCGATTCCACATCAAACCGGCCCGATAGCTCTCGCGCGTGACGGCGAGCAGCGCTTCGCTCGTGGCCGGCAACGGCTGGGCCGCCCCCACGCCCTTGCGAAAGGCGGCCTCCGCCCAACGGGCCGTGCCCTCGCGCAACCAGGCGCGCTGGATGGGCGTATGGGCGTAGTGATAGAGGTGGAAAAGTTCGTGCGCAGGCGTTAGGTTGCGTGGTTGCAGCGCTGCGGACACGTGGAACCGCAACACGCAGCCGCGCGCACCCGGATCGAAATACGGTTCGCTAAAGGCCTCGCCGTTGTACTTCTGCTTGGCCAGCACGAACGCCTGGATGGCCACCACGTCGCGGTAGCGGGGAAACGCCGCCACGCCCGAAGTCTGGAAAAAATGGTTGTACAACGTGGCTGCGGCCTGCAACTGCACGGCCATGTCCTGGATCTTGTCGGCCTGGCCGTCTCCGTCCCGATCGTCGGCATGGGGCGCACGCCGGATGTCGGCATCGGAAAAATAGAGGGTCACGGCGCCGGCCTGGCGCGCCTGGTCGAGCCCGGGAGGGACCGGGCGCACATTGCCTTGCCGCTGGCAAGCCCAGGCCGAGGCACTCCACAGCGCCGCCAGGAGCAGTGCCAGCCCTCCGGCGCGCCGCAGCGCACCGCCCTGGGACGAGCGTTCAGCGTAATTGCACATCGTCGGCATCTATGCGGGCAATAGGTTCGACCGACACCCCCCGCGCCTGCGCGGAAGGCAGCCTCTTGGCGATCAGCTCCAACAGATGGGAGACCGCGTGCGGGGCGCCCGCGAGCTCGGCCTCGAGTCTGCCGTCATCGGTGTGCCGTACCCAGCCGCGCATGCCGTGCACGCTGGCCTGCTTCCACGCCCAGCGGCGGAAATCCGCGCCCCGCGTGCGGCCCTCGACCACCACGCGCACCGCCCGCTCCTGCCGCTCGTCCGGCCGCAGCTGCGGGAAATACGCCTCCAGCAACGCGCCCGCGACGTCTCGGGCGGGCCCTTCCAACGGGAAATGCTGCAGGCCGAACTCGTTGTTCGTGTTGACTTCGATGATGGTCCAGGCCTGCTCGTGGGGCGAACGGGAAATGTCTTCGGCGATCAGGTCCAGGCCGGCATGGAAGGGGTTGAACACCGCCTGCCGCGCGCGCACCGCGATCGGCGCCCAATCGGGGTGAACCGCATCGGTCACATCGCGGCTTTCGCCGCCCGAGCCGATGTTCGCGATCGAATGCAAGGGCACGTGCTGCCCCGCTGCCGGACGCGAATCCCCGCTCAAACCCTGGGCCGCGAGATTGCGCCGCATCATCGGCGTCAACACGATGGGCTTGGCGCCAAGAAAGGGGTTGTGCTGCCGCGCTTGGTTCTTCAGCTCGACCAGCTCGTCGATGGTATGGATGCCGTCGCCCGTGAGGTAGGCAGGCACGCGCTGCGTGACCGTACAGATGGCATTGCCGATCACGAACACGCGGTAATCATTGCCGGCCCAATATCCTTCCACAATGACCTCGGAAGCCCGGACGTCCCGCGCCATCAGCCACGCCGCATCGAAGTGCTCCCGGGTGCGGATGTCGGAGGTCACCCCTAGGCCGCCGGAGCCGACGAGCGGCTTGACCACGACCGGCCTCCCCAGCCGGCGCGCGTACTTCCACGCCTCCTCCGCCTTGTCGATGGGAAAGACCCGGCCTTCGGGCGTCGATATCCCCGCCGCCGCGAGCAGCCGCTTGGTCCAACTCTTGTCGTTCGTCGCGCGGCGGGCGACATGGCTGGTCAGGTGGGGCATGCCGTGCGCAAAGCCGAGCCGGGCCTCTCCCGCCGAGATGATGGTGACCACGGCGTTCACCGAGGTGCATTCGAGATTCCGGGCGTAGGCCGCCTGCTTGAGCAACACGCGCTGCAGCGAATAATCGCGCGCCAGCGACGCGCCGTCGCAAGGCGAGCGATAGAGGCGCGCCGGGCGGATGGTCGGCGCCTCGGCCAGCATCTCCCGGTTCGCGCGCAGGCGTGCCACGGCCACTTCTGCCAGGCGGGCAGGCAGGTCGGCGGCCGGACGGCCGTAGGCGGGGAAGCACGGGGTGGCGACGGCGGGATCTGAATTTACTTCGATCACCCAGGCATTACCGTCCCCGGCATCGGCACGGAAGTCGCGGATGATCACGTCCAGCCCAACCTGGATGGCGCCCGGCAATGCGCGCCAGCACGCCTCCGCCATGCGGAGAATGGAAGGATGCAGGACGTCCAGCACGGCGACGCTCTCGCCGCCTTGGCCCACGTTGGAGGTCGTGCCCAGGCGCACGTACTCTCCGGCGGCAGGCACCGCGTCGAGCGGCCGGCGGTCGATGCGATGCAGGTAGTCGAGCGCCTCGATGGGATACAGCCTGAAGACTGGATTACGTTTGCGCGCTTCGTTCTTGCGCGCAATCAGCTGGGCGATGGTGCTGCGGCCGTCCCCGATCACGTGGGCAGGCAGGCGGCAGACAGCGGCCGCGACCCGCCCTTCCACGACGAAGATGCGCACTTCATCGCCGACGACGAAGTCTTCGACCACCTTGCTCTTTCCCCGGGCGGCATGCCACGCGTAGCGGAAATCTTCCTCCGTGGCGACGTTGGCCGTCACGCCCTTGCCACCCGAGCCCTTGAGCGGCTTGACCACCTGCGGCGCGACGCCCACCCGCGAGCGGAAGTAGGCCAGCGCGGCATCGAAGTCGTCGAAGACGCGTCCTTCCGGCACCGGAATGCCCGCACCCGCCAAGACTTTCTTCGTGGCCGCCTTGTTCAAGGTGATGGCGCGCAATGCCACCGACACGTCCGGACTGTTGGGCGAGAACACGCATGGCGGCCCCTCTCCTGCCGAAAGCTCGACGTGGGTGTTGCCCGCCATGGAAAACGACAGCCCCCGCCGCTCTCCCTCCACGCGCAGCATGCGATAGATTGGATTGCCGGCGCGGGGGGCAAGGTAGTAGGAGTTGACGTAGGTATTGGCGCCCTCGCGCATGATGCTGCGCAGGGTTTCGCGGTTCTCGGGCGTCGCCGCTTCAATCGCCGGGCCGGTCTCGATGCCGAGCAGGTACTTGTAGTAATCGAGCTTGATGGGCGCCGCCGTCTCCAGGCATCCCTTGAGCCCCGGATAGCTATTCGCTTCGAACAGGCGCAGCTCGCCATCCTGGATGCCGAAGTCGCAGCCGAGCGCATCCAGCGCCTCACCGTGGCGGGCAGACAGGACCTCCGCCACGCGATAAGCGGCCTCTTCCAGCCGCACCATCAAATCATGCACCTGCGTGCGGCTGTATTGCGTGGCCAGGAATGTGCGCGGATCGTGCTGCTGGCCGCCAGTGGCCAAATTGGAGGTGACGCGGTTGCCGCTCGCCCGGACGTACATGGCCGCAGCCGTCCACCGCCCGCCCGCGCCGCGGAACAGCGGCACGCGCACGTCGAAGGGGCCGGCCTGCGTGCGGCTGGCGAAATACTCCTGCATCATGTAGCCGCGGGCCTTGAACTGCTCGGCGCGTGCCAGAAAGGCGGCTTCATCGAGAAGCTCGACGCCGGCATCGCTCGCCAAGCGAATCCCGCCGTCTACCCGTTCGGCCACGAAAATCCCACGCCCCCGGCTGCCCACGTACGGCTTGAGCACCATGGCCCCGTCGCGCAGGCGCTCGAGCAAGTCCTGCGGTTCGACCGAACCATAGGGCAGCAACAGGGCGAGCGTGCGGGGATCCGTGCCCAGGATGCGCAGGACGGCGCGCTTGCCGCCCAACAGCGGCGTGGTCAGGCGCGCTCGCTGCTTGAGATCCTGCCACAGCCTCAATTGCGAAGCGGAGGTGGGCGGCGCGTTGTCGATGACGACGGGCAGCTCGTACTCGCCCTCGACCCAGGCCCCATCGCGGAACAAGAAACCGCGCGCGCGCGTCGCGCCGACGGCAAGGTCCCGATAGCTGAAATAGCAGACTGCTATGCCCTCGTCCGCACACAGGCGCGCAATGTGCCCGATCTCGGAAAACGGGCGGGCGGCATAGCGGAGCATGCCGACCCAGTACGACGAAGGGGGTTCCCGCAAGACCGTTTCTCCCGCCATCCCATCGGTTTCCATCGAGCGCGGTGCCGGATTCGTCAGCGCTCGCGCAGCGCCTCGCGCGCGCGGTTCATGGGTTTGATCAAATACTCGAAAACCGTCTTTTGGCCCGTCCGGATGTCCACCGTCGCGATCATCCCCGGTACGATGGGAAACCGTTTGCCGGCCTTATTGACCAGGGCGTCGGTGGAAGTCCGGATGAATACCCGGTAATAGTAGACCTCGGGCTTGACCTCGTCCTGGATGGTGTCCGGCGAGATCGTGGTCACGACGCCGTCCAAGGCGCCATACACGGAATAATCGTAGGCGGTGATCTTGACCGTCGCCTCCTGGCCGGGGTGGATGAAGGCGATGTCCTGCGGCGAAATCCGCGCCTCCACCAGCAGCTGGTCTTCCACCGGCACGATCTCCATCAGCATCCCATTGGGCGGCACCACGCCGCCTTTGGTCGTGACGCTGATCTGCTTGACCACGCCGCGCACCGGCGAGCGCAGCGTCAGCCGGGTGAGCGAATCCGCGCGCCCTTTCACCACCGACGACAACGCCTTGACCTCGGCCTGCGCCTTGGTGAGCTCATCGCGTGCACGCACACGGTACTCGGAGCGCAGTTCGCTGATCTTGAGCTCGAGGTCGGCAGCCTGGCGCCGCAGGCGGATGACTTCCACATCGCTCGCCGCCCCGGCCTTCACCAGCGATTCAGTCATCGCCAGCTCGCGCCGGACCAGCTGCAGCGACTGCTGCACCAAGGCCACCGACTGCTCCAGGCTGCGCTTGCGCGCCTCGAACAGCTGCGACTCGGCGGCGATCAGCTCGGGATAGGGCTTGAGCTCGTCCGGAAAGCGGGGCCGGGTTTCATCCACCTCCGCGCGCAGGCGGGCCACGCTCGCGAGGGCCGCGCGATAGCGCGCCGCGCTCTCCTCCACGTTGGATCCGATCTTGGTGGGGTCGAGCTGCGCGAGCACCTGGCCCTGCTCGACGATATCGCCTTCGGCCACGTTCAATTCGGCCAGGATGCCGCCTTCGAGCGACTGGATGACTTGTTCGCGCGAGGTGGGGATGACCTTGCCAGTGCCCGAAGATACCTCGTCGATCACGCCGAAAAAGCTCCACACGAGCAGCACGGCAAACAGGGTGACGATCACCCATATGATGCGTTCCGAGCGCACGATGACCGCATCATCGCCGTCCCCATGGGCATCCATGCCACGGCGCTTGCGCGGTGCGCCGCCGAAGGAGGGAAACGAGAGAAAAGAGGGGAGCGCTATGCTCTTCATAACCATCCCTTGCGTGCTTTATATCGCCGCCAGGCGCGCCTTGGACCGGCGGTTCAACTCCGCGATCACATCTTCCTTGGGGCCGTCCAAGGCAATCGCGCCGTTGTCCACCACGATGATGCGCTGGACCACGCTCAACAGGCTCGTCCTGTGCGTCGCCACGACCAGCGTGCGTCCAGCCTCGAGCGAAGCCAGGTGGCGAATGAAGCGCTTCTCCGTCGTTTCGTCCATGCTTGCGGTCGGCTCGTCCAGCAACAACACGCGCGGATCACGCAGCAGCAGGCGCGCCAGCAGCAGGCTCTGCCGCTGCCCGCCGGAGAGCCCCACGCCGCCTTCCTGCACCATGTGGTCGAGCCCTTTCGGAAGCCGGCGCAAGTAATTCAGCGCGCCGGTCCACTCGAGCACCTGCAGGATGCGCTCGTCGCTCGTGCGCGGGGCACCCAGCACCAGGTTGTCGCGCAAGGTGCCGTGGAACAGCCGCGCATTCTGGGTCAGGATGCCGATGTCCCGCCGCACGTCCGCCGGATCGATGTGCGACAGCCGCACGCCGTCGAGCAACACCTCGCCCGAAGCGGGCTCGAGCAGGCCGGCCATGGCTTGCAGCAAGGTCGACTTGCCCGCGCCATTGCGCCCCAGCACCGCGATGCGCTCGCCCGGCTGGATGCGCAGGTTCTTCACCTGCAGGATGATCGGGCTATCGGGGGTGTAGCGGAACGCCGCACCGTCGAACTGGAAGGCACCTTGGATCGCCGGGCGGTGGATGCGCTGCTCGTGCTCGGGCTGGTCCACCGGCAGCTGCATGATTTGGTCCACGCTATTCATGCCGAGCTTGGCTTGCTGCCACTTGCCCAGCAGCTGCGCCACGCGCGCCATGGGGCCCATCATCCGCGAGGAAAGAATGGAAGCCGCCACCAGCACGCCCGTGGTCATGTCACCGTCGATGACGCGCGGCGCGCCAAAGAAGATCACGGTCGCAAACACGCCGGTCTGCACGGTCTGGGACCAACCCACCAGCGTGTTGGTCAAGGACCGCGTTTTCAGGTTGGCCTCGGCCGTGACCGCGTTGTAGTGGTTCCAGAGGTGCTGGAAGCGGTCCTCGGCCTGCATGGTCTTGATGTCTTCGTTGCCCTGCACCGCCTCCACCAGCATCGCATGCCGCAGCGAAGCCTCGCGCGTAGCCGTCTGGGCATACTCGCGCAGGCGCCGCTGGGCGAGCAAGCCGGGCGCGACCATCAGCACCATGGCCGCGAGCGGAACCGCCACCAGGGATCCGGCGAGGTGCCAGAACACGACTAAGAACAAGATGAAGAACGGCACGTCGGCAATCGCCGTCACCGTCGTGGACGTCATCATCTCGCGTATGGACTCGAGGTCGCGCAATTGCGAGATGAAGGTGCCGGTCGAAGCCGGCCGGGCGGTATTGCGCACGCGCAGCGCATGGCCGAACACGCGGTCCGAAATGCGCATGTCGGCGCGCTTGCCGAGCAGGTCGGTCACGGTGCTGCGCACGCGCCGCAACACAAAATCGAAGCCCAAGGCCACCAGCACGCCGATGAACAGAACGTACAGCGTCGGCATCGAACTGGCGGGCACCACCCGATCGTACACCTGCATGGAGAACAGCACGGTGGAGAGCGTCAGGATGTTGGCGACCAGCGACCCGGCCATGATGTGCCAATAGGGCCGCATGTCCCCCAGGACGATGGCGCGCAGCCAATGAGGCTTGTAGGGCGCGATGTACGCATCGATGCGCGCATCCGGCACCCCGCCGAGCGGGCGCATCACGGCCACCCATTCGACTTGGGACTGCAAGGCATCCAGCGCGACGCGCGTGCGTTGCCCATCGTCGCCACTGTATGCGATGCTGGCCGTTCCGTCGGAGGCGATGGCCTCGAGTACGCCCACCTGGCCGTCACGGGTCCTCACCGTCACCGGCAGGCGCCAGGTGGAAATCGCTTCCAGTGCCTCGGGATCCCGCACCAACGACAAACCCAGCCCGGCCCGGCGGGCAAGATCGCGCAGGGCCTGCTCTTCGTCCTGCCCTTCATCCGCCCACCTGCGGGCAATGCGCAGCGACTCGGGCGAACACGGAAGCCGGTAATGCCGGGCGACCGCGAGCACCGCCTCTCGCCAGGCGCGTTCCCGATGCTCGGCCCCGGGCTGCGGAGCCTCGCCGCCGGCCGCCGCCGGATCCTGCACTGCGCTGGTGTTATTTATCATAGGCATTCCCGGCCACGCGCACGGCATCTTCCAGGCCAAACGCCCGGCGCATCGCGCCCGTGGCATAGAGACAATCCAAACTCAACTCCAGCAGCTCGTACTTCGTGTTGATTTGATCGAAGCGCGACTGGTGGAACTCCTGCTCCGCGTTCAGCAGATCGATCAGCGAGCGCGTTCCCAGCGCCAGGTATTGCTGGCGATATAGCTCCTTGGCTTCGCCGATGGATTGACGCCGGCCGTCCAGCACAGCCAGGCGGTCGGCCAGCCCGGAGGTTTGCTCGCGGGCTTCCGTCAAGGCCTGCATCACGGAGAGCCGGGCGTTGTCGCGCGCCGCGTCCGCAGCGCGCAGGGCGTGTTCGGCAGCTGCGCTGCGGGCGCTGAGCGCGCCGCCCTGGTACACGTCCATGGACACGTTCAGCGCGAGCATGAAATCGTCCCGGCGCGTCGCATTGCCGTTGAACGCGCGCCCTACGCCGGCGTCCAGGGAAAGCGTGGGCCAGCGGTTGGCGCGTGCCGCCTCCAGCAGCGCCTTCGCCCGCTCGTGTTCCGCTTCCGCAACTTTCAAGGCCGGAACCTCGGGCCAATCGAGCTCGTCCGCCCTGCAGGCGCCCTCCAGCTCCGGCGTACGGTCGACGGAGAGCTGGGGCAGCGTGGCTACGCCCAGCAGCGTGCGCAGCACGCCGCGCCAACGCGCCAGCTGCGACGCGTATTGCAGCGCAATGGACTGCGATGCCGAGACACGGGATTGCGTCTGCATGACGTCCGAACGCGTGCTCGCGCCGCTCTCATGGCGTGTCTTGACCAGCTGGCTAATCTCGGAGACCCCTTTTACCTGGTCGCGCGCGGCAGCCTCGAGCTCCTCATAGCGCTTGACTTCGATGGCCGCCCTGGCGGCCTCGGCCGCGACCTGCTCGACGGCCATCGACACCCGCGCCTGGCTCACGCGTGCGGCGGCCTGCGCGGCAGAAACGCTGCTGCTGACCTTGCCGAAGTCGTACAGCATCTGCGACGCCGACACGCTCAGGCGGCGGATCTGGCTATCGGCCGAAGCGTTGGTATTGTCGCGGCCCGCCCGAAAGCCCGTCGAGACCCGGGGGTAGTAGCCCGCCCGCGCCACGGCAATCTCTTCGTCGCTTTGATTGAGCCGCCCCAGGGCTTCCGCGATGTTCGGATGCCAGCTGACGGCTTGGCGCGCCACGTCGGCCAGCGTCAACGCGGCAGCGTTCCCGCCCTTGGCCACCTCGCTCGCCAGCACGACCCCTGCATTCGGGCGGCTTTGCACCAACCGGCTCGCTGCAACCGAAGGCGCGAGCGGCCCCAGCCGTTCGGGATCGGGGTGGCGCGCGATGCGCCTGTCCTCGGCAGACTTATCTGCCGACTTTTCGACCGGTTTATCGGCCGCCTTTTCGGCCACCTTATCCGCAGGCCTGTCGCTGTTGGCCGGTGCGGAAGCCCCTGCCGGTGCCCCGGCCAACTGGGGCGACTGCGCCGGTGCGGACCCGGCCACCAACGGACGATGGGATCCGAGAGGCGGCCCCTCCACCACCCCGTTCATCGACGATGAAGGGACGTACACTCGCTTCTCGATGACCCAACGCCCGGCGGGCGCGGCTTGCGCGCGGGCGGCGCCCGTGGCTGCCTGCGGGCCTGCCCAGCCATGCATGGCGCCCTGCGCGCCCGCGTCAGCCGCGTCGGCAAGCCTGACAGACAACAGCCCGGCCACGAGCAAGGCCGCGCGGCATGAACCTCTCATGAATACTCCCGGCAACTTCTGACGCGAACGGCCGGCCCTGGAACCCCAGGACCGGCCGCTCATCGGATCAACGATCGGCGCGACGATCAGATGCCCGACACATCATGCTGAGACCACGCCTGGTCTTCCGGATCCTCCGTATACGCGGAGGCTATCACAGACGGCTCAGTCTCGGTGGAGGCCGACGCGATGGCCGGGCCTTCGCCGGACTCCCCGGCGAGATACGACTCGACCGGATCCGCCTCAGGCTTCAACACATCTTCCAACGCGACATCATCTTCATCGCCCTGGTCGTCGTCCGCATCGTCACCGTCATCGTCCAGGCCATCGAGCGGCACCGAATGCGCGACGATGAGCTCGTCGCCGGACTCTGACCCCGGTGCAGGCTGCGTGTTGTTCGTCTCGCCGATGTTGACGGTGATCGTGCCTTCCGACACCTGGCCGTTGGCGAAGTGCAGCTGGTACGTGAATACGTCGGCCTGTTCGATGGCGTTGATATCCGCCTTCGGCTCGTACGTCCAGCTACCGTCCGCGTTCATGGTCAGGGTGCCATAGTCGCCTTCCAGCACGACCGGATCGACGCCGGGGAACTTGACGGTAGCACCGTCCTTGACGCTGACCGCGACCGGACCGTCGACCGACGTATCGATGCCCGAAGCCTCGAGTACGTTGCCTTCGGCCGGCGTGACGCCACCGACGCTTACCTGGTCGTAATGCGTCACGTGTTGCGTCATGTCCACGCTCACCGAGCCCGGCAACGTGATGGCGGAGGCGTTCTCCACGATCAGCCTGTACTCGCCCGGCTGCAGGTCGTCGATGTGTGCCGTGATGCGCGTCGGCAGGAGGCCAATCAGGTCGATCAGGCCGCCCGCTTCCGAACCGCCAACCTTCACCCAATTGCCGCCCTCGTCCTTGGACTCGAGCGTGAACTTGAGCCCGTTGAGCAACGACGCCAGGCCAGAACCCGTGATGTCCAGGTCGACCGAGGACGTCGTTCCCTCTTCAACCGTGAACACATGGGTGCCCGAAGTGTTGCCCAGGACGATGCCAAGCGCGCCGAGCGCCCACGAGTACTCGATGACATCGGCTTGGTCCACCTGCTCGACCGTGTTCTCGACGATCACCGACGCGTCGCCCGAGTCCGCCGCCGCAGGCGTGACGACCGCATCCTGGCCAGGATTCGCATCGTCCCACTCCAGTTCGACCTGGTCGCTGTCCAGGCGCACATAGAGCTTGGCCTCGTCTTCGCTGCCGTTCGGATGCACCAGCTTGTAATCGAAGACGTCGACCTTGCCCACGTTTGCAGCGTTGTCGGCGTTGGGCTGGTAGGTATAGCTGCCGTCGGGCATGACGGTCAGCGTACCGTACAGGCCGGCGATCACCGTGCCGGCGGCATCGGGCGTCACATAATCGCCATCCGCGTTCTTGACCTGCAGCACGGCTGCGTCATCCGGACCAAGGTCATCGGGCGATCCGCCTGGGCCGGGATCCGTGAGCAGATTGCCGGACGCAGGCTCGACATTGGTCACGTCGAACTCGACGAGGCTCGTCCGATCCAGCGTCATGCTCCAGTCGGCTTGCTGCACGAGCGAAGCCAAGCCGTTGCCGCCATAGACCACGCGGTACTGGCCAGCGGGCAAATCGTGCGCCTCGACCCGCATCTCGTCACCGAACAGGCCGAGCAAGTCGATCAGGTTGGCATCCCGGGTCTCGGAAACATTCACCCACTCACCGTCTTGCATGACTTGGAGGGTGACGAAAGCCCCACCCAGCACGCCCAGCAGGCTGCCGCCATCCAACGAGAACGACAGGTCGCCCGTCGTGCCGTCGTCGATGGTGAAGTAGTGCGATTCGGAAACCTCGCCTATGCGCAGGAGCAGCGTGTCCGAGCCGGATTCTTCCGTGGTGCCGAGGTCGCGCGGGCTCAGTTCGAGCTTGGCCGTCGCAACATCGTCATGGGCGTCGACGTCAGAGTCGGCATCGGCATCAGCATCGGCGTCAGCATCCGCATCCGCATCAGCATCAGCATCAGCATCAGCATCAGCATCCGCATCCGCATCAGCATCTGCGTCGGCATCGGCATCCGCGTCAGCGTCAGCGTCAGCGTCAGCATCAGCATCAGCATCCGCATCAGCGTCGGCATCGGCATCGGCATCGGCATCGGCATCGGCATCCGCATCAGCATCTGCATCAGCATCAGCATCAGCATCAGCATCTGCATCTGCATCAGCATCAGCATCCGCATCCGCATCCGCATCCGCATCAGCGTCGGCATCGGCATCGGCATCGGCATCGGCATCGGCATCGGCATCAGCATCAGCATCAGCATCAGCATCAGCATCAGCATCAGCATCAGCATCCGCATCAGCATCGGCATCAGCATCAGCATCAGCGTCGGCATCGGCATCCGCGTCAGCATCAGCATCCGCATCAGCGTCGGCATCGGCATCCGCATCCGCATCCGCATCAGCATCAGCATCCGCATCCGCATCCGCATCAGCATCAGCATCAGCATCAGCATCCGCATCCGCATCCGCATCCGCATCAGCGTCGGCATCCGCATCCGCATCAGCATCAGCATCCGCATCCGCATCAGCGTCGGCATCCGCGTCAGCGTCAGCATCAGCATCAGCATCAGCATCAGCATCAGCATCCGCATCAGCGTCGGCATCCGCATCAGCGTCGGCATCCGCATCAGCGTCGGCATCCGCATCAGCATCTGCATCTGCATCAGCATCAGCATCAGCATCAGCATCCGCATCGGCATCCGCGTCCGATTCGTCATCATCGTCGTCGTCATTCAACAGCGCCGCGCCCAGGCCGATGGCGGCCAGGCCTGCGAGCAGCCATGCAGGAACGGCGCTTCCGGCGGGAAGCATGCCCATTACCTGTTCGACGGCAACGATTTCGGTGAACGAGAACCCTGACCAGGGCGAGCTGTATTGGCCCCACCAGAGCACGCCGCTGGCGTCCTCCAGGATGAGTTCGCTGCGAGCACCATCCGGCCCAGGCTGGAAGAAGTTGGCAATCGTGATCTGCTGCCCGGACTTGAGCTTCAGAATGAGGTGTTGCCCGTTGCGCTCGAACGCCGCCACCGATTCCGGCCCGAAAGGCAGTTTGACGACGCCTGCGGAATTAAGCGTGAGATCACCCACCGGAAGTTCAGTGGTTGCCCCATCAACCTTGTTTGTGACCGATATGTTCATGCAGCTACCTTTGCATCGTCCTGTTTTATGTGGTTGAGCCACGACTCAGGCTCAAGCGGAACCTTTCGAATAATTGGTGCGGCGAAAAAACCGCCTATTTTTTCGCGCTTCCCACAACATTACTCACCG
>Ga0180217_1003225_pt1 | contig 14002 bp, 16 predicted proteins | sample eDN3rd37CBELigOP_FD_128521 | JGI IMG/M metagenome (GOLD analysis project Ga0180217, IMG submission 128521) | Enriched Organic Plus compost microbial communities from Emeryville, California, USA - eDNA 3rd pass 37_C BE-Lig OP (version 2) (version 2) ... | reverse complement strand
GGCCGTGCAGGCGATCGGCGGCGGCAGGAAGGGCGATGCCGAACAGCAGCATCGCCAGAACCCCGCGGCGGCAGGTCGCGCGCCGCGTTGCACGGAAGGCCGCAGCCATGGAGGCTTTCACCTGAAGATCACGTCCTGCTGCTCGTCGCCCTGGATGACGCGCATGCGGGCGCCCTGCGAGATCGCGGAGCGTGCCAGTGCGGCGGAGACATCGCCGCCGAAGACGGGGCCGGAGGCCGGCGGCGCTTCGGTCTCCAGCCGGTCGATGGCACGGACGGTGAGGGCGATGCGGCCGAGGCGGCTCGCGACCGCGACACGCTCCGCCTCCTCCCTCGTCACTTCGAGGGTGACGGTGCGGGCGATGCGGCCGGTGGTGGCGTCCGCGGCGCTGGCACCCTGGGTGAACTGCTGGTCCACGGCGATCACCCGGACGCCCGAGAGCACCGTCTCCCCGATCACCCGGCGGGCCAGGGGCGCGTCCTGGGCCTGCAGCTCCTGCGTCAGGATGAGGTCCACATGGTCGCCGGGCCAGATCAGGCCGGCGGCGCCGGTGACCGCATCCACGCCGACGGAGATGGCCCGCGTGCCGGGGCGCAGCACGGCGGCGAGGAAGCCGCGGTCCCGCGGCCGCAGCAGGTCCCCGCGCCGGACGGCGGTGCCGGGGTCGAGATAGCGGCGGAGCAGCGCGCCCCGCATCTCCGCCCGGGTCTCGTCACTGGCCTCGACCGCGCCTTCCGGCAGCTCGGCGGGCGGTACTTCGCGCACGGCCAGGTCCCCGTCCTTCAGCAGCGTGCCGGCGGGCAGCGCGCGGGCGGCGACGAGCATGCGCGCGCGCGCCGGCGGCGGGGGCGGAGGCGGTGCAGCCGCCTGTGGCGGGGGAGCGGTCGGCGCGAGGAGCTGGAAACCCAGCGCGCCAAGACCGACGGCGCACAGGATGAGAGAGCCGACGAGCAGAATGCGGAGGAGCATCGTCAGGATCCTGGCGCGCGGAGGAGCACGAGGATCGCGCCCATGGCGATGGCGACGCCGTAGGGCAGCGGGCCGCGGCGGCGCATGCGCCAGGCCTCGACGGCCAGGATGCGGCCAAACGAGCCCGCGCCGACCGCTGGGCGCAGACGGGGCACGAGTTTGGGGCCGCTGAGGTAAGCGACGCCCAGCGCGCCACCTGCCAGCACGGTGATGAACAGAAAGTCCCAGGTATTGGCCGGCGACAGGCCGACTGCAACAGCGGCAGCAAGCTTAACATCGCCGCCACCAAGCAGGCCACAAGTGGCCAGGCACAAAAGGAGCCCAAAGACCAGCGTGGCAACCATGACTGAAGCTCCCAAAGCGCTCCATCCCTGAATCGCGCCGTGGAGAACTCCCAGAGCGGCAATGCAGAGCGCTATGTAGTTCGGGATAATGCGAGTAGCGATATCGCGCCAAGCAGCAAAGGCGAGTAAGCCGATAGTCCCGACGCTGAACACTATCGACATTTAATTGAAACCTTGGGGCTGACTTATGACAGGACCGACCGACGCACGGCTCAGGGCCGTGCGTCGGTTAGATCGTCTTCAGCCCGGTTCAGCTGTCGGGAGCAAGAATGCCTTGGAGTGCGGTCTCCAAGCGGGTACCGAGCGTCGTTGCGGCAAGAGCCACCACTGCGACGATACCGACGGCAAGCACGGCATATTCGGCCGCGGTGACGCCCTTGCGATCAGCGAAGGCGACGATTGCATTCCGGATAACGTAGGCAAGCATGGTTCTGTTCTCCTTGGGGTTGAGCAGCTGGTGCGATCACAGTCCAAATTCAGAGACTGACGACGATCCTTTGCGCGTGATGCCTTGCAGTTTCATGCTGCGAGGCATTATATGGTTGTCGTAACTATTGCGCCGGTGTCAATCTTGAGTCGTGTCGCTCAGGTGACATCAACCTTCACGATCATGTCAGTCTTGTCAATCTTCTTCTTGGTTGAGAAAACAGTGCCGCGGCACCTGCTGCGTGTACGTGCTTCGTTCGCAACTTCGCCTGGATCGCATTGGTGCATCCGCAGGAGCGGTTCCGATGGCCCCGAACCGGACGGTATCGCCGGAGCCCGGACAGGCTGACTGGCCGAGGCATCGCCCCGGTGGTCGTCAAAGGCTGCGCCGGTTTCTGGATCGGCTCCCGGCCTGCATGCGGCGCCCATGGCCATGGCCCTCATGCGGGCTCGGCCAGCGCGGTGCCACCTCCGCAATGGTCGCCGCCAGCGGCACGGTCCTGATCGGCATGGCCGGCCTCGCCACCGAGGCCGGCTCCTGGTACCTGGCGCGCCGCAATGCGGCCACCGCCGCCGACCTGGCCGCCCTCGCCGCCGCCGCCGCGCGGGACCGCGGCGAGGATGCCGTCCCGGTCGCCCTCGACACCGTCGCGCGCAACGGCTTCCCGCCGGGCGGCACCAACAGCGTGACCGCCTTCAGCCCCCCGGTGTCCGGCGCCTTCGCCGGCAATGCCTGGGCGGTCGAAGTCGTGGTTGCGCAGACCCAGACCATCGGACTGACACGGCTGTTCCTGTCCACTCCGCCGGTCGTGCGCGCCCGCGCAGTCGCGGCCGCGCGGGTGGACGAGGAGGTCTGCATGCTGTCCCTGAACCAGCTCACCCTGGGCGGCAACAGCACGACGCAGGCAGGGCGTTGCGTGCTGGCCAGCAATGCGGCCTCGCCCGGCGGCATCAGCGTGGTCGGTAGCGCCCTGGTGCGCACGGCGGGGCTGATCACCACCGGCACCTGCACCGGCTGCGACAGCGGCGATGTCTGGACCGACGACACGCGGAGGGTGCGCCCGATGGTCGCCGCCCGGCGCCCCGATCCGATCGTCGATCCCTTCGCTGGCCTGCGTGACTGGATACCGAGCCCTCCCGCCTGCCGCACCACGCCGATCAATCTCGACGGCGGCAAGGGCTCGACCGGCAATCCCTCGATCTCGCCAGACGAAGGCGCGATCTGCGATGACCTCAGCATCGGACCCAAGCAGTCGCTGACGCTCGCGCCCGGCCTCTACTACTTCCGCAATGCGGATCTCGACGTGAAGGGCAACATCACGGGCGACGGCGTCACCCTCGTCTTCACCGGCGACAATGATCGGGTGGGCACCATCCACATCAATGCCCAATCGACCGGATCGCTGCGGGGACCGACTAGGTCGCTCATCGACGGCCACCCCGAGGCAGCGGGCCTCGTGCTCTACCGGGACTGGAATGCGACCAACAACGGCAGCGCCAACGAAGTGCACCTAAACGGCGGTTCGACCATGCGCCTGACCGGCGGGGTATATCTCCCGACCTCGGATGTGGTGGTGAACGGCAAGAGCGACATCGGCTCCGACTGCCTGTCGATCGTCGGGTACAACCTGTCCTACTCGGGTACCGCCGACACGCAGGTGGATGTGTCAGGCTGCGCGGGCTACGCGCCCTATCCCGTGCTGCGCACCGTCCGGCTGGTGGAGTAGCGGCGATGCTGTGGCGCGTCGGTTGCCGCGGAACCTCGGCGCTGGAATTCGCGCTGGTTGCGCCCGTCCTGGCCTTGCTGCTGTTCGGCGCCTACGACATCGCCAATGTCGTGCAGGTCTCCATCCGTCTCGAACGCGCGGCCCGCGCCGGCGCCCAGTACGCCATGGCGAATCCGTCCGACATGGAGGCCGTGCGCGCCCGCGTGATCGCCGCCTGGCCGGAGCTGACCACCGCCGATGTGCCGCTGCCGGTCCTGGCCTGCGAATGCGCTTCCACGGAAGTGAGCTGCACCCAGACCTGCGGCACCGGCCTGGTCCGGACCGTGACCGTGACCGCCAGCCGCAGCCTCTCGCCGCTGCTGTTGAAGGACCTGGTGCGAGGACAGGGAAGTGCCGTCGTCCGGCTCCGCTAGGCCATTCGGCCAGGGCCGCCTGGCCGGCAATCGCGGCACCGCCAGCCTCGAGTTCGGTCTCGTCGGCGCTGTCCTCATGGCGATGCTGCTCGGCGGCATCGAACTCGGGCGCTACATGTTCACGCTCGAGTCCGTGCGCACCGTCACGGCCGAGGCGGTGCGCAGCGTGACCATCCGAGGCGGAGCGAACATGGACGCCGGCAGCCCGCCCTGCGACGGCCTCGGCGGCCGGCTTGATTTCGTGCCCGGCTGGGCGCCCTTTCTCGATCCGGCGCGGCTCGTCATCACGATGAACGACTGCAGCACCGACGGGGGGGTCACAACCGTCCTCGTCACCGCCGACTACCAGTTCGTGTTCGCAGTGCCGCTGTTCGGCAATGTCGAGAGGCGCATGACCGAGACCGCTTTGGCCATCTTCAACTAGCAGGCCGGCGGGTTCGGCCCGGCATCCGGCACCGAAAGCGTATGGCGCGAAGGCCCGAGAGGCCTGTTGCTCATGCCGCGCCAGGACGCTGCGTCCTCCGGACTGCGCGCGAGATGCCACCGGATGCGCCCAGGCGGCAGGTTGCGCTCAGCGGCGAGGCGCATCGCCCACTGCGCCGGGCGAGAACAGCCCTGGCCGTGCGGGCGTGCTCCGCAATGTCGCAGATCGAGCATCGGCGCCGGCTCCCCTCGCCGCCCCGACGGTGGAAGGGACCTGTGCAGCGAACGGCCGATCCGAAGCGCGATGACGTGCTTGCCCGATCTCCTCCGTCAGGGCCGAGCCGGATCCGATGCCCTGGGGTTTTTCCGAGCGACGCCCGGTGAAAGTTCAATCACGGGTTGTGCAAGGGGCAGTGAAACATTAACCATTCGGATCGAGCATGCGCGCTTGGTCCGCGCTGCGGATTGGCTCTGGAGGAAGCAGCAGCATGCGCCGGGGCATCTTCGTCCTCAGGAAGGCGAGCGGGGCGCCGGCTGCAATGGATGCGGTGCCTCCCGTGCAGGAGGCTGACCTTGGCGTGCCGGTGTTCCGTCGTGCAGCGAGGGCGCTTCCGGCCACGATCAAGGCCCCGGAGCCCACCGCGGCGCCCGCGAACCCCATTGCCGACCCGCGCCCCCTGGGCCTCCGTACGCTGGTTATCGGCCATGGCATCACGCTGCGAGGCAGCATCACCCATGCGGAGCGACTGGTTGTCGAGGGCACGGTGGACTGCCCGAGGATCCGGACGATCGAACTCTGCGTCGGGGAGACCGGCCTGTGCCGCGGTGAGGTCGAGGTCGAGCGCGCCGAGGTGGCCGGGACGGTCAAGGGCAGCATCGCGACCCGCGGTTGTCTCACCCTCCGTTCGGGCGGGCTGATCGAGGGCCTCATCCGTTGCCGCTGGCTTTCCGTCGAGGAAGGGGGCCGGATCGCCGGATGGATCGACACGACCATCGAGGCCGGCGCCGCGACGGCACTGTCGCGGGTCCGGCCAGCGCCGCCCGTCCTGGCAGCAGTCCCGTGATCCAGTCCCGCGCCGTGCTGGTCCGCCGAGCGCCGGCAGCGGCACCTGGCCGGCGGCCCGTTCCCGCACGAAGCGCCGCAGGAGCCGGTCAGAGGATGCATCGGGAGCATTTCCGCCGGGCGAAGCCGGGGAAGAGGAGGCTGCGCTCGACGACCATGTCGGCCAGCATGCTCGCCGATGACGAACCGCCTGCGCGATCTAAGGTTGTATTCAGGACGAAAAATTCGTCTTTCAGTAGTGCATGATGCCCCATCCCTGAGTAGGCTTTGGACGACCACACGCGATGCCGTGGTCAGGGGGTTCGCATGGGTTCACCCTGCGCATGATGGGGCGCGCTGCTGCCTGGGGTTTCGCCCTCCTTGCCGGCCTCTTTCCGCTGGCGGCGCTCGCGCTGCTGATCCGCCTGCAGGCCCCCGAGGCGCTGCTCACCCTGCCCCCGGCCGACCTGGCGATCCTGATGACGGGGCTCTTCCTGCCGCCGTGCCTGATGCTGCTCATCCTTGCCTGGCTGGCCCAGCGGAAGGAACTGGCTGCACTCAACACGGCCCTGCTGCACCAGGCCGCCGCCTTCGAGGCCAGCCGCCTGGCCGCGGAGGCGCTGACCGAGGAGCGCCGGACACAGACCGCCCTGCTGCAGGAACAGGTCAGCCTGACCGTTTCCGCCCTGGCCGTCGGGCAGCGCCAGGTTGAGGCGTTGCAGACCCTGTCCGGCGAGACGCGGCTGCAACGCCTCGTGGCGGAGTGGAACATCACCGTCGCCGAGCTCGGCGGAATCCTCGCCGCCATGTGGCGTCTGGAGCATGGCTGGAAGACACCCGGGCCCGGGGGGCAGGACCTGCCCCTGCCGCCGATCGAGGAGCTGCCGCTGCGCATCCTCCGTCTGCTGCCGCCGACGGCACAGGAAATGGCGCAGTACGAGGTGGACGAGCGCTTCGTCCGACAGGCGGCGCGCTACCGCGCCACCTTCCGCGCCTTCCTGGACCGTGTGCCGGACACCGGCCCGCTCTCCCGCAGCCTGTTTCGCGACATGGTCTATGGCCGGCTGGACGCACGCCTTGCCACGCTGCCCCGTCCCGACCATTCGCAGGTCATCGACCCGGCGACCCTGGCGGCGGAATAGCGTGCGGCCGGGCACGCCATCGCCGGGACGGGCGCAAGCCCGCCCCGGGGCGCTGCGCTCAGCGCGCGGCGGTCGCCGGCGTGGTGGCGGAAACCGGCGTCGCGCCGGGCTGCACCGTGACCGCGACGCGCATCTGCGCGCCACCGGGCAGCATGCGCACGGCGAAGGTGTCCTCACCCGCGAAGTTGCGGTCCGGAATGTAGTCCACCCGGGTCCGATCGCCGACGGTGCGGATATGCACGCGCCCATGCGCCGGCCGCGCCGTGACGAGGCCGGCGTCGTAGGGTTTCGGTCCGGACTGGGCGATGCTGATACCGCACCAGCCGCCGTCATTGCCGATCACCATCCGCGCTTCCGTCGGCCGGTCGCCACTGAGCTCGACATTCTGCGGTACGGTGCAGAGGCGCGCGCCGCCCTGCAGGTCCACCGCGAAGACCCGTGCGGCGGGCACGGCACGCTGCTCCACGCAGCCCGCGAGCATGGCGAGCGCGACGACCGGCGCGAGCGCGCGCCAGTTCCCCCCGAGCCGCGTCATCGCCGGCTGGTCCGGCGGCGAGTGGAGGCGGATCGCACGGCCGCTGCGGGGGCGGGCGTCTCGCAGGCCCCGAGCGTGCCGGGGATCAGGTCCTTCCCCGCTGCATAGGCGGCCAGTTCCGTATCGCCTGGCAGCGACATCACCTCGGTGAACAGGCGGCTGTTGCGCGGGCAGAAATCGCTGCCGAGGTCCTGACCCAGCATAGCCCGCGCATTCGCCAGGTTGGTGATGTAGGCATCGTAGGCCCGCTGACCCGCGCGGCCGCGGTTGCCCGTGAAGTGCCGCAGCAGCGCCTTGTCGTTCTCGCCGAGCTGGCTGCGGAAGCGCCGTACGAAGTCGTTGTAGCGCTCCTCCTGCCGGCAGGCGGTGGCAACCACCATCAGTTCGGTCTTCAGGGCCGCCACCTCGTACATCGCCTGCTGCTGTTCGTCGGCGCAGCGCTGCGCGGCCACGGCCGCGGGCGACAGCAGCAGGGCGGCGGAAAGCGCGGCGATGGCGGCCCGCCGGGCCGCGCCTCGCTGCCGCCGGGTGTCCGGTGTTCTCTCGCTCATCGGGCCTCGCGTCTTGGCAACCGGATTGGCCCGGCGGTCCGCTGGAACAGTCGCCGGGCGCCCTGTTGGTTCGGGCGGCATGCCGCATCCTAGGCTTCGGGCGGGAAGTCAATCCCGGTAAGCGCAACGATGTCCCCCGTCGCGCGAGGATGCGACGGGTGCGTGTCCTTTGCGCTAGAGTACGGGCGGGAATCGAAGGGGGGTTCCCAGGGGATGCGAGCCATCGGGCGCCGCCTGGTGCTGCTGCTTCTGCTGCTGCAGGCGGCCTGCGGCACCGCGCGCCTGCCCGGGCCGGGGGAGGACGGGGTCGGCTGGTCCTGCGTGCCCTACGCACGCGCGCGCTCCGGCATCGCGCTGAGGGGCGATGCCTGGCGGTGGTGGGACGCGGCCGCGGGCCGCTACGAGCGCAGCCATGTGCCGCGTCCGGGCAGCGTGCTGGTGCTGAGGCGCAGCGCTCGCCTGCGGCACGGGCATGTGGCGGTGGTGTCGCGGGTGCTCTCCGCGCGCGAGATCCGGGTGGACCATGCCAACTGGGACTCGGGCGGCGGCAAGGGACGCGTCGCACGCGACCAGCCGGTGATGGATGTCTCCCCGGGCAATGACTGGTCGCTGGTGCGGATCTGGTATCCGCGCGTGCACGACTACGGCATTTCGCGCTGGCCCGCCTTCGGCTTCATCCATCCGTCGGGCCGGATGGCGGCGCCCTGACCGACCCCGGCTGGAGTGCTAGGTCGCTCCGCCGCGCGGCGGCAGGCAGGCCTCGGCCAGCTGCGCGAAGGCCCGTGCGCGATGGCTGATGGCATGCTTCAGCGCCGGTTCCATCTCGCCGAAGGTCTGCGCGTGGTCGTCGGGGACGAACATCGGGTCGAAGCCGAAGCCGCGGTCGCCGCGCGGCGGGTGCACCCAGATGCCGTGGACCTTGCCCTCGAAACCCTCCGCATGGCCGTCCGGCCAGGCCAGCACCAGGGCGCAGGTGAACCAGGCGTGGCGGTCCGCATGTGGCGCTGCGCGTCGCGCCACCTCCGCCATCGCCCTGGCATAGTCGCGCGTGCCGTCCGGCTGCGTGGCCCAGTCGGCGGTGCGAACGCCCGGATCGCCGCCGAGTGCGGCGACCGAGAAGCCGCTGTCGTCGGCGAGTGCCGGCTGGCCGGAGGCGCGCGCCGCCGCCAGTGCCTTGATGCGCGCATTGCCGAGAAAGCTCGTCTCGGTCTCCTCGGGTTCCGGCAGGCCGAGATCCTTCGCCGAGACCACGTCGAGCCCATGCGGCGCGAGCAGCGCCGAGACCTCCCGCAGCTTGCCCGCATTGTGCGTGGCGAGCACGATCCGCCCGGGCGCAAGGCGCCGCGGCACGCGCTGCGCCGGCCGACCCGAACCCGCGGTTCCGCGGGCGCCGGACGGCATCATCAGCCGATGCCCACCGCGGCGCGCTGGCGGCGGAACAGCTCCTCCGTGCCGTGGCGGGCGAGGCGCAGCAGTTCGAGCAACTGCGCCTCCGTGAAGGGCGCACCTTCGGCCGTGCCCTGCACCTCGACCAGGCCGCCCTTTCCGGTCAGCACGAAATTCGCATCCGCATCCGCCTTGCTGTCCTCGTCATAGTCGAGGTCGAGCACCGGCAAACCCTGCCACAGGCCGCAGGACACCGCCGCCACCTGGTCGCGCAGCGGCATGGTGGAGATGACGTTCATCTTCAGGCAGTGCCGGAAGGCGAGATGCAGGGCCACCCAGGCGCCGGTGATGCTGGCGCAGCGCGTGCCGCCATCCGCGGTGATGACGTCGCAGTCCAGCGTGACGGTCATCTCCCCCATGGCGCTGCGGTCCACCACGGCGCGCAATGCGCGGCCGATCAGGCGCTGGATCTCCTGCGTGCGTCCCGACTGCCGGCCGCGCGCGGCCTCGCGGTCCCCTCGCGTATGGGTGGCGCGGGGGAGCATACCGTACTCCGCCGTGACCCAGCCCTGGCCGGAATTGCGCAGGAAGGGCGGCACGCGGCCCTCCACGCTGGCGGTGCAGAGCACCTCGGTGTGGCCCATGCGGATGAGGCAGGAGCCCTCGGCATGGCGGGCGATGCCGGGTTCGAGGGCGACCTGGCGCAGCGCGTCGGGGGCGCGGCCGGAGGGACGGGGGGTCATGCGGCGCGGCCTACCATGCCGGGGCGGCGGTGTTGAGGGGCCGCTTGCCGGGGCTGGGGGGCATCGGCTTCTCCCGGGGATGCCGGCGGCTCGCCCCTCGCGCGTGCCCTCACGCTGGCGCACTCCCGCCCTGCGAGGCATGCGCGAGCAGGGCCGGCGCCGGACCGGCTGGCGCGGCGCGCACCGGCGCGGGTTCCGCGCGACTCTCCGTCAGCCTGCCCCGTGCCGGCACGAAGGCGATCCATGCCTGCAGCCCCTCCGGCACGAAGCGCAGCTGCACCTCGGCGCCCGCGCCGAGGCCGGAGGCCAGGCCGCGCTCCAGCAGCCGCGTGCCGAAGCCACGCCTTTCCCGTGGCGGCTCGGCCACCGGCGGCCCGTCGCTCTCGCGCCATCCGATCCGTGTCCGCCGCTCGGCATCCGTCTTCCAGCGCAGGCTGACCCGGCCGTCCTCATTCGACAATGCGCCGTGCTTCACCGCGTTGGTCGCGAGCTCGTGCAGGGCCAGCAGCACGGCCTGCGCCTGGGCCGGGCTGAGCAGCACGTCCGTCTGCCCCTCGATGGAGATGCGCGTTGGCATGCTGTCCAGCCAGGGCGCCAGCGCGGCATGCACCACATCGGACAGATCCGTTGCCTCCCAGGCATGCGCCGTCAGCAGGTCATGGGCACGGGCCAGCGCCTGCAGCCGTGCTTCCAGATCCACGCTGAGGCGCTTCGGGTCCGCGCCGGACTGGCGCAGGGTGACGACCGCGATGGACTGCACCGTTGCCAGCGTGTTCTTCACGCGGTGGTTCAGCTCCCGCACCAGCAGCTCGCGCGCCTTCTCCGCCCGGATGCGCTCGGTCACGTCCTGCAGCACGATGCTGACGCTGGTAATGCGATGCTCGCCATCCAGCACCGGGTGACAGCTCGCCAGGAAATGCCGCTCGTTGCGCACGGCGCCCGGCGCTTCGGCGGAGAGCGGCAGCTCGATCGCCGGATGGCCGGTTCTGATCACGGTGTGCAGCGCCTCCTCGAGCGGGTCGGCGAGGCCGGCGGGCAGCACCTCGGAGGGGCGCCGCCGCATGTGCTCCGTCGCCATGATGCCGGCGATGCTGGCCAGCTTGGCGTTCACGGAGATGAAGCGGAGCTCGCGGTCCACGAGCGCGAGGCCGACGGGGATGGTGTCGTGCAGCCGCTTCGTTTCCGCCAGGCCGTGCAGCGCCGCGGCCTCGCTCGTCCGCGCTGCGCGGCGTGCCGCCTCCGCCGTGTGCAGGGCCGCCTCGAGCGCCTTGTACGGGCGGCGGCGCAGCGCCGTGGCGGCCACAAGGCCGCCGAGCGCAGCCACGCCGCCCGCGCCGAGGAGGAGAAGCGGCAGGCTGCCCTCCCATGGCGATGCCGGCGGCAGCGGGCGGGCCGTGATCACGCGCCATGCGGGCAGGGCGGCGACCGGGCTGGATGCGTAGAGAAAGGCACCATCACCGGACCTGGCCTGGCCCCGTCCGTCCGGGCGGGATGCGAGTGCCGCGAGATCGAGAGCCGGCGCCATGCCATCCGCCGGCGGAACGGAGGCGGCGACGATCTGCTCCTGCGCCGTCACCAGCGCCGTCACCTGTCCCGGTTCCGTGCCCTCGCGCAGCACCCGCGCGAACTCCTCCGGCGCGATCCGGGCCGTGACGACCGCGATGGTATGGCCGTCGCGCCGGACCGGCACGGCGAGCTCGGCGGTGGTGCGGCCGGGCGCGTCCGCGGTCCCTTCGCCGACGGCGAGACTGCCGGATTCCAGCGCCCGCAGCGCGACCGCGGTGTCGTCGAGCCCGGGGAGCGGGGTGCCGAACCCGAAGCCCGTATTGGCGAGCTGCGCAAGCGAGGTGTCGGCCACCGCGACCGCCGTGCCAAGCACGCCGGCAATCACCCTGGCCTGGCGGTCCAGCGCCGCCAGGTCCGACGTTGGCTGGTCCAGCGCCGGCGACGCGGCGAGCGCCGCCAGCAGCTCCGCCCGCCGCGCGATCTCCGCATCGGTCGCCGCGGCCAGGCTGCGTGCCTTGGCCACCAAGGCTTCGCTCCGCAGCGCCAGCGCCGCGTCGCCTGGCAGCATCGCGGCCCCCAGGAGGAGCGTCGTCAGCCCCGCCAGCGCCGCGACGAGCACGGCGCCCGCCGCGATGCGAAGCCTCGCGGATCGGCCCGAACTGGGCGGCACGCTGCGTCGCGGGTACATCCCCGGCATGCCTGTGCTAGCCTTCCTGCTGCATGTGTCCCGAAGCAAGCTTGACGCAGAGGGCGACGTCGGCTCCGTTCCTCAATCCATGGTTATGATTCGCACAGCCCTGACCGTGGCATCCGCGGTTCTCCTGGCGGCCTGCGTCACGGATCCCTTCGCCCAGCACGGGCAAGACCCGGGCGCATGGCGCCAGCACCAACCGCCGGCCGCCACATCGCCCGCCCAGGCACGCAGCCCGCGCTCCGCCCAGGGCGAGGCCCGCGGCCGCGGCGGCGCCGTGGCAACGCAGCCTGGCGCCTGGCAGGTCCTGGCCGATGGCACGGTCGGCTGCGCCGATCCGCAGGCGCTCCGCATCCTCCGCCAGCTGCGCAGCGCCGAGGGGGCCAGCCCGCGCCTGCTGGCACAGGCGCACCGCGATGGTAGGTGCATGACTGTGTTCAAAGTGAGCCGATGGACCGCCGAGAGCGCGGACGGAGAAGTGATCAAGATGCACCTGGAAAGCGCTTCGCCAGGGGAGCAGCCCATTGCCCTCTACTTCCTGCGCGACGAGGTCGCGCAGCGGCACACGGAGTGATGCCGGCGGCCCGGATGCCCGATGCTTCGGGCAGATGCGGCGGCGCCGCGGCACGGCTCAGCGCGCCACCGCGCTCGCTTCGGATCGGGTCGCGCCGACCCGCTGCGCCAGCGCCGCAGCCATGAACTCGTCGAGATCGCCGTCCAGCACGGCCGCCGGATTGCCCTTCTCCACCCCGGTGCGCAGGTCCTTCACCAGCTGGTAGGGCTGCAGCACATAGGATCGGATCTGGTGACCCCAGCCGATATCGGTCTTGCCGGCCTCGGTCGCTTGCGCCACCGCTTCGCGCTTGGAGAGTTCCAGCTCATAGAGCCGCGCCTTCAGCATCTCCATGGCGATGGCGCGGTTGCGGTGCTGGCTGCGGTCCTGGGTGCTCGCCACCACGATGCCCGTGGGGATATGGGTGAAGCGCACGCCGGACTCGGTCTTGTTCACATGCTGGCCGCCGGCGCCGGAGGCGCGAAAGGTATCGGTCTTCAGGTCGGCGGGATTGATCTCGATCTGGATGCGGTCATCGACGACCGGATAGACATAGACGCTTGCGAAGCTCGTCTGGCGCCGCGCCGCCGCGTCGAAGGGGCTGATGCGCACCAGGCGATGCACGCCGCTCTCCGTCTTCAGCCAGCCATAGGCGTTGGGGCCGCTGACCTGGATGGTCGCGGACTTCACGCCAGCCTGCTCGCCTTCCGACTGCTCGGTCAGCGTCACCTTGTAGCCATGCGCCTCGGCCCAGCGCGTGTACATGCGCAGCAGCATCTCGGCCCAGTCCTGGGCCTCGGTGCCGCCGGCGCCGGCATTCACCTCGACATAGCAGTCATTGGCGTCGGCCTCGCCGGAGAGCAGGCTCTCGATCTCGCGGCGCTTCGCCTCAGCGGCGAGGGCGCGCAGGTCGGCCACGGCGGCATCGGCGGTGGCGGTGTCGCCCTCCGCCTCCGCCAGTTCGATCAGCTCGAGGGCGTCGGCGACGGCCCGCTCAAGCCGGTACACCCCTTCCACCTGGTCGGCGAGGCGGGTGCGCTCGCGCATCACCCGGCCGGCCTTCTCGGCATCGGACCAGAGTGACGGATCCTCTGCCTGGGCGTTCAGTTCCTCGAGTCGGCGGACGGCGGCATCCCAGTCAAAGATGCCTCCTCAGCAGAGCCACCGTGGCGGTGATCTGCTCATGCAAGCTTTCGGCGTCGGCACGCATGGGCGCGAGGTAGGGCAGGTGGGCCCGAATGGCAAGTCAGTTGCGGTGCCATAATTTTATGCAACTGAGAGTAGATACCTGCCCCTGGACTTCGCGCCGAAAGCTTCCGTAGAATGGATCGTCGAGCCGGAAGGGGGGGATACCCTTGCCCGTAGCGCAGATCGACCTCGGTGCCGCATACCGTATCCTGGCCCGCGCTGCCTACGGTGCCCGGGCAGGAGAGGCCGAGGCATTGGCGCGCGGGGGTCTCGGCCGCTGGGTCGAGGCACAGCTTTCTCTCGGAGGGAAGGAGGAGCCGGCGCTCGCCGCCCGTCTGGCCGGCCTCGCGCTGCCGATCCGCT
>Ga0180217_1003222_pt1 | contig 14006 bp, 13 predicted proteins | sample eDN3rd37CBELigOP_FD_128521 | JGI IMG/M metagenome (GOLD analysis project Ga0180217, IMG submission 128521) | Enriched Organic Plus compost microbial communities from Emeryville, California, USA - eDNA 3rd pass 37_C BE-Lig OP (version 2) (version 2) ... | reverse complement strand
AGTTTTTGTAAGGTTTTCGGTCCTAACCCCGGAATAAATTCGAGCGGTACCTGGTGTACATATGGAGGTCGATTTGGATTTGATTTATCCGTGTTTTTTAACTCCCGAAGCCTATCAAACACCCCTTTGACAAACCCTTGATGACCGCAGCTAGGACACACCTCAGCTGTTACATCCTCAATTATGGTTAAACATTTATCACATGTTGTTTTATGGTATTTCCCTAATAAAGGATCTAACCCATAATTCGCAACAACTTCCCTTCCATCTTGTTGATGGAGTACAAGCCTTAGTTCTTCAAATGTAGGCTCCTTCATTTTCATAATTTGATATTCTCTAGCAATCTTCGGTAACGAATGAGCATCTGAATTAGAAACAAAAGTGAATTGATGCAATTCTATTATTTGGTCAGCCATATCTGTATTCGAGCTCAATCCGAGTTCGATTCCATCAATTAAATTCTCATCAAATACTTCAGTTAACGATTGTTTCACTCCTCGACCATACATACTTTTATAGGGTGTGAATACATGTGCAGGAATAAAAATTCCAGTTAACTCCTTAACCTTACTTTGCAGTTCTCTAGCTCCTACATATATTCTTTGCGAGCTTAAGGTTATGTTTTTCATTCGTTCAGATAGCCAAACCGTAAATTCTTTCATTTTTTCAATCGTTGGCATAAAAGCGAGAACATGGATAGGTCCTTTACAATTCTCATCATAGATTTCAAGCTCACTTCCCAAAATGAGGGTAACATTCTTAAAGCGCAGTCCGCCTTCCTCATAGGGATACACTTCTCCACTTTCGATTAATGTTTCGAGCTCCCCAATGACTTCTGGAACATGGCAATCAATTACACCTATCATATCCATTCCTTTGATTTCGGTGGATTCATGAAGGATATTTCCAATTGTAAGTGATTTAGCACCCGTAATTTTTACGGGTCTACCCGAATTCGTTCTCCCAATATGGATATGGAGATCTACATAATAATTGTTCATCTTTAGCTTATTCTCCTAATGCTTGTTGTAATTGTAGGTACTGCACTGCATAAGCTGTTTTAGCATCATAAATTTTCTTCTCACTTAAAAGCTCAAGGGCTTCTTCCAATGATACCTCAAGGACGTCGACAAATTCATCTTCATCCAAGCTTGCTGGATTTTCAATTTTCTTTAAGTCTTTCGCAATAAAAAGATGAACCAATTCATCTGCAAAACCCGGTGATGTATAAAATGAAATTAAAGGTGTCAATGTTTCACAATCATAACCCGTTTCTTCTTCTAATTCTCTTCTAGCAGTAATTTCAGGTGCTTCGCCTTTTTCAAGTTTACCAGCAGGTATCTCAACAATCACCTTATCAAGTGCTTTTCGATACTGTTGTACCATCACAATTTTCTTTTCATCCGTTATTGCAAGAATTGCAACGGCTCCTGGATGTTTAATAAGCTCTCTTTTACTCGTATGTCCATTAGGCAACTCTACCTCTTCTATATGTAAATCAATAATCTTTCCTTCAAAAAGCACTTCCCTCTTTATTGTCTTTTCTACTAAGTGATCCATTTCGCCAGCTCCTTGTTCTACTAAATCATACTACTTCATACATTTTAGCATAGTTCTTTTCTTATTTTAAAAGTTCATAGGGGGTTGCTATGAAAATTGTGATTGGTGAAAATCGTGTAGCTTTAGTAGGAAAGGCTTGGGAAATTCGTGCAAAACTTAAGGAATATAGCCGTTCCTACCGAACTGTTCAAGAATGGATTAATCAAGGAAAAGGAAATAAAGAGAAAAAATAAGCCCACGATACGTCCCCTTCATATCATTTGTAGTTCTGAAATGAAAAGGATAAGATATGACTAGATGATAGAAGGAAACTAAATCTTGGAGGGGACAGTATGGAAAAAAGAAGAATTGGCACTTCCGATTTATATGTGAGTAAAATCGGGCTAGGCTGTATGTCTGTTGGAACAGAGGAAAAAAAAGCGCTACAACTGATTGATTCCGCATTAGATATGGGAATCAACTATTTAGATACAGCTGATTTATATGATCAAGGGCTTAATGAGGAATTTGTTGGAAAAGCCATAAAGCAGAAAAGACAAGAGATTATACTAGCCACTAAAGTGGGAAATCGATTTGAGGAGGGGAAAAAGGGATGGTCCTGGGACCCTTCAAAAAAATACATAAAATCTGCTGTTAAGGATAGCTTGCGACGCTTGCAAACTGATTATATTGATCTCTACCAGCTCCATGGAGGAACAATGGAAGATCCTATCGATGAGACCATTGAAGCATTCGAAGAATTAAAACAAGAAGGTGTCATACGTTATTATGGAATCTCCTCAATTCGCCCGAATGTAATACGAGAATTTGTTACAAAATCATCCATTGTAAGTGTAATGATGCAATATAGTATTCTAGACCGTCGCCCAGAAGAGCAGATACTTCCCTATCTAAATGATCATCAAATTAGTGTAGTAGCACGTGGTCCAGTTGCTAAAGGGATACTCACCAATCGTCCATTAGAGAATGCTAGTCAAAGTATGAAACAAAATGGATATCTTGATTATGCTTTTGAAGAGCTTGAAACTGTAATTTCGAGTTTAAAGTCCGACTTAGCAGTTGATCGTTCTTTAACCCAAGTTGCATTGCAATATTGTTTGTTTGACGATACTGTTGCTTCAGTTGTTGCAGGTGCGAGCTCCCTTGAACAAATCAAAAATAATGTAGCAGCTGCAAATTCGACACCTCTTACAGCTGAACAGGTTCAGAAGATTAGAGACCTTACAAAAGCATCAATTTACGATCAACATAGATAAATGTATACCCCCACAGTTCCTGTGGGGGTATTATTATTTAAAATCTGACCATTTAAGGCTACTTTCTTCCAATAGTTCCTCAAATGATTTATTCTTTTCTCGTTGTCTACGTTCTTCTCTTTGTCTTTCAATCGCCTCTTCTTGTTTCTTTTGCTCTTCTTCCTTTAACTGCTGTTGAGTATTTTTTAGTTTCGAAACAATATCCTCATTTAGTAAATCTCCAAGACTTAGCTTTTCATCTTTTTGCCTTTTAACAGATGGCTTTTGTTTCTTTTTAGCCATATTATTCCCTCCATCCGTCAACCATTTCACAGCTATTATATCATAAAAAGGTGAATTACCGCTCGGTGGCTACTCGCCAATATTTCTATACTAATACGCGTTTAGGATAACGCTATCATTAACTAGAAGATCGGGCTCTGTAGAAGCCTTTATATCTTCAACCGAAAAACCTTTAGCCACCTCTACTAATTTTAACCCATTTTCTGTTACATCGAGTACGGCACGATCTGTAATAATCCGATTTACAACTCCTTTACCGGTTAAAGGAAGTGTACATTCTTTGAGGATTTTCGCGTCTCCTTTTTTATTTACATGATCCATTATCACAATGATTTTCTGAGCCCCGTGTACGAGATCCATTGCTCCGCCCATTCCCTTAATCATTTTGCCTGGGATCATCCAGTTTGCTAGGTCCCCTGTCTCTGAAACCTCCATTCCGCCAAGAATAGCAATATTAATATGCCCCCCGCGAATCATCGCAAATGATTCTGCACTGTCAAAATAAGCTGCACCAGGAATAGCGGTGACGGTTTCTTTTCCGGCATTGATTAAATCAGGGTCAACATTTTTTTCTGTTGGATATGGACCAATCCCAAGTAACCCATTCTCTGATTGGAGTACAACCTGTTTATTTGAAGAAATATAGTTTGCAACAAGGGTTGGCATGCCGATTCCAAGATTTACATAAAAGCCATCTTCAATTTCTTTTTCAGCCCTCTTCGCAATCTTTTCTCGAGTATTTGTCAAAGCCTACTCCCCCTTATTTAGATAATGTTAATCGTTCAATCCGCTTCTTTTGTTCACCAACAATGAGCCCTTGGACATAGATACTTGGTGTGTGAATCCTATTCGGGTCAAGTTCCCCTATCTCATAGAGCTCTTCGACCTCAGCGATTGTAACCTTACCGGCAGCGGCCATCATTGGGTTAAAATTTCGAGCTGTTTTGTTATAGATCAAATTCCCCATTTTATCTGCCTTTTCGGCACGGACCAGGCTGAAGTCTGCTATGAATGATTCTTCTAATACATATTCTTTTCCATTAAATATTCGGGTTTCTTTTCCCTCAGCAATAGGTGTTCCTACTCCTGCAGGTGTATAAAATGCAGGAATCCCCGCTCCACCAGCTCGTATCTTTTCAGCCAGTGTTCCCTGTGGGACAAGTTCAACCGCAAGTTCGCCTGATAATGCCTGTCGTTCGAATTCTTTGTTTTCACCAACATATGAACCTATCATTTTTGAAATCTGTTTGTTTTGTAAAAGCAGTCCAAGACCCCAATCATCAACACCGCAGTTATTTGAAATTACGGTTAAGTCCTTAACCCCAGACTTGGCCAATGCTAAAATTAAATTTTCTGGAATCCCACATAAGCCAAATCCACCAACCATTATCGTGGAACCGTCCTTGATTTGCTCTACAGCTTCCTGAAACGAGGAATATATTGGTTTCATTAGTACACCCCACTATTCAATATTTTCAACAATTGTTGCAACACCTTGACCGCCGCCAATACATAGGGTCGCTAATCCATAGCGCTCATTACGGCGCTTTAGTTCATGAATAAGAGTGACGAGAATTCTCGCACCACTAGCACCGATTGGATGTCCAAGGGCAATTGCTCCCCCATTTACATTTAAAATATCATGGTTAAAATGAAGTTCGCGGTCAACGGCAATTGACTGGGCAGCAAACGCTTCATTTGCCTCAATTAAATTCATATCACTAACGCTTAATCCAGACTTTTCCATCACCTTTTTCACTGCAGCAACTGGTCCAATCCCCATTATACTTGGGTCAACACCGGCATTTCCGTTTGCTTTAATGGTGACTAATCCTTTAATACCGAGTTCCATCGCTTTCTTCTTACTCATGATAACGAATGCGGCTGCTCCGTCATTTATTCCTGATGCATTCCCAGCGGTTACAGTACCGTCCTTTTTAAATGCGGGACGTAAATTCCCTAATTTTTCAACAGTAGTACCTGCTTTAGGGTATTCATCTGTATCAAAGACAATGCTATCTTTTTTACGTTGTGGAATTTCTACAGGCACAATCTCTTCTTTAAATTTCCCTGACTCAATTGCCGCTACTGCTCTTTCCTGGCTCCTTGCTGAGAAACGATCCTGTTCTTCTCTTGTAATCTCATATTTATCACATAAATTTTCTGCCGTAATTCCCATATGATAATCATTAAACGCGCACCATAACCCATCGGAAATCATGCTATCAATCATTTTTTGGTCGCCCATTTTAAAGCCATTTCGTGCTCCCTTTAAAAGATAAGGAGCCTGGCTCATATTCTCCATCCCGCCAGCCACTATCACATCCGCATCACCCGCAATGATTGCCTGTGTCGCTATGTGCACAGCTTTTAATCCAGAACCACATACCTTGTTAATTGTCATTGCCGGTGTTTCCTGTAGTAACCCTGCTTTTATCGCAGCCTGCCTTGCTGGATTTTGTCCTACTCCAGCTTGCAGAACATTCCCCATAATGACTTCATCTACAAGCTTTAAATCAACACCTGCCTTTTCCAATGCTCCTTTAATCACGACAGCACCCAGATCTGGGGCTGAAACAGATTGCAAACTCCCTCCAAAACTACCAATCGCCGTTCTGACAGCGCTTACAATTAAAACTTCATTATTCATATCAACATCTCCCTTTACTATTACGTTTTATGTATTCATTACCATATATATTTCTTGATTTTTTTCGAAATACCTCTTATTTTGTCTAATTTCCTATAATTCTTGCTTTCCACGAAATGCCTCTAATAGAATAAGAGTAATAGATCGTGTTCAAAAAGGAGGTTGAAAAGGACCGCGTCGACAAAAACGCCACGTCCTGTGGCATTGTCGACACTAGCACGTCCTGTGCGTCGAAAGTTCAAGGCGGCGCAGCTTTGAGTACCGGAGCGAGGCAACTGCTTGACTTAACATCATTACAGCCTTGCGCTGAGGAATTGACTTCGAGATTAAACTTGTAGATGCAAGCGCATAACCTAGTTATTCATGATGTTACAGGAGCGATGCACCCAGAAATTCGATGTGTCATTTTCGGCCGACTTTTTGAACATCCTCTTAGAATAAGGCATTTTGCTGGAGGGTTGTATATGCAATTACCTGAGCAAGTCACGATTATTGAAGTAGGACCAAGAGATGGATTGCAAAATGAAAAAAGCTTAATACCAACCGAAGTAAAAATTGATTTTATTCACAAACTAAAACGTGCAGGCCTACAAGAAATGGAGCTTACCTCATTTGTCTCACCAAAATGGGTTCCACAAATGAAGGATGCAAAAGAAATTATTACATCATGCTTAGACAGTACTCGAAATATTGTTCTCGCACCAAATCGCAAAGGTATTGAAAGACTTTACGATACAAAGTGTAAAGCCGTTGCTGTTTTTGTTGGTGTTAGTGAAAGCTTTAATAAGAAAAATATTAATAAAACAACAACTGAGAGTATGGAGGAACTAAAACCTGTTATTAAGGAATTAAAATCAAAAGGTTATTTTGTTCGTGCCTGTATCTCGACCGCCTTTTATTGTCCATATGAAGGAAAAGTGGATGAAGAAGCTGTTTTAAAGCTATGCTCTACCTTTGTCCAATATGGTGTTGATGAATTAAGTGTTGCCGACACGATAGGAAAAGCAACTCCAAAAGATGTTTTTTCTCTTTTTTCAAAGCTAAAAAAAGAGCTATCAAATATACTAATGACTGCTCACTTCCATGATACTCGCGGGATGGCACTTGCAAATGTGATAGCTGCTCTCCAAGCAGGAGTTAATCGTTTTGACACATCAGCTGGTGGATTAGGTGGGTGCCCGTTTGCACCCGGGGCGACTGGCAATGTTGCCACTGAAGATGTTGTGTATATGCTTGAAGAGATGGGGATACAAACAGGCCTTGAACTTTCAAAACTTGTAGAGGCTGTTGATGTCATTAAACCCTATCTGACCCGTCCTATCGAAAGCAAGTATTACAGGTTACAGTCTGCTAACCAGGAATAATTTGTTTGAAAACTCCACAACCTATTGATGAAATTTCAGGAATGGAGTGTTTATGATTGGCAAAACGAGAAAAAGGTCGTTCTCAAAAAGGTAAACCAAATGCTGATACGACAAACAATACAATGGCTGCTGAGGAAATGGAAAAAGCCATTCACCCCACAAACCGCCAAAATTCAGAGCAATAGCAAAATCCCCTGGTCTAGTTTAAATGCACTGACCAGGGTTTTTTTTTAGATTTTAGGTACTATTTCTGCCTTTACCTTAGCTTTCGATCGTACTTCACTTCTTTCTTTACGAGTTTCCGTTGACTTTGAAAATGAAAACAATCGGTAAACAGCAGGAATTAAAAACAATGTAATTAGAGTTGCAAATGAAAGTCCTGAGATTATGACGGTTGCCATTGGAGCCTGATAATTCCCAGAGGCTCCGGATTCAAGGGCAAGTGGAAGCATACCACCAACTGTTGTCAAGGTTGTCATAAAAATCGGTCGAATCCGATCATTGCCGGCTCCTATAAGAGCTTCTTGAATCGTATTGCCTTCCTTTCGCAGTTGATTTGTTCTATCGATGAGCAATATGGCATTATTCAAAACAATACCAATTAGCATAATAATCCCCATTCCCGAGATAAGGTTTAATTCCATTTTTGTTATAAACAATCCTAAAATCACACCAATGATTGTAATCGGAATAACGGACATTACAAGCAATGGATGCCCAAAGTGGTTAAATTGAACGGCCATCACCAAATAAACGAGAAAGATGGAAATCGCAAATACAAAAATCATATCCGTCATTAATTCTTGCTGTTGCTCTAAATCACCACCAGCGGTAAGCGTATACCCAGTAGGTGTTTCAAAACTTTCAATTATTTTTTGAATATCCCGATTCACAGCCCCGAGATCACGGTTCTTAATATCTGCTGAAATCGTAACAAGTCTTTCCCCATCTGAATGAATAATCTCATTTGGTGTTTGAACACTTGTAAGCTTTATATATGAAGAAAGTGGTTCTTCCCCCCCATTAATAGACATTTTCATATCCAGTAAATCCGCTTTTGTAGCAGGTGTTTTTTCCCAGCTAAGAGTTAAAGGCATTGTTTCATCCTGGTTTTGCAACGTGCCGACCGGCATTTGAATAAAGGATTCTTCAATAAATTGTTTAATTTGTGAAGGAAATAAGCCTGCCTTCTCAATTTCTTTTTCTTTTACCACTATCATTTGCTCTTCAGAGGTTCTTTCAATTGAATTTGTAATTGCCGAAACCCCATCTACTTTCTGAAGCTCATCAATGAATTTGTTTGAAATTGTTTGAAGTTGCTCAAAACTATCACCTTTAATATTTATTTGAACAGGAAACCCTCCACCGCCTGCCATCGCACTTTGAACTCCCAAAATTGGATGATCTTCCTGCATATCTCGTAACGCCTCAAGAATATTTTCATTTACTTCCTTTTGCTCAACCTTTATTTGGTTTCCCTTTGTCATATTAATAATGGTGTATAGCATGGATCCATTATCCATTACATAATTCGTTTCTACGTCTTCCACTTTCTGCAGTCTTTGATTTATTTCACTAATTACACTTTGTTTTTCTTCCAAAGATAAACCTGGTTCCAAGTCTACAGCAAGCTCTGAATAACGGTTCAACATATCAGGCATAATTGTCATCGGTATTTTCGTTACAAGAAATAGGGAACCGATTAGCATCAAGAGAAACAGTGTGATTACTGCAAAGCTATTTCTTTTCTTTCTAATCACCCAAGACACAACGTTACGATAGCCCCTCATCATAATTGAGTCTTTTTTCAATTTTGTTGGTCTTCTAAGCTTTAAAAATGTTTCAGATAGAGACGGAATCAATGTAAATGATATCACTACAGAACTTATTAAGGTTATTGCCACTACAGCTGACAGCATAATGACAAACTCCCCCATCTCCCCACCGATTAAACCAATTGGCAGGAAAACCACGATGGTTGTCAGCATAGATGCAATTACCGCCGAGGCTACCTCCCTAGTCCCCTCAATAACCGCTTCAAACCTACCCAAGCCAAGTTCCTTCTTCTTATAAATAGCTTCTAGGATTACAATAGAGGAATCCACCATCATCCCTATTCCTAGTCCAAGTCCAAGTAGTGTAAGCATATTAAAGCTATAATCAAACAGCCACATCGCTGTAAAGGTTAAAAGCACAGAAGAAGGGATCGTTAAACCGATAATAAAGGTTGCCCTAATATTACGTAGGAAAAGTAATAAAATGACAATGGCAATGATTCCACCAATTAAAATATTATCCTTCACTCCATCTATTGAATCACTGACATAATCCGCTTGGGCCACAACTTCATTTAATTCAAAATCCTTAACAAGATTTTCGTTTTGAATTTTCTTTACTTCCGCACGTATTGCTTTGGCCATCTCGATTTGTGTGACATTGGAAACGCGTCCGATTTGTACAAGAAGGAAATCTTGAGAACCGTTTTTCCATACATACGAATTATTTTCGAGTGATTGAATTGTTATGTTTGCAACATCCTTTAGCTGAATAAAACCATTTTGGATTGGAATCGAAATATTTTCAATATCCTTAATATTTTCCACCTTAGAACTCCATCTTAGGGAAGGTGAATCCTTGTCATTTTGTAATTCTCCTAAAGTTGCTTCACTGTTAGACTGTTGAACTGCCGTGATTATCTGGTTTACATCAAGATGATGCTCATGTAATTTTCCACGGTCAATTTTAATTGCAACCTCTTGCTCTTCTATCCCAGTAAGTAAAACGTCTCTCACCTCAGGCAAGGCTTCTAATCTAGGCGCTAAATTGTCTTTTGCAAATGCAGACATTTCTTCCATGTTTCCACCCGAAACATCCATAAAAAATTCATAGCTTTGACTCCCGCCATACTGACCCGATGTAACATCGGTAATGCTGGGATACTCTGACCTAGCAGATGCAATGGCTGATTCTACCTCTTTATAGATTTCTTCGCCACGCCCTGCTTCAAAGCTTAGATTTAGAGTAGTCCTACCGATATTTGTTGTTGACTGAACATCCTCCACTCCTTCTATTGCTAAGATCTTTTGTTCAATGGGGGTTGTTATGGTTCTTTCCACTTCAATTGCTGCCATTTCACCTGCGTAAATTTCAACAAAGGCTCCATCTAGCTTTACGGGAGGCATTAGCTCTTTGTCTACTTTTAATAGTGAATAGCTGCCAACTACAGTTACTAGAAAAATCATTAATGAAATCAGAATTTTCCTTTGTACAATAAATTTCAATAGCTTCAAAGTCCATCTCCTCTTTCCTAATAGGTAAAATTTAGTATTTTTGTATAAATTAATCATATCGTCATAAGGAAAATGGCATAATGATCCGGAGATTTATCTTGATGTAAGACTTAAGACTTAGGAAAATTATGGAGAATCAGTAGAAAAAGGATATAATAAAGAGAGCTTACATATTTAATCGGATTTTTAGAAGGAGCGTTTTTTCATGAAAAGAATGAAAAAAATAGTTATATTACTCGGTATTCTCATCGGCTACATGGCCACAATTGGAATGATTTTTACAAACATTGTGATGTTTATGAAGAAGAAAACTGATGACGAAATTCTTGAACGTGAGACGAGGGAAGGCCGTTTAACTTTGGATGAAGTCCAGTCTATTCAAAAGGAGGACATTACCATCCAATCAAAATTCGGATACCCGATTAAAGGCTGGTTTGTTAAAGGAACGGAAAAAAACAGATTTATTATTATCTCTCACGGTGTAACTCAAAACAAATTAAATTCAATAAAATACATGAAGCTTTTCTTGAAACGTGATTGGAATGTCCTTTTATACGATCATCGACGCCATGGAGAAACTGGTGGAAAAACAACGAGCTATGGTCACTATGAAAAATTCGATCTAGAATCGGTAGTTACTTGGGTTAAAGAAAAATATGGGGAAAATAGTACCATTGGTATTCACGGGGAATCTATGGGGGCTGTGACAACTCTCCTTTACGCTGGGATGATTGAGGATGGAGCAGATTTCTATATTGTGGACTGCCCGTTTTCCGACTTTGAAGCACAATTGAAGTATCTTTTAAAAGTTGATTATAAAATTCCAGCTCCACTTGTTCTTCCCTTTGCCAATATATTTTTAAAGCTACGGGATGGATATAGCATCAAAGATGTTTCCCCCGTGTCCGTGATACAAAATATTAAAAATCCGGTATTATTTATCCACAGTGCTAAGGATGATTATATTTTACCCGAAATGACAATGGAGCTTTATAAAATGAAAGAAGGACCCAAGCAAATGTTAATTGCCGAAAGAGGAAAGCATGCATACTCTTTTGCTGATAACAAAGAGGCCTATGAAAAAGTAATTGATGATTTTTTTGCCAACTATGTAAGGGACTGATGTTTTCAGTCCCCTAACCTAATATATCTGTTATTTCTTTCAAGTTCTCACCAATCCAGGTTAAGGCGAGTTCAATCGTATCAAATTCCTGAACCTCAAAGGTTACTTCATCCTGAAGCAGCCAAACATCCTTTTGATCATGATTCACTCCTGCAATCGACCAGTGCAAGAGACTATACGGGTGATTATCATGTAAAAAAGAGACCCATGTTTTTTCTTCTGCAATATTTCGTATCGTTTTAAGCTTGGAACTCATGTACACCACTCATTTCTACTAACCGTAAACGCGGATTCAGAATCTCATTTGGACTTTTTAACATAAAACAATTTGCTGCTTCAATAAAATCAATAGTCATATTCTCATCTAAGAATACCATTTTAGATTTTTCGACGAATAATGGTTGATAATTTGTTTCAAGAACTAGATCATCTTCGTCCCCAGTGTCTACTAGCCATAATGCGGTAACTCCGCTCATCACACAGCCACAGCCTTCTGTCTCATATTTTAATTTTAACCTTTTATCTTTATTATTTATTTGGGAGTTTAGTTTTTCAATGGCACGTTCTGAAAATGTTATATTCATTTCGTTCTCCTCTTTCTTTCAATTTATGACTATTCTAACATATCTTGTTTCCAACTACATATCATTACAATAACTCGACACTTCACCAACAATTTGAGTTTTGGTAAATGTTGAACTACTATCAATAGTAATACAATTAGATTAAGGAGGTATTCAAGAGATGTCAAAGGTTACGATTAAGGTAAATGATAATGGTTCATTAAGGATCACAGGTGACGTTGATTTAGTGGATAAGGAAGGAAATAAGTTCCCAACAAAACAAACCTTCTCATTATGCAGATGCGGTTTGTCTAAAAATAAACCTTTTTGTGACGGTTCGCATAAGGGGAATTTCGAATCTGTCGTACGCACACCAAAAGAATAATCCTTATTATACCGAGTGCACTATGCATTCGGTTTTTTCGTTTTTAACTATTCTAATTATGATACAATACGGGTAAAAGCCTATCATGGAGGACGAAACATGCCTGATTGGTCGTATCATACACTATTTAAACCTATTTTAACTCGAATTTCTCCCTATCAATCTCGTGAATTTATCCACAGAGGCATGAATCTGGTTGCCTCCATTCCAGGAGGACATCGGTTCATTCATTTTCTTGGCAGAGAGGAATCTTCTGAACTAGTAAAAAAAGATATACAAGGTGTGAGCTATCCAAATCCGATTGGCCTTTCTGGAAAACTCGACCCGCTATTAACTGGTTCTAGAGCTTTTTCAAATCTTGGATTTGGCTTGATTGAAATTGGTCCAGTAACGAAAGAGCCCACAACGGATCCTACTCTACCAATCGTCGATTGGCAAAAACAACAAATTGATTTTCCATTTAATTATGAATCTATCGGAATTGAAAAAACAGTTCAAAAGCTAAAAAAGTGGAAACCAATACAACCCGTTTTAGCAAGATTGGATGGAACGGGTGAAGAACTACACTATTTAATAATGAGATTAGAGCCCTATGTTGCTGCGTTTGTCACTTCTTCACCGGAACTTATTTTTTCAACAGATCGCCCTGTTTATCTGTCTGTACCAGCTGATAAAATGAGAGACTTGGATTTCAATCATGTTCAGACCTATTTTTCTGGAATAGTAGTAGATGAATCACCGAAAATACCGTATGAAAAATATAGAAGTGAATTACTAGATTCAATTTATTTTTTAAGGCAACTTGGTTTCTCCTTACCTGTCATTACAGTTGGCGGCATCGATGAACCTGCCGATGCACTTGCACTTTTCGAAGCTGGTGCAGATCTAGTTCTGCTTTCAGAAGGCTATGTCTTCTCTGGACCTGGCCTGACAAAGCGAATTAATGAAGCTCTTACACACAATCTTCAGCCTAAGCCTCCCGTTCACCCAGCATGGATTTGGTATTGGCTATTTGGATTGTCTATTCTTATTGGTGGAATAATCGCTGTTATTTTCAGTTTGACAACCATTATTCTCCCTTATGACGAGCTGTTTCTTGGGATGCCAAGGGAAGAGATTCTCTTGTTTAATGATCGGATTCTTTATTTTATGGCACATGACCGGATGACACTCGCTGGGACGATGGTTTCTGGTGGTATCGTCTATATGGCATTGGCACGTTTTGGAATACGCAACCAAATTCTTTGGGCGAAGCAGGCCATCGATTTAGCAGCCATTCTGGGGTTTTTAGGCATTTTCCTTTTTATCGGATATGGCTATTTTGATTGGTTACATTTGATATTTTGGCTTATTTTACTTCCCATTTATCTAATAGGTTTTATGAAAACAAGATCCCTTAAAGGGACCCCAACATCGCTTAACACCCGTAATCACCGCGTTTGGAAACATGGTATAATAGGACAATTTGCCTTTGTCATTCTTGGTTTTTCATTCGTGTTAGGCGGTATCGTGATCTCTATTATTGGAATAACT
>Ga0180217_1003221_pt1 | contig 14008 bp, 13 predicted proteins | sample eDN3rd37CBELigOP_FD_128521 | JGI IMG/M metagenome (GOLD analysis project Ga0180217, IMG submission 128521) | Enriched Organic Plus compost microbial communities from Emeryville, California, USA - eDNA 3rd pass 37_C BE-Lig OP (version 2) (version 2) ... | reverse complement strand
TGAGGCGGTGAAGGCCGGCCAGCCGCTCTTCTATGTCGATCGCGAACGCTATGAGCTGGCGCTCGCCCAGGCGAACGCCACGGTCGCGGCCGAGCGCACGACCCTGGCGCAGGCGCGGCGGGAGCTGGCCCGCAACCACGCCCTGGGGGACCTCGTCGCCGCGGAGGTGACCGAGCAGAGCCTGGCCAAGGCCGAGCAGGCGCAGGCCGCGCTCGCCCAGGCTATGGCTGCGCGGGACTTGGCGGCGCTGAACCTGCGGCGGACGGCGGTGACCGCGCCGACCGATGGCTTTCTCTCCGACCTGACCTTGCGCGCCGGCGACTACGTGACGGCGGGCAAGCCGGTGGTGGCGCTGATCGACTCCCGTTCCTTTCGGGTGGAGGGTTATTTCGAGGAGACCAAGCTCAGCGGCCTGAAGGTCGGCCAGCCGGTCAGCGTGCGGATCATGGGAGAGGACCATCCGCTGCGCGGCCACATCCAGTCGATCGCGGCAGGGATCGAGGACCGTGACCGCACGGCGGGCGCGAGCCTGCTTCCCAACGTCAATCCGACCTTCAGCTGGGTGCGGCTGGCGCAGCGAATTCCGGTGCGGGTGGCGCTGGACGAGCGCCCGAAGGACCTGCGCCTGATCGCCGGCCGGACGGCGAGCGTGGCCGTGCTGCAGACGGCGACGACCAATGTGGGGAGCGGACGATGAGCGTGCTGCGTAGCCTCGCCCTGGCGGCGTCGCTGACGGCGCTCGCGGCCTGCACGACGGTTGGGCCGGACTATGCGGTCCCCGAGCGGGCGGCGGCGAAGACGCCCGACGCCCAAGGGCCTTTCCTGGAAGCCAAGACGCCGGCCGTCAGTCAGGCGCCGCCGCCGGACGGTTGGTGGAAGCTCTATGACGATCCGGCGTTGAACGGCCTGGTGCAGGAGGCGCTCGCCGCCAACGCCGACGTGCGGGTGGCGGCCGCCAATCTGGAGAAGGCGCGGGCGGTGGCAGGCGAAGCCGACGCGGCCGGCGGCTTTACGGTCTCCGCCTCGGCCGCCGCCCAGCGGGCGCAGGAGTCGGGTGAGAAGTTCCTGCTGGCCGAACCGCTGCCGGTGGAAAACCTGGCCGATGTGGGGCTGAGCGTTTCGTACGAGGTGGACCTCGTGGGGAAGCTCAAGCGGCTCTCCGAGGCTGCGCACGCCGACGCCGAGGCCAGCCAGGCGGCTCTCGACCTGGCGCGCGTGAGCGTCGCGGCCGACGTGGCGCGGGCCTATGTGCAGGCCTGCTCGGCCGGCCACGAGCTGGAGACCGCCCGCCACACCATCGCCCTGCAGGAACGGCGGCTGGACGCGACCAGGCGGCTGGTGGCCGCCGGTCGCGGGACGAGCCTGGACGAGACGCGCGCGCGGGCGCTGCTGGACGAGGCCCGGGCCGCCGCGCCCGGGCTGGAGGCGCAGAAGCGCTCGGCGCTCTATCGGCTGGCGATGTTGACCGGAAAGCCGCCGGCCCAGTTCCCGAAGGCGGCGGAGAGCTGCGCTCGCCCGCCCAGCCTGACGCGGCCGATCCCGGTGGGCGATGGGGCCGCGCTGCTGAAGCGGCGACCGGACGTGCGCCAGGCCGAGCGCGGCCTGGCCGGAGCGACGGCGCGGATCGGGGTGGCCACGGCGGCGCTTTATCCGTCCATCAGCCTCGGCGTCGGCGCCGGCTCGACGGGCCTGCTCGCGGACCTCGGTCAGGCTGCCGCGAACCGCTGGAGCATCGGCTCGCTGATCTCCTGGACCCTACCCGGGAATGGCGAGCGAGCGCGCATCCGGCAGGCCGAGGCCGGCGCAGACGCCGCTCTGGCGCGGTTCGACGGCGTGGTGCTGAATGCGCTGCGGGAGACGGAGACGAGCCTCTCCATCTACGCCAACGACCTGCAGCGCAACGCCGCCCTGCGCGCCGCGCGGGACGAGGCGGCATTGGCCGAACAGCAGGCGGCGCGGCTCTACCAGGCCGGGCGCAGTCCATACCTGGCGGGGCTGGACGCGCAGCGCAGCCTGGCCAACGCCGAGGCGGCGCTGGCGGCCTCGGACGCCAAGGTGGCGGGCGATCAGGTCAACCTCTTCCTGGCGCTTGGCGGCGGCTGGGGCGGGGAGTGAAAGCCACGCAATACTTTGAAACTGCCCAAGCGCCGCGCACGGCATCTATAGTCGGGGCATGGCCGCGCAGATGACCGTCTGTCCGCGCGGCCGGAGTCATCACTGTAAAGAGCAGCCACCCATGCCGAAATTCGCCGCCGGTGTCGTGAAGTTCCAGAAGGAGGTGTTCCCAGGCAACGCCGACCTGTTCGAGAAGCTGGTCAAGGGCCAGTCGCCGGAAGCCCTGTTCATCACCTGCTCCGACTCCCGGATCGAAACCGGCATGCTGACCCAGAGCCAACCGGGCGACCTGTTCATCGTCCGCAACGCCGGCAATATCGTGCCGCCGCACTATAAGGGGGCGGGCGCCACCACGGCCGCGATCGAATATGCCTGTGTGGCGCTGAACGTCCCGCACATCGTGATCTGCGGTCATACGCAGTGCGGCGCGATGAAGGGCGCGATGAACCTCGAGGGGCTGAGCGGATTGCCGCACGTGAAGGAATGGCTGTCCTTCTCCCAAGCCGCGGTGGAGATCACCAACGAGCTTGGCAAGGATCTCGACGAGCACGCCCGTAACCTGATGCTGCTGGAACAGAACGTCATCCTGCAGCTGGCCCACCTGCGCACCCATCCGGCCGTCGCCGTGCGCCTCGCCCGCGGCGATCTCCGGCTCCATGGCTGGGTCTACGACATCGCCGATGGCGAGGTTTACGCCTATGACGAGGCGAACAACGCCTTCGAGCCTGTGAGCAAGCGCTATGCGGCCGAGGTCGCCAAGCACCTGGCGCTGCATACGCACGACTAAGTCTGCTCGTGCTCCCAGTTCGTCATGGCCGGCGGGCAGGTTCCGGCCGTCCATAGGCCTCGAGAGCGGCCGGGGATGACGATCTGAGAGGCGGCGCCGGCCCTTGCGGTCGGGGCGCGGCGGACCGATCTTCGGCGCCTCCCGGAGACTGCAAGGACCTGCGCCCATGAACCAGCCGCTCATCACCTTCAACGATGGCGCGAGCCTGCCGCAGCTGGGGTTGGGCGTCTGGCAGGTCCCGGACGACGAGGCCGCCGCCATCGTCCAGGCGGCGGCGGAGGCCGGCTACCGACACGTAGACACCGCGGCGATCTACCAGAACGAGGCGGGCGTCGGGGCCGGCCTTTCACAGGCGAGGGACGGGGGCGAGGTGGCGGTGACCACCAAGCTCTGGAACGAGAGCCAGGGCTATGACAGGGCCCTGCGCGCCTTCGAAAAGTCGCTGCAGCGGCTGGGGCGCGAGAGCGTCGAGCTCTACCTGATCCATTGGCCGTGCCCCAGCCAGAACCTCTATGTGGAAAGCTGGAAGGCGCTGGTGCGGCTGAAGGAGGAGGGCAGGGTCCGCTCCATCGGCGTGTCCAACTTCAATCCCGACCACCTGCGGCGGATCGTGGACGAGACCGGCGTGGCCCCGGCGGTGAACCAGATCGAACTGCATCCGCGTTTTCAGCAGACCGATCTGCGGGCCGCTCACGCCGAACTGGGGATCGTGACCGAGTGCTGGAGCCCGCTCGGCCAGGGCCAGGTGCTGCAGGACCCGGTGATCGGCAAGATCGCCGCCAAGCACGGCAAGACCCCAGCCCAGGCGATCATCCGCTGGCACCTGGACTCCGGTTTCATGGTGATCCCGAAGTCCGCCCATCCCGAGCGGGTGCGACAGAACTTCGATGTCTTCGACTTCGCCCTCGATGGCGAGGACATGGCCGCGATCGCCGCCATGGACGATCCGAACGGGCGGATCGGGCCCGACCCTGCGACGTTCGGGTGAGGTCTAGGTGAACTCGCCTTCTGGGCGAGTTCGTTGGACAAGCCTTGGGGATCGCCGGACGCTCACGGCGCATGCCGCTCGGAAGGAAGTTTCAGAGTGTGAGCCGGCCGCGCTTGCCCTTGAAATCCAATCCTCTGGGGATGTCCCATGAAACTCACCACCGCCCTCGCGCCCGCCATCCTGGCGATGGCCGTCGCCTTTCGAGCCCGGCCGCCGCAGCGCTGACCGTCATAGATTTCGAGGGTGACGCCACGGGCGTGCGCTCGGAGGGTTTCGCGTCGTCCGACTACGCCGGCCTCAAGCTCTATTCGGATCGCGGGGCTGGACTGGAGATCCGTGATTATTCTCCGCAAACTCAAGGGAAAGGACTGCTGGTCCGCACTGACATAGACGGCAACTTCCTTCGGGGCGTTTTCGAAGATGGCGGCCATACCTTTCTGTCGCTCGATTTCGGGAACGACGATGCGGCTTACCTGAACGCCACGGATCGCGCAGTGCTCACGGTGTTCTTCGGCGGAGCCCAGGTGGGGCAGACGATCTTCGCCCCTAACCTGAACGACCTGATGGACCAAACCATCAGCTTCGACGGCGTACACTTCGACAGCTTCACCTTCGCGTTCGCCAACGTGGCCGGCGCGCCGACCACCGGCGGGGGTGATCTAAACACCGGGCTGATCGAGGTTGTCGACAATATCAGCTTCGGCAGTCTGGGCTCTCCCGTGCCGGAGCCCTACGCCTGGGCCCTTATGATCCTCGGGTTCGGCGCCGTCGGCGCCACGCTCCGCCGCCACCGGTTTGCGGTCGCTTGAAGCGACAGGGGCCGATCGCCGCCATGGACGATCCGAACGGCGGGCCTGATCTTGCGACGTTCGGGTGAGGTGCGGGAGGTAAGGTCAGTAGGGCCGCATGATCTCCGCCTCGCCTTGAACCGTGGTCAAGCGTGGCCGCAGATCGTAGGCGCCGGGTATGTAGGGTTGCTTGGCCGACCAGCACGACTCGAGCTTCTTCTCGCTGTCCCACCACCACTGGGAAACCGGTCCTTTCAGGTCTCGTTGCAGCATGAAGTCGCCCATGCGTCCGAACCTTGGCGGTCCCATCAGGGTGACATAGGGCGTATCGCTCACCCAACCATCCGGCTGCGTCTGGGCGCCGGCGAAAGGGGTCGGCGGTAACTTGCCGATCGCGGCGATGACTTCCCGCAGCGCCGGGCAGGTGCGCCCGTCGATCCATTCGTAGCGGTATGTGATCTTGCTGAGCTTCTGATCACGCCGCCGCCGCTCGACAACCCAGATCGGACCCGTCGATTTATCGACCTGATGGAAGACGACGGCTTCGTCCACCATCACGCCGAGGCCGCCGCCTTCCTGCTTGACCCGATAGACGATGTGGACCGGCAGTGGCGGCGCATTCTCTTCGGCGGCGGAAGAGGACGGCTGTGCGGCGGCGCTGAGGGCGAGAAGGGGAACGATCACGGCCAGCGGCTTCCACATTCGGCCGAGGCTAAGGCGTTTCTGCGACAGGTCAAATCCGCGCCTCCTGCAGCCTGGGCCGGCGCGGCGGCCGCCAGGGCGCCTTTCCAACCAGGCGACCGGTAATGTGGCCTTCGCCGCCGATCCGCATGACAGGGGGCCAAGCTGCTCGCCGGCGCTCTAGGGCGCCTCCTTGCCAGCGACCAGGGCGTCGATGGTGCAGATGACGCCGGCGGGCGGGAAGGTGATCTTGACCTCGCCGCGCAGTTCGCTCGCCAGGCCCTTTTTCAGCAGCCGGGCGCCGAAGCCGGTGGTGGTGGGCGCGGTGACCGGAGGACCGCCCAGCTCGCGCCAGGTGAGATGCAGCCGCACGCCGTCCTCGTCCCGGGTGGTGGTCCAGTCGATCCGCACCTGACCGCCCGGCACGGAGAGGGCGCCGTACTTGGCGGCGTTGGTGGCGAGCTCGTGGAAGGCCAGCGCGATGGCGATGGCGCTTTTGGGACTGAGGTTGACCGCCGGGCCGTTGATCACGAATCGGCCGGCCGGATCGCCGCCGTCGGAGCCGTAAGGGGTGGCGGCCTGACGCGCCAGGTCATGGAGATTGGCGCCGGCCCAGCGCTCGTCGGTCAGGACGTCGTGGGCGCGGGACAGGGCGAGCAGGCGATCGGTGAAGGCCTCACGGATATGGTCGGGAACCTCGCCGCGGCGCAGGGTCTGGGCGGCTATGGCCTGGACGATGGCCAGGGAGTTCTTCACCCGGTGGTTCAGCTCGTTGACCATGAGGCGCAGGTGCGCCTCGGCGGTCTTGCGGGCGGTGATGTCGATGGCCGCGCCGACCACGCGGCAGCACTCGCCATTGGCATCGAAGATGCCGCGTCCCTTCATGGACACCCAACGGACGACGCGATCCTGCTTGCCGATGGTGCGGAACTCCACGTCGTAGAGCGCGCAGGTGTCGGGGCTCAAGGCCGCTGCGAAGGCGGCCATCACGCGGTCGTGGTCGCTGGGGTGAATGCAGGCGGCGAAGTCCCGCATGGTGACTGGGGAGTCCTGGGAGAACCCGAACATCGTCCGGATCCGCGCCGACCAGAATAGGGTGTCGGAGGCGACGTCGAGATCCCATAGGCCGACCTCGGCCGCTTCGCTCGCCAGGCGCAGCTGTTCTTCGCTGTGACGCAGGAACTGGGTGGCGCGGATCGCCTCGGTGACCTCGAAGCCCTCGCAGAAGATGCCGGTGACCTGGCCGTTCTCCATGATCGGGGCGTAGACGAAGTCGAGATAGCGCGTCTCCTCCGGCACGCCGGCCTCGCGGCGATAGCGGACGGGGGTGGCGGCGAAGACGAGCTGCTGTCCGGTCTCGTAGACCTGATCCAGCAGCTCGAAGAAGCCCTGGTCGGCGACGTCGGGAAAGGCCTCCCGGATTGGCCGGCCGAGCCAGTCCTGGCTGTTGAAGAGCTTGCGGTGCGCGGCGTTGACGAACTCGTGCACGTGGTCGGGGCCGCGCATGATGGCGATGAAGCTCGGCGCCTGTTCGAAGATCCGCCACCAGTGCTCGGCCTCGGCGGTGCGGCGGTGCTGGGCCTGGACCTGCTGTGTGGTCTCGGTGCAGACGACGAGGACGCCACCCACGGCGTTGGGCGAGCCCTCGTCGTGCAGGGGGCTGAAGCTGTAGGTCCAGTAGACCTCGTCCAGGCGGCCGTTGCGGGTGATCGGGACGAGCTGGTTCTCGTGCCAGGTCGCAGGACCGCCGGCCATCACCTGGTCGATCTGCGGACCGATCACCGGCCAGATCTCGGCCCAGCAGTCCTTGCCGCGCTGTCCGAGGGCGCTGGGATGGCGCTCGGGCCCGATGGAGAGCGCATAGGCGTCGTTGTAGAACTGGATGAGGTCCGGACCCCACCAGACGAACATCGGGTGGCGGGTGGTGAGCAGCAGGCGGACGGCGGTCTTGAGGGCCTGTGGCCAAGCGCCCGGCGGTCCGAGCGGAGAGCGGGCCCAGTCATAGCCGCGGATCAACGCGCCCATCTCGCCGCCGCCTTCGAGGAAATCGAGGGGGCTCGGCTTGGGAGTACGCGAGGCGGCCGGTGCGCCATGGTGCGGCACGCGGATCTCCCGAAATCTTGGAAGAAGAGCCTATCTCCCAAGATCGGCGTGTGAAAGCGGCCGCGCCGCACTCCTTGGTTGAACGACGCCCCTTAAGGGTTTGGAATCGGGGCGTTACTGCCCGCCACCGGAGCCGGCGGCGTGGTCTGGGCAGGACCGGCATAGGAGCCGTAGGCGCCGCGCTTCAGGTCGGCGGTCAGGGTGATCGGCGAGGAGCCGCCGTTCAGGCGCGCGCGATAGACCTGCATGCCCTCCATGACGCGCATCACGTAGTTGCGCGTCTCCGAGAACGGGATGCATTCGATAAAGTCGATCGGGTCGGTGGCCGCCCCGCGGGGATCGCCGCAGAAGGTCACCCATTGCGGCGGGCGGCCGGGCCCGGCGTTGTAGGCGGCGATGGCCATCGGATAGGAGCCGGAGAAGTTGCTCACCTGCCGGCCGAGGAAGGCCTGACCGAGCTGCATGTTGTAGTCGGGCTGGTAGAGCATCGAGGTCTCGAAGCTCATACCGAGCTGGCGGGCGGTGCTGGCGGCGGTGGCGGGCAGGAGCTGCATCATGCCGCGCGCGTCGGCGTGCGAGCGGACCATCGGATCGAAGCCGCTCTCCTGGCGGGTGATGCCGAGGGTCAGGGCGAGTTCGGGCGCGCCCGGGACCGATGGCGGCGTGCGGACCGGATAACCGCGCTCGGGCAGGATGAAACCGCGCTGAGCGGCGGTGCGGACCACCCGCATGGAGGTGTCCTGGTCGGCGTAGGTGCGCGCGAAATCGACCAGTAGGGCCTGCTCCTCGACGGTGGGCAGGATGTCGTCGAGGGCCATGATGAAGGCCTTCAGCAGGTCGCGCTCGCCGATCTCGCTGAGCATGCGCGCGGCGCGGACAGTCTCGCGGCCTTCGAAGCGGGCGCGATCGGCGGCGTTGATCTTCGGGTCGGAGCCAAGGACCAGGCGCTGGCCCAGCTTCTCGGCGGCGAGCTGGCCATAGAAGGTGGTGTTGTACTTAGCGCCCTCGGCGTAATAGCCGCGCGCCGCGGAGGCCTCTCCGCGCGCCTCGGCGGCGCGGCCCATCCAGTAGAAGGCGCGGCCGCGGGTGATCGGCGACTTGCCGATCTTCTCCAGGTTGGCGAAGTGGACCTGGGCCTGAGCGGGGTTCTTGAGCCGGGTCAGGGCGATCCAGCCGGCGTAGAACTCGGCGTCCGCCGCTGGGGCGCCGGAGGTGAGGCCGCTGTTGGCCGCGGCGGTATAGGCGCTGGCGGAGTCGCCGTTGCGCAGGGCGTAGAGGATCAGGCGATAGCGTTCGCCCCAGATGCGGCTCTCCATGTCGCCATGGGCGAGGTCGGTGGGGAAGTAGCGCAGATTGGCGAGGGCCAGCGTCTCCAGATTGCGCTGGCGGTAGTAGCTGGCGCGCTCGAACGCGACGCCGGGACTATTGCCAAGGCCGGCCGGAAGGGCCGCGGCCATGTCGTTGGCGCTGGCCGAGCCGGAACGGTAGGCCATCCGCACCTGGGCGGCCTGGAGCTGGTCCGGCGGCAGCAGGGGCAGGATGTCGCGCGCGGCGGGCCCTTGCGGACCATAGAGCAGGATGTCGGCGCGGCGGACATGGTCCTCCGGGGTGAGGAGGACGCCGAAGCGGGCGAGCATGGCCTGCTGCTGCGGCTGTTCGAACAGACGGTCGCGCCAGAAACGGCGGATGAGATCGGCGGCCTCCTTCTGGCGGCCGGTGGCCTGGTAGGCGCTGGCGAGCGCCATGGCCCCTTCGGCGGTCTCGGGTTCGGCGCCGGCGAACCAGGCGACGATCTGCTGAGGCGAATAGCCCGAGGTCTCGATCAGCTTTTCGGCGGCGAGCTGGCGGCGGGCCGAGCGGGGCCAGGCGGCAAGGTCGCGGCGCGCCTGGTCGAGCTCGTAGAAGGAAAGCGAGTCAGGCGCCGAATCGACCAGCACCCAGGTGGCGAGCTTCTTGGCGACGGGATCGGTGAGCGCGGCGATGGCCGCGCGGGCGGTGGTCACGTCCCGGCGCTTGGCGGCGGCCACGGCCGAGCGCAGCGTGGCGGAGTCGGTCATCGAAAGGCGCGGCTGGCCGCCATCGTGGGGCGGCTGGGTCAGCTCGATGGGGCGCGGTCCCTCGCCGAAGGGGGAATAGGCGCCGGGCTGAGGCGCGCCTTGAGTCGGCGCCTGCTGGGCGTTGGCGACGGTGGCCAGCAGGAGGATGGAAGCCGTGCTCAGAAACGCTTTACGGGCCTTGGGCGCCAAGGTCGAAGACTCCAGTCGAGGAAACGGGGAACTACATGTTGCGGCGCAGGGGCGCGCCGCCATATTGTCCGGCCAAATCTTGAGGCCGCAATAACTGGCCTTCTCTTCACGGCATTTTGCAGACCATGTCAGAAGTTTTGTTCAAGGGCGTCATGCCTGCCCTCGTGACTCCGTTCCGCGACGGTGCGGTGGACGAGAAGGCGTTCGTCGCCCTGGTGGAGCGTCAGATCGCCGGCGGCGTCCATGGCCTCGTGCCGGTGGGCACGACGGGCGAGACCGCCACCCTGTCGCACGAAGAGCACCGGCGGGTCGTCGAACTGGCCGTGAAGACCGCCGCCGGCCGCGTGCCGGTGATCGCCGGGGCGGGCTCCAACTCCACGGACGAGGCGATCGAACTGGTGGCGCACGCCAAGGCGATCGGCGCCGATGCGGCCCTGGTGGTGACGCCGTACTACAATCGTCCGAGCCAGGAAGGTCTCTATGCGCACTATGCGGCGATCAACGACGCCGTTCAGTTGCCGATCCTGGTCTACAACGTTCCCGGACGGACGTCGGTGGACATCTCCAACGAGACCCTTGGACGCCTGGCCAAGCTGCCGAACATCATCGGCGTCAAGGACGCCACCGGCGACATGACCCGGGCCACCATGCAGCGGCTGCTGTGCGGGGAGGACTGGGTGATGCTGTCCGGCGATGATCCGACGGCGCTGGGCTATATCGCCCACGGTGGGCACGGCTGCATCTCGGTGACGTCCAACGTAGCGCCGGACCTCTGCGCCACCTTCTACAACGCGGCGCTCGCGAACGACGCGGCGACGGCGCTCTATTGGCAGGACCGGCTCTATCGCCTGCACAAGGCGCTGTTCTCCGACGCCTCGCCCGCGCCGACCAAGTTCGCCCTGGCCCATCTGGGCCTGTGCCTGGAAGATGCGCGCTTGCCGATCACGCCGGCTTCGGAAGCGAGCCGGGCCGAGGTGCTGGCGGCGATGAGGGAAGCCGGCGTCATCTGATGGCGGGCAAGACGATCGCAGAGAACCGGCGCGCCCGGTATGACTACTTCCTCGAGGATCCCGTCGAGGCGGGTATCGTCCTGACCGGGTCGGAGGTGAAGTCGCTGCGCACCGGGCGGGCCAATATCGCGGAATCCTATGTCGCCGTCGAAGGTGACGAGGTGGTGTTGATCAACGCCGACATCCCGCCCTTCGCCCAGGCCAACCGTTTCAACCACGAGCCCCGGCGGCACCGGAAGCTGCTCCTGCACCGCAAGCAGCTCAACCGCCTGATCGGCGCGGTGCAGCGCGAGGGACGCACGATCATCCCCACCAAGCTCTATTGGAACGATAAGGGGCTGGCGAAGCTGGAGATCGCGCTCGCCAAGGGCAAGAAGCTGCACGACAAGCGCGAGGCCACGGCCGAGCGCGACTGGCAGCGGGACAAGGCCCGGCTGCTGCGCGACCGCGGCTGATGGACGTCGAAGCGATCGAGCGGGCGACGGTGAGCGCCGTGGCGCCGGCCGAGACGATGGAGATCGGCGGCTGGCTGCTAGCCCTGGATGGCGGCGCGATAAGGCGAGCCGGGAGCGCGGTTCCCTTGCGGCACGACCTGAGGGCCGACGAGGCGACCTTGGACGCCATCGAAGCCGCCTATGCCGAGCGCGGCCTGAGGCCGGCCTTCCGGATCGCCGATGTGGAGGGGCTGGAGGCGGTGCGCGACGCGCTGCTCGCGCGTGGCTACCGCTTCGAACAGCCGACCCTGGTGAAGGTGGGGACGCCTGATGGGATGATCGCGGCGGCGCGTGGTGAGGCCGCGGCCGTGGCCGCCGCGCCGGACGCGGGCTGGGCCTCGGTGTTCACCGGGGAGGGGTTCGATGCGGCCGACGGCGCCAGCCGCGTGGCGGCCCTGACGCGTTCGCCGGATGCGGTCTATGGCGGGATCGCCGAGGCGGGGCGGACCCTGGCGGTCGGCGTCGCCGCCTTCGGCCACGGCTGGGCAAGCGTGCACGGCATGCGGACCGACCAGGCGCGCCGAGGCGAGGGACTGGCCGGCCGGGTGCTGGCGGGCCTCGCGCTGGCTGCGCAGGCGCGGGGGATCGACCGGGTGTTCCTGCAGGTGGAGGAAGGCAACGAGGGCGCCCGCAGCCTTTACCGCCGCGCCGGGTTCGCCAGGGCCTGGCGGTACTTCTACTGGAGCCGCGACTGACGTCCTCTTCCATTCGTCACCGCCGGGCCTGTCCCGGCGGTCCATGGACGCAGGCGCCGCCGTTAAAATCACCAATGCGGAGTTCATGGGTGGCCGGCGCCGGGCCGGCCATGACGATTTGGAGGTGTAAGCGCTGCCTCCAAATCGAGCGGGAGAGCGCGCGGTGGTTGGCGGCGGCTCGGAATCTCAGTTGGGGTCATAGGCTCGAGGGCTGACGTCAGCCCTCCACCAGCTCCCGCGCGCGCCGAAACACGGCTTCGAACATCTCGGCGGTGAGGCGGCCGGTGTTCGTGTTGAGCCGCGAGCAGTGATAGCTGTTGAGGATGACGTAAGGGCCGGCCTGGAACTCCGTGCCGTGGCCGGGGAGGCCGGCGGAGGCCTTGAGGCCCAGGGCCTTCAACACGTTCCTGCGCGAGACATCGCCCAAGGTGACGATGACCTTCAGGTTCGTCAGTTCCCGCAGCACCTGGGTCAGGAACTGGCGGCAGGTGTTCTCCTCGCTGGTCTCAGGCTTATTGCCGGGCGGAGCGCAGCGAACCGCGTTGGTGATCATGCAGTCGGAGAGCTCGAGCCCGTCGTCCACCCGCGCGTCAAAGCGGCCGTTGGCGAAACCAGTCTTGGTCAGGGTGTCGTAGAGCATCCAGCCGGCGTGATCGCCAGTGAAGGGCCGGCCGGTCCGGTTGGCGCCGGTGCGGCCAGGCGCGAGGCCGACCACGAGCAGGCGCGCGGCAGGATCGCCGAAGGACGGCGCCGGCCCGTTCCACCAGGTCGGGTTCTGGTCACGGTTGGCTTGCCGATAGGCCACCAGCCGCGGGCAGAGCGGGCAGTCGCGGGGCGGCTCGGCGCCCCAAAGCTCAACCGACATCAGGCGTCGGCGTCGAGGTCATGGCCGTGCTCGTCCCGGGCGGCGCGGCTTTCCTGGATGAACCGCGGCAGGCGCGAAGGCCGCCCGATGATGTCGGCGAGATCGGCCAGGTCGACGAAGTTGTCGGCCTGGCGGCGCAGGTCGTCGGACGCCATAGGGGGCTGCGACTTGACGGTGGAGACGACGGTCACCCGGGCGCCACGCCGCTGCACGGCCTCGACCAGGACGCGGAAGTCGCCGTCGCCGGAGAACAGCACGAGATGGTCGGCGTGGCTGGCCATCTCCATCATGTCCACCGCAATCTCCACATCCATGTCCCCGCGCCAGCGCTTGCGGCCCTGCGCATCGGTGTATTCACGTGCGGGCTTGGTCACCAGGCGGAAGCCGTTGTAGTCGAGCCAGTCAACCAACGGGCGGATCGGCGAATATTCCTGATCCTCGACGAGGGCGGTGTAGTAATAGGCGCGCACCAGCACGCCGCGCTTGCGGAATTCATCCAGCAGCTTGCGATAGTCGATGTCGAAGCCCAGCCCCTTGGCGGCGGAGTACAGGTTCGCTCCATCTATGAAGAGCGCCAACCTGTCCGTGGGGTAAAAGGTCATGGTTGCGAATATTCCTGCGAAAATGTCTCTGGGCTTAAATCCGGACGCTACGGCTGTTGTCGCCTTGGGCAGCAATATGGCTGGCGACTATGGTTCGTCCGAAACCCTTCTCGAGGCTGCGCTTGCTCGTTTCGCGGAGGCGGGATTGCCCATCCTGCGTCGGTCCGCTTGGTGGCGCTCCGCCGCTTGGCCGGACCCGAATAGTGATGAGTATCGTAATGGCGTCGTGCTTGTCGAGGCTCGCAAGCCGCCGGAAGCCGTAATCCAAACATTGTTCACGCTGGAGCAGGAATTCGGCCGGGTGAGGGGTGAAAGAAACGCCGCCCGCACCCTGGATCTCGACCTGATCGCGCATGGGCGAATCGTCTCCGACGATCCGCGACTCACCCTGCCGCACCCCCGGGCGCACGAGCGTCTCTTCGTGATGGGGCCGCTGGCCGAGATCGCGCCGGACTGGCGCCATCCGGTGCTGGGCAAGACCGCGGCCGAGCTGGCGCAAGGCGCGAGCGTCGGGCGGGATGCGCGCCCGGTCTGAGGCTCCCTGCGCGGGTGAGCCGCGTTGACGTCGGAAGCCGGCGGGTATAGGGGCCGGCGCCTTCGGAAACGCGGGAGCCCGGATCCTTGGGTTATCGCC
>Ga0180217_1003217_pt1 | contig 14020 bp, 11 predicted proteins | sample eDN3rd37CBELigOP_FD_128521 | JGI IMG/M metagenome (GOLD analysis project Ga0180217, IMG submission 128521) | Enriched Organic Plus compost microbial communities from Emeryville, California, USA - eDNA 3rd pass 37_C BE-Lig OP (version 2) (version 2) ... | reverse complement strand
TGGGCGATCACCCGCTCGACCGGACCGCCCGGCGCGAATTGAACCACGATGAAAGACACCAGCATGATTCCGAACAGCGTCGGGATCATCAGCAGGAGGCGGCGGACGATATAAGCGGCCATGGCTTCCGATCGGCTTGGAGTTTGTTTCAACGGCGTTGAGCCAGACTCCGGCGCCATCCTTTTGTCTGAGCATGATCCGATCCGAAAGCCGGCAGCTGTCTTTCGGAATCATGCTCGAGGGCGGTCAGGTCGATTCAGTCATCAAGACAAGCCAGTTCATGGGCTGCATCATACATCGTGCCTCTGATTCCGGGACGGATTCCTGGGCGGTCGCATGCAAAACATTTGCCGCTTGCCAGGGGCTGCGGCGATGGCGTAAGTCCGCGACAATCGCATGCTCCCGACGGCGCCATGCTGCACCCGGTGACTGGTGAGAATATGGTCGCGACAGGCCCGTCCAGCCAAGATCAGCCCTTCTCGCCGGCGCTGTCCGCCTTGCCAGGACCGGCAGACCACCATGTCTCGAGGACGCCCCGGGCATAGCGCGGCTTGGTTTTTGGCCGTCCGAATTGGTCCCAATAGGCGATCCAGTGCGATGCCTTGTACCAGTGCGGAACCCAATAACGGCCGGCACGGATCACCCGGTCAAGGGCGCGGCAAGCGGATGTGAGATCCTCGCGGTTGCGGGCGCCGATCACCTGCTCGATCAGCGCGTCGATCGCCGGATCGGCGATGCCGGCGAGGTTTTGAGAACCCGGCATCTTGGCGGCCTGGGACGAGAAGAAGGTTCGCAAGGAATCGCCCGGGGTCGATGAGAACGCGAAACGCTGGATCACGACGTCGAAGTCGAAATCGTTTCGTCGCCGCTGCGCCTGCGCTGAATCGACCAGCCGCAGATTGGCCTCGATCCCGAGCGTGCGCAGGTTGCGGATGAACGGCATATGATGCGGTTGGAATCCCGGCTCCTCCAGCAGGAACTCGATGGTCATGCGCTCGCCGGAGGGCGTGTGGCGGACGCCATCGCGCAGCGGATAGCCGGCCTCCTTCAAAAGCCGCATGCCCTCGCGCAGCAGCCTCCGATCCGAGCCGGAACCGTTGGAAACCGGCGGAACGAAGGGCTCGCCGAACACCTCGTCAGACACCTGGCCGCGGAATGGCTCCAGGAGCTTGAGCTCCGCGGGCGAGGGCTTGCCCTCCGCCATCATGTCGGAGTTCTGGAACACCGAATGGGTCCGCTCGTAGGACCCATACATGATGTTCTTGTTGGTCCACTCGAAATCGAAGGCGTAGATCAGCGCCTCGCGCAGCTTGGGATGGTTGAATTTCTCGCGGCGGGTGTTGAGAAACCAGCCCTGCGCGCCCGATGGCGTGTCGTCCGGCAGGACCTCCTTCTTGACCCGCCCGTCGCGCAGCGCCGGGAAGTCGTAGCGGGTCGCCCAGATGCGTGAGGTGAACTCCTCGCGGAACAGGTAATTGCCCGCGGTGAAGCCTTCGAAGGAGACATCGCGGTCGCGATAATATTCGTAGCGCACGACATCGAAATTGAACTGTCCGCGCATGATCGGCAGGTCCGCTCCCCACCAATCCTTGACACGCTCGTATTCGATATAGCGGCCGGCCTCCAGGCGCCCGACGCGATAGGGTCCCGAGCCGAGCGGCGCGTCCAGCGTCGAATCCTCGAATTTGCGATCCTTGTAATAGGCGCGCGAGAAGATCGGCAGGCTGGCGGCGAACAGCGGCACGTCCCGGGCGCGATTCTTGGCGAAGGTCAGGACCAGCGTGGCGTCGTCCTGCGCCTCGATCGCCGTCAGGTCGCGCAGAAGCTGGCCGATGATGGGATGGCCGCGCTCCTTCAGCGTCGTGAGCGAGAACGCCGTATCATGCGCCGTAAGCTGCGTTCCATCATGGAAGCGCGCCTCCGGCCGCAAGGCGAAGCGATAGGTCAGTCCGTCCTCGGACATGCTCACGCTGCTGGCGGCGAGACCATACATGGCGTCCGGCTCGTCGCTGGCACGCGCCATCAGCGTTGTAAACGTCAGCTCCATGCCCTGCGCGGCATCGCCGTTCAGGACGTAGCTGTTGAGCGTGTTGAAGGTCAGGAGGCCCTGATTGAACATCCGCGACGGTCCGATATGCGAAAACCGGCCGCCCTTGGGCGCTTTCGGATTCACATAATCGAGGTGAGGGAAGTCGGGCGGATATTTCAGGTCGCCGAAGGCCGACATGCCGTGCCGCGCGACGTCGGGAGGCACCGCATCGGGGCGTTGGGCGCGCGCGCGGGATATCGGTCGGCCGACGAGACCGGTGCCGAGCGCGGCGGCGCCGGCGCCGATGACGAGAACGTCGCGTCTCGATGGTGTCCTCACGAACGCTTCCTTATGCGCGCCGCGCGCTCCTCATCCCACCACCAGACGGCGGGGAAGCCGGAAAAACCGTACTTCGGCAGAACGTCCGGACGGCCGAAACGGTCCCACCGCGCAACGCGAACCTTGCCGTAGGTCCATTGTGGCACGACGTAATGATTCCACAGCAGCACCCGATCGAGCGCCTTGGTGGCGGCCACCAATTCGTTGCGGCTCTTGGCGAAGATCACCCGCTCGATCAGCGCGTCGACCGCGGGATTCTTGATGCCCGCCATGTTGCGCGAGCCCGGCAGATCGGCCGCTTTCGAGCCCCAATAATTGCGCTGCTCGTTGCCCGGCGACAGCGATTGCGCCCACACATTGGTGATGATATCGTAATCCCAGTTCCGCAGGCGGTTCTCGTATTGCGCATCATCGACGACGCGCAAGGTCACGCCGATGCCGAGCCGTTCGAGATTGGGCCGGTAGGGCTCGACGAAACGAACCGAGTCCGAGCCGGTCATCAAGAATTCGACGGTGAAGGGCTCGCCGGTCTTGGTGTTCACCAGCCGGCGGTTCCTCACCTCGTAGCCGGCCTCGCGAAGCAGGCGGACGGCCTCGCGCAGATTCGAACGCACCTGTTTCGGATCGCCGCCGACCGGATTGGTGTAGGGCTCCTTGAACACCTGCGGCGGCACCTGGTCACGTACGGTTTCCAGGATGGCCAGTTCCTCACCCTCGGGAAGCCCGCGCGCGGCCAGTTCCGTGCCCTCGAAATAGCTCGCGATGCGTTTGTACTGGCCGTAGAAAATCTGCCGGTTCATCTCCTCGAAATCGAAGGCGTAGTTGAAGGCCAGCCGCACGCGCGGATCGGAGAACTTCGCGCGCCGCAGGTTGAACACGAACGCCTGCATGAGCCCGACGCTGTTGATCGGGAATTCCTCCAGCAGGACGCGTTTGTCGCGCGCGGCCGGAAAATCATAGGCGGTGGCCCAATTGCGCGCGCTGTTCTCGGTCCGCCAGTCGATGTTGTCGGCCTTGAAGGCTTCGACGGCCACGGTCGGGTCACGGAAATACTCGTATCGAAGCTCGTCGAAATTGTCCCGGCCGATGTTCACGGGCAGGTCCTTGCCCCAATAATCGGCGACGCGCTCGTAGGATATCGTGCGGCCGGGCGAGACACGGCCGATCTTGTAGGGACCGGAGCCGAGCGGCGGCTCCAATGTCGTCGCGGCGGGATCGCGCTTGTTGCCGTTTGCGTCCGTGCCCTCCCACCAATGTTTCGGCAGGACGGTCAATTGCCCAACGATCTGCGGCAATTCGCGGTTGCCGGCGCTGTCGAAGGTAAAAGTGACGTCGCGCTCGCCGGTTTTTTCGGCCTTGGTGACGTGGCGGTAATAGGCCGCATAATGGGGATGATGTTCTCTGAGCACGTTCAGGGAGAAAATCACGTCATCGACCGTGACCGGCTTGCCGTCGTGCCAGCGCGCGTTCTCGCGCAAGCGATACGTGACCCACGAATGGTCGTCAGGATAACGAACGGATTCCGCGAGGAGGCCGTACTCGCTCGTCACCTCGTCCAGCGCTCCGACCATCAGGGATTCGTAAATGAGGTCGACGCCCATGGCGAGCGCACCACGCACGCCGCCGGTGATGACGTTGAAATTGTCGAAGGTCCCGATCGCGATCATGCGCGCGGTGCCACCCTTCGGCGCCTTCGGATTTACATAATCGAAGTGCTTGAAGTCCGCGGGGTACTTCAGGTCGCCGAACAGCGAGTGCCCATGGCGCCACGGCGGTTCGCCGCCCGCCGGCGCTGGCGTCTGCGCCATGGCCGCTTGCGGCAGGGCCAGACCATGCAGGATGCCGGTGGCGGGAGCCGCCATCGCGATGGCGCTGGATCTCAAAAGGTCTCGGCGGCTGAATCGCATGACGGCTCCGCAACGTGACTTCGAAAAAAAACGGGACTTCGGAAAACGAACCCCGCCGGGTCACGTTTCGTCCGATTGTGTCGGTTTTTTGGATCGACCGCCATATCGATAGCCCGCCGGCCCTGCGACGATCCCCGCGCATCAACACGATGTGACGCGTCCGCCATCAGACGCACAATCCGTTGATGCTCTCCTAAGGAGGTGGGATCGAGGCCGATACGGTCAACGGGCCGCGATGCCGCAGCCCGTTGACGAGATCACTTCAGAGCCGCTTGCGCGGTCACTTGGCTGTTACTTGGATTTGGCCGTTACTTGGACGAGTCGTCGGCTGGCTTCTTCTGGTCCATACCGGGCATCTCGGGCTTGCCGCCGTCGGCCGGCTTTTCGGTCTCGGCGGGTGCGGCGCTGGGCTTGGTATCCGGCTTGGTATCGGGTTTGGCACCCTCAGCCGGCTTCTCGCTGCCCGGCTTCTCCTCCGCCGGAGCCTGCGGCTTGCCGCCCTCGGCCGGCTTTTCGGCTGCGCCCTTCTTATCCGCGGCAGCGTCGGCCTCGCCGGATTTGGCGTCAGCCGCCTTGTCCGCGTCGGGCTTCGCAGCCCCCGCCTTCGGCAGCTCGACGGGTTTGTCGGATTGCAGGTTGAGGAACACGATCAGATCGGCCCGGTCGCTGCCGCGGCTCAGGCCCGCGAACACCATCGAGGTGCCGGGGGCCTCCTGCTTCGGATTCTTGATGAAGTCGTCAAACTCTTCCGGCGTCCAGCTACCGCCGTGCTTCTGCATGCCGCTCGAGTAGTTGAAGCCCGCATGCGTGGCCACGACACGCCCGATCACGCCGTAAAGATTGGGGCCGACCCGGTTCGGACCGTCCTTTTCCACGGTGTGGCAAGCCATGCAGCGCTTGAAAATCGCCTTGCCGCGATCGGGATCGGCCTTGGCGATACGATCGCCCAGCGGCTCCTCCTCGGCAGCAGCGGCTTTCTCGCCGCCTTTATCCTTGGGCTCGGCGACCGCGATCTCGTAACCGGGCTTCTCCGGCATGTGCGGCGCGAAAATGGCGCCGGCACCGATATTGATCACCATGAGGCCCAGCAGGGTGGCCAGGACCGCGCCCATGATCTTGTTGATTTCAAAGGAATCCATCGCGCAACGGCTCCGCTACGGCAGGGGCGGTTTGGCAGGGGCCGCAGGGAACGCGGCGGCGGAGGAATAGCCGGTTTGCCTCCAACATGGCAACCCGTATAAGGCGGCTGCGACACCCGCATCCATTGCATCGCGGCGATGGTTTTCCGATGGCGGATTTCTCCATGATTGAGGACGTTCTCGTCCTGATTCCGGCGCGGATGGCGGCCTCGCGGCTGCCCGGCAAGCCACTGGCCGATATCGGCGGCCGGCCGATGATCGCCCAAGTGCTGGCGCGCGCCGAGGAGGCCGCGATCGGGCCGGTGGTCGTGGCCACCGATTCGGAGGACATCGCCGCCGCCGTGGCGAAGGCTGGCGGTCGGGCGGTGATGACACGGAGCGATCACGCGTCGGGTTCCGACCGCATTTTCGAGGCCCTCGGGCAGGCCGATCCGGAGCGGCGGGCCAGCATCGTCGTGAATGTGCAGGGCGATCTGCCCACTCTCGATCCGGGGGCGATCCGGGCCGCGCTGGTGCCTCTGGCCGATCCGGCCGTGGCGATTTCCACCCTGGCTGCCGTCATCCGCGAGGCTGGCGAGCGCGACAACCCCAATGTGGTGAAGGTCGTCGGTACGCCGTTGGCGGACGGCCGGCTGCGGGCGCTCTATTTCACCCGCGCGACCGCGCCCTGGGGCGAGGGGCCGCTTTATCATCACATCGGACTTTATGCGTATCGGCGCGCCGCGCTGGAGCGGTTCGTGACGTTGCCGCCCTCGCCGCTGGAGCTGCGCGAGCGTCTGGAGCAGCTCCGCGCCTTGGAGGATGGCATGCGCATCGATGCGGCCATCGTGGACACGGTGCCACTGGGCGTCGACACGCCGGAGGACCTGGAGGTGGCTCGCGCGATGCTGGCCGGCGGTTGACTTTATTCTCCCGTTTATTGTTTGAGCATAATCCACTGCGTCAGCCCGTGCCCGTCGCTCGGCCCCGCGCCGTAAGGCGCCACCAGAAAGCCACCCAGAAATCGCCGAGAAAACTGCCATGGCCCGAAAGAAACGCATCGTCTACCAGGGTGAGCCGGGTGCGAACTCGGACCTTGCCTCGCGCAAGGCCTATCCGGCCTATACACCGGTTCCCTGCGCCACCTTCGAGGATTGCTTTGCCGCGGTGCGGGGCGGCACGGCCGATCTGGCGATGATTCCGATCGAGAATTCGGTCGCCGGCCGCGTGGCCGACATTCACCATCTGATGCCGGATTCGGGGCTGCATATCGTCGCCGAATATTTCATGCCCGTGCGGCATCAATTGCTGGCTCCGCGTGGCGCCACGCTCAAAACCCTCAAGACCGTCGAGAGCCATGTTCACGCGCTCGGCCAGTGCCGCAAGGTCGTCCGAAGCCTCGGCATCCGGCCGGTCGTCGCGGCCGACACGGCGGGTTCCGCGCGCGAGGTGTCGGAAGCCGGCGACATCACCCGCGCAGCCATTGCGTCCGAGCTGGCCGCGAAGATCTACGGGCTGGCGATCCTCAAACGGAACATCGAGGACGAGGCGCACAACACGACGCGTTTCATCGTTTTGTCCAAGACCTCCAAATGGGTGAACCACAGCCGCAGTCAGAAGACGGTCACGACCTTCGTCTTCCAAGTGCGCAACATTCCCGCCGCGCTCTACAAGGCGCTGGGCGGCTTCGCCACCAACGGCATCAATATGACCAAGCTGGAAAGCTATATGGTCGGTGGCAGCTTCAACCAGACGCAGTTCTATGCCGATGTCGAGGGCCATCCCAAGGATCGTGCGCTGGAACTGGCACTGGAGGAGCTGGAATTTTTCTGTCAGCCGGGAACGCTGAAAATTATGGGCGTCTATCCGGCGCACGCCATGCGCAAGCGGTTCAAGTAGCGCATGGTCCGAACAGTGCGTAGCGGTTTTCGGACACGGCCATGCGCTGCAAGGTCATGCGCAGAGAGAGTGCCAGGACGCATGGTCCCAAAAGCGCGCAGTGATCTTAGAATCTGCGCAAAGGCAGGAGCGCATCCATGAGGATCAAGGCCAACGGCATCGCCTTCAATTGCCAAATCGACGGGCCCGATGGCGCACCCTGGCTGATCCTGTCGAATTCGCTCGCCACCAACCTGACCATGTGGGACCGGCAGGCGGCAGACTTCCGCGATGCGTTCCGCGTGCTGCGCTACGATCAGCGCGGCCATGGCCAGACCGAGGCGCCGGGCGGGAATTACACGTTCGATCTGCTGATCGCCGACGTCATCGCGCTGATGGACGCATTGTCGATTCCGAAGGCGCATTGGTGCGGGGTCTCCATGGGATGCGCCACCGGCATGGGCCTGGTGCAGAAGCACCCTGAGCGGTTCGACCGCATGGTCCTGTGCGACAATCCTGGCCGTTCGTCTCCTGAAACCGCGCGACAATGGCACGAGCGCATCGCCATCGCGCGCGAGGGCGGCATGCCGGCCTTGCTCGATTCCACCATGAACCGCTGGTTTCCGCCCGAAACGCTGGCGGCCAATCCGCCGCACCTCGATCTGATCCGGGCCATGATTCTCTCGACGCCGGTGAAAGGCTTCATCGGCTGTTCGGCGGCGCTGGCCGATCACGACTTCCGGCCGCTGATGCCGAAGGTGAAGAACCCGGTGCTCTATATGTCCGGCGAGAAGGACGTGAACAACGCCGAGGTCATGAAGGAGATGCAGGGCGAGTTGCCCGGGTCGCAATATCTCGTCCTGCCGGGCGCCGGACACATCTCCAACATGGATCAGCCGGAGCTGTTCACGCGCACCATGCGTCGGTTCCTGACGGCTTAGGGACCGTCGCGGCCGTCGAATCCGACTAGAATAAGAGATTCAGGCCGAGAACCACGGCGCCGGACGCCACCGCGAGCGAGAGCAGCGCCAAGAGCCCATCATGGGCCGTGAGTGCCAAGGCCATCAGCGCGATCGCACTCGCCAGGATGGTGCTGGACATCGGAACCAGTTCGAGCGGCGGCATGGCCGAGGCCATGACGATGCAGGCACCCGCCAGAATGAGATTGAACGGCCGGCGGGTGAAGACGGTCAGGCGAGGCCAGACCATCCGATCGATCGTGCGGGCCACCGGCCTGAGCGTGCCCACGGCGGCCCGCATCCGCTGGCGGGTCACGGTCCGGCGGCCAATGACATCGGGCACCCAGAGTCGGGTGTGGCCCATGATCATTTGCAGAGCCACGAGCACGATGACGATCGCCGCCATTGTGGCCGCACCGGGAATGTTGCTCGCCGGACTGACGATGATCAGGCTCGGAATGAGAAGAAGGGGACCGGCCGAGCGCGAGCCGGCTGTGTCGAGCAATTCGCCGACGGAAACGCGATCATGTGCGCCGGCATCGTGGATCATGTCAAGGACGCCGTTGAGCGTGAGTGGCTCGCAATCGGCGTCGAGCCGGTGCGGACGATGCTGTGATTGTCCAGTTGCCTCCAATGCCTCGGCATTTTTCGCGGCGATGGTTGGCGGTGGCTGCGGCGACGCGATCATGACCATGCCGGGGTTCAATCGGGACGGACGGGACGTCATCATCGTTCTGTCTCGATGACGGCCTCTTGGAATGCCAACCTCGCGGGACCGGATGCGTTCCGGTGTCGGACGGGGAGACTCAATCGCGAGGAGCAGCCCAGCGTGCGCCAAAGTGCGCCGGGTGTTTCGCTCTGCGTCCTGGAACCGACCAGCGGTGCTTGCGTTGATCCTGGTTTAGGGGCGCGACACGATGTTTGATCCCTATTGCGGAGCGGCGCCCGTGCCGGCGGAATGGCTGGGTCGCTGGAATCTGGATCCGGTTCTCATCGCGACAATGGCGTTGGCCGCGGGCGCGCAGATGGCGTGGTTCGGACGCGAGGATCCGGCGATTCGTCACCGCAAGGTGGCGACCTCGGCGATCGTCTGGCTCCTGCTCGCCCTTGCGTTCGTGTCGCCGCTTTGCGCGCTGACGTCGGCGCTGTTTTCGGCGCGCGTCACGCATCACGTCATTCTCGTGGCGATTGTCGCCCCGCTTGCCGTGCTGGCTCTGCCGGACCGATGGCGGCAGGTGCCTGCGTCATTGTCCGGTCTCGGCTTGCTGGCACTCCTGCATGCGGCGGTGCTGTGGTTCTGGCACGCCCCGGCGCCCTATGCCGCGGCGCTTCAAAGTCACGCCCTGTTCTGGGTCATGGAATTGAGCCTCTTGGGCTCGGCCGTTCTTTTATGGCTTGCGGTGCTGTCGGCGCGGGCGCCGACGGTCTCGGCGCTGCTCGCGCTGCTCCTCACGGTGATCCAGATGGGGTTGCTGGGCGCGGCGATCACCTTCGCGCGCGAGCCGCTTTATGCGGCGCATTTCGCCACCACCCAGCCCTGGGGACTGTCGGTGCTGGCTGACCAGCAACTTGCCGGGCTGATCATGTGGGTCCCAGCCGTCATCCCCTATCTTGTCGCCGGCCTCATCATGGCGGGAGCGGGGCTTTCGCGCATGGAAGGCATCGGGCGCGGGCAATGATCGCTTGGCTGAAAGCGATCCATATCGTGGCCTTGATGGTCTGGTGCGCCGGGCTCCTGACGCTGCCGGGGCTCTACGTCAGGCGCGGGCGCGTGGCGTCCCACGCCGAGTTGCACGAATTGCAGCGGTTCACCCGCGCGCTGTTCATCGGCATCGTTTCGCCGGCGGCCTTTGTGACCGTGATCGCGGGGACGTCGCTCATCTTCCTGAACAATGTGTTCAATGTCTGGATGATGGCCAAGCTCGCCTTGGTGGGTGCGCTCGTCGCGCTGCATATGCGAGAGGGCTATCTCGTGTTGCACATCTTCGAGCCACGCAGGCGCTATCCGCGCTGGAAGCAGATCGGCACCCTCGCCGCCACGATCGGTGTGATCCTGTCGATCCTCTATCTCGTTCTCGCCAAGCCCCACCTCGATTTGGCGGGATTCCCGGACTGGCTTCGCAAGCCGGGCGGTCTTCAGTCCTTGCTCGAGACCATGAGTCCGATGCCATGATCGAACACCAGCTTGCCGCCGTGCCAGCCGGCGATGCCGACGAACAGACTGGCCAGCGCCGACATCATGAGTCCGAGCGGCAGGACCGCCGCTTCGTGATCGTCCAAGCGAAAGCCCCAATTGGCGCCCGCGATGGAGATCAGCATCACGGCAGCAACCGCGTGATTCCAGCTCGCGGCCCGGTGGCGGATGCCCTCGACCAGCAGCAGCTCGGCGGTTCCCGCGATACTGGCTGCGATGCCGATCCAAAAGGCGAAGCCGCTGGACCACAGCGCCACCCGCGTCCAGAACGGATCGCCGGTGTACCAATAGAAGACGTCGCAGCCGAGGGTGGAGATCACGAGCGCGATTGGAAAAGCCACCAGCATCGCATGGACAGGGTGGCCTGCGACGGCGACCAGCGACGAGGTGTCGGCCTCGGCCACCTCTTCGACGATGGGCTCGGCGTGGTCGATGGGCTTGTTGTGGTCGCTCATGGGTCCGCCCCCAGTCGGGGATCAACGCACGAGCCGCCATTTCGGTTCATGAGGGGCTTGGCCGCCGGCTTGGCCACTCCGTTGCTGGCCGGCTGCTCGGGCCCCTTGTCCACGCTCGATCCGGCCGGCGGGGCCGCCTCTTCGGTCGCGACGCTGTGGTGGGTGATGCTGGCGGGCGCGACGGCGTTGCTCATGCTGGTGCTTGTCCTCCTGGCGTGGAGCTTTATGCGGTCGGCAGGATCCGTGCGCCCCGAGGTCTGGCTGATCGGGGGCGGGCTCGTTCTGCCCGGCGTCGTTCTGCCACCGCTCCTGATTTACGGTCTGTGGGGCGGTGAGCAATTGCTCGCGCGCCCGGGCGCGGCCGCTCTGACCGTCGAGGTCCATGCCGAGCGCTGGCGCTGGACCTTCCGCTATCCCGACGCGGAGGGAGGTCCGCGAACGTCCACCGATGTCCTGCATATCCCCGCCGGTCGTCCGATCGACATAAGCGTCACCAGTGGCGACGTCATTCACAGCTTCTGGGTGCCACGCCTTGCCGGCAAGATCGACGCCATTCCGGGCCACACCAATGTGCTGCGGCTGTCGGCTGATCGGCCCGGAATCTATCACGGCACCTGCGCCGAATTTTGCGGAACCGGCCATACAGCGATGACAATGCGCGTCGAGGTTCATGCCGCGGAGGATTACGCCGCGCGCGTCTCCGAAATGGAGCCGGTGCCATGAGCGAATCTTCGATGGAGCCCGCGCCGGCCACGCCTGATCCGATCCGGCTGCACAAGGAGCTTGAGCGCGCGTGGAGCAATCCACCCGGGATCGGTCGGCTCTCGGCGGTCAATCACACGACCATCGGGCGGCGGTTCATTGTCACGGCGTTCGTTTTCTTTGCCGTTGGTGGCGTGCTGGCCATGCTGATCCGCGCGCAGCTCGCGACACCGCACAGCGCCTTTCTCGGTCCGGATATCTACAACCAGGTCTTCACCATGCATGGCACGGTGATGATGTTCCTGTTCGCCATCCCGATGATCGAGGGCGTGTCCTTCTATCTGCTGCCGAAGATGCTCGGCGCGCGCGACATGGCATTCCCGCGCCTGTCGGCCTACGGCTATTATTGCTACCTGTTCGGCGGCTCGATCATTCTGGTCGCCATGGTTTTCGGTTTCGCGCCGGACAGCGGCTGGTTCATGTATACGCCGCTGTCGTCCAGCACCTACACGCCAGGCATCAATCCCGATGTCTGGCTGATCGGCGTCACCTTCGTTGAAGTCTCGGCGATGACGGCGGCGGTGGAGATCATCGTCTCGATCCTGAAGCTGCGCGCGCCGGGCATGTCGCTCGACCGGATGCCGCTGTTCGCCTGGTACATGCTGGTCACGGCATTCATGATGCTGGTCGGTTTTCCACCGCTCATCGTCGGTTCGGTCTTGCTGGAGGTGGAGCGCGCCTTCGGCCTGCCGTTCTTCGATCCGACCCGCGGCGGCGATTCGCTGCTGTGGCAGCACCTGTTCTGGCTGTTCGGCCATCCGGAGGTCTACATCATCTTCCTGCCGGCAGCGGGTGTCGTCTCGACGGTGCTGCCCGCGCTCGCGCGCCGGGAGATCATCGGCTACCTGTGGATCGTGGTCAGCATCGTCGCGCTGGCGTTTCTGAGCTTCGGACTGTGGGTGCACCATATGTTCACGGTCGGCATCCCGCATCTGGCGCTGGCGTTCTTCTCGGCGGCGAGCGTGGCGGTGGCGGTGCCGACCGCCGTGCAGATCTTCGCCTGGATCGGAACGCTGGCGGCGGGGCGACCGCAACTGAAGCTTCCGATGCTCTATCTCCTCGGCTTCTTCTTCATCTTCGTCGCCGGCGGGCTCACCGGCGTCATGCTCGCCATCGTGCCGTTCAACTGGCAGGTCCACGACACCCAGTTCGTCGTGGCGCATCTGCATTATGTTCTGGTCGGGGGCTTCATTTTTCCGATGATGGCCGGCGCCTATTATTGGCTGCCGTTGTTCACAGGCCGCTCGCCGCGCTACGCCCTCGGCGTCACGGCGTTCTGGCTGATCTTCATCGGCTTCAATCTGACCTTTCTCGTCATGCATTGGACCGGTCTCGTCGGCATGCCGCGCCGGGTCTACACGTACAGCCCCGATGCCGGATGGACGCTGTTCAATCTCCTGTCGTCGATCGGCGGCTTTTTGCTCGCCATGGGCTTTGCGCTGTTCGCCGTCGACCTGTTCATGCAATGGCGCTTCGGCCGTCGTGCCGCGCGCAATCCATGGGGCGCCGGCACCCTGGAATGGTCCCTCGCCAAGCCTCCGCCTGCCTATGCGTTCAGCGCGATCCCGGATGTTTCATCTCGCTCTCCGTTAAGTCAGGATCCGGATATCGGGCGAGGTCAGGCAGCGGGCAGCGGCTATCTCGCCTTCGCGCGTCATGGCTGGATGGAAACGCTCGGTGTCGATGTGACGACAGGGCGCATCGAGCAGGTGATCCGCCTGCCGCAACCGACCTATCTTCCGCTGGTCAGTGCGGTTCTGACCGCCGTGTTCTTTCTCGGCGTTCTGTTCAAGCTCTATGCCGTCGCGCTGATCGGAGCGGCGGCGGCCATCGCATCGTTCCTCATGTGGACGCGCAGCACCGGCGATCGCGCCGATCGGGGACCGATGGCGATCGGCCGGGGCGAACGGGCGCTGTCGCATCTCGAATGTCCGAACGCGCCATCCTGGTGGGCCATGGCAATGCTCCTGGTCGCGGATGCCTGTGCCTTTGCATCGCTGGCTTATGGTTTGCTGTTCCTTTGGGTCGTGGCGCCGCAATGGCCGCCACCGGAGCTGATCGCGCCCGGCGTGCTGGCGCCCCTGTCGGTTCTGGCCGGGCTCGCGGCGGCGGGCTGGGGCAGCCATCGGGCCTTTTCCGCAAAGGTGATCGGCGCAGCGAGGCGGCGCGAGTTGTGGCTTCTGGTCGCGGCGGCTGGTCACGCCGTGACGCTCCTCGGCCTTGTCTTGATTCTCTCGGCCATTCCCTATCCCACGCGTCATGCCTACGAGGCCACGGCTTTCGTCCTGGCGATCTATGCCGCGATCCATGTCGGCGTCGGCTTGCTTTTCGCGCTCTATGGCATCTGGCGCAGCCGCGAGGGATACGTTTCGCCGGCCC
>Ga0180217_1003216_pt1 | contig 14023 bp, 13 predicted proteins | sample eDN3rd37CBELigOP_FD_128521 | JGI IMG/M metagenome (GOLD analysis project Ga0180217, IMG submission 128521) | Enriched Organic Plus compost microbial communities from Emeryville, California, USA - eDNA 3rd pass 37_C BE-Lig OP (version 2) (version 2) ... | reverse complement strand
GACCTGGTTCGCGGTGGTGAAACCGGTCGATCCGCCCGCGGCGGGCGCCGCCGCCGTCGAGGCGCCGCCACGCCATTCGCCATGGCACGAACTGAAGGAGGGCCTGGTCCACATCTGGAACACGCCGAGCCTTCTGGCGCTGATCTGGATGGCGCTGCTGGTGAACTTTACCGCGTTTCCCCTCACCCATGGCTTGTTGCCTTACGTCGCGCGCGAGATCTACGCCACCGACCAGACCGGTCTCGGCTATCTCGTCGCGAGCCTGTCGTTCGGCGCCATGGCCGGCGGCGTCTGGATGGCGGCGCGGACCATGCGCAATCTGCCGCGTCTCATGTTCGTCAGCGCTGTGATCTGGCATGCGCTGCTCATTCTGTTCGCGTTGATGCCAAGCATCGTTCCGGGCCTCACGGCCGCCGTCCTGGTTTTGCTGGTGGCCGGCGTGTTGCAGAGCTTCACCATGGTCGCGCACACGGTGCTGCTGCTTCAATTGTCCGGCCCGCGCTTCCGCGGCCGGATCATGGGCGTGCGCATGCTGATGATCTACAGCCTGCCACTCGGCCTTCTGATTTCCGGACCGCTGATCGAGACGATCGGCTTCACGGCGACCGCGACGATCTACGCTTCGCTTGGCGTCGTCTTTTCGATGGTGATCGCCTGGCGTTACGGCGCGTATCTCAAGCGCAACAGCGCCTGATCAATTGAACAGCGATATCGCCAGCAGCGCTGCGATCACCCACAGCGCGATGGCGGTCCAGCGGTTGCGGCGGCCCTCGGCGGCGCCGATCCGCTCGACCGTGTCCGGCGCCAGCACCAATCCGTCCCGTGTAATCGCGTCGAACCGTTCCGCCAGCGCCGCGCCGCGCGTGATCAGCGGCGGCACGCCCGCAAGCGCGCCATAAGCCTCTTGCGCGGCATCCGCCACGCGCGCGGCGGGCCCGAGATGACGCTCGACCCATTCGCGCACCACCGGATCGGACACCGACCACATGTCGAGCCTCGGATCGAGCGAGCGCGCGACGCCCTCCACCACCACCATCGTCTTCTGCAACAGGAGAAGCTCCGGCCGCGTGCGCATGTCGAACAGCGCCGTCACCTCGAACAGCAGCGTGAGCAGCTTGGCCATCGAGATGTCTTCGGCCGTGCGGTTGTGGATCGGCTCGCCGATGGCGCGGATCGCCTGCGCGAAATCGTCCACGGAATGATGCGGCGGCACATAGCCGGCCTCGAAATGCACCTCGGCCACCCGCCGGTAGTCGCGGGCGATGAAGCCGTAGAGGATCTCCGCGAGGAAGCGGCGCTCCTTGTGACCGAGACGGCCGGTGATGCCGAAATCCACCGCGACGAGATTGGCGTCCTCATCGACGAACAGGTTGCCCGGATGCATGTCAGCGTGGAAGAAGCCGTCGCGCAGCGCGTGCCGCAGGAAACTCTGGATCACGGTCCGCGCCAGATGCGGCAGATCGAAGCCCTTGGCCTTCAGCGCGGCCTGGTCATTCAGCGGCGTGCCGTCAATCCATTCGAGCGCGAGCACATCCTTGGCGGTGCGGTCCCAATCCACGGCCGGCACGCGGAAGTCCGGGTCCTTGCGCGTGTTCTCCGCCATCTCCGACAGCGCCGCCGCCTCAAGCCGTAGATCCATCTCGATGGTCACCGAGCGTCGCAGAGTGGTCACGACCTCGCTCAGGCGCAGACGTCGCCCTTCCGCGGACATGCGCTCCGCCCGGTCGGCGATAAAGGCGAATGCATTCAGGTCGCGGCGGAAGCGGCGCTCGATATCCGGCCGCATCACTTTCACGGCCACGGCCTTGCGACCGTCCGGCGTTTCGACCTCCGCCTTGTGGACCTGGGCGATGGAGGCCGCCGCCACGGGCGGGCCGAAGGACACGAACAGCACCGAGATCGGTTTGCCCAGCGCCTCAGCGACCGCCGCCTCGGCCTGGGCCTGAGGGAACGGCGGCATCTTGTCCTGGAGATGTTCGAGGTCTCGCGCCAGCGTTGCGCCGACCACGTCGGGGCGCGTTGCGAGGAACTGACCCAGCTTGACGTAACTGGGGCCCAGTCGCGTCAGGGCCACCGACAACCGGTTGGGCGCGCGGGCGGCGCCGCGCCGCTCGATCAGCCGCGCCAATCCGAGGAGCGGCCGCGCCGCCGGCGGCAGCATCGCCGGATCGACGACGCCGAGAACGCCCTCGCGCGCGAACACATAGCCGGCCCGGGCGAGACGCGAGAAATGAGCAATGCCGGTGATCACGAGAACAGCCCGATCACAGCCGCCAGCCAGAATGCAGCGCGACGATGCCGCCGGTCATGCGCTGGAACGACACGCGCGAAAAGCCGGCCTGCCGCATCATCTCGGCGAAGACCTGAGGCCGGGGAAAGCGTCGGATCGATTCCACGAGATAGCGATAGGATTCCGCATCGCCCGTCACGGCGCGGCCGACGGCGGGAATGACGTTGAAGGAATAGGCCTCGTAGATCTTGTCGAAGCCCGGCACATCGACCGCCGAGAACTCCAGGCAGAGAAAGTGTCCGCCGTGACGCAGCACGCGATAGGCCTCGCGCAATCCCTTGTCGATCTGCGGCACGTTGCGGATGCCGAAGGCGATGGTCACGCCGTCGAAGCTGCGATCCGGAAACGGCAGGTCCTCGGCGTTGCCCTCGACGAAATCGACGTCGAGCCGCTCCTTCTCCGCGCGCTCGCGGCCGACCTCCAGCATGTTCGGATTGATATCGGCCACCGTCACCCGGGTGCCGGGACCGCCGGCGCGGGCGATCCGGAACGCCACGTCGCCGGTGCCGCCGGCGAGATCGAGATGGTCGAACGAGCGCGCGCCACGGGGCGGATTGACCGCCGCGACCATGGCGTCCTTCCAGGGGCGATGCAGCCCAGCGGACATCAGATCGTTCATCAGGTCGTAGCGCCGCGCCACCGAGCGGAACACATCGTCCACCATCCCCTGCTTGTCGCTCAGGGGCACGCGTCGGAACCCGAAATCGGTGTCGGAATCGGTCGGTGTCATCGAAAACCTCTGTCAGGTCCGGACCATAGCGCGGCCTGCCGGAGGGCGCTACAACGAGGGGAATTTCGGCTCCCGTTTCTGGCATCATGCTTTAGGCAAAAGCGCATCAAGCGTTCGCGGGTGGCCCAATGGCCGATGGATTCGGCGAGCCGGTCGAGCGGTCACAAAACGGAGAGCGGTGAATGCCAGAACTGCCCGAGGTCGAGACCGTTCGTCGCGGCCTTCAACCGGCGATGGAGGATGCGCGGTTCGAGGCCGTCACCGCCCATCGCGGCGACCTGCGCTGGCCGCTGCCGACCGACTTCGCGCAGCGCCTCAAGGGCCAGACCGTCACCGGGCTCGGCCGGCGCGGCAAATACCTCCTCGCGGACCTGTCGTCGGGCGACGTGCTGCTGATGCATCTGGGCATGTCCGGATCGTTCCGCGTGGAGCGCGAAGCCGATACGACGACGCCGGGCGCCTTCCACCACGACCGCTCGACCAAAAGCGGGCACGACCACGTCGTGTTCAGCATGTCGTCGGGCGCGACGATTTCCTTCAACGATCCGCGTCGCTTCGGCAGCATGAAGCTGGTGCGCCGCGACGCCATCGACCAGGAGCCGCTGCTGCGCTCGCTCGGTCCCGAGCCCCTGGGAAACGCCTTCGATGCGGATGCGCTCGCCGCCGCCTGTCGCAGCAAGCGCACCAGCCTCAAGGCCGCGCTGCTCGACCAGCGCGTGGTCGCGGGGCTCGGCAACATCTATGTCTGCGAGGCGCTCAACCGCGCGCGCCTGTCGCCCAAGCGCATGGCCTCGACGCTCGCCGCGCGAACCGGCAAGCCGCTCGACCGCTGCGTTCGCCTCGTCGAATCCATCAAGCACGTTTTGCGCGACGCCATCGCGGCGGGTGGCTCCTCCTTGCGCGACCATCGCCAGACCAACGGCGATCTGGGCTATTTCCAGCACAACTTCCGCGTCTACGACCGCGAGGGCGAGTCCTGTCCGACGCCGGGCTGCAAGGGCATCGTGCGGCGGATCGTGCAGACCGGGCGCTCGACCTTCTATTGCCCGACGTGCCAGAAGTGACCCGACACGATCCCGAACCGTGGGAGCCCGCGATGCCGGAACACATTCTCGTCGAAACCAAGGGGCGGGTGGGGATCATCCGCCTGAACCGGCCGCAGGCGCTGAACGCGCTGAACTCCGCGCTGATCGGCGAATTGTCCGCCGCCGTCGATGCCTTCGAGGCCGATGCGGCCATCGGCTGCATCCTGATAACGGGAAGCGAAAAGGCCTTCGCGGCCGGCGCCGACATCAAGGAGATGGCGGACAAGTCCTTCACCGACGTCGCGCTCGGCGACTTCGCCGCCTCCTGGGACCGCGTGGCCCATGCTCGCAAGCCGGTCGTCGCGGCGGTGGCCGGCTTCGCGCTCGGCGGCGGCTGCGAGCTGGCGATGCATTGCGACCTGATCATCGCCGCCGACAACGCGAGGTTCGGCCAGCCCGAGATCAAGCTCGGCATCATTCCCGGCATCGGCGGCACCCAGCGGCTGGTGCGCGCCATCGGCAAGGCCAAAGCGATGGAGATGATCCTCACCGGCCGCATGATGGATGCGGCCGAGGCCGAGCGGGCCGGCCTCGTCGCGCGCGTCGTGGCGCCGGATCAGCTCATGGATGAAGCGATCAAGACGGCAGAGGCCATCGCCGGCATGAGCCTGCCGTCTGTGCTCGCCGCCAAGGAGGCCGTGAACCGTGCTTTCGAAATGTCCCTCGCGGAGGGCGTGCGGTTCGAACGCCGGGTGTTCCATTCGCTGTTCGCGACCGCCGACCAGAAGGAGGGCATGGCGGCCTTTGTCGAAAAGCGCGCGCCGAACTTCCGTCATGAATAGCGCCGTGCTGAATCCCGACGAGATCGAACGCTACGCCCGCCACATCGTGCTGCGCGAGGTCGGCGGACCGGGCCAAGCCGCACTCAAAAGGGCGCGCGTTCTCGTCATCGGCGCCGGCGGCCTCGGCGCGCCGCTGCTGCTCTATCTGGCCGCCGCCGGCGTCGGCACGCTGGGCGTGGTGGACGACGACATTGTGTCGCTGTCGAACCTCCAACGGCAGGTGATCCACGGCACGCCCGATATCGGCCGGCCCAAGGTCGAGAGCGCGGCCGAGAGGGTCGGCGACATCAATCCGCATGTCGCCTTCGTGCCTCATGAAACGCGGATCAATGCCGGGAACGCGCTGTCGCTGATCGAGGCCTACGACATCGTGGCCGACGGATCGGACAATTTCACAACCCGCTACCTGGTCTCCGACGCGTGCTATCTCGCCGGGCGGCCGCTCGTCACCGCCGCGCTCGGTCCGTTCGACGCCACGCTGACGACCATCCGCGGGCACGAGCGCGGACCCACCGGCGAGCCGAACCCGACCTACCGCTGCCTGTTTCCGGAGGCGCCGCCGCCCGGCACGGTTCCGACCTGCGCGGAGGCCGGCATTCTGGGCGCGATTCCCGGCATCATGGGCTCGATGATGGCGCTGGAGGTGATCCGTGAGATCGTCGGCTTCGGCGAGGGCTTGGTCGGGCGCCTGCTCATGATGGATGCCCGCGCGATGCGCTTCGAAACATTGCGCTACGGCTGGGACCCGGCCAATCCGCTCAGCGGCGAGACCCCGACCATCCGGGACCTGTCGATCCATCGCTGAACCCGCTGTGTCACGATGGGCACAGTTTGAGGCAATTTGCTTCGATTCAGAACGCGTTAACCGCGATTGTCCCAGATTGGCGGCCCCGGAAATCCGTTGCCGATCGCGTTCCGCATGACAAAAACGCTTCGCCTGTTCATCCTGGCCGCCGGCGCCGCCGTGTTCGGCGCGGCTCCCTCGCTGGCCGAATCGGTCGGTCCCGTCTCCGGCCTGCCGCTGCCCCGTTTCGTGAGCCTGAAGGCCGACAAGGTCGCCATCCGGCGCGGGCCGTCCAAGGATCACGAGATCCGCTGGATCTATCAGCGCTCCGGCCTGCCGGTGGAGGTCATCGCCGAATTCGAGAATTGGCGGCGCATCCGCGATTCCGACGGCGCCGATGGCTGGGTCTACCATTCGCTCCTGAGCGGCCGCCGCACCGGCATGGTCACGCCCGATGCCGGCAGCGAGTTCATTCCCGTGCGCAGCGACAACGCGACCGAGAGCCCGGTCATCGCGCGGCTGGAGCCGGGCGTCATCGGACGGGTCCGCAGTTGCAACCAGAAGCGCTGCGAGATCAGCGTGCGCGGCTACACCGGCTGGATCGATCAGGTCCGGCTGTGGGGCGTCTATCCGAACGAAAAGGTCAACTGACCGTCTTTGAACGGGATGCGTCCGTCTGCGCGAGCAGAAACGCCGTCAATTCCGTGAAATAATCGTCCCAGAGCTTGGGCCGATAATTCATCGTCACGTCGGCCCTTCCGCTGAAAGCGGCGATGGCAGCAAGCCATGCCTCACGGTCGGTCGGCGGCAGGTAGGTCACATCGCCGCCCGCTCCCGCCTCCCGATGGGCCGCGATGTCGGAGGCGATCACCGGCGTGCCCTGCGCCAGCGCCTCCACGATGGGCAGGCCGAAGCCCTCCGCCAGCGAAGGCATCAGCAGCGCGTCGGCATGAGCGACCAGACTGTGCATCGCGCCGGTGGACAGCCCGGCCGCGAGCAGGACATGCGAGCGAAGCTCCGGATGGCGTTCGATCCAGGCCAGCACCGCGCCGCCCGTGACGCCGGGCGAACCGGCGATGACGAGCCGGGGGGCCGAAAGACCTTGCCGCGCGACCAGCGTCTTCCAGACCTCCAGCAGCAGCAGATGGTTCTTGTAGGCATCGATCACGCCGCTGACGACGAAATAGCGCGCCTGCTCCAGCACCGGATCGCGCGCCGCCGGGACCAGAAACTCCGGCGGCGGCGGCAAGGTGCCGGCATAGATCGGACGATCGGCGTTGCCATGGGGCGCCACCGCGCGCCGAACCGACACGCCGGCGGCATGACTCGGCGCGATCAGCGCGCGGGCGAAGCGAGCGGTGTTGCGCACGATCCGCTCATGCATCGCGATCCCGAACGGTGTGTGATGCTCCGGCAGTTCGAGCGGGATGACATCGTGAATCATGAACACGCTTAGAACATCCGGCCGGCGGTTCAACCAGGCCAGGGCCGGCGCGAAGACCTCGAGTTGACCGACGTTGAGATAGATCGAGCTCTCGGGAAGCATCCGCGCCGCCGAATGGCCGAGAAGGATGCCGGTGTTCGAATAGAGTCGGAAAAAGCCGCGGGCCTGTTCCCAGATGCCGGGCTTCAACGAGCGGCGCGGCAACGCGGGCAAATCCTCACCGGCCAGAAACGCCTTGGCACGCGTCAGGATCGGATCCTCGTCCGGCGCGATCGTCTCCCGCCATAGCGCCTCGATGGCCGCGAGCCCGCGCAGCAGGGTCGCGCGATCGTAGACCCGCACGCCCCATGCCGTCGGCAGCACGCCGACGCAACGGCCAGGCCAGCGATGCAGGAAATGCCGCCCGTAGGCCAGCTCCACACGGTCGATCCCGCGCGGCGCACGGCGCACCGGGGCGAGCGCCATGCGCGTGACGTCGAGCGCGACCAGCGGCACCCTGCCCCTGCGGGGCAACCCGGCGTCGCCCGGATGGCTCACGACGCGATCAGCCGCAGCAGATACTGACCGTATTCCGTGTTGCGGATCGACCGGCCGAGCGCCTCGACCTGCTCGGAGCCGATCCAGCCGCTCTGAAGCGCGATCTCCTCCAGGCAAGCGATCTTCATGCCTTGGCGATGCTCGATGGCGCGCACGAATTCGCCGGCCTCCAGAAGCGAATCGCAAGTGCCGGTGTCGAGCCAGGCAAAGCCGCGACCCAGCTTGACGGCATCGAGCCGACCGGCGTCGAGATAGGTGCGGTTGAGATCGGTGATCTCCAATTCACCGCGCGCCGAGGGCTTCAGCGTCCGCGCCAGCGCCGTCACATCGCTATCGTAGAAGTACAATCCGGTGACCGCCCAATCGGACGCCGGCTTCTCCGGCTTCTCCACCAGCGACACGATGCGTCCCACCTCGTCGAACTCAGCGACTCCGTACTGGCTGGGATTGAGGACGCGATAGGGAAAGATCGTCGCGCCGCCGTGGGCGGCGGCCTCGCTCAGAATGTCCGGCAGGCCATGGCCGAAGAACAGATTGTCGCCGAGCACCAGGGCCGCCGGACTGCCATTCAAGAAATCCGCGCCCAGGATGAACGCGTCGGCGAGACCGCGCGGCTGCGTCTGCACGATATAGGAAAGCGACAGGCCCCATTGCGCTCCATCGCCGAGCAATTCCTCGAACATCGGCGTGTCACGCGGCGTGGAGATGATCAGGATCTCGCGTACGCCGGCCAGCATCAGCACCGACAGCGGATAATAGATCATCGGCTTGTCGTAGACCGGCAGCATCTGTTTGGAGACGGCTCCGGTCAGCGGCCGCAGCCGCGTCCCCAAACCGCCGGCGAGGATGATGCCCTTGCGTGTCATGTCGTGTTCGGACCCGATCACACCAGCACACCGAGGCGCTCGCCCCGGTAATGGCCGGAGCGGATACGCTCCCACCAGGCACGGTTCTCAAGGTACCAAAGCACGGTCTTGCGCAGGCCGCTTTCGAAGGTCTCGACGGACTGCCAATTCACTTCGCGCATCGCCTTGCCGGGATCGAGCGCATAGCGAAGATCGTGCCCCGGCCGGTCGGCGACGTGGGCGATCAGCGATCCGTGCCCGCCGGCCCGGGGCGTGAGATCGTCCATGATCGCGCAGATGCCGCGCACCACATCGAGGTTGGTCCGCTCGCTCCGTCCGCCGATGCAATAGGTCTCGCCAGGGCGGCCGCGCGCCACCACGGCCATGAGCGCCCGGACATGATCGTCCACATGCAGCCAATCGCGCACGTTGGCGCCGTTGCCGTAGACCGGCAGCGGCTTGCCCTCCAGCGCGTTGATGATCATCAGCGGGATCAGCTTTTCCGGAAACTGCCACGGCCCGTAATTGTTCGACGCGTTGGTGATCATGGCCGGCAGGCCGTAGGTGCGGTGCCAGGCGCGCACCAGATGATCCGACGAAGCCTTGGACGCCGAATAGGGCGAGCTGGGATCGTAAGGCGTCGTCTCGCAGAACCGGCCCTCGGCACCGAGCGAACCGAACACCTCATCGGTCGAGATGTGCAGCAGACGGAAGCGCTCGCGCGCGGGCGCCGGCAGCGCGCGCCAATAGTCCAACGCCGCCTGAAGGAGAACGAAGGTGCCGACCACGTTGGTCTGGATGAAAGCCTCCGGCCCATCGATCGAACGGTCGACATGGCTTTCCGCGGCGAGGTTCATCACCGCATCGGGCTGGAAATCCGAGAGCGCGGCGCGCACCGCCTGCGGATCGCCGATGTCGGCCCTGACGAAGGCATAGCGCGGATGCTGCGACACCGACTGCAACGCGTCGAGGTTCGACGCATAGGTGAGCTTGTCCAGCACCAGAACCGAAACCCGGGTTTCGGCAATCAGGTGCCGTATCAGCGCCGAGCCGATAAAACCGGCGCCTCCCGTCACCAGGACCCGTTCAATCATCGACCCGCCCCCCGCCAGCCCGGCGGCCTCAGAACCACTCAATACAGCCGCGTTGCATCCCGAAGCAACGGATATCGCTGATCCTTGGCCGACAGGACCGCCTCCGCTCCGTCCAACGGCCAGGCAATGCCCAGTTCCGGATCATCCCAGCGGATGCCGAATTCGTGCTGCGGGGCGTAAAACGCCGTCACCTTGTAGAGAACCTCCGTGTCGGGCTCCAAGGTGCAGAATCCGTGGGCATATCCGGCCGGAATCAAGATCTGATTCCGCTCCTCGGCGGACAGGCGGGCCGAGACCCACTTCCCGAACGTGGGCGAGGCGCGCCGGATGTCCACGGCCACGTCGAACACCGCCCCGCGCACGACGCGCACCAGCTTGGCCTGCGCGAACGGCGGCAACTGGTAATGCAGCCCCCGAATCGTGCCGGCGGCTTTTGAATAGGAATGGTTGTCCTGGACGAATTCCAAGTCGATGCCGGCTTCCGCAAAGGCCTTCTTGTTGTAGGTCTCCGAGAAGAACCCGCGCTCGTCCGCGAAGGCCCGGGTTTTCAGCACCAGGACATCTGGAAAATCCAGCGACATCACATTCATGGACAGCCCCTTCGTCAGTTCGTCTCGCCGCCTGCCGCGATCAGCCGGTCGGTGACCGCGTCAACCTCGTCCGCCCACGGCCGACCCTTGAAGCCGAAAACGCGTTCGAAGCGCGAGCAATCCAGCACGGAATTGGCGGGTCGGCGCGCCCGGGTCGGATAGTCGGCCGTCGCGATCGGGATCACGGCGGGACGGCGGCCACCCGCCTGGGCGAGCCGTGCCACCACGCGCTCCGCGAAGCCGTGCCAACTGGTCTCGCCGTCACCAGCGAAATGATAGGTGCCCCACACCGGATCGCCGGCCGCGAGCCTGGGGGCGGTGCGCAGGATCGCCTCGGCGAGATCGCGCGTGGAGGTGGGACAGCCGCGCTGGTCGGCGACGATCCGCAGCTCGTCGCGCTCTGCCGCCAGCCGCAGGATGGTCTTGAGAAAGTTGCGGCCGAATTCGCCATAGACCCAGGCGGTGCGCAGGATCACATGGCGTTCGCCGGCCTCGCGGACGGCCGCCTCGCCGGCCGCCTTGGTGCGGCCGTAAACACCGAGAGGCGCGACGGGATCGTCCTCGTCATAAGGCGCGGGCTTGGTGCCGTCGAAAACGTAATCCGTCGAAATATGCACCAGCGGCACGCCCAGCGTCTCACATTCGCGCGCGAGCACGCCGGGGCCGATGGCGTTGCCCCGTTCAGCATCCCCGGCATTGTCTTCGGCGGCATCGACGGCGGTATAGGCGGCCGCGTTGACCACAAGCGAGGGGCCGAGGTCGTGCAAGGCCCGCCGCACGCTATCGGGATCGGCGATATCGGCTTCGGCGCGGCTGCGCGCGGCAAGCGGCATGCCGCGCTCCGACGCGCAACGCGCAAGATCGCGACCGAGCTGGCCGCCGCCGCCGAACACCAGGATCGGACGATTGGCGGCCATGTCTTGAGAGGTCTGGTGCATCACAACCGGGCCGTCGTGCCGCCGATCCCAAGAGCAGCGCTGTCCACGACGAACCAAGCCCGATCCAACGACAGGATGACGACAGCGCCGGCGCTATCCTCAGCCGCGCCGCGCACGCGCGCCGCCGCAGGGATCATTGACCCCCGCCCACCGAAATTCATCACGTGATCGCCCCCCCTTTGGACGCCCGCTTCGTCAGCCCGTGTATTCCAGAATATGCATCCCCGCGCCGGCGCGGTCGATCAGATAAAGCCGGCCATGCTCGTCGGCACCGATGTCGTTGGACTGCACCGCCGTCCGCCCCTCCTCCAGCGCCGGGACGTAGCAGCCGACCTCCTTGGGATGAAACGGATCGCTGACATCGACCGCGCGCAGGCCGGCGTTGAAATAGGTCAGGAACACGATGTCCTTCCACGGACCGTCCGCCGGCAGATTCTCCAGGATGTTGTGCGCGCCGAAGCGGCCGGGCCGGTCGAAGTATTTCTCCCGCTCCGGCATGAAGGTGGCGACGGGAAGCAGCCGGTCCTCCTTGCGCGCGTCGATCACCCACATGAACTGGGCGTCCCAATACTTCTGCTTGGCGCGCGCCTCGTCGGTCACGATCAGGTAAGGCCGGTCGCCGAGCGGCCAGCAGGTGTGGTTGGAGCCGGGAAACGGCGGCACCCAGCTCAAATGTCCGATGAGCTTCATGTCGGCGAGATCGGTGCAATCGATCACGGAAATGCCGCCGCCCCACCAGGCGCAATACATGCGGTTGCCGCGGATCACCGGCGGGCCGTGCAGCGTCGTCATCGTGTCCGGCGGATGGGGCACGCTGAAATCGCCGATGCCGTCCACCGCGCGCATCCACGGCAAACCCCACTGATTGATGACCTCGGGCTTGAGCGGATCGGAAATATCCATCACCCAGATCACGCGGCGGTCCCATCCGGGCGCGTCATTGGGCACCAGCGCGAGCTTGCGCTTGTTGTCGACGGCGAACCGATGGGGACCCGTTCCCGGCATGTCGTAGAAGCCGACCTGGCGGGGCTCGCCGCCTTTGGAAATATCGAAGATGAACAATCCCGTGCGCGCGTCCTTCCCGGTCTCGCCGGGAAGCTGTTCGGAGTTCACGTAAAGAAAATCGCCGTCCACGACCCGCAGCTTGTGGCAATGCACGCCGGCGGGCGGACGGACCTCCGCCACCTTGCGCGGCTTTCGCGGGTCGCTGACGTCATGGACGGTGAAGCCCTCGGGACCGTTATAGCTGGAGCCCCCGACCGCGCCCACATAGGCAAAGCCCTTGTGGACCTCGACGATGCTCCCGCCGCCCCAGGCCGCCGACGGATCGTGCCCGAGCAGGCGAAAGTTGCGGGCCTCTTCAGGAATTTGAACGGCCATCGCCTCACCTCCCGGCTCGCCTCGCCGCGATCCGCCTCATTGCCGGCGCAACCTAGAAGATTTTGAAGGAGGAAGGGAACCGCTATTCGAAATCCGCGCGCCAGAAGCCGACGCCCGAGGGGTGCGCTTTGGACCGTCCTCGGCTAGGTTGCCCGCTGGCACAGGAGACCGGGAATGAGACTGGGCTATTTCACCATGCCGGTGCATCCGATGCACCGCGACTGGACGCAGACCCTGGCCGAGGACCGAGAGGCCATCATCCTCGCCGACCGGCTGGGCTTCCACGATGCGTTCGTAGGCGAGCACATCACCGACAAGTGCGAGAACATCACCAATTCGATGATGTTCCTCTCCTCGCTGATCCCGGAAACCAAGACCATCAAGCTGGCCAGCGGAACCTCGAACCTGTCCCACATGCATCCGGTGCTGGTGGCGGCGCAGGCGGCGATGTTCGATCACCTGTCGCAGGGCCGCTTCATCTTCGGCGTCAGCCCCGGAGCGCTGACCTCCGATGCCGAGGCGCTCGGCATCCTGGAGCTGGACCGCAACAAGATGTTCGCCGAGGCCATCGACGTGATCCTTCAGACCTGGGAGCGCGATCCGCCCTACGACATCGACCTGCCCAACAACCGCTTCAAGGTCTCGACCGCGCGCACGCAAGAGCTGTCGCTCGGGCTCGGCTATCTCGCCAAGCCGTACCAGAAGCCGCGTCCGGAGATCGTCGGCACCGTCGTGGCGCCGTTCTCGCCGGGCGTCGTCCACATGGGCCGCCGCGACTTCCATCCGCTGTCGGCGAACTTCCTCCTGTCGCAGCATCTGAGATCGCACTGGACCAATTACTGCAAGGGCAAGGCCGAAGCCGGCGTCGAGCCGGACGTTTCCGACTGGCGCATCGCCCGGACCATCTTCGTTGCCGATAACGATTCCACCGCCGCACGCTACGGCTGCGACGACGACAGGAGCCCCTATCGCTTCTACTGGACTCAGATCTGGTCGAAGATGAAACGCGGCAACCGGCTCTATGTGTTCAAGAGCCACAAGGACCAGCCGGACGAGGAGATCACCCTCGATTACGTGCTGCGCAATTGCATGATCACCGGCTCGCCCAGCAAGATCACGGATCGCATCCTGGCGCTGCGCGAGGAGGCGGGCGACTTCGGCGAGATCGTCTATGCCGGTGTCGATTGGGCCGACAAGGAACTGGAAAAGCGCTCGATGACATTGATGGCCGAACAGGTGATGCCGAAGGTCAATGACGCCATCGGAAAATCCGCGGCGGCGTGATGGCGATACTGGAAACGACGGCAAGAGTGCCTGTCCCGACCGCGTCGCAATCGCCGCAAAAGGGCTTCGTGGAACTGAACGGCATCACCAAGCGCTTCGGCCGCATCGTCGCGGCCGACGGCGTCTCTTTCTCGATCGACGAGGGGCGAACGCTGGCGCTGCTCGGCCCGAGCGGCTGCGGCAAGACCACAGTGTTGCGCTGCCTCGCGGGCCTCGAAACGCCGGACACCGGACACATCG
>Ga0180217_1003214_pt1 | contig 14028 bp, 11 predicted proteins | sample eDN3rd37CBELigOP_FD_128521 | JGI IMG/M metagenome (GOLD analysis project Ga0180217, IMG submission 128521) | Enriched Organic Plus compost microbial communities from Emeryville, California, USA - eDNA 3rd pass 37_C BE-Lig OP (version 2) (version 2) ... | reverse complement strand
CCAGGAAGACGCCGTCGATGTTCACCGCCGTCTGCCGCTGGAAGTCGGCGAGGCTCATCTCCAAGACCGAGCCGCTCAGCCCGATGCCGGCGTTGTTCACCAGGATGTCGAGCCGGCCGTGCTGGGCCTTCACCGCCGCGATCGTGTCGATCCAAGCCTGTTCGGAGGTGACGTCGTGGTGCAGGTACGAGGCCCTCCCGCCAGCGGCCTCGATCGCCGCGACCGTGGCTGCGCCCTTGTCGTCCTGCAGGTCGGTGAGCACGACGGTCGCGCCCTCCTGAGCCAGGCGCTCGGCGCATCCGCGCCCGATCCCGCTCGCCCCGCCCGTGACCAGCGCCACCTTGCCCTGCACTCGACCGGCCATCTGCTTCCTCCGTTTATGATCGTTGTTCAGTTGGCTAGGCCTAGCCCAGCTTGGCGTTTAGGGCCAGCCTCGGCCAAGCCAGATTCGGGAGGGGCCATGACGATCGACATCCGCCGCTGCGTGCAGGGCGACGAGGCCGCCTTGGCCTTGGTGGGGCAGGCGACCTTTCTGGAGACCTATGCGGGCGCCTTGCCCGCTGGCGACATCATCAGCCACTGCCGCGTCCAGCATGGCGAGGCGCTCTATGCCGACTGGCTGGCCAAGCCGGGCTATCGGCTCTGGGTCGCCGAGATGGAGGAGGGGCGTGCGCCGGTAGGCTATGCGGCCCTGACCCCGCCGGACCTTCCGGTCGCCACCGGCGAGAAGGACGTCGAACTTAAGCGCATCTATCTGCTCCACCGCTTCCATGGCACGGGCCTGGGCGCGCGCCTGATGGAGACGGCGCTCGACGCCGCGGCTGCCGCGGGCTTCACACGCGTCTTGCTGGGCGTTTTCGGTGGAAACGCGCGCGCCATCGCCTTCTACACGCGCCAGGGCTATGCCGAGGCGGGCGTGCGCAAGTTTCGCGTCGGTGAGAACGAGTACGACGACCTAGTGCTCGCGCGAGCGCTCTAGGCCGCCGTACCCCGATCTCAGGGTGGATCTACCAGGTCACCTTGCCGTTGGCGGTCAGCAGACCGATCAGCATGGCCGCGCCGAGAGCGATAATCAGAGCCACGACAATAAGGTCGGTATACCCCTCGAAGCGCTCCAGCAGGTGCTTGTTCTTGTGGTGGTGGACCTCACCTTCGTGGTGTCCGGTTTGCATGGCGTTTCCCTTCGCACACTGTTTTAGAGGACATGTCCTCCGCCACACCGCGACAGGCGCCCGCTTGGGCGAACCGGCTGGTCTTTTTCAGGGGCCGCCGGAAGCACGCCCACTCTTGCGCCCGCAGATGCGTGGCGATGCTCTGAAGTTGCGCTTCCGCCGAACCGCGGTCAATCGGGAATTTTCGGCTAAGTCATTCACAAACCTGAGTTTGCGATGCGGTCGCATAACGGCGTGTTCTACCGAAGATAGATCCGATCTCTCTTTCGACAAAGATAGGTGGAGCCAAGCGTGACCATTGACAAGCTCGAAAGGTCACGATTTGTTCCTCTATCCGCGAACGAGGACTGCGAAGGGGGTGATGCCACGTAAACTTGTGCTGATGGCCGCGCTGGCGGCGGCTTTGCTGGCGTGCGGTCCGCGTCCGGCGGGCGCAGAGGCGGAGATGTCGCCCAAGGCGTTCCGCGAACTTTTCATCGCGCGCGCGCAGGAGAGCTTGCCTGGAACGCGATTTAAGCGCCTCGACGACGAGACCATCGAGATCACCTTGCCCGGCAAGCAGCGCGATCGAGCATCGCTCAGGATGGCCTACATCGAATATTTGCGGCGCCCTGAAGATGTCGAGGAGGTGATCGATCGCGTGATCGCCACCCTCAGCCAGGACGAAGCGGAGCTGGCCGCCAATGCGGACCGTTTGGTCGTCATCCTGCGCCCGCCAAGGCCCACGGTGGAGTTTGGCCCGTCAGACCCCGGCGAACTTATCAGCCGGCCATTTGCCGGTGATCTGATCCAGGTTCTTGCGATCGATAGCGCCGCGGCGATCCGGTACGCCGAGCCTGAGGATCTTCGCGAAGTCGGTCTGAGCGAGGACCAGGCTTGGGCGCGGGCGCTTGCCAACCTGCCGACGCGGATGGGCGCTTTGGAGGCCGGTCCAATGGAAGACGCTGAGGACCTGATCGCCGTGGGCGCCGACAGCGGCTTGGCGCCCAGCGCCTTGCTTCTTCCCGGCGCTTGCAGGCCAGGAGAAAACGGCCCGCCGGTCCTGGTGCTGGCTCGCCACTTCTTCGTTCAGCCGGCCGATGAGGCGGGGCCGACGACCGCGGGCTTTTGGCGACTGGCGCGCTTCGAAGCCACCAGCCCCGAGGCGTTCTCGCGAAAGGTCATCGCCTGCCGCGATGGCCGGTGGGCGACGATCGAGCCGCCCGCCGGCCAGCCTTGATCACGCGTAGCTTTGCAGCGGACGCACCTCGAGGGTGTCCTCCACCGTCGCCACGATAGCCTGGGCGGCGGCCAGGGCGCCCGCCGCGGTGGTGAAGTAGGGCGTCTTCATCATCAGCGCCGTGCGGCGGATCTCGAAGGAGTCCGCCAGCGATTGCTTGCCCTCCGTCGTGTTGAAGACCAGCTGGACCTCGCCGTTCTTCATGGCGTCGACGATGTGCGGCCGTCCCTCGAGAACCTTCTTCACCGGAGACACTTCTAGGCCCTGTTCGGCCAGGTAGTCGGCCGTGCCGGAGGTCGCCAGCACCTTGAAGCCCTGACCGAGCAGCAGTTTCACCGGCTCGATGATCCACGGCTTGTCGCTGTCCTTCACCGAAACGAACACGCAGCCGCTCTTGGGCAGTCGCACGCCGCCGCCCAACTGGCTCTTGGCGAAGGCGCGGGCGAAGGCCGCGCCGTTGATCTCGCCCTCTCGGATCCAGTCCAGGCCCATGACCTCGCCGGTGGAGCGCATTTCCGGGCCCAGCACGGTGTCCACCCCAGCGAAGCGGGCGAACGGGAAGACCGCCTCCTTCACCGCGATGTGGTCGTAGGGCTTTTCCGCCAGCTTGAAGCTCTCCAGCTTCTCGCCGGCCATCAGCTTGGCGGCGATCGAGGCCAGCGGCTGGCCGATGGTCTTGGCGACGAACGGCACCGTCCGGCTGGCGCGCGGATTCACTTCCAGCACGTAGATGCGCGGATTGTCCGAGTGCGGCTCCTCGATGGCGAACTGCACGTTCATCAGGCCGCGGACCTCCAGGGCCCTCGCCATAGCCTCGGTCTGGCGCTTCAGCTCGGCGATCGTCTCGGCCTTCAGCGAGAACGGGGGCAGGGAGCAGGCGCTGTCGCCCGAGTGCACCCCCGCCTCCTCGATATGCTCCATGACGCCGGCCACGAACACCTGTCCGGCGTCGTCGCACAGGGCGTCTACGTCCACCTCGGTGGCGCGTGACAGGTACTGGTCGATCAGCACGGGACTGTCGCCCGACACCTGCACCGCTGTCCTGATGTACCGGTCGAGCTGTTCGTCGTCGCGGACGATCTCCATGGCCCGGCCGCCCAGCACGTAGGAGGGGCGGATCACCACCGGATAGCCGACCTTGTGGGCCGCGGCGAAGGCTTCCTCGCCGGAACGGGCGATGGCGTTCACCGGCTGGGCGATCTTCAGCTTGTGCAGCAGCTGCTGGAAGCGCTCGCGATCCTCGGCCAGGTCGATGGCGTCGGGGCTGGTGCCCAGGATCGGGATGCCGGCGTCTTCCAGCGGCTTGGCGAGCTTCAGCGGCGTCTGGCCGCCGAACTGGACGATCACGCCCAGGAGTTCGCCGCGCGCCTGCTCGACCGCGATCAGCTCCAGCACGTCCTCGGCCGTCAAAGGCTCGAAGTACAGGCGGTCGGAGGTGTCGTAGTCGGTGGAGACCGTCTCCGGGTTGCAGTTGACCATGATGGACTCGACGCCGAGGTCATCGAGCGCGAAGGCCGCGTGACAGCAGCAATAGTCGAACTCGATCCCCTGGCCGATCCGGTTCGGACCGCCGCCCAGGATGATCGCCTTCTTGCGATCGGTGGGCTCGCTCTCGCACTCGGGAATCTGGCCCAGCGCCCCGGTCTCGTAGGTCGAGTACATGTAGGGCGTGGCGGCGCGGAACTCGCCCGCGCAGCTGTCGATCCGCTTGAAGACCGGCCGCACGCCATGGGCCCGGCGCTGCTCGCGCACCTCGGCCTCGGTTGTGTGGGTCAGCTTGGCCAGGCGCGCGTCGGAGAAGCCCATGGCCTTGACCGCGCGGAACTCGGCGGCCGTGGCGGGCAGGCCGTCCTTGCGCAGCCTGTCTTCGGTCGCGACGATCGCCTCGATCTGCCGCAGGAACCACGGTTCGTAGAGGCAGGCGGCCGCCACGTCTTCCACGGAGAGGCCGTGGCGGAAGGCCTGGGCGATGACCCGCAGGCGGTCCGGCGTCGGCTGCCCCAGCGCCCGGATCACGGCCGCGCGCCCGGTTTCCGGATCGCCGGCGCCTTCGATCTCGATCTCGTCCAGACCGGTCAGGCCGGTCTCCAGCCCCCGCAGGGCCTTCTGCAGGCTTTCCGAGAAGGTGCGGCCGATGGCCATGACCTCGCCCACCGACTTCATTGCGGTGGTCAGATAGGGCTCGGAGCCCGGATATTTCTCGAAGGCGAAGCGCGGGATCTTGGTGACCACATAATCGATGCTCGGCTCGAACGAGGCGGGCGTAGCGCCGGTGATGTCGTTCATCAGCTCGTCGAGGGTGTAGCCCACCGCCAGCCGCGCGGCGACCTTGGCGATGGGGAAGCCGGTGGCCTTCGACGCCAGGGCGGATGAGCGCGACACGCGCGGGTTCATCTCGATGACCACCATGCGGCCGTCAGCGGGGTTCACCGCGAACTGAACGTTCGAACCGCCGGTCTCCACGCCGATCTCGCGCAGCACGGCGATCGAGGCCGCCCGCATGCGCTGGTATTCCTTGTCGGTCAGCGTCAGGGCCGGGGCGACGGTGATGGAGTCACCCGTGTGCACGCCCATCGGGTCCACATTCTCGATGGAACAGACGATGATGCAGTTGTCCGCCTTGTCGCGGACGACCTCCATCTCATACTCCTTCCAACCAAGGACGCTCTCCTCGATCAGGACCTCGGTGGTCGGCGAGAGGTCGAGGCCACGCTCGACGATCTCCTTGAACTCTTCGACATTGTAGGCGATGCCGCCGCCCGTGCCGGCCAGGGTGAAGGACGGGCGGATGATCGCGGGCAGGCCGACGAACTCCAGGCCCTCCATGGCCTCTTCCATCGAGTGGGCCGCCTGCGAGCGGGGGCTCTCCAGGCCCAGCTTGTCCATGGCGTCGCGGAACTTCTGCCGGTCCTCGGCCTTGTCGATGACCTCGGCCTTGGCGCCGATCATCTCCACACCGTACTTGGCCAGGGCGCCGGAGGCCTCCAGGGCCAGGGCGGTGTTCAGCGCGGTCTGGCCGCCCATGGTCGGCAGCAGGGCGTCGGGCCGCTCCTTGGCGATAATCTTCTCGACCATCTCAGGCGTGATCGGCTCGACATAGGTCGCGTCCGCAACGTCCGGATCGGTCATGATCGTGGCCGGGTTCGAATTGACCAGGATGATGCGGTAGCCCTCGGCCCGCAGCGCCTTGCACGCCTGCACGCCCGAATAGTCAAACTCGCAGGCCTGGCCGATTACGATCGGGCCGGCGCCGATGATGAGGATCGAGGAGATGTCTGTGCGTTTCGGCATGTCTACTCGCGCGCATGGGCGGTCGCACCTTCAGGCGCGCCCGATCCCGATCAAACTGCAGGTTAAGCGGGCCGTTTAGTGCCGGAGTCGCCCTGGCGCAAGCGCAATGCGCCTGCCCATCCTGACGCGATGTCGCGCTCTTCTCTCCACGCACGAAAACGGGCCGGCGTTTCCGCCGGCCCGCAGCTGTTTCGATGCAGGGGCTCGCGGGAGCCCCGATTGCGGAACGGCTTAGACCTGCAGGCTGCCGGCGGCCATCTTGCCGCTGCGGCGATCCTGCTCGAGTTCATAGGTGATCTTCTGGCCTTCGTTCAGGCTGCGAAGTCCGGCGCGTTCAACGGCCGAAATGTGGACGAAAACGTCGGCGCCGCCGTCGTCCGGTTGGATGAAGCCATAGCCCTTGGTTCCGTTGAACCATTTAACAGTGCCGGTAGCCATAGAAGTGTCGTCCTTGGGTAAGTCATTCCGCAACCCAAGCCTTTTGAGCCGCGCATCAAAGTTCGGGAGGGTCGGGGATCAGGTTCGGTGCGCCGGGTGGAATGGAGCGTCGAAAATCAGCCGAACCATACGAGTTTGACGGGCAGACGGTAACGCGGTTCAGCAGGCCCCGCAAGGCGGGGCGTGGCGTGCGCGCGGGATGGCTTCTTCGCGCGAAGGCGTCAAGCCCCGACCTTGCTCGACCGGTTTGTGACGGCGTATTTCTGGACTACTACCGAAGCGAGCGCTCGGTATCGCGCCGGCCCACAGGTCTTCGCCTGGTGTCGACGTCAAAGTTCCAAAATGAATCCGGTCGCTTAAGCTTCGTCCCGAACACGCCCTTGTGACGAAAATATCACAAACCACTCGCCTTCAGCGCGAGCGAGGAACTTCGCCGTTTCTGAGCGATTGCTGCGCAGTAATGTGAATCATCGAACTCGGTTCGCGCGTTCATTGGATTTGAGAGGGTGGGGTTTCGCTCATGAAAAGTTCAAAGGCCAAGCTGCTGGCCACGACGCTCCTCGGCAGCGCCATTGCAGCGGCCGCCTGCCAGGCGCAGGCCCAAGAAGACGGCACGGTTCAAGAACTCGTCGTAACCGGTTCTCGCATTCCGCGGCCCAACCTCGATCAGCCGACCCCCGTCTCGACGGTGAGCCAGCAGCTGATTCAGAACTCCGGCACCGCCAACCTGGGCGACGTCATCGCCCAGATTCCGGCGCTGAGCTATTCGGGCACGGTTCGCGGCAATGCGAACAGCTTCGGCGACGCTGGGGGCCTGAACTTTCCCGATCTGCGGGACCTCGGCACTTCCCGCACGCTTACGCTCGTAGACGGGAAGCGGCACGTCGCCGGCGATGCGGGTGACTCCGCCGTCGATCTGAACTCGATCCCAACCGCGCTTGTGGACCGCGTCGAGATCATTACCGGGGGCGCCTCGGCGATCTACGGCTCCGACGCAGTCTCCGGCGTTGTGAACATCATCACCAAGAAGGATTTCGAAGGCGTCGAGGCTCAGGTCGAGTTCGGCCAGCCTTGGGAAGGAAAGCCCGGTCGCAACACCTCGGCCTACATCACCGTGGGGCACAACTTCGACGACGACCGGGCGAACTTCACGTTCACCGGCTTCTGGGACCAATCCAAGGGCGTGAAGGCCAACGATATCCGCTCGCTCAACAACTACGGAACGATCGTCAATTCCGACCCCTTCGACGGCGTCCCGGATCGTCTGCTGGTGCCATATCTCCTCTCGGACACCATCGACGAGAACGGGGTCATCCTGGACTTCAACACCGCGACTGGCGCGATTTCGCCCCTGGCGGGGTTCACCCTCAACGGAACGCCTGTGACACAGCCGCCGCGCATCGGCGACAACTCCGTGTCCTTCGGTTCGTTTGCGGGACCATGCGACACCTGTTTTGCGCTTGAAGATTGGATGCTGCTGTCGCCGCCGACCAATCGCCGCGGCCTAGCCACGACCTTCCGCTACAAGATCACCCCGAACATCAACTTCAATTTCGACGGCAAGTTCGTTCAGACCAAGGTGGCTGACTACGTGCAGCCATCGTTCTCCTTCGGTGACTACCTCCTTGAGCCGGACAGCGCGTTCATCACGCCGGAAATTCAGGCTCGGCTGGATACGCTCGGTCCCGATTCCTTGCCCCTCATCGCGCGTTTCAATGGCGACATGGGCGCGCGCACCAACAACATCACCCGGGAAACCTGGCGGTTCGTGACGGGCTTCGACGGCAAGTTCGAAACCGATCTCGCCGACGTCACCTGGGAGCTCAGCTACAACCGCGGGCAGACGCGAAATACGATCATCTCCCGCAACAGCATGGTTCCTGGCAACTATGCGGCGGCGATCGATGCGGTGGTCGATCCGAATTCCGGTCAGATCCGCTGCCGTGTCGACGTGCCGGAAGCCCAATACGAGGGCTGGGTCGCGCCGGAGAACATGACGCCCGAGGCGTGCGTTCCCTACAATCCGTTCGGTCAGCAGAACAGCCTCGCGGCGCTCGAGTATGTCCGGCACGAAGCCTATCGCCAGCACAAGATCGATCAGGAGGTCGTGACGGCCACCTTCGGCTTCGACACGTCGAAGTTCCTCAATCTCGAAGGCGGCGCGATCGGCTTCGCCGGCGGCTTCGAATACCGCAAGGAGAAGAGCGAGAATATCAACGACCCGTTCGTCAAGGCGGGCTACTCCGACACTGCGCCGCAGCCCGACGCCACCGGCGGCTTCGACGTCAAGGAATTCTTCCTGGAGACCCGCGTTCCCATCCTCGCCAATCGGCCGGGGATTGAGGAGCTTACAGTCGATGCGGCCGTACGTTATGCGGACTACTCGACGGTCGGCAGCGCTACCGCCTGGAAGGTCGGCGGCGTTTACGCTCCGGTGCGCGATCTGAAGTTCCGCGGCACCTATTCCGAAGCCGTGCGGGCGCCGAACATCACCGAGGCTTTCCTGCCGGCGACGTCGTCGTTCTTCTCCGTTGAAGACCCGTGTGACGCCGCTGACATCGGCCGTGACCCGGATCGCGCGGCGAACTGCGCGGCCCTGGGGGTTCCTGGTGGGTTCGTCGCCAACGACAATCAATCCATCCAGGGGACTGCGTCCGGTAACGACAACTTAGATCCCGAAAAGGCGAAGAGCTGGACGGTGGGGTTTGTGCTTCAGCCGCGGTGGACGCCGAATTTCTCGATTACGCTTGATTACTACAACATCAAGATAACCGACGCGATTACCTTCATCGATCCGCAAGACATCGTGAACAATTGCGTGGACGCGAGCGGTGGGCCGGATGAATCCTTCTGTAGTCTGTTCACGCGCGACCCGGTTTCTAATGACATCGACTTCGTTGAATCCACCTATCTCAACGCCTCTAAGCTGGAGACCAGCGGCTGGGATCTGACCGTCTCCTACCAGCGGGGCATCGATGATCTCACCGCCAATATGGGCGCCCTGCGGGCGCTTGACGGCAACTTCACGATCTCCGTCACGGCCAATCATCTGGACAAGCTGCGCCTCTACGCATTCCAGAACCGCCCGGACGAGGTCGAGATCAACGAGCAGACCTTGGGCAATCCGGAATGGAGGCTCTTGTCGAATATCAGCTACGACCAAGGTCCGGTCCGCGTGGCCTGGAAGACGAGGTTCGTCAGCCGCTCGGTCCGCTATAATCGGGATCCCCAGCGCGACGGCGCCGAGGCCACCTCGCCCTCGCAGATCGAGCCCGTCTGGTACCATGACGTGGTTGTCCGGTGGAAACTGCCCGGCCGGTTCGACGGCTTCGAGGTCTATGGCGGCATCAACAATATCTTCGACGAAGAGCCGCCGCTGGGGGTCGTCCAGGGAGAGGGTGACGACGGTATCTACGATCTCGTGGGACGTTACGCCTTCGCAGGGCTGAAGGCCCGCTTCTAGTCTCAAGTCGCTCTAGGGGCTTCGAAGTCGTCGGAGCCCCTAGCTTCTCCGCGCCGAAGCAGATTATTTTCAACCTGGGCTAGAGGGCTGATGATGATTGCGTTTCGGCTGGCCGCGGGATTGGCGGCTGCAGCATTGGTGTTTGGCGGGGAGGCGACGGCCAAGGATCTTCCAAAGGGCGGACTGACGGCCAAGGAGGTCCAGGCGTGGCTGTTCGAAAGCGGCTATCAGGCCGAGCTCGACAAGGATGGCGACGAGCCGTTCATCAAGTCCGCGGCCGACGGCGTGAACTTCGAGGTTCACTTGTATGATTGCGAGAAGGATCGCTGCGCCTCGATCCAGCTCACGGCCGGCTTCGACGTGAAGGACAAGATGTCCGTCGACGAGGCGAACGCCTGGAACAGCGACAAGCGCTATGTCGACTGCTTCATCGACGAGGAAGGCGACCCCTGGTTCACCTACGACATCAATCTGAGCCCGGGCGGCACGCGGGAGTCGCTCGATGACGACTTCCAGGTGTGGCTCAGCTTCCTTCCGGACATGAAGAGCCACATCGGCTGGTGAGGCCTCAGGCCTTCTTCGTCGTGTCCATGTTCTTGGCGAAGCGCTCGAAGAGGTAGAGCGAGTCCGTCGGCCCCGGCGAGGCCTCGGGGTGGTGCTGCACCGAGAAGACCGGCCGGTCCTTCAACGCGATGCCGGCGTTGGTGCCGTCGAACAGCGACACGTGGGTCTCGACCACCGGCGCCGGCAGGCTGTCGCGATCGACCGTGAAGCCGTGGTTCATGGAGACGATCTCCACCTTGCCGGTGGTGACGTCCTTCACCGGATGGTTCGCGCCGTGGTGGCCCTGGTCCATCTTGACGGTCTTGGCGCCCAGGGCGAGGGCCATCATCTGGTGCCCCAGGCAGATGCCGAAGACTGGGACGCCGGAGTCCACCAGCTTGCGGATTTCCGGCACCGCGTACTCGCCGGTCGCAGCCGGGTCGCCCGGGCCGTTGGAGAGCAGGACCCCGTCGGGCTTGCGCGCCAGCACCTCCTCGGCGGTGGTGGTGGCCGGCACGACGGTGACGCGGGCCCCGATCGAGGTGAGGGCGCGCAGGATGTTGCGCTTGACCCCATAGTCCATGACCACGACGTCGTACTTCGGCTCGGCCGCCGGCTTGGCGTAGCCCTCCGGCCAGTTCCAGAGCCCCTCGTCATAGACGAAGGGCTGCAGGCAGGAGGCGTCCTTGGCGAGGTCCAGCCCCTCCAGCCCCGCCCAGGCCTTGGCCTTCTCCAGCAGGGCCGGGATGTCGAACTTGCCGTCCGGAGCATGGGCGATGACGCCGTGCGGCATGCCGTTCTCACGGATCGAGCGGGTGAGGGCGCGGGTGTCGACGCCGGCGAGGCCGATGACGCCGCGGCGCTTCATCCAGGTGTCGAGGTCGCCCTCGGCGCGCCAGTTCGCCGGCGCTGTCGGAACGTCGCGGAAGATCGCGCCGCGCGCCGCCGTCTGGGCCGAGCCGGACATTTGCTCGATGTCCTCGACGTTCACCCCGACATTGCCCATGTGCGGGAAGGTGAAGGCCACGATCTGCGACATGTAGGACGGATCGGTCAGGATCTCCTGATAGCCGGTCATGGCGGTATTGAAGCAGACCTCGCCGACCGCGTCCCCGACCGCGCCGACGCCGATTCCCTGCAGGACCGTCCCGTTGGCGAGGACCAGAACACCGGTGACACCCGGAAGAAGTTCAACGGCCATCGGCGTCTCCTTGATCAGTCGCATGCTCGCAAAAAGACGGGCGAGGGTGAACCCTGCCCGTGCTTTATCTGTCCGCTTGTTCGGCAAACGGCCGCGTACCTAATGACTCGCGCCCCGCCGGTCAATGCGCGGTCTGGTCGCCGAGCACTCCGGAGATGGTCGCCAGCAGGGCCTCGGCCCGGATCGGCTTGCCGATATGCCCGTCGGCGCCGGCCCTCGCAGAGGCGGCCAGGTCGTCGGGCGAGGTGTTGGCGCTGATCACGATGATTGGCGCGCGGGCCCGGCCGGGACGTTCGGCGGCGCGAATCTCGCGGATCGCCTCCAGCCCGTCCATCACCGGCATGCGCAGGTCCATCAGCACCAGGTCGAACTCGCTCTTCCGCCAGGCGCAGACCGCTTGGCGCCCGTTCTCGACGCTCACCACCTCGGCCCCCGCCGCCCCCAGCATCAGCTCGATCACCCGCCGGTTGGTCGCATTGTCGTCCGCCGCCAGCACCCGCAGCGCCCGCGCCGGTCCCTCGTGGATCGCGTGGGCGGGAGAGGCGTCGGTCTCGAGCGCCGCGTCGCCATAGTCCAGAAGCCCGCCCACCAGGCGGTCGAGCTGGCGCGTGGAGGCGAGGATTTCCTCCACCAGCCCGCGCTGCGCCTTGGTGAGGCGCGTCCGCCCCAGCGCCTGCACGAGGCCCATGACGCCGTTCAGCGGCGTGCGCAGCTCGTGGCTCATATCGGCCACGAACTCGGTCTTGGCCCGGCTGGCGATCTCGGCCCGATGCAGCGCGTCCTCCAGGGCGGCGGCCTGGCGCTTCATCTCGGTGATGTCCACGCGCAGGCCGATCACCCCGCCGTCCGGCGTGCGCCGCTCCTCGATCATCAGCCAGCGCCCGTCGGCCAGGCGCTGTTCGTGCCGCTCGCCGGTCGGGTTCATCAGCTTCTCCAGCCGCTCGGCCAGCCACGCCTCCTCGCGCCCCAGCGCGTCGGGATAGTCGCCCCGCGCCACGCCGATCCGCAGGGTGTCGGCCAGCCGCGCCTCGCCGCTGAAGAGGTCGGCCGAGCGGTGATAGATCTCCGCATAGCGCCGGTTCCAGAGGACGTACCGCCCCTCGGCGTCCAGGAAGACCACGCCCTCGGGCAGCAGGTCGATGGCCGCGCGCAGCCGATCGTCCGCCACGCGCGCCTGCGCCCGGGCCTGGGCCAGCGCCCGACCGCCCAGCAGCTCCCGCAGTCGGCTGGTCCAGGCCGCAAAGACGCTCGCGCGCCGTGGTCTCGGCATCTCCCACCCCGATCGATTCGCCGCTTGCGACCTTGCGCGCTGTTAAGCTTGCCGCCGCCCGCCTGAGCGCAGAGCTTGGCTGCAAATGTCGCAATCCGCCCAGGGCGTAGGCGCCGGGGCTCGCTTTTCGCGCACGAGCGGTTATTTCAGCGCCCATGACCATCACCACGGTCGGCTTGGACGCCGACGACACCCTCTGGCACAACGAAACCATCTTCCGCCTGACCCATGACCGGTTCAGCGAGCTCCTGGCCGACGTCGCCGACAAGCAGGTGCTGGAGGAGCGCCTGGCCGCCGTCGAGAAGCGCAACCTCCGCCTCTATGGCTACGGCGTGAAGGGCTTCACCCTCTCGATGATCGAGACCGCCATGGAGATGACCGGCGGCGAGCCGCCCGGCCACGTCATCCGCGAAATCCTCGCCGTCGGCCGCGAGATGCTGAGCGAGCCCGTGGAGCCGCTGCCTGGCGTCGACGACACCCTGGCCGAACTCTCCAAGCGCTATCGGCTGGTGCTGATCACCAAGGGCGACCTCCTGCACCAGGAGCAGAAGCTCGCCGCCTCGGGCCTCGGCGACCTGTTCGCCGCGGTGGAGATCGTCAGCGAGAAGGACGCCTCCACCTATTCCCGCGTCTTCGCCCGCCACGGCACCGGCCCGCAGGAAGCGGTGATGTGCGGCAACTCCATGCGCTCGGATATCCTCCCGGCCATCGAGGCGGGCGCCTACGCCGCTCACGTCCCCTATCCGCTGACCTGGGCGCACGAGCTGGCCGACGCCCCCGAAGGCCACCCCCGCTTCGCCGAACTCGCCTCGATCCGCGATCTCCCCGCCTGGATCGACGGCCTGCGCTAGATGTCGTCAGATGCTCCCCCGCTGGGGAGCTCCTGGCCGAAAGGCCGGGTGAGGGGGGCTTGCGGCAGGCGTAGAGCATGGCCGGGAGAAGGACTTTGGGCTCTCCATGTCACAACGCACGCACCCGAACCGTCTCTAGGGCGATGGTTCGGAGAAACCCCATGCGCATCCTTCTCGGCGTCCTGGCCCTGCTGCTCGGCCTCAACGCCCTCGTCATGCTGTTTGCGTCCTACTGGTGGTACGGCGCGGTCCCGGGCGTGATCGTCACCGGCCCCTACAACCCCCACTTCGTACGGGACATCGGCGCGGCCTATCTGGTCACCGCCGCCGGCCTTGGCTGGTTTGCGGCTCAGCCGGCTCGCGCCTGGCCGGCCCTGGCGCTCGCCGCCGGCTTCCTCGTCCTCCACGCGGCCATCCACGTCTTCGACGCCACCTGTTCGGCCAGCCCTGTTCCCTTCCTGCTGCGCGACCTGCCCGGCGTCTACCTGCCTGCGGTCATCGCCTTCGCCGCAGCCCTCGTGCGCCGTCCCGCCTGAAGGAGGCCATCCATGTTGAAAGCCCCTCGCCAGCTCGACAGCAT
>Ga0180217_1003212_pt1 | contig 14035 bp, 21 predicted proteins | sample eDN3rd37CBELigOP_FD_128521 | JGI IMG/M metagenome (GOLD analysis project Ga0180217, IMG submission 128521) | Enriched Organic Plus compost microbial communities from Emeryville, California, USA - eDNA 3rd pass 37_C BE-Lig OP (version 2) (version 2) ... | reverse complement strand
GTCACCGGATGCGAGGACGCCGACACGCTCGAACGGCGCGTCATGCAGGCGATCGCGACCCCGGCAGGGGTCGCCGGCGACGTCGCACTGGGGTGGACCGACATCGTGGACTCGTCCATCCACGCCGCCGCCGCGCGAGAGCTCTGCTGAGGCGCCGGCGATGCGCGTCCTCATCCTGACGGTCGGGACCCGCGGCGACATCGCGCCGTTCGCCGCCCTCGCGGAGCGGCTCGCCGCGGAGGGGCACGACGTCGCGCTCGGCGCGCCCGAGGCATACCGCGAAGCGGTCCCCGAAGGCGTGCGGTTCGAGCCGATGGCGACCGAGATGGACGATGTCATGCGTGCGAGCATGGGCCAGTCGACCGGGCCCCGTGAAGCTCTCTCGCTGGCCCGCCGCATGACGGCGGCGATGCGGGTGTCGCTCGGCGATCAGTGGGAGATCGCGCAGCGGTTCGAGCCGACCGTTGTGGTGGCGCATCCGAAGACCCTCGGCGGCCCGCACATCGCCGAGCGCCTCGGGGTCCCCGCCGTCGCGTCGCTCCCTCTGCCGTTCCTCACTCCCACCGCAGCGTTCCCGATCCCCGTCGTGTCGCGCCCGCTGGGCGAGCGGCTGAATCGCGCGACGTACGCGTTCAACCGCTCCACGGGCCTCGCATACGGAGGCATGGTGAACCGCTTCCGCACCGACACTCTCGGACTCCGCCGCACGAGCAGGTTCAGCGATTATCTGCACACACCCGACGGCGAGCGGATGCCGGTGCTCTACTCGTTCAGTCGGCACGTCGTGCCGCGACCGGCCGACTACCCCGACTCCGCACACATCACGGGGTACTGGTGGCGCACGCCGCGGCACGACTGGACTCCGCCGACCGAGCTCGACGACTTCCTCGCCCGAGGCGGACCCGTCGTCTACATCGGCTTCGGGAGCATGGGCTTCGCGCGCGACGCGGAGCGACGCGGGGAGATCATCCGCGACGCGGTGCGCCGCGCAGGCATCCGTGCCGTCGTGTCGAAGGGCTGGGGTGCGGTGCGGATGCCGGCGGACGACCACGTCCACGTCGTCGACGAGGTGCCGCATGACTGGCTCTTCCCGCGGGTGGCGGCGGTCGTGCACCACGGCGGAGCGGGAACCACGGCCGCGGGACTGCGTGCCGGACGGCCGACGCTCATCTGCCCTGTGCTGGGCGATCAGCCGTTCTGGGGCGATCGCGTGCGCGACCTCGGAGCGGGTCCCCGGCCGCTGCGGCTGCGCCGCCTCTCGGCGGATGCGCTCGCCGCCGCTCTCAACGACCTCGTTGCGAACGAGAGCTACAAGGCGACCGCGACCCGTATCGGCGACGCGCTCTCGAGCGAGGACGGCGCGGGTGAGGCCGTCCGCGTGCTCGAGCGGATCGAGTCGCGTACGACGCCTCCGTCGCCGTAGCGTTCCGCGGATTCAGCGGGCGCCGACCGACCACCGCTGCTCGAGCAGGCCGAGCACGACCAGAGCGAGCCCGAGCTCACCCCGGTCTCAGCTGTCGGGAACGAGCACCGCGGCGCCGTCGAACCGCCCGAGCTTGAGGTCGCGGAGCGCCTGCGCTCCGTGCGACAGCGGGTACGGATGCACGGTCGCGGTCACCCCGTATCGTGCGACGCGATCGAGGAACGCGTGGCCGTCGGCACGGGTGTTCGACGTGACGCTGCGCAACTGCTTCTCGTAGAAGAGCTCGTCCTCGTACACGAGCGAGGGGATGTCGGTGAGGTGGATGCCGGCGATCGCGCACGTTCCGCCGCGGTCGAGGGCCCGCAGCGCCTGCGGCACGATGTCGCCGACCGGCGCGAAGAGGATCGCGCTGTCGAGCGGCTCGGGCGGAGGGTCGGAGAACCCCTGCGCCGACGCCGCGCCGAGGCGCAGCGCGAGCTCCTGTGACGCGGCGTCGCGGGTCATGACGTGCACTCGAGCGCCCTCGGCGAGCGCGACCTGCGCGCACAGGTGCGCGCTCCCGCCGAAGCCGTAGAGCCCGAGCCGCCCGCCCGACGGCAGCTCCGCACGGAGCAGGGCGCGGTAGCCGATGATGCCCGCGCACAGCAGCGGCGCGAGCGACACGTCGTCGGCGTCCGGCAGTCGATAGGCGTACGCGGCCGGGACGGTCGCGTACTCCGCGTATCCGCCGTCCGCGTCCCATCCGGTGTACTCCGACGAGGGGCACAGGTTCTCCCGGCCCGACCGGCAGAACCTGCACACGCCGCACGTGCGGCGCAGCCACGCGATCCCGACGCGGTCGCCCTCATTGAATCCGGTCACCGCATCGCCCGCGTCGACGACGTCGCCGACGACCTCGTGACCGGGCACCACGCGGGGCTTGTGCACGGGAAGATCGCCCTCGCTCACGTGCAGGTCGGTTCGGCACACACCGCACGACGTCACGCGCACGAGCAACTCGTCGTCGCGGGGGCGCGGCACGGGAAGCTCGACCCACTCGAGCGGGTCGGACTCGATCGGGCCCGGGCGCGCGACGACCCACGCGCGCATCGTGGCGGGGAGTGCGGCCATGTCCACCATTGTGCGCGCGAGGATTCGCGTGAGAGAAGCGCGATCCGTCCCACAGCGCCGTCGATCGGGGCCACGATGGGAGCAGGCGACCGCAAACCCCTCGCCGGTCGCCGGAGGAGCCCGACATGGGCAAGTTCACCTACGAGACAACCGTCAAGGTCGACTTCGACGACCGCCTCCTTCTCCACCTGCAGACGGTGATCGGAACGAAGCTGCGCCGTTCGGAGGCCTTCTTCTTCAGCTGGCGCGAGGATCCGAGCCTCGGCAGCGGCCGGACGACGATCTGGGTGCATCCGCACGCGTCGCTCGTCTTCCGGTACTACGGCAGCCGGGCTCCGACACTCAACCGGCTGTGGCTCGAAACCCTCATGCACGAGGCCAACTCCCCGGGCGGACTCCACGTCGTGCCGGAACCTCCCGAGGACGAGCCGGACGACACCTTCACGCAGGGCCACGTGCACGCGCCGGGGTAGGCGCGGCATCCGTCCGTCCGTGTCAAGCCCCTCGGTCGACCCGCCTTTCGCGTGAGACGGTGCCAGCGAGGCGAAAGGAGCGCCACGTGGACGAGCGCGAACAGGACCTCGGTGCCGGCGGCGAAGGCGTCGACGAGCCCGACACGCTGGCGGGTGGCGAGTTCCAGGAGGAGCTCGCCGACTCGAGCGACGAGGTGGACCGCGAGACCGGTCGCTACACCGACGGACGCGGCGCCGGCGAAGGCGGCTACGCCCAATCGGAGGAGGCGTTCGGCGACCAGCCCGACACGCAGGGTGACGACCCGCTCGTGGCGGAGCTGGGCGAGGAGGGTCAGGGCGATCTCGCGCCCGAAGACCTCTGAGAAGACCCGCATGCATCCGCGGTAGCCGCGACCTCCGAGGGTGTCAAGGGCGTGGTGTCGGCGTGCGCGGGCGCGGACCGTGGAAGAACGGCCGCCGAGGAGGAGCACCGGTATGGGCAAGTTCATCTACGAGGGGTCGATCAAGGTCGACTTCGACGACCGCGTGCTCGCGCACCTGCAGCTCGTCATCGGAAGCAAGCTGCGGCGCGGCGAGGGCTTCCACTTCACGTGGCGCGACGATCCGAGCATCGGCGACGGGCGCACGACGATCTGGATCCACCCTCAGGCCTCGCTGGTCTACAAGTTCTACGGAAGCCGCAAGCCCGCGCTGAACCGTGCGTGGATCGACGCCCTGAGCTACACGGCGAACTCGCCGACGGGCCTCTATGTCGTGCCCGAGCCTGCGGAGTCGGCGGATGATCGGATGCTGACCGATGAAGCGCATTGACATCGTCTACGGCGGGCAGCTCTACAGCATCGGCGGACGTGACCCGCAGGAGATCGTCGACGAGATCGCGGAGGGCGTCAAGCGCGGTGTGCACTGGTTGCGCGTGAACGACGGCGAGGGTCTGCGCCGCGACGCCCTTCTGCTGATCACGGCGGGTGTGCCGATCGCGGTGATCCCCATCCCCGGCGATCAGGAGCCCGACCGCGGCGGCGGCGTGACGCCCCTCGGCTGACGCTCCATCGTCGTGCTGAGGGCGCCAGCCTGATCTCTCCCTGCCTGCCGTCGAGCGACGTTGCTCGACGGCTCTTCATCACACGCGGGCGCGGCGGGGGTACGGCATCCGTCGCTCTGTTTTCGCGGATCGGGAATTGACGGAACGGTATTCAGCGTTACTATGTACCGGTACCAAGCGTTACTGAGTACCGACGGAGGGTGCGATGAGCAAGCAGGCGACCGAGATGCTGAAGGGCATTCTCGAGGGCATCGTGCTCGCGGTGCTGGCCGCTCGGCCCGCGTACGGCTACGAGATCACCGCGTGGCTGCGCGAGCAGGGCTTCACCGACATCGCGGAAGGCACGATCTACGCGCTGCTCGTGCGCATCGAGCAGCGCGGGCTCGTCGACGTCGAGAAGGTGCCGTCCGAGAAGGGCCCGCCGCGCAAGGTGTACTCGGTCAACGGCCGGGGGCGCGAGTACCTCGAAGAGTTCTGGAGGACGTGGAGCTTCCTCGCAGACCGACTGGAAAAGCTCCGCCAGGAAGGAGAGTGACATGGTCGCCAAATGGATCGAGGCGCTCACGGGATCACTCGAGCAGAAGAAGCACTACAAGCAGAGCCTCGCTCGCATCGAGGCCCTGCCCGCCCCCTACCGCACGGCCGCGAAGGCCCTCCACCGGTACTTCCTGTACTACGGCGGAATGGTCGACGGCGACACGCTCGTCACGATGTTCGGCGATCTCGCCGACCTGTGGGAGCGGGCCGCGGCTGACGGCGCCCCGGTGCGCGACATCGTCGGCGACGACCCGGTCGACTTCGCGGAGACCTTCGCGCAGTCGTACACGGGCCGGCGGTGGATCGACAAGGAGCGCGTCCGACTGACGAAGGCGATCGACGACGCGGTGAAGGAGCAGGGATCATGACCGCGACGATCGCGGAGGCCCCCGCGATCCGCGTCAAGGATCTGCGCAAGTCCTACAAGGACCTCGAGGTGCTGCGCGGCGTGGACTTCGAGGTCGGGCCGGGTGAGATCTTCGCGCTGCTCGGCTCCAATGGAGCAGGCAAGACGACGACCATCCGCATCCTCTCGACGCTTGCGAAGGCGGACTCGGGCAACGCGTCGGTGGGCGGCTTCGACACCGCCGGCCGCCCGGCCGATGTCCGGCGTGCGATCAGCCTCACGGGTCAGTTCGCCGCCGTCGACGAGGTGCTGACAGGACGCGAGAATCTCGTGCTCGTCGCGCGCCTTCGGCACGTCTCCGATCCGGGAGGGGTGGCGGATGCCCTGCTCGAGCGCTTCTCGCTGACCGAGGCCGGCGGCCGCAAGGTCGCGACGTATTCGGGCGGCATGCGGCGCCGGCTCGACATCGCGATGAGTCTCATCGGCGAGCCGTCCGTCATCTTCCTCGACGAGCCGACGACGGGACTGGATCCTGAAGTGCGTCTCGAGGTGTGGCAGGCGGTGCGCGAGCTCGCGCGCGCCGGCACGACCGTGCTGCTGACGACGCAGTACCTCGAAGAGGCCGAGCAGCTCGCCGATCGCATCGCGATCCTCCACGAGGGCCGGATCATCGTGAACGGCACCCTCGACGAGCTCAAGCGGCTCCTGCCCGCGGCGAAGGCCGAATACGTCGAGAAGCAGCCGAGCCTCGAAGACGTCTTCTTCGCCCTCACGGGTGAGACGAATTCAGGAAAGAAGGAATCATGACCGCCCACGCCATCGGCGACACCGCGGTGCTCACCGGCCGGTCGCTGCGCCACATCCTGCGCAGCCCCGACACCATCATCACGACGGCCGTCACGCCGATCGCCATCATGCTGCTGTTCGTCTACGTCTTCGGCGGGGCGATCGACACGGGTGCCTCGAAGGGGTCGTACATCGACTACATGCTGCCCGGCGTCCTCCTCATCACGATCGCGTCGGGCATCGCCTACACGGCGTACCGCCTCTTCCTCGACATGAAGGGCGGGATCTTCGAACGCTTCCAGTCGCTGCCGATCTCGCGGTCGGGAGTGCTGTGGGCCCACGTGCTCACGTCGCTCGTGTCGATCCTCGTCTCGCTCGCGATCGTGATCGGCGTGGCTCTGCTCATGGGCTTCCGCACGGGCGCCGGCATCGGCGCGTGGCTCGCGGTGGCGGGCATACTCGTGCTGTTCACGCTCGCGCTCACATGGCTCGCGGTGATCCCGGGGCTCACGGCGAAGACGGTCGACGGGGCCAGCGCGTTCTCATATCCGCTCATCTTCCTGCCGTTCATCAGCTCGGCGTTCGTGCCGACCAGGTCGATGCCGGGCCCCGTGCAGTGGTTCGCCGAGAACCAGCCGGTGACCTCGATCGTCGACACGATGCGGGCGCTGTTCGCAGGGGAGCCGGTCGGCGGCGAGATCTGGGTCGCGATGGCCTGGCTCGTCGGCATCCTCGCCGTCGCGTACATCGCCTCCATGGCGATCTACCGCCGTCGCATCAGTTGAGATAGGCGTCGACCAAGATCGGACCGCGGATGCCGCGCAGCGCATCCACGATCCGATCGACGCCTTTCCGGCCGATGGTCGACAGCTGGAGGTCGTGCGGCCCGAGCTTCTCGAGCTTGCCCGTGCGGATCCGCACGACCTCCCATCCCGCGCTGCGCAGCAGGCGGTCCTTGCGACGATCCGCATCCTCGCGAGGCCCGACGTGCTCGAGGCCGAACCGGCCGGGACTGTCGTACTCGATCGCGACGCGCAACTCCGCCAGCACGATGTCGGGCCACACCTCGAGGTGCTCGAAGAACGGCCGGCTCACGCGCACGGCGTTGAGCCCCTGCGTGAGCGGGAGCCGTGCGAAGAGGTCGGCGCGCAGCTTCGCCTCGACGGCGGATGCCGGAGCCGGCGCGCACTCGCTCGCGAACGCCTCGCCGACGGGCAGGTCGGGCGTCTTGTCGCAGATGCGCCGCCGGGGCTTCGCCCGGGGCCGGGAAACCGGGGCGGGCGCATCGTCGGGACGCCGGATGCGCGGCGGTGCCGCCTGCAGCGAGCACTCGGGACACCACGCCGACCTCCGGCGCTTCTGACCCGGGCGGTTGCGCTGCTCGGTGGGCGTCGCCGCGAACAGGTGCCCCGCCTCGCACTGCCACAGCAGGAGGACGTCCGCCGCCGGCGGGATCTGCGACAGCACGATCCCCGCGTTGAGCTCGGGGTGGTACTGGCGCACGAGCATGGGAAAGGCCGCCCACGCCTCACGGTATGTGCCCACGGCGTAAGGCACCTCGGCGCCGCGCGAGAACTGGCGGCGCGCCCACCACAGCTCGACCCTCTCCGCCACGACGCAGAACGTAGCGCGGACCTCGGACGCCGGTGGCGGCATCCGGTCCGTCTGCCGCGCCCGCGGCTCGAAGATCAGGCGGTCGGCGTGTCGGTCTGCGGGCGCAGCTGCGCGGCCGCGAGCTGATCGAACGCCTCGGCGATCTGAGAGATGGCGGATGCCGCGCTCTTCGCGACCTCGGGCGGAAGGCCGTCGATCACCGACACGAGCGTCGAGTGGTGCGCGCCGAACGCGTCGTCGACGCGGTGGATGGCGGCTTCGGTCGGCACGAGGTAGTGCGCGCGGCGGTCGTGCGGGTGCTGCACACGCGTGACGTACTCGCGGTGCACGAGCCGGTCGACGACGTTCGTGACGGTCGCGCTCGACGTGTCGAGCATCACGATGAGGTCTTTCGGGCTGAGGTTGCGTCCGTCGCGGTAACCCTGCACGAGGTACCGGAGGGCGGTGAGGTCGAGGTTCGAGAGACCCGATACCGCGAGTGCGCGGTCGGCCTGAACGCGCTCGGCGCGACGAAGATGAAGCACCGCTTCGGCGAGCGCTCGCCCCTCCGGGGTCTTGGGCGGGCGCTCCGCATAGAGGTGCTCGCTCTCATGGCGTACGACGGTCTGCGGCATAAGGTCTCCGGCTTGCTCCTCCACGACTCGGCTGGGTGCTCGGGACGCGCGAGTCCATCATATGCGTTCAGTCGCGAGACGTACAAGAGATTGCACACTTACCGAGATACTTATTTAGTGGGATTGACAAACAGTGAGTTGCCTGGCTAGTAATTTACTAGCGAACAGAAAGGGCGCGGACATGACGATGAAGCAGCACACCCGAGAGCTCGTGACGGACGGGGCCGAGGTGATCCCCGTCTTCCCGCATGCGCTCGGCGTGGCCCTCGTGCCGCAGCCGCGTCCGATCGGTCGAGGCGGCATGGCCGACCTCATGGCCGACTGGCGGCACCGCCGGCGGATGAACCGCTACTACAGCAGCACGGCCGCGTAAGAGCGGCATCCGCAGCACGACAGAGATCCAGCACGACCCCACCTACCCCAGCACCTGAAAGGAACCCGAACGATGGGACTGCTCTACTACGGAGCCGAGGCGCAGCCGATCGAGATGCCCGACCGCATCCTCGCCCACGTCAAGGTCGTCGCGACGACGAAGCTGCGACGCAACGAGAGCTTCACCATGACGTGGAAGCACCCCGATGACGGCCCGGCCGGGCGCACGAGCATCTGGATGCAGCCCGCCATCCCGCTCCGATTCGTCTTCGCGAGCGCCGAGCTGGAGACGCTCGACCCCGACTACCTCCGCACGCTCGCCAACGCCGCCGCGGGTTCCGGCGGAATGATGATCGAGTGGGCGAGTGAGGCAGAGGTGCGCGAGCCCATCGACATCCGTTCGCAGGTAGCCGTCGCGGCCTGACGCCGACCGCGGACGGCGCGAGTCGCCACGAAGTGCTGTGCAGGGCAGCGCATCGTGGCGACTCGCTGTGTGAGGGGGTTCACGGTCGCGGCGGGTTCGCCGGCAGCCACTCGTCGAGGCGCGTCTCGAACAGCTGCGCGCCGCCCACCGGCACGAGCGTGCGCTCGTCGACCCTCGCGCCGTAGTAGGGCGCGGTGTCGTCGCGCACGACCGTGCGCGGGTCGCCGCGGAACGTGAGGCCGCGCCGCACCCACTCGTCCATGCCGAACTGCTCGGGACCCGCGATCTCGATGTCGCCGTTCACCGGCTCACCCGACGCGGTGCGGGCGACCGCGGTCGCGACGTCGTCTGCGGCGATGGGCTGCACGAGCGCGCCCGGGAGCCGCACGGTGTCGCCGTCGGTCGAGATGTCGGCGATGCTTCCGACGAACTCGAAGAACTGCGTCGCGTGCACGAGCGAGTACGGGACGCCCGACTCGCGGATGAGCTTCTCCTGCGCGGCCTTCGCGCGGAAGTACGGGATGTGCTGCGGACGGTCGGTGCCGACGATCGTGAGCGCGACGTGGTGTCCGACCCCTGCCTCCTTCTCCGCGGCGATGAGGTTCGTCGTCGAGGTCGTGAAGAACTCGAGCACCGCGCTCTCCTCGAACGACGGCGAGTTCGAGACGTCGACGACGACGTCCGCGCCGGTGAGAGCCTCGGCGACGCCTTCGCCCGTGATGGTGTTGACGCCCGTGTTCGGCGCCGCGGCGACGGCGTCGTGTCCGTGCTCCCGCAGCTTCGCGACGACCTTCGAGCCGATGAGCCCGGTTCCGCCGATGACGACGATCTTTGCCATGTTCGTGCCCTTCTCCGTGGGGGAGCCCGTGTGCGCCCGAAAGCTGAGACAGGACGGATGCCGCGTCTGTGACGCCTTCGCGCTCATCCGTTCCAGTGCGCGAGCTTCGCGGGGTTGACGATCGCCCACACGTGCGAGACGGTGCGCCCGCGCACGGCGAATCCGACGACCCCGACGACGCGCTCGTCGTGGAGCAGCGTGAGGCCGGGTGCGCCGTTCACCTCGGCGTCGGCGATCGAGCTGACAGGCAGCGCCTCGGTCAGTGCGACCATCGCCGCCGCGACAGCGGCGGCTCCCGTCACTCTGCGCGCCGGCACCGCGACGCTGCCGCCCGCATCGACGAGCAGCCGGGCTTCTCGACTGAGGGATCGCGCGAGTGCGACGGCGTCACCGCGCTGCCACGCCTCACGCGCGGTGCGCACGGTGGCCCGCATCCGCCTCGTGCGTGCGCGCTCATGTCCGGCGCGGCGGCGGAGCCAGGAGGTCGCGCGCCACCGTCTCATCCCTCACCGATCGTGATGTGCTGCAGCTTGGCGGGGCTCATGATCCACAGGAGGCGGCGGATGCCGCCTTCCGAGGCCGTCAGCGTGAGCGCCGTCGTGACGACACCCGACTCCGACAGCGTGACCGTGGGCCGGCCGTTGAGCTCGACCCACGCGATCGACTTGCCGGTCCAGAAGTGGCTCGAGAACGCGGCGACGAACGTCGCGACGCGCGTCGCGCCCACGAGGAGCTTTGCCGCGACGTCGAGGTCACGCGCGTTCGCCGGCATGGGTGCCGCCTTCCTGATCCGGGGCAGACGGATGCCTCGACCCGAAGCCCGCCTCGAAAGCGTTGACCGGGTGGGTCGGCGATCTGTGACACCGGGCCGGCGGGAAACGGGTCAGTCGTCTGTCGCGTCGGCGCGTGCCGAGATCGATCGCAGGACCTCCAGCGCCGCATCCGCCTTCTCCGGAGTGAAGCCGAACGTCTCGGTGATCGCCTGGTAGATGCCGGGCGCGTGGACGCGCAGCGCGTCGCCGTCGGGCGTGAGCGACACCGTGACGGAGCGCTCGTCGCGCGGGTTGCGCGTGCGCTCGACGAGCCCCTGCTTCTCCATGCGCTTGACCAGCGGCGTGATCGTGCCGTAGTCGGACTGCAGACGCGCGACGAGGTCGCCGACGGTGAGGTCGCCGTACTCCCACAGCATCGCGAGGACCAGGTACTGCGGGTAGGTCACTCCGAGTGGCTCGAGCAGCGGTCGGTAGACCGCTGTCACGGCGCGGTAGGCGGCGTGCAGGTTGAAGCACACCATGTCGGCCAGGGGCACGGAGGGAGGGGCTTCGGTCTTCGCATCCGTCACGATCCCAACGGTATCAGGAAGTGACGAGTGCGCTATTCAGTAGCCCGCTAGGTATTTCGCTGGAGCGCTCGTGAAGGGTCACGATCTCGGCGAGCTTCGCCGGGTTCATCATCCACATGATCTGACTCACGGCGTTCGCCTCGATCGTCACGGTGAGCACGGCGAAGATGCGATCCGCGCGGCGCAGCAGCGCGGCCGCAAGGCCGTTCACCTGGATCACCTCGATCGAGACGTCGCCCCAGAACCACCGCGAGACCCCGAGGAGGAATCGCACGAGCTTCTCGCGACCGAGAATCGGCCGGCGCGCGGTGCGGCGCACGACACCGCCGCCATCGGTGTAGCTGACGGCGTCCTCCGCGAGCAGGACCTCGAGCGACTCGGCGTCCCCGCTGCGGGCGGCGCGCAGGAACGCTTCGAAGAATCGGCGATGAGCGGATGCGGCGACCGCCCGCCCGCCGCCGGCCGCGAGGTGCTTGCGTGCGCGGCTCACGAGCTGCCGGGCGGCGACTTCGGTCGTCTCGATGATCTCGGCGATGCGTGCGTACGGGTAGTCGAACGCCTCGCGAAGCACGTACGCGGCCCGCTCCATCGGTCCGAGGCGCTCCATGAGCAGGAGCGTCGCGAGGTGCAGCGCTTCGCCGCGCTCAGCGCCGAGGGTCGGATCGTGGGCGGTGTCGACGGGACTGGGCAGCCATGGCCCGATGTAGGTCTCGCGGCGTACGCGCGCGCTGTGGAGGACGTTGATCGCGATTCGCGTCGCGGTCGTGGCGAGGAAGGCGTCGGGCTCGCGCACGGCGGTGCGGTCGCACTGGTGCCAGCGCAGCCACGTCTCCTGCACCACGTCCTCCGCGTCGGCGGCGCTGCCGAGCATGCGGTACGCGATGCCGAAGAGGCGGCCGCGCGCGTGCTCGAACAGCTCCAGGGCATCGGCGTCGAGGTGGGTGACGCCCCCCGGTCCGGTGTTCATGCGATGAGGTTACATCGTGTACTAGCTAATAGAAAGAGGGGAAATAGTATTCGAGCCGATCTGCCAATCGTGGAAGCGTGTCGGGGCGATGCGCGCGTCGGCGTCGGGCAGCAGATCGTCGGGCCCGAGCCACGCTCCGAAGTACGTCCCGAGCGCGTCGGCGACCACCTCGCGCTCATCGTGCCGGAATCTCAGCTCGCGCCTCGCGAGGTCGGCGAGGTCGAAGATCTCCGGACCCCCGTATTCCACGGTCCCGTTCACGGGCGACCCGATCGCGACCTGTGCGACCGCGGCGGCCACGTCGTCAGCCGCCATCGGCTGGATGCGGGTGTCGGCGAGCCGGACGATGCCTCCCCGGCTCGCGTTGTCGGTGATGCTGCGGATGAACTCGAAGAACTGGGTCGCATGCACCAGGGAGTACGGCCGTCCTGACGCGGCGACGAGTCTCTCCTGTGCATCCTTCGCCTGGAAGTATCCTCCCTCCGCCCGTGCGAGTCGGTCCGTGCCCACGACCGAGAGGGCGACGTGGTGGCCGACCCCCGCGGAAGCGCCATAGGTGAGCAGGTTGAGCGTCGACGCGTAGAAGAACTCGCGCGCGGCGGCCTCGTCGGTGTACGAGGAGTTGGAGACGTCCACGACGACGTCAGTGCCCTCGAGCGCGTCTTCGAGACCTTCGCCTGTGTACGAGTTCACACCGGTCGCGCGTGCCGCCGACACGACGTCCACGCCGCTGTCGCGCAGCTGCGTCACGACACGCGACCCGATGAGGCCGGTCCCGCCGATGACGGTGATCTTCATGATCTGCTCCTTTGCTCGGTCCGGTCCGTGGCAGGGGCGCCATCGGCTCATGCAGGGCTGACAAGACGGCGGGCGCTTTCGTGACGGCGACGCGCCGTGCGCGGCCTCATTCGCCGAATCGGTCACATGTGCGGCATCCGCGCGGTCCTCTCTGTCAAACGCCGGACCGCGACGAGCTCCACCCACGAAAGGAATCGACATGCCCGAACACACCCTCGAACCCGAGGCCCGCGCGTTCGCCGAGGCGGCCGCCCAGCCGCCGACCCTCGCCGAGCGCGGCGTCGACGGCGCCCGCGCGCTGCTGGATGAGGTGCAGTCAGCCTCGATCGACGAGCCGGACGTCGACGACGAATGGATCACGGTGCCCGCGGAGGTGGGCGACGTGCGGGTCCGCATCGTCAAGCCCGTCGGGGCGACGGCGCCTCTGCCGGTCGTGCTCTACGTGCACGGCGGCGGATGGGTGCTCGGCAGCGCGGGCACGCACGACCGCCTCGTGCGCGAGCTCGCGGTCGGAGCCGACGCCGCCATCGTGTTCGTCGAGTACACGAGGTCGCCGGAGGCCCGGCATCCGGTCGCGATCGAGCAGGTGTACGCGACCGCCCGCTGGATCATGGCGAACGGCGAGACGAAGGGCCTCGACGCGTCGAGGATGGCGGTCGCGGGCGATTCGGTCGGCGGCAACATGGCGGCCGTCGTCGCGCTCCTCGCGAAGAAGCGCGGCGACGTCTCGTTCGTGCACCAGTCGCTGTACTACCCGGTGACGGATGCGGCGATGGACACCGCGAGCTACCGCGAGTTCGCCGAGGGCTATCACCTGCGCGCCGACGCGATGGCGTGGTTCTGGGACAACTACCTGCCGGATGCCGCGGCCCGCCGCGACCAGACGGCGTCGCCTCTGCGCGCCCCGATCGACGAACTGAAGGGGCTGCCCGAGACGCTGCTCATCGTCGACGAGAACGACGTGCTGCGCGACGAGGGCGAGCAGTACGGGCGCCACCTCATCGAGGCCGGCGTGCGCACGACGCTCGTGCGCTACGACGGCACGATCCACGACTTCATGATGCTCGACCCGCTGCGCACGTCGGCGGCCACAACCGGCGCGATCGAGCAGGCGATCCACGTGCTCCGCAAGGCGTTCGCGCGCGTGATCGTCCCCGCGTGACCCGACTCATCCCATCCCCAACAACACAGAGAGAAGAGAACCATGTCCGACAACAAGCCCACCATCGTGCTCGTCCACGGCGCGTTCGCCGAGTCGGCGTCGTGGAACGGCGTCATCGAGCGGCTCCAGGCCGAGGGCGTCCGCGCGGTCGCCGTCGCCAACCCGCTGCGCAGCCTCTCGGGCGATG
>Ga0180217_1003211_pt1 | contig 14040 bp, 11 predicted proteins | sample eDN3rd37CBELigOP_FD_128521 | JGI IMG/M metagenome (GOLD analysis project Ga0180217, IMG submission 128521) | Enriched Organic Plus compost microbial communities from Emeryville, California, USA - eDNA 3rd pass 37_C BE-Lig OP (version 2) (version 2) ... | reverse complement strand
CACATTTACAAAGATTCATTTTAATAATTAGTAATTGTTAGCAAGCGATTTTTTGTTAATTCTTGTAAGAACACTCTTTGGTCCCTCTATTGCTAGCGATCTATTAAAAGGCTCTAGTTAACGTTTACATTACTCATGTTTTTATCGCCTTGAACACCTTTTCTCTCCTTAAAGAATCAAAGTATGTTCAAGGCTTTAAAAGCTTATAGCTTTATTGATAAATCGTAAACTTATTTTACTACTAGTAGATCCCCATTAGGTTCTTGTGAATTCAATTCTTTTCTCGCAACTCCTGATTTTATGGCTGCTTCTGCAACAGCTTCTGCAACATGTTTTGCTACTCTTGAATCAAATGGATCCGGAATAACATAATCAGCGTGAAGTTCTTCACTGTTAATTAGTCCAGAAATTGCATAAACTGCAGCAACTTTCATTTCTTCGTTAATTTCCTTCGCACGAACATCTAAAGCCCCCCGGAAAATGCCAGGGAATGCAAGGACATTATTCACCTGATTTGGGAAATCAGAGCGTCCAGTTCCAACAACAAGTGCTCCCGCTTCTTTTGCCTCTTCAGGCATAATTTCTGGTACCGGGTTAGCCATAGCAAAAATAATTGGATTCTTATTCATCGAACGAACCATCTCTTTTGTAACTGCTCCTGCCGCAGAAACCCCAACAAACACATCAGCACCTTCCAATGCATCTGCTAATGAGCCTTGTTTTTGCTCTTTATTTGTAAGATCTGCCATTTCTTCTTTGAATTTATTCATACCAACTGGACGATCTTTATAAATAATTCCTTTTGTATCACATAAAATGACATCTTTTACACCCATATTTAGCAACAACTTAACAATCGCTACGCCTGCAGCTCCAGCCCCATTTGCTACAACACGAATATCCCCAATTTTTTTGTTTGCGAGTATAAGAGCATTAATAAGTCCTGCTGCTGTCACAATAGCTGTTCCATGTTGATCATCATGAAAAATAGGGATATCGCACTCTTTGCGTAAACGATCTTCAATTTCAAAGCATTGCGGTGCAGCAATATCTTCTAAGTTTACTCCGCCAAAAGTAGGTTCTAACATTTTGACTTGCTCAACAATTTTATCCGTATCAGTCGAATTTATACATAGAGGAAAGGCATCGACATTTGCAAATTCTTTAAATAACAATGCCTTTCCTTCCATAACTGGCATAGCTGCTTTCGGTCCGATATCTCCAAGCCCAAGGACAGCAGTTCCATTTGAAACAACGGCAACAAGATTTCCCTTCATTGTGTAATCATATACTCTGCTTTCCATCTCATGAATTTCCAAGCAAGGCTCAGCTACACCAGGTGAATAAGCAAGACTTAAATCTTTTGCATCCCGTACTTTGACTTTAGAGTATACACTAAGTTTTCCTTGATTTTCTTTATGCATCTTCAATGCTTCTTCGCGTAATGTTGACATAACTGAATCTCCCTGCCTTTGTTGAATTTTACCACTAATTGAAAATGATCGATTAGCATATTAGTTTCTATATAAATCACTGATCATATTAGAAGGTAATAAATATACTTGTTAAATATACAAATCAGGAGAAAAAAGCGCTTTCTATTTACTGCGAGATTATTGGCTCTCCTTCTTTAACAAAAATTATAGTATTTTTTAGAAAACTTCATAGTTTTTGTAACTTTTTAAACTATTTTTTAATTTAAATAAGTTTTGCTCAAAAAAGCACACTTTATTTGACTTTTTACTGTCTACTCTAGTTTTAGATTAGATTAAAGAATTAACTCATGACCAGTTCAGGCTTTTTCCCGCTTAAACCAAGTGTTTGAGCTGTTGAATGAAGAATTTCGTTCAGAAGATCTGGATTTGCATTTAGTGATAAGCCATATGAAGGAATCATTTCTTTAATTTTAGGTTCCCACTTATCTATATGCTCAGGGAAGCATTTTTCTAGAACTTTAAGCATGACATGCACGGCGGTAGAAGCACCAGGAGAAGCGCCGAGCAATGCTGCAATCGAACCATCAGCGGCATTAACAACTTCCGTACCGAATTGTAGTGTTCCGATACCAGCTTCAGTATCTTTAATCACTTGCACACGCTGGCCTGCTACAACCAAATCCCAATCCTCACTTTTTGCGCTCGGGATAAACTCACGTAATTCTTCAATGCGCTGTTCTTTTGATAACATAACTTGGTGGATCAGGTATTTTGTCAATGATATGTTTTTTGCACCTGCAGCCAACATCGTTAATAGATTATCCGGTTTAACTGATGTGACCAAATCAAACATTGAACCATTTTTCAAGAACTTCGGTGTGAACCCAGCAAATGGTCCAAATAACAATGATTTTTTATCCCCAATAAATCTTGTGTCAAGATGTGGAACAGACATTGGAGGTGCACCAACCTTAGCCTTTCCATAAACTTTTGCATGATGCTGTGCTATGACATTTGGATTATTACACACCATAAATAATCCGCTTACAGGGAATCCTCCAATATGTTTTCCTTCTGGAATACCAGTTTTCTGAAGTAAATGGAGACTTCCTCCACCCCCTCCGATAAAGACGAATCTTGCAGAATGACGTTCAACAGTACCGCTAATCAAGTTCCGCACTTGTAATTCCCACAATCCTTCGCTGGTACGTTTTATGTCATGAACACTATGTTTATAGTTTACTTCGACATTTTTACTCTCTAAGTGGTCAAATAACATGCGCGTTAAAGCACCAAAGTTGATATCAGTGCCTGAGTCGATTTTAGTTGCAGCTATAGGTTCATTCGTTGTTCGTTCTTGCATTATAAGCGGAATCCATTCCATTAGTTTTTCAGGATCATCGGAAAATTTCATTCCTTGAAATAACGGATTTTTTGATAGCGCTTCAAATCGTTTCTTTAAAAACGACACATTTTGTTCTTCATGAACTAAACTCATATGAGGTAATGGCATGATAAAATCTTGTGGATTTTGGATCATCTTGTTGTTTACAAGATATGACCAAAACTGCATAGAAACCTGGAATTGTTCATTAATATTAATCGCTTTGCTCATATCGATTGATCCATCCGGTTTTTCGACTGTATAATTAAGCTCACACAGTCCCGCATGTCCCGTGCCCGCGTTATTCCATTCATTGGAGCTTTCCTCACCTGCGTTTGGAAGCTTTTCAAACACCTTAATTTCCCAATCCGGTACCAATTCCTGCAAAAGTGTTCCCAAAGTTGCACTCATCATTCCAGCACCAATTAAAATAACGTCTGTTTTCGTTTTTCTGTTGCTCATTTTTACCGCTCCTTTCTCTGTTGATTCATACTTTCTGCGCGTAAGAAAAGCGCAAGTGCCTTGATCAGCCTAGGGCAAATAAGACAATTTGGAATAGAAGGCGCTCTTTGCCTTCAATTTCTTACCTGTTAAAAAAAGACAACTCCACCATATGGTGAAGTCTGTCCAAATTGTTATAAATTTTTCGGAATTTCATCATCCGTTTTCATTGAACAAATACTCATTCGTTTTATGTCTCAACAAATTTCTGTAAAAACTAAAACAGTCGGTTACGCTCTTTCTTATACAAGAGGTCCGCCTAGCTTAACAATCTCTTCAGATACATTTGTGAACTTTTTAAAGTTTTCATTGAACTTACTGGCAAGATCTAACGCTTTTGCATGATAAGCTTCCTTGTCAGTCCAGTTTTTTTCTGGAATTAATACTTCATTAGGTACACCTGGAACTTGAAGAGGTATTTCCAGGCCGAAGATGTCGTCCTTTGCTGTTTCCACATTTTCTAATTCTCCGTTAAGTGCTGCTTTCACCATTGCACGAGTGTAGGAAAGATTCATACGTTGACCTGTGCCATATTCTCCGCCAGTCCAACCAGTGTTCACTAAGAATACGTTCGCATTGTACTTTTCAATTTTTTGGCCAAGCATTTCTGCATAACGAGATGCGTCAAGCGGTAAGAACGGTGAACCGAAGCAAGTAGAAAACGTTACTTGTGGAGATGTAATCCCTCGCTCTGTTCCTGCTAGCTTACTCGTATAACCGCTTAAGAAATGATACATGGCTTGTTCTTTAGATAGTTTGCTGATTGGAGGCAGCACGCCGAATGCATCAGCCGTTAAGAACACAATTGTATCCGGGTGTCCGGCCACACTTGGAAGCATGATATTATCGATTGCGTCAATTGGATATGCTGCACGTGTATTTTCCGTTAGGGATACATCATTGTAATCTACGAGACCAGTATTCTCATTAATGACTACATTTTCTAATACAGCTCCGAATGTAATAGCATCAAAAATCTGAGGTTCCTTCTCCCTAGAAAGGTTTACGCATTTTGCGTAGCAACCTCCTTCAATATTAAATACACCATGATCAGACCATCCATGCTCGTCATCTCCAATTAACTTACGGTTGGGATCTGCAGAAAGCGTTGTCTTTCCTGTTCCGGATAAGCCGAAGAACAAAGCTACTTCACCTTCTTCAGATACGTTTGCAGAGCAGTGCATAGGTAAAATATCTTGTTCCGGCAACAAATAGTTCATGATAGAGAAAATGGATTTCTTCATTTCACCTGCATACTCAGTACCTCCGATCAGAATGACACGTTTTTCAAAAGAAACAATGATGAACGCTTCTGAATTTGTCCCGTCAATATCCGGATTAGCTTTAAATGTTGGGGCGGATACGATTGTAAATGGTTCATCTTGATCTGAGGAATCAATCTCTGTCGGACGAATAAACAATTGCTGTGCAAATAAATTATGCCAAGCTAATTCATTTATTACTTGAATTGGAAGACGAGTGCTGTGATCCGCTCCAGCAAAGCCTTTAAATACGAAGATTTCTTCTTTATTTTTCAAAAACTCTAATACCTTTGTGTACAGATTATCAAAATGCTCCTTAGAGATTGGTTGATTAACAGGACCCCAATCAATTTTATCTGCAGTAGATGCTTCCTTAACAATGTATTTATCTTTAGGAGAACGGCCTGTATATTTACCTGTTGAAACAGAAACAGCACCGGTTGACGAAAGTTTACCTTCCCCTCTCTTTAATACTTTTTCCACTAACTGTGAAACACTTAATTGTACTTGTGTATTACTGCCATTTACTAACTCATGAAAATCAATTTGAACATTGACAATACTCATATCTATATCATCCTTTTATCTTTTTAATGAATATTTCTCGTAATCTATTTAAATAGTACATACATTAACATAAATGCTTCATACTATTTATTGGGTTTGTTAGTGAATTATTTTTGAAATTTGTTCCAATAATGAAGTGATCGACTTATATAAAATGCATGTCTTTATTTCTAATAAACCGGTCTGCTACTAGCTTTACGAGGTCTACTACGCGACTGGAATATCCCCACTCATTATCATACCAAGCAAGAACCTTTACCTTTCGGGTTCCCATAACAATTGTAGATAAACCATCAATAATAGACGAACTTGGATTTGTATTGAAATCTACAGACACAAGCGGTGTATCACAAAATTCTATAATTCCCTTCATTGATCCTTGTGATGCAGTTTGGAAAGCTTTATTAATTTGTTCCACTGTCACATCACACTTTACGTCAATAACAAGGTCTACAAGCGATACATTTGGAGTCGGAACACGTAGTGCCATACCATGTAATTTACCGGATAAATGTGGTAGAACCTTGGCTAATGCTTTAGCAGCACCTGTTGTAGTTGGAATAATGGATTGTGCACAAGCACGAGCTCTACGTAGATCCTTATGTGGATTGTCTATATTATTTTGATCATTTGTATATGCGTGTACAGTTGTCATTAATCCATTCTCAATGCCAAATTGTTCATCTAACACCTTGACGACTGGAGCGAGACAATTGGTTGTACAAGAGGCATTTGAGATCACATCGTGTTTTGTCATATCCAATTGCTCATCGTTTACACCAACTACAATCGTCACATCTTCATTTTTACCTGGAGCTGTTAAAATGACTTTCTTCGCTCCTGCTTCCAGGTGAAGATTCGCTAGTTCTTTAACGTTAAATTTACCCGTTGCTTCAATCACGACATCAACGCCCAGCTCCTTCCAAGGAAGCTCTTGAGGGTTACGATGATTAAGAAGCTGAACCAGCTTACCATTCACCATTAATTGATTTTGTATTACCTCTATTGTACCGTCAAACTTCCCATGTACTGTGTCATACTTAATAAGGTGTGCCAATGTTTCGGCAGAGTAGCTTGCATTTATGGCAACAATATGGAATGCGCTTTCTTTAATCGCTTGACGAAACACCATTCTTCCAATGCGTCCAAACCCGTTAATCGCAACATTAATCATACTAATAAGTCCCCCTCAGTCAATTATGTTATACTATTAAAGTGTTAATCTGTATATAACATAACACATTTAAGGTTGATTTGTTACGTTTTTTTACTTTTTTTAATTACATTTTCTTAAAACACCTTACTTCTATAGAACGTTTTCAGTAGAAAACAAGTAATCTAGGTCCTTATATGACTAATTCATAGCTTTTTATCAATTGAACAACATCACGAGCAATCATCACTTCTTCATTTGTAGGAATAATGATTACCTTTACTGGAGAATATGGATAGCTAATAAACCATTCTTCACCACGGACTTGATTCAGTGCAGGATCCCAATAAACACCCATAAATTCTAATCCACGTAACACACGAGAACGGATAATGTCACTGTTTTCTCCAATTCCAGCAGTAAAGATAATAGCATCTACTCCAGACATTTGTGCTGCATATGAACCAATATATTTATGAATTCTACTAGCGAATACTTCAAGAGCCGTTTCTGCACGGACATTTCCCTCTTTAGCGGCTTGTTCAATGTCACGAAGATCGCTTGATAATCCTGAAATTCCCAAAACACCACTCTTTTTATTTAAAATATCTAATACTTCCAGTTCTGATTGACCTGTTTTTTCCATAATGAATGGAATTAATGCCGGATCAATGTTTCCTGAACGAGTTCCCATTGCAACACCTGCAAGTGGAGTAAAGCCCATTGAAGTATCAATAGATCTACCACCTTCAATTGCAGCTATACTCGCCCCATTTCCTAAGTGACAAGAAATCAATCGCAATTGTTCAATCGGACGTCCTAATAATTCTGCTGCTCTTTCAGTTACATACTTATGTGAAGTACCATGAAATCCATATTTGCGAATTCCATATTTTTCATAATATTCATAAGGTAAACTATATAAAAATGATCGTTCAGGCATTGTTTGATGGAAGGCCGTATCAAAAACTGCTACTGTATCTACCTTTGGTAATACTTCTTTGAATGCTTTAATTCCAACAATATTCGCCGGATTATGAAGTGGCGCTAAATCTGAAAGCTCCTCAATTTTCTGAAGTGTTTCATCTGTAATTAAAACAGAGTGATGAAATTGCTCACCTCCGTGTACAATACGATGACCGATTCCTTCAATTTCATCTAAAGACTTGAGAATTCTAAAATCTGTTAGTTTGCTAAGGAGCATCTTAACAGCGGCCGCATGGTCTGGAATGTCTACTACTTCTTTTGCCTTTTCTCCGTTCACTAAAATAGTGAATATTCCCTTTTCAAAGCCAATACGTTCTACTAACCCCGCCGTAAGTACTTCTTCACTAGGCATTTCAAATAATTGAAACTTTAGAGAAGAGCTCCCTGCATTAATTGCTATTATTTTTGACATGATAGTTACTGCTCCTTTTCATCATCTAAACCATTTCATTTTTAAAAAAGCATAAAGAATGTACTAATGAATTTCCCTAATACTAGATAAACGAATAGAGATGGCATTTTTCTTTTCATTTATTACATTAATAGTCTGATTGAAATAATTAAGTTTATATACTCGACCTTTGCATGTTTTAAGCAATCCATTCTGAAAATATATAATGGTAATCAAGCGATTTTGTGTTAATTCTTTTAAAATCATCTATCTATCTCCTCAATCACTAAAGTCCTTTATGGAAAGGGGTTTTATTCTATTAACTAGCTAAGCATGATGTCATGAATAAATATGCCCTTCCCATTTCGTATATTAATCTTGAATATAACTGTCATTAATTAGACTTATAGAGTCCAAGTTAATAATTTTGAATGAAATAAATATTTTACTCACAACTAACGTGAAAGAGGCTTAAACTTATTACTAAAAATAGTTCCAAGTCTAATTACAGCGTTTCCATCTGAGACAACTACAACTAGATTTCCTTGATTCCCTTTAAGCTTTTAACTTAATAGCTTCATTAATAGTGTTGCCATGATTACTGTAGCAGCACCACCAAGTCTTGTTGCTACTTGTGCAAACGGCATTAATGACATTCTGTTGGATGCAGACAAAATGGCTACGTCTCCTGTTCCTCCTAATCCGCTATGACACCCCGTTACAATCGCTGATTCAACCGGATGCATGTTTAAGAACTTACCAACAAAATAACCTGTCCCAACCATTGCAATGACAACAGACAGACAAACGGCCACATATGCAGGAGTTACTATTTTCACAACTTCCTCCAATGGAATAAACAGCATTCCCAAGCCAACCATAAGTGGCCAAGTTAAACCGGTAGAAACAAATTTATAAAGATGAAATGCACCCTGTTCCATTTTTGCCGGCATGAGCTGAAGACACTTAACCAATGTAGCAGCCACAATCATTAAAACTGGACCAGGAATACCTAAAAACATATGGGCAAATTGACCGAAGATGAAAAAGCCACAGGCAAGAAGTAAACCTGCACCCATTAACGAAAAATCAACAGGAGCATTGATATTTGTTTTCTCGTTGTTCATCTCTTTAACGCCATCTTTTGATTTGACTAATATGCCATTTCCGGTAAGCTCCGGCTTTCTTTCACCTAAATTTTTCATTAATCCCGCACATATAACTGCGACGATATTTCCGATAACTGCTGCAGGAATCATTTGAGATACATAGGTTTCGGCTGAACCACCTAAAATTTGCGAGTATGCTAGTGATAATGGAAGAATTCCTTCACCAACTCCTCCTCCAATAATTGGAACAATGATATAGAAAAAGGTATGCTTCATCTCATAACCAAATAGTGCTCCAACCGATATACCAACAACAATAGATGCTATAGTTCCGAGAACAAGCGGTATAAACATCTTTGAAAAACCTTGAATCAACACTCTACGATTCATTCCCAGGATACTTCCAGCTACTAAAACGGAAATATACAAATAAAGAAAGTTCGACGTTTTCATTAATGTTGTCACCGCTTCCACCGAAGCCGGATTAAAGAGGTTAAAAAATACAAGAATAGATGGGACTAGTAGAGCTAATATAGCAGGACCACCAATATCTTTTAAAATGGGAATCTTCATCCCCAAGTCCCCTAGTAAAATCCCAAGCACCATAATAACCGCAAATCCACCGATCATATCTGGAGGTAGTTGATTATAAACAGATGCACCATAAACAATTGCTGCTAATACTAAATAAAGTGGTAACGGGATAACCCCTACCTTTATTTGTTTAAACTTTGTTAGAAATCCTTTTTTTTCATCTTCATGTTGAAGCGTTTCCAATTTTCTTGCTGTTTCCATGAAGTTAATCCTCCTTTATTGTTTCTGTAACTACAGAATAGTTGTTATTTCTCAAAATAAATAGTTTATGAAATTTATATTATTGTTTTGAAAATAAAAAAAGAAACCAACATATAGTTGCTTACAATTAGTGTTTTATGCTGTTCCTTTTTTTATATAAATACTTGAGAAAAGAGTCTAGTTTGTATTCTGCTGGATCTCATGCAAGCAGTAACTTTCTAGTTCCTTGGCATCTTTTATAAGTTCTTGGCGATATAATCCGACGTATAAACTCGATAACCATTCGCTGATCTATTAGGTTTGAGTATAATGTTATGGTCTTCATAGTAACGAATAGTAGCCCATACTCACACCTGTTCTCTCTTTAAGATTGACTCTCGTCATTCCTTTCACCTCTTATACTCCTCTCTGCCCTTACCCCTGATAGGAGAGACATTTTTTGTAGAATTGAAAATAGTGTTTCTTACTACAAGACGTGTTAATAACACTTATCGTTCGTTCCTGATCTAATAAAAAAACGCCACAACTCCAATATTGCCAAGGATTTGAGACGTTTAAACTACTCATTTTCAGTTGTGTTAATAGATATTTTACACGAAGTTCATAGTTGAGAATAAAAGGAAGTTACCTCCCTTCTATTTTTATAGTGATCAATATTTTATCCAATTGAATTACTGTTTACTTATTTTTAATAAAATAAGTTGGACTAGATCTTCAACACTCACGCTTCGATTGCTGGAGATCGCTATTATACTAACCTATTTTTATATACAGTATCGAGTTCAGAAACATTGATATGGTGCACCTTTTATCTTTGTTTACATGGAACCGTAGATAAGCGTTTAAGGGCTTGACTTGGAGCCTCTGTGGGCATGATTTCTCTTGAAAGGCTGAAGCTGTTGTTTCATAGGCATACCAGCCTATCATGCCCCCCTTCCAAGTAGAGCCCTATCTTTGTTTACGTTGAAAACTATAATTTCCTACTGTATATAACAAGTAAGCAAAGATAGAAAATAGGCAGTTTTAGTATCTTTATTAACCAAGAATACGGTCATTTACCATACTGTATATAATCACCCGTAAGTACAATAAAAAAGTGTTACAACAGCAACCTCTGTTGTTTAACTCTCGCCCCCGTTAGCTTCGCTATTTAGCAACAGTCACTATTTTTTAGAATTATCATCATTATTACTGGTCTTTGTACCATCGCGATTTTTAGTACCTTTACTCTTGTAGGGTTTAGCACTTTTTGCTTTGTTTGAACTAGCTTGCCAACGATTCCAACCTTTCTTACCTGTCCCTCTGCCTGTTCCGCCTTTACCCTTAGCTTTACTCATTGAATCAACTCCATTATTTTTGTACGTTAAGGTACCTACTATTCGTTAGTCTTATCCATTTCACTTTGGTAAAAACAACATAATGAAATTTAAACATATAACAGTCAGATATTGTATTAGATAAGAAACAATTCCGAAAGTCGTTTAAACTTTTTTTTCTTCAACTAATCTGACCGTTACTTTAATAAGAAAAGCGATTACCTTTGCTTAGCAATCGCACCCTTCTTAAGTACACTTCTTCACAAAAATGGCCTGCAGCAGAACATCGAAAAGGCGATTTCTAATTAAAGGATCACACCCAATATATAAACCGACTAAATTAATATCTATTTGAGTTATCTATTCGAATGAGAGGACAGACCCCGACCTATCAGGTTTGCAGAAACAGGCTTTTTCCCTAATTCCCTTGCCCAAATTGATAATTGCCCTATATGGTGAATTTCGTGAGCAATAGTATGTCGCATTATTTCACCCCAAGTATCCGTCACGATTCTTCCGTCTTGTAAGGTATCATAAAATAATTGATTTTCCATACTAGCATCCCAGTTGTTCACAAAGTTTTCCACCTCTAAATGAAATTCAGCGTCCAATTTTCGAACTTTGTTCAAGCTTTTATAACTATCGAAACTCTCCTGAAAGTCATTTTTACCTTGTAAGAGACGTATCCAGCTCCATTCGACATCAACAATATGGAAAAGTGTATGTAATATACTTCCCATTCCACCCGTTCGGTACCGCAGAAGTTCTTCTTCACTTAACTCTTCACACCAACGATACCATTCTTCTCTTACCATCCAGTTATATCTAAAAAGAGTTTGCAAAAATACCCCTCCCATTTAGAAAATAATTTAACTGTTAAAATACTATTTGAGCAATGCGAAACATTGTTAAATATTACTATTTCTACAAAAATAGGTTGAATTCCTTTTTCAACAATCCTGCCCTATAGTTCAATAAGAAAGAGCATTTCCCCTTCTTGAAGAAATGCACCCGTTCGTAATATAAGGCAAGCCAGTTTATTCAGGATTGCCTCTAATATAATGATAAATTATTTAAAAATGCTGCAGGTTATCCGCGTCTTCCACCTCTACCGCCCTGTTTTGCTCCAGTGTTACGTTTAAGGGTAGACAAATTCTCTTCACTAGTCTTTAAAAAACGAGACATTTTATCTTCAAAACTTTCCTTTGATTTGAAATTTCCTTTTGAACGAAAGTCTTTGGAACGGCTATCAACGCTTCTTTGGCGTGGTGAGCGTTGTGAATAAGAAGAGGTTTGTCCTTCGGGTCTATCTATAGCTTTTTTGATGGACAAGGCAGTTTTTCCGTCTTTCTCACTAATCACTTTTACTTCAATTTGGTCGCCTACTTTAAGATGGTCATTAACATCTTTTACATAGCTATCTGCTACCTCGCTAATATGCACAAGACCTGTTGATCCTCCAGGTAATTCTACGAATGCTCCAAAATTAGTGATTCCTGTTACTTTACCTTGTACCTTGCTGCCTACTTCAATTGACATAAAAATAATGTTCCCCCTCAATAAATGTTAAAAACACTTCATTATAACAAATTGAGTGAAATAATAATATCAATTGGAGTTACTTTCACCTATTTGTTCTAATTTGTTCCTTCTAACCAAAAGCAACAGCACATTTCTCAATGCATTAGTTTTCCATCGAATGGTTCTTCTGAATTTAATTTTGGATCCAAAAATCAATACTAGTGTTTAACAGGGTCAAATAAAAAAATGCGCTAATCCTTATTAGAGAATTGCGCTTATATTGTTGATGAACACATATAATTTCTATTAGCTGGTTTAGTTCAACAACAAAAAAGGATTGCATCAGCAACCCTTTCCTTAACTCAAGCACCCGTTACTTTAAGTACATTTATTTACAAAGTAATTTTTTTTACAGGTCATTTAGTGGTAGCCCCAGGAAAATGCGAATTTACAACGTTAATCAAATTCAAACATAAAAAAGTCGAATTCCCTGTCCTTTAAGGAAAACGACTTTTTTATACGACTTCTTCAAGTAAATCCACATTAACCTTTTTTGGGGACTATTTGTAATCTCTGCAAAGTTAAATTAAACCTGTGCTAGCCCACCATCTACAAATAATTCAACACCCGTTAAGTAACTACTTTCATCTGAAGCAAGGAAAGATACGGCGTTTGCTACTTCTTCAGGTGTCCCAACTTTGCCAGCTGGAATAGTATCTCTGCTATTTTCCATTACTCCTTCAAGTGCATCACCAAAAAGCTCATCGTAGGCAGGCGTAAGAATAGCTCCTGGACTAACCACATTTACACGGATTTCAGTACCTTTTAGGTCAAGAATCCAGTTACGAACTAGTGCTCTTAATGCTGCTTTAGATGCCCCGTATACACTAAACGCTGGGTTGCCAATTGATCCAGCAGTAGAGCCTGTTACAATAATAGAACCTACTTTGTTCGGGAATAGTGATAATGCTTTTTGAACAGTAAAGATGGTTCCTTTAACATTAATGTCAAACGTTCTATCAACCTGCTCTTCAGTAATTTCACCTAATGGAAGGAAGTTGCCGATGCCTGCATTAGCAAAAAGAATGTCCAACTTACCTTTTTCCTGCTTTATTAGGTCATATAGTTTATCTAAGTCTTCAAGCTTAGAAATATCCCCTTGAACTCCGGTTACGTTCTTGCCTATTTGGTTAACAGCTTTATCAAGTTCGTTTTGTCTCCGTCCCGTGATATAAACATATGCACCTTCGTTTACTAATTTTTGTGCTGTAGCAAGACCAATCCCACTTGTTCCGCCCGTTACAAGCGCTACTTTACCTTCAAATTTACCCATACTTACCACTCCTTTAGAATTAATTTTTTTATGTTTAATACCTTTAAATACTTGAAGAACAACTTACAAGATATAGTATCCTGCAGTAAGCACATTAACGGAAGTACCCACTTTTTTGTGATATAGTAACTAAAAAGTAATAAATGTAGAATGGAGAGGTTTAGACTTGAAAAAATTTAGTTGTGGGTTTGAAGTGACAAAGGAAGTTATTGGCGGAAAATGGAAAGGTCTTGTATTATACTTTTTAATGAATGGACCAAAGAGAACGAGTGAATTAAAGCGCAT
>Ga0180217_1003209_pt1 | contig 14042 bp, 13 predicted proteins | sample eDN3rd37CBELigOP_FD_128521 | JGI IMG/M metagenome (GOLD analysis project Ga0180217, IMG submission 128521) | Enriched Organic Plus compost microbial communities from Emeryville, California, USA - eDNA 3rd pass 37_C BE-Lig OP (version 2) (version 2) ... | reverse complement strand
TGCCGCCGACCGTCAGCACCAGACCGATGAGCAGCATGATGATACCGAGGACGGCGAGCAGGAACTTCGCAAGGCCGCCACGGGCCGGCGCATTGTCGAGAGGCATCCCAGCTTCCCCTGCAACATTGGCGTGTGAGGCTAGAACAGAACCGCCGGTTTATGGTTCCGCTGGCGTCCGAGTCGCGTTTGGTTGGGCGACCGTCGCGAACGAGGGGAGGGAGCCTTGGAGGGCAGCGCAGCCGACCGCCGTCATCGCCTGAAGTCGATCATCGGGGGTTCGACCGGCAATCTCGTCGAGTGGTACGACTGGTACGTCTACTCGGCCTTCACCCTCTATTTCGCACCGATCTTCTTCCCGGAGGGCGATCGGACGGCGCAGCTGTTGAACGCGGCGGCGATCTTCGCCGTGGGCTTCCTGATGCGGCCCATCGGGGCTTGGATCATGGGGATCTATGCCGACCGCAAGGGGCGCAAGGCGGGGTTGACGCTTTCGGTCAGCCTGATGTGCGCTGGTTCGCTGCTGATCGCGGTCGCGCCGGGCTATGCGACCATCGGGTGGGTCGCGCCCGCCTTGCTGGTGCTCGCCCGGTTGATGCAGGGGTTGAGCGTGGGTGGCGAGTATGGGGCGAGCGCGACCTATCTGAGCGAGATGGCGGGCAAGTCGCGGAGAGGTTTCTTCTCAAGCTTTCAATATGTTACGCTGATTTCTGGGCAGCTTTTGGCGCTGTCGGTGCTGCTGGTGCTGCAGGCGGTGCTGACCGAGCCGCAACTGGAGGCCTGGGGCTGGCGGATCCCCTTCTTGATCGGCGGCGCCTTGGCGGTGGTGGTGTTCTACCTGCGCCGGGGCCTTGCCGAGACCCAGTCCTACAAGAACGCCCAGGCGGTGGAGGCGCCGAAGTCGAGCGGCCTCACGCTCTTCCGCCATTATCCCCGCCAAGCCTTGACGGTCATGGCTTTGACGGCGGGCGGAACGCTCGCCTTCTACGCCTACAGCACCTACATGCAGAAATTCCTCGTCAATACGTCGGGTTTCGATCGGGAGACGGCGACGGCGATCACGGCGGCGGCGCTCTTCGTCTACATGCTCCTGCAGCCGGTGGCCGGCGCCTTGTCGGACCGTATCGGCCGTAAACCGTTGATGGCGGCGTTCGGCATCCTGGGCGTCATGTTTACATGGCCGATCTTCACAAAGCTGTCGGTGACCGATGATCCCTATGCGGCGTTCGGAATCGTGCTGGGCGCCCTGGTCATCGTCACGGGCTACACCTCGATCAATGCGGTGGTGAAGGCCGAACTGTTCCCCGCCCATATCCGGGCGCTGGGCGTGGCGCTGCCCTACGCGCTCGCCAACACCATCTTCGGCGGCACCGCCGAGTATGTGGCGCTCTGGTTCAAGAGCCGGGGAATGGAGAGCGGCTTCTACTGGTATGTCACCGTAATGATCGGCCTGTCTCTGATCACCTATCTGCGGATGCGAGACACTCGCAAGTATAGTGAAATCCTCGAAGACTGACGAAGGTCGGCAGGGCGACGGAGGAACCGAGTTCCGCGACGTGGATTGTTTGGGCCAACCAACCTTTCCCGTCAGGAGCTCTCCATGGCCACTTCCAAACCCGACGCCATCGCCCTCTTGAAGGCCGATCACCGCAAGGTCGAGAAGCTGTTCGCCGATTTCGAGAAGGCCAGGGGCGAGTCGCGTAAGGCCAGCCTGGTCAAGCAAATCTGCACCGAGCTGACGGTGCACACCATGATCGAAGAAGAGATCTTCTATCCCGCGTGCCGGGGCAAGATCGAGGACGACACCCTGGACGAGGCTTATGTCGAGCACGACGGGGCCAAGATGCTGATCGCCGAACTGATGGAAAGCGAGCCTGACGAGTCGTTCTACGACGCGAAGGTCAAGGTGCTCTCCGAGGAGATCAAGCACCACGTCCGCGAGGAAGAGCGCCGCACCGACGGCATGTTCGCCCAGGCGCGGAAGGCCGGCGTCGACATGCAAGCCCTGGGCGACGAGCTGCGGGCCCGCAAGGAACAGCTGATGGAGCAGTTCGAAACCGCCGGCTTGCCGACGCCCCAGACCCGTTCGATGAAGGGCGCGCCTGTCGAGCACGTGGGTATGGCGCAATAGTGATCCGCCCGTTCCCGGCGTGAGCGGGGGAGGCGTTCCCCGAAGGTTGGATTGCCGCCGTGACCGTGGTCACCTGCGGCAAAACCACAGGGGAACGCCATGGATTTCGAGGACTACCGCAAGCACGACGCCGTCGCCCTGGCCGGGCTGGTCTCAAGGGGCGAGGTGAGCCCTTCGGAGCTGCTCGAAACGGCGGTCGCCCGCATGGCGGCGGTCAATCCGAAGATCAACGCGGTCACCATGGATCTGACCGAGTGGGGCCGCCAGGAGGTCAAGCGCGACATCTGGGGCGGCCCGCTCGCGGGCGTCCCTTTCCTGCTGAAGGATCTCGGGGCGCAACTTGCGGGATCTCCGACCACGGCGGGTTCGGCCGCCTTCAAGGACGTGGTGGCCCAGGCCGATAGCGCCATCGTCACCGCCTACAAGGAGGCGGGCCTCGTCATATTCGGAAAGACCAACACCCCGGAGTTCGGGCTGATGCCGGTCACCGAGCCGGCCCTGCTCGGTCCATGCCGCAACCCGTGGGATCTGACGCGTACGCCCGGCGGCTCGTCCGGCGGAGCGGCGGCGGCCGTGGCGGCAGGCATAGTTCCGGCGGCGCACGCCAGCGATGGCGGCGGATCGATCCGCACGCCTGCCTCAGCTTGTGGCCTTTTCGGCATGAAGCCGTCGCGGGGCCGGGTTTCCTTTGCGCCGGCGGGCGAAGGCTGGGGCGGGGCGTCCATCCAGCATGCCGTCACGCGCTCGGTCCGCGATAGCGCGGCCCTGCTCGACTTGGTGTCCGAACCTCAGCCAGGTGACCCCTATTTCCTTTCGCGCCCTGAACGCCCCTTCTACGAGGAGGTGGGCCGCGATCCCGGCAAGCTAGCGATCGGCTTCACCACCGCCGCCCTGGCCTCGGAGGCGCTCGACCCAGAATGCGCCGCCGCGGTGCGCGACGCGGTGAAGCTTTGCGAGAGCCTCGGCCACATCGTGGAGGAGGTGCACGTCCCCGGCGATCTCGCCGCCATGCAGCGGGCGGCGGGCGACGTGATCGCCGCCAGTATCGTTGCGACCCTCGACGCCGAAGGCGAAAGGAGAGGGCGACCGATGACGGGCGATGACGTCGAGCCGCTCACCTGGGCCATGTACGAGCGGGGCAAGCAGGTCAGCGGCGGCGAATACGTGCGAGGCCTTGCGGCGATCCACGCCTATGGGCGCGCGGTCGCCGGACTCTTCCACAACTATGACGTCCTGATGCTATCGACGCTGGGAAGTCCGGCCATTCCGGTGGGGCATCTGACGGAAAACATTCGCGAGTACGCCAAGCGGCTGTTCGCCTTCATGCCCAACACCCAGGCCTTCAACAATACGGGCCAGCCGGCCATGACCGTGCCGCTGGCCTGGAGCCAGGGGGGCCTGCCGATCGGCGTGCAGTTCGTCGGCCGTATGGGCGAGGAGTCGCTTCTGTTCCGCCTCGCCGGTCAGTTGGAGACCGCCCGACCCTGGTTCGATCGCGTGGCGCCGGTCTGAGTTCAAGCACCCTTGAGATCGTCATCGTCGGGCAGGTCCCGGCCATGACGATCATCCTGGCGAAGCGCTCACAGGTCGTAGCCCGGCCTAAGCTCTCCGTCGCCGCATCTGGAACAGATAGACCGCGATCACGCCGGTGGCGACGAAGCCAATCAGCAGGGTGGAGACGGCGTTGATCTCTGGGCTCACCCCCAACCGGACCTGACTGTAGATCCGCATCGGAAGGGTCGTGGCGCCGGGGCCGGAGGTGAAGCTGGCGATCACCAGGTCGTCCAGTGAGAGGGTGAAGGCGAGCATCCAGGCGGCGGCCACGGCCGGCGCGATGTTGGGCAGGGTGACCAGGAAGAACGCCTTGAGCGGCGGACAGCCGAGATCCTGGGCCGCCTCCTCAAGCTGACGGTCGAAGGCCGCCAGCCGCGCCTGGATCACCACGGCCGCATAGCAGGTGGTGATGGTGGCGTGGCTCACCGTCACGGTCCAGAAGCCCCGCGGCAGGCCCAGCGAGACGAAGAGCAGCAGGAGCGAAAGGCCGAGGATCACCTCGGGCATCACCAGCGGGGCGAAGACCATGCCGGAAAAAAGCGTTCGGCCGCGGAAGCGTCCGGCTCTCACCAGGGCCACGGCGGCGAACGTCCCCAGCACGGTCGCAATCGTCGCCGAGAGCAGTCCGACCCGGAAGGTGACCCAGATCGCGTCGAGGAGTTGCTGGTCGCGGAAAAGCGCGGCGTACCACTTGGTCGAGAACCCGCCCCAGACGGTGACCAGCCGGCTGGCGTTGAAAGAGTAGATCACCAGGAGGACGATCGGGAGGTAGAGGAAGCCGAAACCGACGACCAGGGCGGCGATGTTGAAGGTGGTGAGGCCGCGTTTCATGGGCGGACCGCCGGATTGTCGAACCACGTGGCGGCGGCCATTCCTCTCCCGAGCTGCGGGCGAGGGGGGGCGCCCGTAGGGTGGCGGAGGGGGCGAGCGGCAGTCGCTGAGCTTGAACCTGCCCCCTCCACCGGCTGCGCCGGTCCCCCTCCCCCATCAGGATGGAGGAGGAAGAGAGCGGCCGATTGCACGCATGGTGCGACGTTCGCGGGGCGGATCATCGGCCGCGCTCCATCAGCTTCGCCTGCTGTCGCTGGTAGAGCACGATCGGGATGACCAGGGTGAAGAGCAGGACGATGGCGACGGCCGAGGCGGCGGGCCAGTCGCGGTTGGCGAAGAACTCGTTCCAGATGGTCTTGCCCAGCATCAAGGTCGAGGAACCGCCCAGCAGGTCGGGGATGACGAACTCGCCGACCATGGGAATGAAGCAGAGCAGCGAGCCGGCGGCGACGCCGGGCAGGGAGAGCGGGAAGGTGACCCGCCAGAACGCCTCCAGGGGCGTGCAGCCGAGATCGGCGGCGGCTTCCAAGAGATCATGCTGCTGGCGCTCCAGAACGGCGTAGAGCGGCAAGACCATGAACGGGAGATAGGCGTAGACGAGGCCAATATAGATCGCGGTCTCGGTGTTCAGGACATTGACGGCCGGCAGGCCGAGGGCGTCGAGCGCGCTGTTGAGCAGGCCTTCCGGCTTCAGGATGCCGATCAGGGCGTAGACCCGGATGAGAAAGCTCGTCCAGAAGGGCAGGATCACCGCCATGACCAGGGCCTGCCGCACCCCGGGAGGACACCGGGCCATGGCGTAGGCGAGGGGATAGCCGAGCAACAACAGGATGACGGTGGCGATCGCTGCGAACTTGAGGCTGGAGAGATAGGCGGCGATATAGAGCCGGTCGGCCGTCAGCCGCGCATAGGTTTCGAAGTCCAGGCCGGCGAGAAAGGCCCGCAGGCCGGCTAAGCCCGCCGACCAATCGAGTTTGGGCGCATAGGGCGGCATGGCCAACGCCGTCTCCGACAGCGACAGTTTGGCCACCAACAGAAATGGAAAGAGGAAGAACAGGCCGAGCCAGAGCGCCGGGGCCAGGGCCGCGAGGGCGGTGCGGTCGCGCCGCTTCATTGGGTCAGCACCACGCCGGCGTCGCGCGCGAAGGTCAGCCAGACGCGATCATCCCAGTCCACCGGACGATCGACGAAGCGGGAGGCGTTGGCGCGGGCGGCGCGGATCATGCGGCCGCTCTCGAGTTCCACGAGATAGGTCGTCCAGTCGCCAAGATAGCCGATGTCGGCCACCTTGCCGGCCAGGCGGTTGGGTCCGGGGGGTGGTTCGTCCAGGTGCACCTGGATCTTCTCCGGGCGCACTGCGAGCCAGGCGGTGGAGCCGATTTCAATGCGATCGTCCTCGACCACGTCGAAGCCCAGTGGCGATTCCGCGCTCGCCATCCGGACAGTGGCGCCGTCGGCGTGCTGGGTCAGGCCTTCGAAGATGTTCACGTCGCCGATGAAGTCGGCGACATAGCGCGAATTGGGCGCCTCGTAGACATCGGCGGGTCGGCCCATCTGGACGATCTGGCCGGCGCGCATGACGGCGATGCGGTCGGCGGTGACCATGGCCTCCTCCTGGTCATGGGTGACGATCAGGAAGGTCATGCCGAGCTGCTGCTGCAGGGCCATGAGCTCGAACTGGGTCTCCTCGCGCAGCTTCTTGTCGAGCGCGGCCAGCGGTTCGTCGAGCAGCAGCATCTTGGGGCGGGGCGCAATCGCTCGGGCGAGGGCCACGCGTTGCCTCTGACCGCCGGAGAGCTGATGGGGCTTGCGTCTGGCGAGGCCTTCCAGCCGCACGAGGGCCAGCATCTCACCGACCCGCTCGGCGATCTCGGCCTTCCCCATGCCCTGCTGTCGCAAGCCGAAGGCGATGTTCCGCTCCACGGTGAGGTGCGGGAACAGGGCATAGGACTGGAACATCATATTGACCGGTCGCTGATGCGGCGGCTTGCCGGCCAGGTCCTCGCCCATCAGCAGCACGCGGCCCTCGTCAGGCGTCTCGAAGCCCGCCAGCAGGCGCATCAAGGTGGTCTTGCCACAGCCGGACGGGCCTAGCAGGGCGAAGAACTCGCCCGGATAGATGTCGAGCGAGACGCCCGCGACCGCGGTCTCGCCGTCAAAGCGCTTCACGACCTGTTCGAAGCGGACGAGAGGCCGTGCGTCCGGGTCGGACCACGGGGCGAAGGTCGAGCGGACCGCGCCGATGTTGAGGCGCGGACGGGAGCGCTCGGTCATCGATCTCTTGTCCTACTGGCCGGTCTGGACGCGGGTCCACATGCGCGTGACCTCGCGCAGGAGGGCCTGGTCCTTGGTGGTGGTGACGAAAAGGCGCTGGAAGACCTGAGGCGTCGGATAGACGTTCGGGTCGCCGCGGACGGCGACGTCGACCATGGGCGTCGCTGGAAGGTTGGCGTTGGCGTACTGGGTGTAGTTGGACGCTCGCGCGATCACCTCCGGCCGGAGCATGTAGTCCAGGAACCTGTAGGCGGCCTCCGGATTGGGCGCGTTGCTGGGAATGGCGAAGACGTCGAACCAGACCTGACTGCCCTCCTTGGGGATGACATAGGCGAGCTCGACGCCGTTCTTGGCTTCCTCGGCGCGGGTCTTGGCCTGGAGGATGTCGCCCGAATAGCCGATGGCCACGCAGATATCGCCGTTGGCGAGCGCCTCGACATATTCCGAGGAGTGGAACTTGCGCACGAACGGGCGCGCCTTGACCATCATCTCGGTGGCCGCCTGATAGTCGGCGAGGCTCTTGGAATTCGGATCCTTGCCCAGATAGTTCAGGGCCACGGCGTACATGTCTTCCGAGGCGTCGAGATAGTAGACGCCGCAGTCCTTGAGCTTGGCGAGGTTGGCGGGATCGAAGACGATCGACCAGCTGTCGATGTTCACGCCCGGCAGGCGCTTGGCCACCTCCTTGACGTTGTAGCCGATGCCGATGGTGCCCCACATATAGGGCACGGTGTACTTCTGGCCCGCGTCGAACGGCTCCATGTGGGCCATGATGTCGGGCCAGAGGTTCTTGTTGTTGGGCAGCTTCGACTTGTCGAGCGGCGCGATGGCCCCGGCGGCGATGTAACGGGGCACGTTGTGGTTCGAAGGGGCGACGATGTCGTAACCCGTATTGCCCTGCAGGACCTTGGTCTCGAGGATCTCGTTGGAATCGAAGGTGTCGTACTGGACCTTGATCCCGGTTTCCTTGGTGAAGTCGGCGAGGATCTGCGGATCGATATAGTCCGACCAGTTGTAGATCTTGAGCGTCTGGTCCTTGGCTCCTCCCTGACCGCCGCAGGCGGCTAGCGTCGCGCTCAAGGCCAGGGCGGCGACCGCCCCCAGAGTCTTGGTCCAGGTTCCCATGCCCGCTCTCCCACTTTCCCCGGCTTCAGCTTATAGGGCGACCGCGTCAGAGTTTAAGCGCCAATGCGCAAGGAGATTTGTCGATGCCCGTCAACATGGCGGCGATCGCCCCGATCCTGCTGCTGGTCGCCTCCAACATCTTCATGACCTTCGCCTGGTACGGGCATCTGAAGGTCGAGCATCGCCCCATCTGGCTGCTGGTGGTGGCGAGCTGGGGCATCGCCTTCTTCGAATACTGCCTGGCGGTGCCGGCCAACCGGATCGGCCGAGCGGTCTATTCGGCGGCGGAGCTGAAGACCATGCAGGAGGTGATCACCCTGGCGGTGTTCGCCGTGTTCTCGATCACCTATCTGGGCGAACGCTTCACCTGGAACCACGCCATCGGTTTTGCGCTGATCGCGGCGGGGGCGCTCTTCGTCTTCAAGGGGCCGATCTAGGCTTCTGGACAGCGCGTCTATCGCACGCCATGTCAGGCGCCCTATAAGCCGCCGCTCCTCCTCATTTCGAGAGACGTCATGTCCCGCATCCTGATCACCTCGGCCTTGCCCTATATCAACGGGATCAAGCACCTGGGGACGCTTGCGGGCTCCATGCTGCCGGCCGACGTCTATGCGCGGTTCCAGCGCGCACGCGGGCGCGAGACGCTCTATATCTGCGCCACCGACGAACACGGCACGCCGACGGAGCTGGCGGCGGCGGAGGCGGGCGTCGATCCGGCGTCTTTCTGCGCGGCGCAGCACGAGGTGCAGCACGATCTGGGCCGCAGGTTCGGGCTCTCGTGGGACCACTTCGGCCGCTCCTCCTCGCCGCAGAATCATCGGCTGACGCAGCGCTTCGCCCAGCAGCTGTGGGAGGCGGGCTTCATCGAGGAGCGCGTCACTCAGCAGGTCTATTCCAACGCCGACAAGCGCTTCCTGCCGGACCGCTACGTCATCGGGACCTGTCCGCATTGCGGCTATACGGCCGCACGGGGCGACCAGTGCGAGAACTGCACGCGGGTGCTGGATCCTGCGGACCTGATCAATCCCCGCTCGGCGGTTTCCGGCTCCGAAGACATCGAGATCCGCGATTCCAAGCACCTGTTCCTGCGTCAGAGCCTGTTTGCGGATCGGCTGCGCGAGTGGATCGATTCCAAGAAGGGGCAGTGGCCGCTGCTGGTCACCTCGATCGCGCTGAAGTGGCTGGATGAGGGGCTGCAGGACCGCGGCATCACCCGCGACCTGGAATGGGGCGTGCCGGTGAACGCCTTCGAATGGGGCGCCAATCCCGAGGGCAAGCTGCCCGACATCGAGGGGCTGGCCGGGAAGGTGTTCTACGTCTGGTTCGATGCGCCGATCGAATACATCGCCGCGACCTGGGAGTGGGCGGACGCGCGCGCCGCGGAGGCCGGCCGCGGGCCCGCCGAAGACATCGAGTGGGAACGCTGGTGGCGCGCGCCGGAGGCGGCGGACGTGACCTATGTGGAGTTCATGGGCAAGGACAACGTGCCGTTCCACACGGTCGGTTTTCCCTGCACCCTGATCGGCGTCAACGAGCGCCTGCAGGCGGACGGCTCCTGGACGCCGGCGAACAACGCGCCCTGGAAGCTGGTGGACCAGCTGAAGGGCTTCAACTGGCTGGACTATTACGGCGGCAAGTTCTCCACCTCGCAAAAGCGCGGGGTGTTCATGGACCACGCCCTGGAGCTGTTGCCGGCCGACTACTGGCGCTGGTGGGTGACGGCGAACACGCCGGAGACCTCGGACGCGACCTTCACCTGGGAGCAGTTCCAGGCGCAGGTGAACGCCGACCTGGCCGACGTGTTGGGGAACTTCGTCAACCGCATCCTGAAGTTCACCGAGAGCCGTTTCGAGGGGCAGGTTCCGGCCGGCGGCGAGCCAGGCGAGCTCGAGCAAAAGCTCTATGCCGAGGTGGGCGCCAAGCTTGCGGAGCTGACCGACCATCTGGAGGCGCGCGAGTTCCGCAAGTCGACGACGGCGCTGCGCCAGCTGTGGGTGCTGGGCAATCAATACCTGACCGAGGCGGCGCCCTGGACGGCGATCAAGACCGATCCGGAGCGCGCGGCGGTGGTCGTGCGCACGGGCCTCAATCTCGTCGCGCTGTTCGCCAAGGTGTCCGAGCCGTTCATCCCGTTCGCCTGCGAGAAGATCGCCCTGGCGGTCGGCGAGGCCTTCCCGGGCCGCTGGCCGGCGGCGGAAGGGGCGGCCTTGCTCGACATCCTGCCGGCGGGCCGCAAGGTCGCCGCGCCCGAGGTGCTGTTCAAGAAGGTCGAGAACGAGCAGGTCGCCGAGTGGCTGGAGCGGTTCGGCGGCCCTGAGGCCGCGGCCTAGTCGACCACCGCCTCGCCGCGGAACACGGGAACGCAGCCGCCGCCGACGGTGGCGTAGACGCCGGTCGCTTCCCGCCGAGCGGTGATGCGCAGGCGGGACGGGCGGCCCATCTCGACGCCCTGGATCACTTCCCAGGAAGCTTCGGCCTTGTCGCTCAGCGAGAGGAGCAGGGCGGCGAGGGTGGCGTTCGCGCTGCCGGTGGCGGGATCCTCCACGGTGCCGGAGTTGGGGGCGAACATCCGCGCGCGCAGGCGCCCGTCGCCCTCGCGGGCGTAGAGGTGCAGGGACAGCCGGTCGCCGAAGTGCGGATGGTCGACCGCAGCCTGCTTGAAGACGGCCAGATCGGGCGCGGCTCGCGAAAGCGCCTGCGGCGTCACTTCGGCGAACACGAAGCTCACGCCGACCGAGGCTTCGACCGGCGAATGGCCTGTGGTGACGATGTCCTCGGGCGCGAGGCTCGCGCACGCCGCGACCAGTTCGAGGGGAAGGGGCCGGCCCAGTTCGAGCGGCCGCGGCGCGGCGATCACGCCGCCGCCATCCTCGATGCGCACCCCGACGACGCCGGCGATCACCTCCAGCCGAAGGTCGGTCCCGTGGCCCATCTGCGAGAGGACCCAGCCGGTCCCCACCGAGGGGTGGCCGGCGAAGGGCATCTCGGCGGTGCGGTTGAAGATGCGCACTCGGGCTGTGTTGGCGGGGTCCTGCGGCGGCAGGACGAAGGTCGTCTCGGAGAGGTTCATCTCGGCCGCCAGCGACTGCATCTGCGCGTCCGTCAGGCCGCGGGCGTCGGTGAAGACCGCCAGCGGATTTCCTCCGAAGCGGGTGTCGGTGAAGACGTCGAGGGTGACGAAGGGAAAGCGGCTCATCGGATCTACCTGCCACGAAAAACGCCGCCGATCGATGGACCGGCGGCGTTCATATTTTCGTCCTGACCGGATCGGCGCTTACGCGACCGTCGGGACCAGCTTGCGACGGTTGCGGACCATCGCGCCGGCGGCGCCAAAGCCGATGATCATCATCGCCCAGGTGGCCGGCTCCGGAACCGCGGCGCTCGGCGCGAAGGCCAGAGTGCCCGAGTAGGAGCCGTTGCCGCCGCTCCAGCCCTTCACAACGAGGATGTTGTTGATCGGGAGCAGCACGTCTTCGAGCTTGCGGAACTCCACATTGCCCGAGGACAGGATGTTGAACTCAGCGCCGTTCAGGGTCACGGAGGTGAAGTTCACGTCCGTCAGCGTGGAGCTGAGGATCGAGCTGATCGTCGCGCCGCCCGTGCCGGTGGACGGCCAGTTGAAGGTGAAGGTGTCTTCGAAATCGCCGAGGGCGAGGCCGACATTGCCGAAGGTGCCCGAGATGGAGCCATCGGCGGCGGGCGGGGTGAAGTTAATGACCTGAGCGGCATTAGCAGCCGGGGCGACCATCAACATGGAAGCCGCCATGGCGGCTCCCAGCAGTACTTTCTTCATAAGCTATCTCACTCGAAAAAACGCGGAAGCCACTGCACTGAGCGTGACACGTGGTCGCGCCCATTATGGGTAACAAGTCTTTAACGGCGACGCTGACTCGGGCGCAACAACGTTCGCGTGCAAGGGGAGCTTTCGACACAAAATGTGATCGGGCGCCGACGCCCGGCAGTCCCTTGCTGCAAAAGGGTTGCTGAAAGCGCCGCCTTAAGCGCGTCGGGCCGAATTGCACACCTTTGGGTGGTGAGGCTGGCGCGCCGAGGGGTCAGTGGGCCGGCGCTGGAGCTTCCGGTTTGATGTCTAGGAAGGACGGCGCGACGGCATTGTAGCGCTCGGTGTAGCCAAGGTCGCGGACGATGTCGTGGTGACCTTCCCACATCATGTGCAGAGCCACGTAGAGGACGATGGCGAGGCCGAGATAGCCGATCCAGCGGTACTTGTGCAGCAGGCGGGCGATGTAGCTGGCGGCGACGCCCATGAGGGCGATCGAGAGCAGGAGACCGAAGACCAGGATCGCTGGATGCTCGCGAGCCGCGCCTGCGACGGCAAGGACGTTGTCCAGCGACATCGAAAGGTCGGCGATGAGAATCTGAGTGAAGGCCGAGCGGAACGACTTTGGTTGAGCAGAGACGATCTCGCCGGAGGGTTCGGTGGACGGATCGTCATCCATGACCGCCTGGGCCGCCGCTTCCTCCGCCGCGCCCTGCTCGCGCAGTTCGCGCCACATTTTCCAGCACACCCAGAGCAGCAGCAGGCCGCCCGCGAACAGCAGACCGACGATGCCCAGGAGCTGGGCGGTGATCAGGGCGAAGCCGATCCGCATCGTAACGGCGGCGATTAGGCCGTAGAGAATCGCTTTCCGTCGTTGATCCGGCGGAAGTCCCGCGGCAGCCAGGCCCACGGCCACGGCGTTATCGCCGGCGAGGACCAGGTCGATCATCAGAACCGAGAAAAGAGCGGCGAGGGCGCCAGGCGCAACGAGGCTTTCGATCATCAAATTCTCAATGCGATAGGCGCGGCCGGTCTGCAACCGCCTTACGTGGAAAAGCCCTGCTTTATTCGCAATCTTCTAGGGACGGGTACGGCTCGCCTCGTAGAGCGCCACCGCCGCCGCGGCCGAGACGTTCAAGCTTTCAAAGCCGCCAGGCATTGGAATCTTGGCGAGTTGGTCACAGTGCTCCGCCACCAGGCGGCGCAAACCTTCGCCTTCCGAACCTAGGACCAGCACCGTCGGGCCGCCGTCCAGGGCCTGCTCTAGATAGACGTCCGTATGGCCATCAAGCCCGACAGCGCGCCAGCCGAGTTCGGCCAGGGTCTCGAGCGCGCGGGACAGATTGACGACGTGGGCCGTGGGAATCTTGTCCACGGCGCCCACCGCCGCCTTGGCCAGCGCGCCGGCCAGCTTAGGCGCATGACGATCCTGCAGGATGACGCCGACGGCGCCGAACGCCGCGGCCGAGCGCAGGATCGCGCCGACGTTCTGTGGATCGGTCACCTGGTCGAGCATGAGCAGCACGGCCCCGGGGCTCGCCTGGAATTCCTCGAGCGCCACGGACTCAAGCGGCGGGATCCTCAGCGCTACGCCCTGATGAACCGCCCCTTGAGGGAGAATTTGGGCGATGAAGCCGTTGTCGACCACCTCCAGCGCCTTCGGCCGGCCGAATCGAGATTCGATCTCCTTGGCCCGCTCCGGCGTGGCCAGAAGGCGGATCGGGGCGCCTCTTTTGCGATTGTCCAGCGCGGCTGCAACCGCGTGCCACCCCCACAGCCAGTCATCGAACCCGTTGTCAGGCTTACGATTTGACGATCTTTGGCCCGACTTTCTCGGACCTTTCCAGGGCGCGTTGCGTTCGCGAGGGGAGGACACTATAAGACGCGCTCCAAATCGGGGGCCGGACAGGTTCTTCGCCCAGGGGCGAAGCGTTTGTCCAGGTGTCCGATCTGGCTCCGAGCGCGCTGGGGGAATGTCCCGAGCGGCAAAGGGGGCGGACTGTAAATCCGCTGGCGTACGCCTTCGCAGGTTCGAGTCCTGCTTCCCCCACCACGCGTTTCGGAGCGCAAACGTTTAAGGAGACTGGCGCGACCCCGCGCATCTCAGCGGGCGGGTATAGCACAATGGTAGTGCAGCAGCCTTCCAAGCTGAGGATGCGGGTTCGATTCCCGCTACCCGCTCCAACCTCTTGAAATTCAACCGCCGGCAGGATCCCGATGGCCAAGGAAAAGTTTGAACGCACTAAGCCGCACTGCAACATCGGCACGATTGGTCACGTTGACCATGGGAAGACGACGCTGACGGCTGCGATCACGATGACGCTGGCCAAGACGGGCGGCGCGACGGCG
>Ga0180217_1003208_pt1 | contig 14047 bp, 13 predicted proteins | sample eDN3rd37CBELigOP_FD_128521 | JGI IMG/M metagenome (GOLD analysis project Ga0180217, IMG submission 128521) | Enriched Organic Plus compost microbial communities from Emeryville, California, USA - eDNA 3rd pass 37_C BE-Lig OP (version 2) (version 2) ... | reverse complement strand
TCTGAACTATGTTGCATCCATCCCGGCCCGACGAGGGGCGCGCTCGCGAGGCGTCGCAAGATGGCGGGGCGGGGAACGGTCCTGGGCAGGTCTCGCAAGCCGGCCCAGGAGGCCCTGCGTGCCAGAGGACGGCGCAGAACGCCTAAAAGAACCGTGCGCGGGGAGCCACCCGGCTCTCACAACTAGAGTACTGAGCGAGCCGGACGCACCCCGCGCCCTCCCTCGATCCCTCAACCCTCGGGCGCACCCCGCCGCGGGGATAAACGTGCTGCACCCATACGCTCTTTGACATCACGAAAGATGCGCTCATGCGAACGGCGGAGCAGCGGAACCAAACTCTCCGAGACCCTCTCCTCGTCATGGCCGGGCCTGTCCCGGCCATCCCGATTGCCAATGGCGGCAGCGCCTCACACCTCTCCACGTCATGGCCGGGCTTGTCCCGGCCATCCCGATCGGACAGGCGCAGCGCCTCACACCATCGGGATCACCGGCCCAAGGCCGGTGATGACGTGGAAGAGGCGGCGACGAGCGACCGGATGAGCGCCGCGCCTCACGGATCGGGATCACCGGCACAGGGCCGGTGATGACATCGGGAGAAGCGTCGTGCCTCACAGGTGAGCGCTTCAACCAGCCCGGAGCGGCCTCACCTCTCCCGGGCAAGAGAGGTCCGCACCGCGGCAGCGCCGCCGATTGGCCGGGAGCGCCGGCCCACACGCTCTTGGACATCCCGCCGGTTCGATCCGGCGCGCTTGCGCGCACCGCGCCGCAGAGTGTCGCGGGCGCGCTGATTTCTCCTTAGTCGAGGTTCGATCTTGGCCCTCGCCATGATACGAAACGCGTCGAGCCATTGCACACGCTTGAGGAAACGGCATGAACCGTCTGTTCGCGAACCTGCCCACCACCGTCTTCGAGGTCATGTCGAGCCTCGCCCGTGAAACCGGCGCGATCAATCTCGGCCAGGGCTTCCCGGACGATCCGGGGCCGGAGGACGTTCGGCGCGCGGCGTCCGACGCGGTCCTCAACGGCTACAACCAATATCCCTCGATGATGGGCATTCCGGAGCTGCGCTCCGCCATCGCCTCCCATTACCGGCACTGGCAGGGCGTCGACCTCGACGCGGACACGGAGGTCATGGTGACCTCCGGCGCGACGGAGGCGCTCGCCGGCGCGATCCTCGGCATCGTGGAGCCGGGCGACGAGGTGGTGCTGTTCGAGCCCATGTACGACGCCTATCTGCCGCTCGTGCGGCTCGCCGGCGGCGTGCCGAAATTCGTCACGCTCCAGCCGCCGCATTTCCGCCTGACGGAAGAGGCCTTGGCGAAGGCCTTCTCGCCGAAGACCAAGGCCGTGGTGTTCAACAATCCGCTCAACCCCACGGCGACCGTGTTCTCCAGCGAGGACCTCAACCTGCTCGCCGCGTTCTGCCGGAAATACGACGCCATCGCGATCTCCGACGAGGTCTGGGAGCACGTGGTGTTCGACGGCATCCGGCATCAGCCGGTGCTGGGCCTCGAGGGCATGCGCGACCGTTCCGTCAAGATCGGCTCGGCCGGAAAGATCTTCAGCCTCACGGGCTGGAAGGTGGGCTTCGTCTGCGCCGCGCCGCACATCATGAAGGTGCTGGCCAAATCCCACCAGTTCCTCACCTTCACTACGGCGCCGAACCTCCAGCATGCGGTGGCCTACGGCCTCGCCAAGGACGATGCCTATTTCGAGGGCATGCGCCGGGACTTCGCCCGCAGCCGCGACCGCTTCACGGCGGGCCTGCGCACGCTCGGCTTCGACGTGATCCCGAGCCAGGGCACCTATTTCCTCAACATCGACATCACGCCCTTGGGCGAAACCGACGACGTCGCCTTCTGCCGCCGCCTCGTCATGGAGCACGGGGTCGCAGCGATCCCGGTCTCGGCCTTCTACGCGGATGGGGCCGTCAAGAACGTGGTGCGCTTCTGCTTCGCCAAGAAGGATTCGACCCTCGATGCCGGCCTGGAGCGGCTGGCGGACGTGGTGAAGCGGGCGGCGTGAGGAACGGAGAGGAATGGGCCTAAAGCAGCCTTGACGCGGCGGCCAAGAGGACCTCAATTAAACGCCTAGCCGGTCACGGCTTTTTCCATTCTCTCGCTAGGAGTTCCCACCCCTGATGATCCGTCTTCTCGCTTCGGTTGCTCTGGGCCTCGGCCTTGTCACCGCCGCCGCCGCCCAAGAGCGTGTGGTCAACGTCTACAACTGGTCCGACTACGTGGACCCCAAGGCGCTGGACGAGTTCACGAAAGAAACCGGCATCAAGGTGGTCTACGACACCTACGACAACAACGAGATCGTCGAGACCAAGCTTCTGGCCGGCAAGTCGGGCTATGACATCGTGGTGCCGTCGGGTCCCTTCGTGCAGCGTCTCATCGGCGCCAAGGTGTTCCAGAAGCTCGACAAGTCGAAGCTGCCGAACCTGGCCAACCAGTGGCCGGAGATCACGAAGCATCTTTCGGTCTTCGACCCGGGCAACGAATATGCCGTGAACTACATGTGGGGCACCACCGGCATCGGCGTGAACGTGAAGAAGGTGAAGGAGATCTTGGGCGACGTGCCGCTCAACACCTGGGACCTGGTGATGAAGCCGGAGATCGCGTCCAAGCTGAAGGCCTGCGGCATCTACATGCTGGATTCGCCTGAGGACCTCTTCCCCGGCGTGCTGGCCTATCTCGGCCTCAACCCGGATTCCAAGCGCACCGAGGACCTCAACAAGGCGGGCGACGCCCTGTTCCGCATCCGCGGCAACATCCAGAAGTTCCACTCCTCCGAATACATCAACGCGCTCGCCAACGGCGACATCTGCGTGGCGGTGGGCTATTCGGGCGACATGATCCAGGCCAAGAGCCGCGCCGAGGAGGCCAAGAACGGCGTCGAGATCGCCTATGTGATCCCGCGCGAGGGCGCCCTCATGTGGTTCGACAGCTTCGTGATCCCGGCCGACGCGAAGAACGTGGCCGAGGCGCACGAGTTCATCAACTTCATGATGAAGCCCGAGATCGCCGCCATGAACACGAACTACGTGTCCTATGCCTCCGGCAACCTCGCCGCCAAGCAGCACGTGGATCCGGAAATCCTGAACAACCCAGGCATCTATCCGGACGAGGAGACGATGAAGCGCCTCTTCACCAACACGGCCTATGACGAGCGCTCGCAGCGCACCGTCACCCGCCTGTGGACCCGGGTGAAGACGGGCCGTTAATCGCCCGCTCAGGTTCGGTCCTGAATGATATTCCTGCCCATCGAGCTCCGCCCCCGGGCGGAGCTTCTGTTTTTGGAAGGAATGTCGCCATGCGCCTCGCTCTTGCCGCGGCTCTCGGCCTTGCTCTCGGCCTCGCCTCCCCGGCCCTCGCCCAGACCACGAGCCCCCGTCAGCCCACCATCAGCGTCATGGGAACCGGCGAGGCCGAGCTGAAGCCCGACTTCGCTACCGTTCTCGTGAGCGTGGAGACCAAAGGCGACACGGTCGCCCAGGCCACCTCCGCCAACCGCGCGGGAACGGAACGCGTGCTCGCCCGCATCCAGGGTCTCGGGATCAAGAAGGAAGACATCCAGACCGCGAATTTCCAGGTCTTCCAGACCCCGCCGCAGCTCGGCCCCGACGGCAAGGAGATCAAGCAGCCGAAATTCTCCGCCAATCACCGTCTGCGCATCAAGACCCGCGCCGTCGACGAGGTCGGCCAGCTCGCGGGCGAGATCCTCGCCAGCGGGGACATGACCTTCCAGTCCGTCACCTTCGGCCTCGACCGCCAGGAGGAGGGCGGCGACCGGGCGCGGGAGGCTGCCGTGCGCGACGCCAAGCGCCAGGCGGATGTCTATGCGAAGGCGGCCGGCGTGTCCCTCGGCCGCCTGCTCGAGATCCGCGACGGCTCCGCCCAGCCGCTCGACGTTCAGCCCGAGATGATGCGGATGCAGATGGCGGCGAAGAGCGCCGATTCCGTCCCGCTCGTGCCCCCGGCCACGATCCGCTACACCGCCAACGTGCAGCTCGTCTGGGAACTGGTGCAGACGCCCTGACGGGCGCCATCCCTCCTGCGGCCCGATGGTGGAACAAGGCTCGGCATGATAGATTCACAATCAGAACACTGAGCCGATCGGTCCGGCTGGCCGAGGCTCTCGACATCCGGCCGCCGGTCAACGCATCCGAAAAGGGATGCCTGCTCCGTGCAGGACCGGCTCATCTCTTCGCAGGCGACATCCACTCGCATCGCAGGAGATCGACCCGATGACCAAGACCATCACCTCCCTGTTCCACAGCGGGCAGCACGCGGCGACCGCCGCAAGCCGGCTTGAGCAGGCCGGCATCCCCCGCAGCAACATCGACATCTGGTCCGCCCCGATCAACCTCGCGCCTCTTCTGGAAGATGCGGGCGTGTCGCGGGCCGATGCGCATGCCTATGCGGAGGGCGTGCGCTATGGCGGCTCCGTGATCATCGTGACCTGCGCCGACGAGGAGGCCGACCGGGTCGTCCGTATCCTGGACGACGAGGGCAGGCTGGACCTGGAAGAGCATCAGGCCGCCTCGCGCTCCGAAGAGGGCGAGGAGACGGGATTTGACGAGGCCGTTTCCGAACTGACCCGCGTGGGACACGGCCGGGCCCGCATTCAGCCCGGCGCGGAGAACCGCCCGGCGTAAAATCAAGGGTTCCTTCGCATCCGAGCCCGAGCGCCCGCTCCCGCGGCCCGGCGTCAGGCCGCCCTGACGCTGGCGAGGAACTGATGAATCTCGCGGCTGAGGCGCTCCGCCTGATCGTCCAGGGCGGCGGAGAGATGCGCCACGGCGCGCGCCGCATCGAGGGAGCGCACCGCCACCGCCTCGGTGGTTTCGATGGCCGAGGCCCCGGCCTGGGCCTCGGTCGAGACCTGGGCCACGGAGCGGGCGATCTCCGAGACCGCCACCGTCTGCTGGCCGATGGTTCCCGCAACACCCGAGACGACGCCCGCCAGATCGTCCACGGAGGCCTGGACGGAGCCGAGCGCCACGAGCGTCTCGCGCGAGGCGGCCTGCACCGCCTCGATCTGCCGGGCGATTTCCTCGGTGGCCTTCGCGGTCTGGCCCGCCAGATCCTTCACCTCGCTCGCCACGACCGCGAAACCCTTGCCGGCTTCGCCCGCACGAGCGGCCTCGATGGTGGCGTTGAGCGCGAGCAGGTTCGTCTGGGCCGCGATGGAGCGGATGAGATCGGCGACCTGCCCGATATGGGACGTCGCCTCCGCCAGCACGGTCATGCTGTTGGATGCGCCGCGGGCCTCCGCCACGGCGCGTTCGGAGGCTTCCGTCGAGGCATTCGTCTGCGCGGCGACCTCGGCGATGGAGGCATCGAGCTCGTCGGCCGCGCTCGCGACCGCCGCCATGTTCTGCGAGGTGCGGGACGAGGCGGTGCCCGCCACCTGCGCCTGCTGCGTGACCTCGTTGGCCGAGCCCTCCAGTTCGCCGGAGGCGGCCGCGAGATCGCCCGTGGCACGGCGGACCTCTCCGAGGATCTGCTCGACCGACGCGTCGAAATTCGCGATCGCCTCGGCGATGGCCTGGGCGCGGCGCGCCTCGAAGGCCGCCTGGCCCTCCCGCTCCTGCGTCAGCCGCTCGCGCTCGCGGGCATTGTCGCGGAAGACCAGGACCGTGCGGGCCATGGCGCCGATTTCGTCCGAAGCGGTGGTGGAAGGAACCTCCACGCGCGCATCGCCGTCGGCCAAGCGCCTCATGGCCTGCTGGAGGCGGCCGAGCGGCAGCGAAATCGAGCGGCCCACGAGGAAGTTCAGGGCAAGTCCCAGGATCAGCGTGATGCCCATCGCCCAGAGGATGAGCGTGAAGGTGCGTTGCTGCGAGGCGTGGAGCGCCTCGGCGGTGCGATCGGCCTCGGCATTCACCTTTTCGAGGAGCTGGCCGAGCACGGGCACAAGCAGGTCGAACTGCCCCTTGAGCTTCTCGCCCTGGCCCGCCACCTGCTGCTCCAGCTCCGCCCAGGACTGGAAGGCGGCCTGATAGGCCTCACCAGCCTGCTGAACGGAAGCCTTCTCGGCCTCCGCGTCGCCCGAGAGCTGCGCCAAGGCACGGGTGAAGCGGCCCTGGTCGACCTCGAATGCGCCGAGCAGGCTTTCCTCGAGCACGAGACGGGCGCGGGCCTCCTGCCGGAACATGCCGAGGGTCGCGGCCCACAGGCGGAGAGGGGCGGTCTCACCGGTCGAGATCAGGGGCCTGACAGTCCTTTCCAGATGCTCCTCGGTGGACAGGAGCCGTCCCAGCGCTCCCTCGTCGGCCTTGTAGCCGATGGCCGTGTAGAGCTTGTCGAGGGCGGTGCCCTGCTCGATCAGGGTGTTCGCGCGTCCCCTCAGCTCCGCTACCTCGGCCTCGATCAGGTCCGCTCCGGGGGCCGAGCTCATCGCGTCGAGCTGGGCAACGAGGGCCTTATGCTTGTCAAGGAAAGCCTGACCGTGGTGGCCAAGGCGGGTGGCGGTCCATTCCAGGGTGACGGCCTTCAGCTCGTCCGCGTGGCCGCGAAACTGGTACGCCTTCTCTGCCAGGTTGAAATAGGTCTGCTGGGTCTCGAGGGCCTTTTCAACTTCGCCCCGGCCCGTCTGAAACACGCCGGCGATGACGGCAAAGCCGACCACCATGACGCCGCTCAGGGCCGCAACACGCACCCTGACAGACGGCCAACGCAACCTAGCAAGAGACGACATTCTTCCGATACTCCCCCATTGTTGGGGGCATCGTAGCCAAGCTTGCTTGCGCGAAGTTGGCGTCGCCGGGCCGGTCTGGCGGTCAGGCCGCCTTCGGCAGCTCGGTCATGATGGCGTAGAGGGCAGTGGCGTCCCTGGTGGCGCGGACCCGTTCGATGAGGCCGGGTTCGCGCAGCACACGGGCCACCCGGGCGAGAGCCTTGAGGTGGTCGGCGCCCGCGCCTTCCGGCGCCAGGAGCAGGAACAGAACGTCCACCGGCTGGCCGTCGAGCGCCTCGAAATCGATCGGCTTCTCGAGACGGGCGACCATGCCGAAGATCCGGTCGAGACCCGCCAGCTTGCCGTGCGGAATGGCGACCCCTTCGCCGATTCCGGTGGAGCCGAGACGCTCGCGCTGGAGCAGAGCCTCGTAGATGGCGTTCTCCGGCAGGGCCGTGAGTTTGGCCGCATGGGAGGCCAATTCCTGAAGAACCTGTTTCTTGCCGCTCACGCGCAGAGCGGGCAGAACGGCCTGGGGGTCAAGAAAATCCAGCAAGGGCATTGATCACGCTGCATTAGAGTGTGAAGCCTTCAAGGCCACGCACCGTTCCAGGCAAAAACCAGGCCAAGAGGAGGTAACCCTCGTCAAGGCTGAGCAGGCGGCGGATCGACCCAACCGATCGCCCCGTCGCCGCGGCGGTATACGACGTTAACGCGGCCGGTGCTAGCATGGATGAACACGAGAGCGGGAGTTCCCGTGAGATCGAGCCGCATCACCGCGTCACTGACCGATAAGCGGTGAAGGGGCTTTGTGGTTTCCGCAACGACCAGAGGATGATAGCTCTCCTCGCGGACGGCTTCGTCGGTCGGCGCCTCGAAGACCGCATAGGGAGCTTCCACGCTGCCGCCCCGCCCATTGGCCGGGTTCGCATGGTCCTTCAACCGCTGTTTGTAGCGGCGCAGGCGCTTCTCGATGCGAATCGCCGACTGGTCGAAGCTGGCATAGGCGTCCTGGGCCGCGCCCGAGGCCTCGATGGTGATGCCGGAAGTCAGGTGAAGCACGCAATCGGTGCGAAAGCCGGTGCCGTCCTTGGCCACCGTTACGTGACCGGAATAGCCGCCGTCGAAGTATTTCTCCATGGCGCCGGCGACGCGCGCCAGCACCTGGGATCGCAGGGCCTCCCCGATATCGAGATTCTTGCCCGAAACCCTCAGTGTCATGGAGACCTCCCGTTCTTGCGCCCATTTGCATGGGACTGGTTTTGATCATCATGACCCTCCGCTCGGGCAAAGCAAGCCCATTGCGGACGGTCAGGACGCCGCGAAGCGGTGGCGCCGCCGCCTCACGGCGGAGGAAGGAATGCGCAAAGCCTCCCGGTACTTGGCGATGGTGCGACGGGCGACATCGATCCCCTCCGCCTTCAAAACCTGTGCAATGGCCTCATCGGAGAGCACGTCGTCCGCGGACTCGGCCGCGATCAGCTGCCGGATCCGGTGGCGAACGGCCCTGGCCGCGTGCGCGCCCTGCCCCGTCGCCGCGTTGAGGAAATACCGCATCGGATAGGTGACGCCCCCCGCCCCGATGGCCTTGTTCGCGACCACGCGGGAGACGGTGGATTCGTGCAGCCCGCTTGCCTCGGCGACGCTCCTGAGCGTCATGGGCCGCAGAGCGGCGATGCCGCTGCGAAAGAAGCCCTCCTGCTGGCGCACGATCTCGGTCGCCACCGTCAGGATGGTCTTCGCCCTCTGATCGAGACTGCGGGTGAGCCAGCTCGCATTCTGCAGGCAGTCTGAGAGGAAGCTCTTGTCCTCCGCCTTGCGCACGGCCTTCGCGACCTGCGCGTAATAGGTGCGGTCGAGCAGGATGCGCGGCAGGGTATCGGGATTGAGCTCGACGATGAAGCTGCCATCGGCGGAGGGCCGGACCAGCACGTCGGGCACGAGCACGTCGATGGGAGCGGTGGTGAAGGCGAGGCCCGGCCTGGGCTCCAGGCGGCGGATCTCGGCCAGCATGCCGACGAGATCCTCCCGGTCGACGCCGCAGATCGTCTGAAGCGCGGCGAAATCCTGTCTCGCCACGAGATTGAGGCGCGAGAGCAGAGCCTGCATGGCGGGATCGAGCCGGTCGCGCTCGCGCAGCTGGATTTCGAGGCATTCCCGCAGGTTCCGGGCGCCGATGCCGGAGGGCTCGAAGCTCTGGACGAGGCGCAGGGCGGCCTCCGCATGAGCGAGAGGCACCCCGAGCCGCTCGGCGATCTCATCCAGGTCCTCCCTGAGATAGCCCGCCTCGTCGAGATGGTGGATCAGGTCCCGGGCGGTCTCGCGCAGGGCCGAATCGGCGGAGGCGAGATCGAGCTGCGCCTCGAGATGGCCGGTCAGGCTCTGCGCCCCCGCGAGCGTGGCTTCGAGTTCGGGCCTGAGTTCGGAATGGGCCGGCGAGGGACCTTGAGACGAGGCCGATGCTTGCGAAGGCGGCGGACCGGGGACCATCCGCCCGCCGGCCTGGGCATAGCGCTGCTTCGCCCGCAGAAAATCGGCAAGACCGGGCCGCGGTGCGTCCTCCCGCTTCTCGGCCTCCTGCAGGAGCGGGTTGCGCTCGAGCTCGGCTTCGACATAGGCCAGAAGCTCCGCGTGGGAGAGCTGCAGCAGCTTGATGGACTGAACGAGCTGAGGAGTCAGAGTCAGGGATTGTCCCTGGCGCAGCTCTAGCCGTTGCATCGAACTCATTGCGGACCCAGCGCGTCGAGAGCACGCTTCCTGCATGCCCACTTTGTTTTACTGCGCCGGTTGCCGTTCCGTCAAAAGGCATATCCTCCTGACATACCGGCCGGAGACCGCGTCAGAGGCTCTTCCATGAGAGAAGAAGCATCGGAATGATCCCAACAAGGCAAATCCACCTTTGGACCCGATGCTTTAGAGGCGGAAGTCCTCGCCCAGATAGAGCCGGCGCACCTCCTCGTTGGCGACGATGGCGTCAGGCGAACCCTCCGTGAGCACGCGGCCGGAATGGATGATGTAGGCGCGGTCGATGAGGCCGAGGGTCTCGCGCACGTTGTGGTCCGTGATCAGCACGCCGAGGCCGCGCCGGGTCAGATGCCGCACGAGGTTCTGGATGTCGCCGACCGCGATGGGATCGATGCCGGCGAAGGGCTCGTCGAGGAGCATGAAGGTAGGCTCGCCCGCAAGCGCGCGGGCGATTTCGCACCGGCGACGCTCGCCGCCCGAGAGGGCGATGGACGGCGACTTGCGCAGGCGCGCGATGTTGAACTCCTCGAGCAGGGCATCGAGCTTGCGCTCGCGCTCCTTGCGGCTCGGCTCCACGATTTCGAGAACGGCGCGGATGTTGTCCTCGACGGTCAGGCCGCGGAAGATCGACGCCTCCTGCGGCAGGTAGCCGATGCCCAGACGCGCGCGGCGGTACATGGGCAGGCTCGTCACGTCGTGGCCGTCGAGGCTGATGACGCCGCGATCGGCCGAGACCAGCCCGGTGATCATGTAGAAGATCGTGGTCTTACCGGCGCCGTTCGGGCCGAGCAGGCCGACGGCCTCGCCGGCGCGCACGTTGAGCCCCGCATCCTGCACCACCATGCGGCCGCGATAGCTCTTCTGCAGCCCCTTCACGGCCAGGATGCCGGGACCGCCGAACGTACCGGTCTCCTCGAGGCGGCCATGGACATGCGGCACCGGGCCGGCTCGGTGGCGGCCCAGGGTCGTCGTGTCCGCCGGGGCGGATGGGGAACGGTTGAACAAAGACTTCACGGAAAATCCATCGTCAAAGCGCGCAACGGGAGAGGCTCGGGAACGCCAAGGCTCGGCCCGTGGCGTGTCTTCAGGGCTTGGGCTTGGCGTTGCCGGCGCCGGTGGGGGCCGGTGCGCCGTTGCCCGGCACGAACAGCGCCCGCACACGTCCGCCAGGCTTGGTGTCGATGCTCGCGACGCCCGTATTGATGTCATAGACCACGCGCTCGCCGCGGGTCACGTTGGGACCATCGCTCAGGGCGGCGTTGCCCGTGAGCAGGATCTTGTTGGCGCCCCGGTCGAAGGTGGCGTTGTCGCCCGTGGCCACCTGCGTGCGGGAGACGATCGTGACCGGGCCCTGGCACTCGATCTTCTTGATGGCGCTCTCGTTCGGGCCCTGCGCCGCCTGGGCGGCGGCGGGCTGCGCCCCGCCCTCCCGGTTCCGCTGCTCGTAATAGACGGTCATGGCCGTGCACTTCATCGTGCTCTCGCCCTGGACGGCTACCACGTCCCCGGAAAAGACCGCGCGCCCTTCCTTGTCGAATACGTCGAGCTTGTTGGCGTCGATCTTGATCGGCTCCTTGCTGGAGCCGAAATTGCCGAAACCGACGGCCCGCTCCTTCCCGGCCTGGGCCCAGGCGGCGGTCGTCGCCACGGGCAGGAGAAGCGCGAGCGCGAGCGCGTTGCGTGCGAAACTCATCATGGATGAACACTTGCAGGTTGGGCCGCCTCGGAATCGGCGGCAGACGGTGAATCGGAGTCCGATGCAGGCAGGAACGTGGTGCGCACGCGGCCCTTGAAGCTCATGACCTTGCCGTTGTCGGTCACCTGGACGCCCTCTGCCTCGATCTGGCCGTTGCCGCCGAGAATCACCGTGACGGGCTCATTGGAAACGACGGTGCCGCCTTTGAAATCCACGAGAGCGGAGCGCATCTGGACCTCCTGGCCGGCGTCGGTTCTGACGCGAACATTCTGGCGCAGGTCGATCTGCTCCTTCTGGGTGTCGAGAATGCCGAGATTGGCCTCGAGCCGGGCGGCGCTGCCCTTGTCGTCGGTGACGATGCGGGCGCGCAGGTCCTTCAGCTCCACGAAATTGGGATTGCGCACGTCCTGGGTGGCAGCGCTGGCAGTCACCTCGTAGGGCCGGCTGTCGTTCTTGAAGCCGGTGAGCCTGGGCGCCTCCATGGTCACGTTCGTGCCGCTGACCCCGATGGTGTCGAAGCTCAGATTCTCGACTTTCTCGAACGGCTTGTAATAGGCGAACAGCCCCACCGTGGCCATCGCCAGAAGCGACCCCACGGGAATGGCGATCTTGGCGAACTTGACCCAGCGGGAGTGCCGCCGGGCCTTCTTGAAGGCGCGCGCGCGCGCAACCGGCATCGAGGCCGGGCCGCCTTGTATCGCGGTGCCCTGGAATCCCGCCACGTTCAATCCAATCCCTTCCGTCTGACTCAGGTCTGGCGCCATGCCGGTCTGTCATGGCGATGTTATGACGGATATGGGTTTTATGCGGGAAAGTTTAAGCCTGCGTCAACTATGCGCGAAGATATCGGCTTCCGACCACCCGAGGAGATCGAGCTGCGCCCGGGTGGGCAGGAACGAGAAGCATTGATGGGCAATGCCGAGCCGGTTCTCCCGCTCCAGCCGCTGGTCAAGCTTGTCCTTGAGCGCATGAAGGTGCAGCACGTCCGAGGCCGCGTAGTCGAGCTGGGCCGGGGTCAGCGTGTCGGCGCCCCAGTCGGAGGATTGCTGCTGCTTGGAGAGTTCGATCCCGAGGAACTCCCGCACGAGATCCTTCAGCCCATGCCGGTCCGTGTAGGTGCGGACGAGTCTGGAGGCCACCTTGGTGCAATAGACGGGCCTCGGCATCACGCCGAAGGCATGGAAGAGCACCGCCAAGTCGAACCGGGCATAGTGGAAGATCTTCAGCACGCTCTCGTCGGCGAGGATGCGGATGAGGTTCTCGGGACGCGGCCCGTCCCTCAGGATCTGCACCACGTCGGCATTGCCGTCGCCCTTCGAGATCTGCACCACGCAGAGACGGTCCCGGTGCGGATTGAGGCCGAGCGTCTCGGTATCGATCGCGATCGCGGGGCCGGGCTGATAGTCCGCGGGCAGATCGCCGCGGTGGAAGCGCGTTGTCATGACGAGAGGTTACCTCAAAAGCGACTGATCCGGCTCTACCCCGTCCTGCGCTCCGCTTCAATGATCAAGAAAAGCCGCCGCGCGAAGCGAGGCTTTGAGGAGAAGCGCGGCCGCGGCGACGAGAGATCCGAACAAGATACGCATGGTGCCCTCCAGAACACGACATGCGTCACCAACCGCATCCCGGTGTTCCTCTTGGAGCTTGAGGGTACGAGATCGTGAAGCCGTTGATATCGCGCAGCTTCTCGCGTGTTGGGTCCACGGCGCGCGGCAACGCGACTTGAAGGACACCCGTGAAGGAGGGGCGGCTCATTCACCGCCGGGGTTAATCCCGAATAGAACACAGGCTCCGCCCGTGGTCATGGTATGCAGCATCCTGGAGGGAAGCCTCGGGCGACCTGCAACTCTTCGGATCATGTAATTCCGGCCATAAGAGGTATCTTAAACTTTCGCTCGACGCGGATGCCTTAGCGTTCTGCTCGATTGGGGAACGGAACCGTGGCTCTAGACTGCCAATCCTCAAGATCTTGTCCGGTTGACCTTTCGGACACGGATCCCAACCGACAGACAACCGCCGTGCTTTACATAAGTTAATGCGCTTTTCAGCCAGGAGACGTTTGCTTTTGCATTCACGACTTGGAAGGGATCCAGGATGGCGGCAGACATACCTCTGAGGGAGCAGATGCTGGCCGCCATCCCTCATCTGCGCGCCTTCGCCATCTCCCTCTGCGGCAACGTGGACCGCGCCGACGATCTCGTACAGGGCGCCCTTCTGAAGGGGCTGAGCCATCTGGACAAGTTTCAGCCCGGCACGAGCATGCAGGCTTGGCTGTTCACGATCCTGCGCAACGATTTTCTCACGCAGGCCCGCCGCCGCAGGCGCGAGGTCGAAGACCCGGAGGGCGCCTGGGCCGAACGCGTCGCCGTGCTGCCCGAGCAGGGATCGCGTCTCGATTTCGACGACATGCTCAAGGCGCTGGCGCTGCTGCCCCTCGACCAGCGGGAGGCGCTTCTTCTCGTCACGGCCGAAGGCCTCACCTATGAGGACGCCGCGCGCATCTGCGGCACGAATATCGGCACGATCAAGAGCCGCATCAATCGCGCCCGCCGCCGCCTGACGGAGCTGATGAACTTCGATGCGAACAGCGATCTCGGCCCTGACCGTCTCGTCAGGGCCGCGCTCTTCATGCACACATCCGTGTGAATGAACACGTCAATTTGAAGCGCCCGGTAACCCGGGCGCCCCATCGATCACCGCAGCGAAGGCTTCGAGCATTTTTCGGCGAAGTGGATCCGGTTCGCCGAAAATTGCGGCAAGCCAAAGAAGAGAGGTGGTTCCACGTCAGTGGAAACAACTCTAGAGCATCGGACGGTTAAACGGACGCATAGCCGGCAGCTTTGAGGAAGTTCCAGCATTCTTGCGGCTCGAACAAGTTGCAGATGTCGCCGAGGGCGCGCCAGAGCGCGTCAAACGTTCGGG
>Ga0180217_1003207_pt1 | contig 14054 bp, 9 predicted proteins | sample eDN3rd37CBELigOP_FD_128521 | JGI IMG/M metagenome (GOLD analysis project Ga0180217, IMG submission 128521) | Enriched Organic Plus compost microbial communities from Emeryville, California, USA - eDNA 3rd pass 37_C BE-Lig OP (version 2) (version 2) ... | reverse complement strand
GAACCGCAGCATGACGCGGGACGAGAAGGAACTGATCATCCTGGTGAGTCCCGAGCTGGTGCACCCGCTGGAACCGGAGCAGGCGCCGCAGCTGCTGCCGGGGATGGAGGTGACCGAACCGGATGACTACGAGTTCTTCTGGAAAGCGCAGATCGAGGGACGTCCCGACTGCAACCACCGCAGCACCGTCTGGCCGACCCACCGCTACCGCCTCACCCAGAGCCGGCAGGATTACGAGTGTCAGACGGCGAGCGACAGGTACTATCTGAGCGGGTCGCATGGGATTTCGGAGTAGGTGCGGCCAAAGGGGTTGCGGCGATTCTGTGTGGCGAAAAAGCAGCATGTGCTCCGCGTGTTGCGGAACACGTTGTAAACCACAGGCAACGCACTGTTAACTACTGGACTCGCGATATCCTCATTTCCGAGGGAGTTGCTGCCGTTCCTGGTTGTTTGCGCGAGTTGGTGCCGGATTTGCGAGAGGGAGAAGCGATTCACTCACTCTCTTCGACTCGGCTTACTCTATGTCGCAGCAAACAGCGTCCTCGCAGCCGCTCCCGACGGCCGCCGATCTCGTCCCGCATCTCAGTCAGCGATTAGCACTCGGCTGGTGGCACGTGGGGGTCTGCGGAGCGTTTGTGCTCCTCTATCTGGTGCTCAGCCATCTGCCGATCTTCTTCTCGGATGTCTGGGGACACGTCGCCTACGGCAGCTGGATCCTCGATCACAGGACGCTCCCCGTCTATGATCCGATCGTCCCCCTCGCCGAAGGCGTGCGGCTCATCCACTCCGCCTGGCTGTCGCAGGTCATTCTGGCCTTCGTGGAACGGAGCGGAGGCTATGAAGGGCTCTGCAGCCTCTATGCACTGACGATTCTGGCGACGAGCCTGATCTATTTCCGCACGTTCACGGTGCTGACCGGCCGGACGGGGCTGGGTTTTCTCGGGGCGGCGGCGGCACTCCTCTTCTGGCTGAGCCGCATTCTTGTGATCCGGCCGGAGATCTTCAGCACGTTCTGCTTCGCGGCGATGATGCTCCTCGTCGTCGAGTCGGATCGCCGACAGGATGAAGCGGGACGATCCCGCTCGCGCGTTTTCGGATTACTCGGCGAAGCGCTGCTCGTCGTGCTGTTCGCCGCCTGGGCGAACCTGCACGGTGCTTTCGTCGTGGGACTGGCGTTCCTGGGCTGTCTCTGTGCCGGTCGGGCCTGGGATGTCGCCTGGAAAACGCGCAGCCTCTTCGCCGTTCTGGCCGACCGCAAGTTCCGCCGTGCCCTGTGGCGGACGGAGCTCGCGACCGCCGCGACCCTGCTCAATCCGCACGGGCTCGATCTGCTGATTTCGACGTTCCGGTTCGGCTCGCATCCGAACCTGGCGGACATCGCCGAGTGGCAGAAGCTGAGCGCCGCCTCCCTCGAAGCCCCCTATGCGGCGGTCGCGTTCGTCCTGCTGCTGTTTGTCTGGAGGCACAGCCGCCGCCCGATTGCGGCAAGCGATGTCCTGCTGCTGGGCCTCTTCTCGACGGCCGTGATCTTCAGCGTCCGGATGATCGGCTGGTTCGGACTCGTCTACCTCTATGTGGTGATGCCGCACATTGCCGAGCTGGTCAATCGCTACTGGCCGGTGCGGGCTGTCTCTCCGGCTCTGCCGCAGAGTGATGAAGTTCCCCGCGAGGGAGTCAACCTGGCCGGGCCTTCGTTCCTGCATTCGCTGATCTGCCTGTTGCTGGTGTGGTGCGGATTCGCACTCTCGCCCCTCTCGAATCCGGTGCTCGGGGAAACCGCGCGTCCCACCGCGAGCCTGTTGAATCGCGAGACCCCGCTGGGGGTCTCGAAGTTCCTCCGGGAGAATCCCCCGGACGGTCAGATCTGGAACCCGCAATGGTGGGGAGACTGGCTGGCGTGGGACGGTCCGAAAGGCCTGCAGGTTTTCGTCACGACCAACACCGTCCATGTGCTTCCCCCGCAGGTCTGGCGCGACAACCTGAACATCTCCGATGCCGCCCCCGGCTGGCAGACCAACCTGCAGAAGTACCGCATCAACACCCTGGTCATTCACAAAGAGCGGCAGCCGCGGCTGAATGAAGCGGCCCGCCAACTGAACGGCTGGCGAATCGTTTACGAGGATTCGCTCGGTGTTGTGCTGAGCCGCAATCCTGCTGCCGCGAACAACGAGGAAGTTCTGACCTCTGCCACGAGAGACGTCCGATGAGCGCTGCTGACGACATCACTACCGACACCCCCGAGCGTCCGGCACCCCGTCGTGCGGCACTCTTCGGCTTTCTGGTCCTGCACCTGCTGTTGATCGCGACGGGAGGCGTCTGGGCCGCCTTGCGGATTCAACAGGTCGAAGCCGAGAAGCAGCCGCCCCCGTTTCTCGCGGCCCCGCTGACGGTCGAGCTGCGCTATGATGTGCCCGAGGTCATCAGCCACGAGCAGCTGCGGGAAACGCTCTGGAAGCTCCGTCCCCGCTTCCGCCGGCCGAACCCGCGCACAAACCACGTCGATCATGCGCTGCGGTTCTGGGGAATCGAATCCACCTTCGACGATCCCGAATGCCTTTCGGGAGTCGAGATGCGCGAGCTTCTGCTCGACCATCGGCAATTCGCGAAAGCCTGGGAAGAGGGGACTCCCTCTCTGCTGATGAAGACCCTGTATGGCGTCCGGGCGCGCGTCGCCTCCACGGCGTCTGCTTCGAGCCATGTGGATCACACGGTCACTACGCTTGCCGAGGTCGGCACTCCGCTCGACTATCCGATCGTCACCGAAGAAGGGGAAACCACCTTCCGGGCGATGCTCGAATCGGCACTGAATGAATTCAGTCTCAACCAGATCGAGTACGAATGGTCGGCGATGGTCTTCGCCCTGTATGCACCGACGAACCGCGAATGGCTGACGCAGGAAGGGCAGGCGATCAGCTTCGATCGGCTTGCCGACCGCATCATGCGCCAGGAACTCACGCAGGGAGTCTGCTTCGGCAACCATCGCCTCTTCGCACTCGCCTTGATGCTGCAGATTGACGAGCAGCAGCCGATCCTCAGCCCCGAGAGCCGCCAGCGAATCCTTTCGCACCTGAAGCAGGTGACAGCGACGCTGCTCGAGCATCAGCACGCGGACGGCTACTGGGACCACAACTGGGACGGCAAGCCGCGCGAAGGCTCCGCCAGCGATCTCCCCCCGATCCAGCGGCAAATTCTCGCGACCGGGCACGCGCTCGAATGGTGGGCGATTGCTCCCCGCGAAGTTCATCCGCCAAAGGAGAACCTCGTCCGCGCCGGCCAATGGCTCCACCACACCATCGCCGGCCTCTCGATGCGCGAAGTCGACGCCTACTACACCTTCCTCTCCCACGCCGGCCGCGCCCTCGCCCTCTGGCGCGGCAAGTTCCCCGCCGAAGTCATCAACGGCTCGCCGTCTGCTTCGACAGTGGAATAGCATCAGGTACTCTTCTCACCAGAGAGCACGCTGCCCGCATCTGTCACTTATCGGATGTTCGATGCGGGCGGCGTTTGCGACGAAGAGAATGTGTCAGTGTTCTTTGCGGGGTTGATCGACTGACAGGCCCCTGCACGAAGCCCTCCGAGCCAGACAAACTGACGGGGCCTGGTCTTAGACCCGGGCAGACACTTGCGCGTCGAAACTCAATCGGGCGGGTTCGGGGCATGTCTCTGGCTATGATGCACTGAGCCCCAGATTGAAGGTGAGATTCCTCGAGAATGCTTCGGGCAATTGCCAGTTGTGGAGTCGACTTTCGGGAGGGATGAGACTTGCCACTTCGTCCTGGCCCATGACGATCCGGAACCACTGCTCCCGGTCAGTCATGACCCGGAACTGCCGCTCGTCGGCGGTGCCTTCTACGTAGGGCAGGAAAATCTCGATCGGATGCCGCGATTCGGCTTTGCAGCCTAACCGATCAATCCGCCCGGTCCGTTGTTCGATGTTGCTGGGATTCCAGTCCAGATCGTGATGGATCACGTGCCGGCAGTATCGGTGCAGGTCGACTCCTTCCCCCATGACGCGACTGCAGACCAGCACGTCTGGAAAGAACGGCGTATTGAAGGCACACATCAGTCGCGAACGGTGTTCGCGGTCAGTGCCTCCCGTCGCTTCCTGAACGTTGGCCAGGACAACTCGGGACTCCTGCCCATGAACCTCGTCTTCGCCCTCCTCAAGCGTGACGCGGATTGCGCCGGTTTGCATGTGAGCCGTCGCTTCGAGGTATCCATTTCGCTCGGATGCTGTGCAGCGGTCGACGAGGAAGTCAATGAATCCCGAAAATTTTGCACGCCACGAGATCCGGGAATGATCTTCCGCATCGAGCATTCGCTCGACGGCATCGTCGGGGGCTGCCGTGTCGTACTCCTCGATCGGGAAGCAGCGCACCAGAGTGGTATACACTCGCAGGAACCGCCGCATGATGTCGACGAGCTGTGAAATTTGATCTTCCGTGAGATCAAGTGCCGTTAGATCATCCCGTCGACGATCCACGATCGCCTGAAGCGCGGCATCGAGCGCCCTTCGTCCGGGGGCTGTCGCTTTGTCAAAAAAGCGGTCGTGGATGCTTTGGATGACGCGATCGACGTCCCCCCTGGCCTCAAGCGAGCGTCCCGCTTGTGAGAACTTCCGCAGCGCGAGTGCAGTGGTTCGCGAGTCGATTTCCCGGCTGATATGTACGCGGAGTGCCCGGCAGGTTTGCCGATAGAACGCAAACACGAGAACCTTCTCTCCAACCTCCCAGAGATCGACCGCTTTTCGAACGGTCGCCGCGACCTTGGGGTGCATCCGCTCTGAGAATTTCGTGAGGGTCTCATCGAACGCACTGAGGTACCAGGCGGAGCTCGTCAGATCCTTCACGGCGGGCAGCACGCGATCCTCGCTCTCACCATTCTGCAGGCGCCCCTTTCGCGTGAATCGAAACGCTGCATACGAAGAGCACAGGGCTTCCCCGAGCAGATCCTGTCCGGGGGAGGCGGCGCTCCGGGCGGCGAGAAAGAAGGGCAGGAGTTGTTCGGGGGGAACCTTCAGTCCGCCCCCGCCCTGATGGCTTCCGAGGATCGCTGCGCCATTCCGTCGCACGCGGCGGAGGATGTTGGTACCCGACCAGAGATCCCCCTTGTTGTGGCGGATCAGCCAGGGTTGGAGCTTCGCCTGTGCGACTTCCTGAGTCTGCCGGGCATTCTCAAACGCCTCAACCAGGCACTTCTGCCGTTGGGAAAGCTCGTCCCGCGGAGCGGTGCTGATCCGGCTCCACCATTCATCGGAACTGGTCCCTTCCGGCCCTTCTTCCAGGCGAAGACGGCTCCAGCACCTTTGCAGCTGAATACCGGCCCGTTGGCTCGCCGTGAGACTGGATTCCAGGTCGCTCAGCCGGATCTCAAATTCCGACTTCTTGCCGAGAGCCTGAGGATTCCAGCGAACGTCGCCGAATCGTTGCAGGACACGCACCAGTTCCGCATGTCCGAGTTGAAACGGAGTGGCGGTGAGAAACAACATCCGGTCGAAAGCGCCGGCCATTGCTCCGTCGCCCGTTTTCAGGTCGTTCTCCGCGTCGGGGGACTGCAGTTGACGAGCGAGGCTCGTACCGGGATTCTTCAGGTGGTGCGCCTCGTCCATCACCAGCAGCGGCGATCGCCAGCGGGCCTCCTTCAGCAGGTGATTCCAGAGAATCTTCTCAACATCGCGAATGGCTTGTCGAACCGCACTGATGCGCTCGCTCACGCGCGCTGCGCCGCCCCGGGCACGAACCGGCATCTCCTCCAGTTCCGCTGCGATCGGCGCGAGGTCGACTTTGTTCATCGCTTCAACAACGGCTGCGGGCACGGGGTTATCCGTGAGCAGCTGATGCCCTCCGCGGGCCGTGCTGTTGTAGATCTCCATCCATTTTTCGGGATTTGAGTGAAGCAATTTCTCCCAGAGCTCCTCGCCCCAGCGACTGGCGTTCTGTTCGCCGATGGCCCGCAGGAGTTCCGCGAGATAACGATGGATGGTCCTGTAGACTTTGATGAGTCGCTCGCGCCGTCCCCGTGCATGCTTTCGGAGAGTCTTCTGGATCAACGCCAGACGGATCCACTTGTCGGTCTGCTGACGCGACATCGCCCCTTGCGCCAGAAAGATGAGGTGGCACTGGACCGGGCGTGCATCGTCCAGCAGTTTCAGCAGCTCGACGCTGTGCCGCGCGACTCCATAGCGGAAAGATCCGGCTGCTCTCAATTCCCGTTGCGAGGCCTCATCCCGAAACACGGGAGTCTGATCGCGCAGATACAGTTCGCAGAACGTATGGAGGTCCTGTCTCCACTTGTCGATCAGGTTCGAGGGAGCCATCACGATCACCGGATGACGGCTCCGCACGGCGACCGACCATGCGACGCCGAGCGCGACGAATGTTTTGCCCATCCCGACTTCGTCAGCAAGAATCACACCGGGCTGGTGCTGCAGACGCTGAAGAATCTCGGCGACTTCGGTGCGCTGCCGCCGTTGATCCGCCAGGGGGACGCGGTTGTTCTCCGCCTCCCCGAGAATCAGTTGCGGGGGGAGGCTGTATCGGCTTGATTGCGACATCGGTTTACCACACGATCCCAAAATGTTTGTAGCTCTGCTCCGATCCGGCCCCGATGCGGGCCGACCTTCTGGTCAAGGAGTCCGGCCAATCCGTGGAGAAAGGGCTTCCAGATCTCGTTGTAGGTCTCTCTGCTGACCGCTCCGTCCACCGGCTCGTAGTCAACCTCCAGGAGCACGATGAGAAAATCTGCGAGGGTCAGCAGCGCTTCATCGATCTGCCCATTCGCTTCCTCGAGGTCGCGCAGGAGACGTTCGGCTACCGCCCGGATTCCGATGATGCCCTCCAGACGCCAATGCAGCGATGACACACTCCAGAGAGGCTGCTGCAGGTTGTTCCGCAAGCGGGCGAGAATCCGGGCGCGGTTGCGAATCCGGTGCAGGAAGGTTCCTTTCAGATCGTAACGCCTGAGTGGGTCGAGATCGCTCGGAACCGCTGCATCCAGCTCATCATCAAAAATCTGGCCGGATGTGTGCTGACGCGCCCAGGCCCGGAATGCGGCACTGGGATCTGATGCGCCGAGAATGTTCAGCATGTCATCGGCGGTCATGTCTTTGAGCTGATCCGGCGGCGGCAGCTGCCGGGCATCTTCGACATTCAACGGCCAGAAGGCCTCCCCTTCCGGCCAGCGGACCAGCAGTTTCTCCGGGGGATGGAGGGGAAGCCAGGAGATCTCGAACTGACCCGGCTGTCCTCCTGTGACCCACTGGAGCGAGTCCAGCAGATTCGTCGTTTCGCGTCCCGTCGCAGCAATCGACCAGCTCTCCGGCAGGAACTGAGGATCGAACCGGAGGATGAGGCTGCGTTGCTCCCCCGCGCGAAATACTGCCGAGAGAAACCCCGCAGGCAGGAAGAGCGCATCAGCATTCTGCTCTTCGTCGAGTTCGCTGGAGGGGCCGCTCCATTCGGCCGTTTCGAGGTCCGCCACGTTCCTCATTCTCGGCCAGAGCGCACGCAGGTCCGGCGCTTTCCTGCAATGGTTCTGAACGATTGTCAGCACATTCGCCTCGGCGTTCCGGACACCCTGAACTCCCATTCCGGCGCAGGTGAAGTTTGATGATCCGCTCAGCAGCGCGCTATACCGGTCTGAGTACAGGGCAAGCATTTTCGCGTGCCAGGGTCGGAGCGTCGCTTCCTCGAATTGCGGCAGGAGTCCAATCTCCACGTCTGCGCGGTTGGCGAGCGCGGTCCGTAACAGGCTGCGTGGTGCCGCGAGGCGGAGTGGCGTGTCATCAGGATCACCGAGGGCCGGCACGCGGAACGAAAGGTACCGCTCCTGAGGCAGCATCCCGTTGAGCAGCGACTCAGTCGCCGCATCAACCTCTTCACCGGGATCGAAGAAAGGAGACGCAATCCACGCTTCATACGGAACGGCGTACTCTCGGCACAGATCCAGCGTTTGGTCGAGACTGCTGCGAGAGTCAAAACCGTCTCCGCCGGTTGCTGCGTTGTGTGAACGCCCGGGAAGTGTAAAGACGAGCCGCTGCTGCAGCCCTTTTTCAGGCTTGCCGCGGTGCCAGTCTGAGACCAGACCATCGACCTGATTGAGGAATTCGAGAGCGCGGCGGATGACCGGTTGCTCGGAATCGGCTCCCGAGACGAAGCTGAGCAGGCACCGCAGGAAGTGTGTCGTCTCGGCGATCCGGTCTGTCGCCGCATGCTCAGGGGTGGAATCGAGGGGGACGACAACTTCCTTGTTCCGTCGGTATCCCGGTTCGGTCAGGTTTGCGGATGCGATCAGGATCCGGACATGCCTGGCCCAGGCGAGCAGGCTGACCTTTGCATGCTGCTTTCCATGCGGGATTCGGACCGGAAGCAGGTCCCACCGCAAGGAATGTTCAACACCGGCTTGTGTGTGATCGACCAATACTCCGGCGTATGCCGCTCCCAACCGCGACTCTCGTTCCAGCAGGTAGGAGAGCTCCTCGCGATCGGGTTCCGAATCAATCCCCAGAAAGCGGGCCAGACACTGTTCGTCAAACAGGCCGGGATCGAAAGTATATGTCGTCGCCAGGCAGCCGATCGGGGCACCGGAATCCTGTGGCGCCCGCCACAGTTCAAGCATGGTGCCCTGGGTGGAGTCTCGACCTCTTCGTTTCATTGCACATCGAAGTAAAAGTTGCGAATAGGACGGCCCCGGTAGTCGTGCACGTATCGGTCCGGCTCGATCGACCGTCGTGGAATGCGATACGCCTGCCGCATGTAAATCCGGTTCCGTCCAAGTCGGTCAAACCAGGCGCGTTTGCCGGTTTCGCTTTTCTGTTTCTGAACCGTATCGTGGTGGTCGCACAACTTTACGGCGCAGTCCGCAACGGCCATTGGCTCACTAAAGGGACCGAACCGCTCTTCAAACAGCGCAACCATTTCAAGGTCGAGTTCGGCAAGGGATTGCCTTGTTCTTTCAAAATGCTGATCCAGGCCGGCGACTGACTGCGCGAACTCAGGATCGCGGGCGACCGATGTGACGTCGAATCCCCGCGCATCCTCGATTCCTGCCTCTGCCCGCAGAATATCAAAAGCATCCTGCAGGCTGCGGCAGAATCGTTCGTAGTCTCGGATGGCCACCAGAAGCGTCGTCAGTTCGGGATGCTGCTCTTCCAGCCGCCTGTGCAGCACTTCCTCGCGGTACTCCTTATCCTGAAACTCGCTCTGAAGGTTCCAGATGAGCGGCAAGGCGCCCAGCTGGCGTTCGCGTGCATCATTCAGAAGTTCGCGAAGACGCCGTTTCTCTGGCCGTGAAGCCTCCGAGGGCAGCATCGTGTCCGCAAGTTCTTCCCAGTCACTCTTCTGAAAGCCTGTACGCGTGCGGGGGGGATCCTGTCCGAGACTCCGCCGGACTGCGGCCCGCCACTTGTCCCGCAGATCGTGCCAATCCTCAATTCCACTGTAGCCGAGGCCGCGCGCCCATGCGTCCACCAGTCGCTCACATTCGGCCCGTGCCCCCAGATGTGGATCGACGAGCGACGTATGAATGGCGAGCCGCTTGTAGACGCCATGAAAGCCGAAGATGCGGGCTGTCTTCAGGTAACTCCGCGCATCCAGATAGCCATGCTGGCTGAGCGCCCGCTTCGCAACGAGGCTGCCGGGGACTCCCCAGACACCCGGGTGCTCGGCCCGGCAGCGCATGATGGCTTCCACAACCAGCCATTCCCAGACCATGAATGGAGAGGAATCCGGGCGCTCGGGATCCCCCTCCAGGTCTTCCGTGACCAGCGCGCCGACTGCGATTGCCGTTAGGAAGCGGACCCGCTGCATCCGCTCGCGGACGCCTGGAACAAGCCGGGTCGCCAACTGATCGGCAATCTGATAGAGCCCCAGTGGGTCGAGTGTCCCTTCGCTGATGACCGGGGGATCGTAGGCCGTCAGAAACGGAACTGGAATCGTTAGAGTTGCGTTCATTATGCCGTCGTAGTCTGACACACGGGGCGACGCGATGCAAGCACCTGCATCTCCCTCTGACCGCAATAAAGACTAGATGACAGACTCGTCATCGATGTACGAGTCGGCCGCAATACAGCAGGGGATCAGCGGCGCAGATCCATACAGTGAGACCTCGTTCAATGTTGTGCGCGACGGGTGCCTTCTTCTTGGAATTGATGCTATTGGTGGAAATACCAAGGCAAGGTAGAGTCGCCGGGAAGCCAGGCGTCAGATGCTCCTGTCAAGTTCATCTCGAAGGCCTCGCCATCATTAGCAGAGAGCGGGAAGCTGCCGATGCTGTCAGGAACCTGGTGTACAACGCGGGCGAGCCTGTGCAACCTGTCCTGCGTGGTGGAGCCGGGAGGATCCGGTACGCCGTCCCTCCGGGTATCGAGTGGAAAGTCCACAGCTCTGTCGCTTTCCCGAATCTGAAAAGAATGCGATCGGGAGCGGTTCGCGGGCCCGGGGAATCTCGCCTGTCGCAATTGCGCGTGTTAAAATGGGGGCCTCTGGCCGCGGGGGAGGCCCGTGCGGCAGGTGTCCTGATGCAACTTCGGAGTGAATGATGAAACGTGTTTCCGCATGTCTTGCGATCCTCAGCCTGGCCGTGCTGGTCGGGACTTCTGCGACGGCCAGTGCTGCCGAGCCGAAGCCGCCGGAAGGTTTCCGGGCGCTCTTTAACGGCCGCGATCTCACTGGCTGGTACGGTCTGAACCCGCACAGCGTGGTGAAGCTCACCGGCGAGAAGAAGGAAGAAAACCTCGCGCAGCAGCGGGCCGAGTTTTCGAAGTACTGGACCGTTGAGAACGGCGAACTCCTCAACGACGGCCGCGGTCCCTACGCCACCACCGAAGAAGAGTTCGGCGACATCGAGTTCCTGATCGAGTACAAGACGGTCCCGAAGGCCGACAGCGGCATCTATCTTCGCGGCACTCCGCAGGTGCAGATCTGGGACTGGAACCAGGTCTTCGATCCGAAGCGGCCCACCCGCAAGCCGCACCTCGGCTCGGGCGGCCTGTTCAACAACTCGCCCGAAGCCCCCGGCCGCGATCCGCTCGTTCTGGCCGACCGGCCGTTTGGCGAATGGAACCAGTTCCGCATCCGCCAGATCGGCGACCGCACCTGGGTCTGGCTGAACGAGAAGCTCGTCGTCGACGGAGCCGTCATGGAAAACTACTGGGACCGCAGCAAGCCCCTCCCCGCCCGCGGCCCGATCATGCTCCAGACCCACGGCGGCGAAATCCGCTGGCGGAACATCTTCGTGCGCGAGATCGGTGCCGACGAAGCGAAAGAAATCCTCAGCAAGGCTGAGTCGAAAGAGAAGAAGGACAACTAAGCCTCTTCTCACATGAGGTTCTCCTGCTAACGAGTTGCTAACGAACGGGGACAGACAGCCGCCGCGCTGTCTGTCCCCGTTTTTGTTGTTCTGCTTCCTAAGTTAATGCTGATGCGCTTCACATCCTGAGCGAACCACGAAACACACGCTCAGGTGAGGTAACGCCACAGCCTCTCTTTTTTCGTGGATTTCGTGCCTTTCGTGGTTCCCTCTCCATCGGAGGCATTAACGCCGTCGATACTTGCTCAGCGGATGTGCCTTTCCCGGAGACTCGTTTCTCTGCGAAAATCTATGTCATCTGCGGATGTCTCCTCCTTCTCTTGAAGAATCCGCAGATTTCGCAGACGAACGCAGATGACGAACGAAAGAAGGAGAGTCGGGTAACGGGTATCCGCGTGCCTTTCGTGGTTCCTTCCCCCCAGTGCAAAGAACGTCACCATGGCCGACATCAAGAGTCCTGCGGTGTTGTATGTGAAGGGAGCGTTGATGCTCCTGGTGGGAGTGTTGGCGGCGGGGTTGCTGATGGCGAAGACACCGGATCTGCAGTCGGCGGCGCTGCTGGCGATTTCCGTCTGGGGCTTTTGCCGGGCCTACTACTTTGCGTTCTATGTCATCGAACACTACATCGATCCCGGCTATCGATACGCCGGGTTGCTCTCCTTCGTGCGGTATACGCTGAGCCGACGCGGAAGGCCGCGTGAAAGCGAGTCCGATCGCTGAGCCGCTTGCCGGCTTGCGGTTTGTCATCGGCAAACGTGCGGGCGGCTGCGGGAGCAGAAGAGATCGATTAGACTGGCGAGCGTGTACCGGGCAAGTTTCTGGCCGAGGAGAACATGATGCCGATCGCAGTTGCCGTGAGTCGTTCCCGTTCCCCCCAAACGAGCGTCCCTGCTTTGTTCCTGAATTGCGGCAGGTTTGCTCTGCTTGTGGCGGCTCTGGTCCTCCTGAGTGCGCGGCCGGCACTGGCGCTCACGGTCGATTCGGATTTCGAGGGAGCCTCGGTCCGGGTGCTGAAGATCGATGAAGAACAGCGGAGCATCCACTTCATCCCCGGAGGAGATCCCGATCGCGGCTGGCCGTGCTGGTGGTTTTTCCGGATCGACGGCATCACGCCCGGCGAGACGATCACCCTGCGACTCGAAGGCTCACCCGCCACCGCGCAGAAGCCGGAAGCCCCGCTGCAACGGCGACTCTCACCAACGTGGGCGATGCCGAAACAGGCGGCCTTCTCGACCGATGGCGAGAGCTGGCAGCAGACCGAGCCGGGCCGCCGCGACGGCGAGCAGATGATCTACACCGTGCAGCCCGAAACAAAGTCGCTGTATGTCGCGTGGGGGCCTCCCTATACGCCGGGCATGGCGGCGAAGTTCTTTCGCGAGCTGAGTCTCCATTCTCCGCACGCGCATGCGAAGGAACTCTGCCGATCGCGAGAAGATCGTGCCGTCCCCATGCTGCACGTTTACGAAGGCGAACGAAAGCCGGAGGAGCGGTTCGGCGTCTGGGTGCAGGCCCGGCAACATGCGTGGGAAAGCGGTTCAAGCTGGGTCGCACAGGGGTTCGCCGAATGGCTCGTGAGTGACGATGTCGACGCCGCGTGGTTGCGGCAACATGCCGAGATTTTCCTCGTGCCGATCATGGACGTCGATAACGTCGCCACCGGAAACGGCGGCAAGGATGCGGCTCCGTGGGATCACAATCGCGACTGGTCGGACAAGCCGCACTGGAACGAAGTGGCCGCCGCGCAACAGCAGGTGAAGCAACTGATCCGTGAGGAGCGGATGGATGTGTTCCTCGACCTGCACAATCCCGCGCCGGGAGATCCGACGTTCTTCTTCACACTGCCGGCAGACCAGCTGAAAGAATCGACGGTGATGCTGCGGGACCGGTTCATCGAGATTGCCTATGGGCGGATCAGCAGTATCAAGCCGCTGGTTCCGATGAGCAGCAAACCGAAGACGACCGGCCCCGCCTATCATCCGCTGTGGCGTCAGATCAGTTCCAACTGGGTGAACATGAACGGCAATCCGCACACGGTGAGTCTCTGCCTCGAGACCATCTGGAACTCACCACGGAGCACCCAGGAAGGCTACCGCTCTGTCGGAGCAGCTCTCGCCGCAAGCGTGCGCGAATACCTGGGTGAACGCCCGGAAAGAAAACCGAATTAGGGGTAGGTTACGACGGGCTGAAGAGGGATTAACCACGAAAGGCACGAAATACACGAAAGAGATCTCACGCGGCGACTGGTCTCTATTTCTTCGTGCACTTCGAGCATGGTTTCGGTCTCAATGGACGAGACGTTCCCATTGAAGCTGTGGATAATGGCCGAAGTTGATCAGTAATCCGAGTTTGTACCCGGTTACCTTCAGATAGTTGAGAACCTGGGCCCGATGCTCGTTGGCCAACTCCTTCGCAGCCTTTAGCTCGACAATAATCGAGTTAAAGCAAATGACATCCGGAATGAACTTCTGCTCCAATGATCTGCCTTTGTAATGCAAGGCGAGCGGCAATTGGTCGGCAAAGGGAATCGACCGTGCCGCGAACTCGATCGTCAGGCATTCCTGATAGACTGCTTCGAGGAACCCGCAGCCTAACTGTTTGTAAACCTCGAAGCACGCGCCCATGATCCGCTAAATAGGTCCACATCCTGAGCGAAGCGCTGCGGACAGGGATTGATCTGGAAAAAGAAGCTGGCTTGGTTCTAAGGTGGTTGTTGGATAACCCAACCGGCCTCGGAGACCAAGCCATGG
>Ga0180217_1003206_pt1 | contig 14055 bp, 10 predicted proteins | sample eDN3rd37CBELigOP_FD_128521 | JGI IMG/M metagenome (GOLD analysis project Ga0180217, IMG submission 128521) | Enriched Organic Plus compost microbial communities from Emeryville, California, USA - eDNA 3rd pass 37_C BE-Lig OP (version 2) (version 2) ... | reverse complement strand
TGTTCGGGTGCGCGTTCATGATTCCCGTGATGTTCTGCACGTGATGCCCGTACTCATGCGCGAGCACGTACAGCTGCGCGAGCGGGCCCGCGCTCGCGTCGAACCGATCGCGCAGGAGCGAGAAGAAGGTGGGGTCGACATAGACCGTCTCTTCGGGCGGGCAGTAGAAGGGACCGGTCTGGTTCGACGCGGTGCCGCACTGCGTCGACGTGGAGCCGTCGACGATGATCAGGCCGGGCTCCCGGTAGCCCTGCACCTGACCCTCCCAGTACTGATCGAGGTTGAGCGAGGCCGCGGCGAGGCGGCAGTCGTCGCGTGCGTTGGCGTCCGCGCCGGTCTCGCACTGCTGGATCTCCGACTCCTGCCCGCCGCCGACGGGTGCCGCTCCGCCGCCGAGGAGGCTCGAGAAGTCGCCCCCCGTGAACAGGCTCAACAGGAGCACCGCGATGGCGCCGATGCCGCCGATGCCCCCCGCCGCGATCGCGCCGCCGCGGCGCCTGGCCCGGTTGCCGCCCACGCTCGCGTTGTCGTTGAACGTCATGGCGTCACCGTACCGGGCATAGGCTCGGTGCATGGACCCCTTGACCGTGACGCTCACGGGTGCAGGAGGCCAGATCGGATACGCACTCCTCTTCCGCATCGCCGCGGGCGACATGCTCGGCGATCGGCCCGTGCGGCTCCGGCTCCTCGAGATCCCGCAGGGCCTGCGCAGCGCCGAGGGCGCCGTGCTCGAACTGCAGGACTGCGCCTTCCCGCTCCTCGACGACGTCGAACTCACCGACGATCCGTTCGTCGCGTTCGACGGCTGCCAGATCGCCCTCCTGGTCGGCGCGCGACCCCGCGGGCCGGGCATGGAGCGCGCCGACCTCCTCGCCGCCAACGCCGGCATCTTCGGACCGCAGGGCGCGGCGCTCAACGGAGCCGCCTCCGACGACGTGCGGATCGTCGTGGTGGGCAACCCCGCCAACACGAACGCCCTCGTGCTCGCCGCATCCGCCCCCGACATCCCGCGCGAGCGGATCACCGCGCTCACCCGCCTCGACCACGACCGCGCCATCGGGCAGCTGTCGGAGGCGCTCGACGTGAAGGCGGGCGACATCGACCGCATGACGGTGTGGGGCAACCACTCCGTGACGCAGTTCCCCGACGTGACGTACGCGACGGCCGCAGGACGACCCGTTCCCGAGCTGCTGGCCGAGAGATTCGGCGGGACGGATGCGGCGACCCGCTGGCTCGACGAGGAGTTCGTGCCCCGCGTGGCCAAGCGCGGGCAGGAGATCATCGACGTGCGCGGGTCTTCGTCGGTGGCATCCGCCGCGAACGCGACGATCCAGCATGTGCGCGACGAGTTGTTCGGCACGGAGTGGACCTCGGCGGCCGTCGTGTCGCGCGGGGAGTACGGCGTTCCGGAGGGGCTCGTGTGCTCGTTCCCCGTCTCGTCCGACGGCTCGGGCTATCGCGTGATCGAAGGCCTCGATCTCGACGAGCGCGCCCGCGAGCGCCTCGACCGGTCGGTGGCCGAACTCGTCGCCGAGCGCGACGCCGTGGCCGCGTGGGGGGTCGTGTGATCGAAGACCCCCTCGCCCTCGCCATCCTCGCGATCGTCGTCATCTCGGTCGCGACCGCCATCGCCCCCAAGGTCCGCATCGCCGGCCCGCTGATCCTCGTCATGGTCGGGATCGTGGTGAGCCTGCTGCCGTTCGTGCCGCCCATGGAGGTCGATCCCGAGCTCATCATCGTCGGAGTGCTGCCGCCCCTGCTCTACTCGGCGGCCGTCAACCTCCCCGCGGTCGAGTTCCGCCGCGACTTCGGACCGGTCGTGGGGCTGGCCGTGATCCTCGTCGTATTGAGCGCCGTCGCCCTCGCGTTCTTCTTCCAGGCGGTCCTTCCGTCTCTCGACTTCATGCTCGCGCTCGCGCTGGGCGCGATTCTCAGTCCGACCGACGCCGTCGCGACGTCGATCGTCAAGCGCCTGGGCATATCCAGTCGCGTCGTCACCCTGCTAGAGGGCGAGAGCCTGCTCAACGACGCGACGTCGCTCGTGGTGCTGCGCACGGCGGTCGCGGCATCCGCCGTCGGCGCCTCGACCGTCGTGCAGGAGGTCGAAGGCGTCGCGAGACCCGGCTTCATCGGCGCGTTCGTGTGGGGCGTGATCGCGGCCCTCATCGTCGGGGGGATCATCGGGTGGGTCAACCTGCGCGTGCGCGCTCTGATCTCGAATCCCGCCGCCAACACCGCCATCGGGTTCGTCGTCCCCTTCGCGGCGTATCTGCCGACCGAGCAGCTCGGCGGCTCCGGTCTCGTCGCCGCCGTCGTCGCCGGAATCGTGACCGGGCAGGGGTCCGCGCGGTGGTTCACGCCTGACCAGCGCCTGTCGGACAAGGTCAACTGGCGCACCGTCGAGCTCGTGCTCGAGGGCGCGGTGTTCCTCGTGATGGGTCTCGAGCTCAAAGAGATCGTGCGCGCGAACGGCGAGAGCGAGGAGGGCATCTGGCACGGCGTATGGCTGGCCGCCGTCGCCCTCGCGATCGTGCTCGTCGTGCGCACGGCGTACGTCACGCTCATCGTGTGGCTGCAGTCGAGACGCGCACGGGTGCGCCAGCGCCAGCTCGGCGAGATCGAGAGGCGACTGAACCACGTCGCCGCCGAGCCGTTTCGGACGTCGCCGCGCGGCCGGCGCAACCCCGAGCACGCCGAGCGACGCATGGACCTCCTGCGCCGCCGCGTACGGACCACTCTCGCCGACATCGATTACTACAACGCGTCGCCCCTCGGCTGGAAGCACGGCACCGTCATCGTGTGGGCCGGCATGCGCGGCGTCGTGACGCTCGCCGCGGCGCAGACCCTCCCCCACGACACGCCCCAGCGCGCGCTCCTCGTGTTCGTGGCGTTCCTCGTGGCGGTGGGCAGCCTCATGCTGCAGGGCTTCACGCTTCCGGCGCTCGTGCGGGTGCTGCGCATCGACCCACCCGACGAGTCGCTCGACCGCGCCCAGGAGAAGCGCCTGGACGACGAACTGCGGAAGGCGGCCGCATCCGCGCTGTCGGAGACGACTCATCGGCGTGACGGCTCGCCGTATCCTTCCGAGCTCACGGCGAGCGTCGGAGAGCGCCTCACGCGCCCGCCCGAGGACGACGAGACCGGGCTCACGCGCGACCTGCTCGAGCTGCGGATCGCGATGATCGAGGCGATGCGCGCACGTCTGGTCGAACTGAGCTCAGGTGGCGAGTTCAGTTCGGAGACCCTGCGCCACGCCCTCGCCGAGCTCGACGCCGACCAGGTGAGCCTCGAGCTGCGGCTGCGCGGAGAGGAGTAGCGCGCGGGGGCTGCGAAGCGCCGAACGCGTCCGGACGATTCCGGCGAATCGCCACAAACGGATGCCCCAAGCCGCACTTCCTGGCGACCCGCCACGAAAGGGACGCACCAGCCACGCCGAGACGATTCCGGCGACTCGCCACAAACGGATGCCCCAAGCCGCACTTCCTGGCGACCCGCCAAGAAGGGGACGTGCGAGCCGCGCGGAGGGCCGCTCGGCGAAGCGAGGCCCGGACCGCACGACCGCCGAAGTCAAGGCACAATGGACGTCAGGGAAGGCGGCCTCATGAGCGACATCGGCACACAGGAACCCTCCGCGACCGTGCGGCCGGGTGCGCACGATGCTGCGTCCGACGTGAGCGCCGACACGAGCCCGCTGCACCTGCCGCACGAGGCGGCCGAGTGCCCCAAGTGCTTCACCGAGCTGCAGCGCGACCGCAACTGGTGGCAGGCGCGGCCCGCTGGCTCGCGGTTGGTCGGCCTCGTCGTCGCGCGCGAGGACATGCCGTCGGTCGTCGAGCAGCGCGAGCTGCTCACGCACTTCGGCGTGCCGATCGAGGGGTTCCGGCACCCTGCGCCCGAGACCCTCGAGACGTGGGAGGAGCGGCTCGTCCGCCTGTTCGGGCGGCTCAGCCGCGGAGATGTGCTCGTCGTGGCGAACGTGCACGCCCTCGGCCGCGACATCGACGAGGAGACGCGCACCGTCGCGGAGTTGCACAGGCGCGGAGTCGTCGTCAAGGTCGTGACGCACGGAGCGCGTCACCTCGCCGACACCGGTCGCTGAACCGGCGGGAGAAGGACCGGCGCGTCAGCCGATGCGTTCGCGCGACTCCGTGAACCCGGGCGTCACGCGTCGTCGTCGCCGTTCGCGTCGCGCTCCTCGTCGAGGAGCGCGAGGTCCTCGCGCGTCACGAGACGCGCTGAGATCGCATGCTCGACGAGCCGCACACGGCGGTTCGTCGCGAACGAGCGGACCCCACCGCGAAGGCCGGGCACGCCGATGCGGTCGAGCTTGTCGCAGACGTTGTCCAGCTTGCGGTTGAAGCGCGTGAGCGTCCAGCCGAGGCGCTCGGCGGCCTGCGCCGACGTCGGCAGCTCGCTCATGCCGGTCCCCTCGCGCCGCAGCACGGGCTCCGCCAGTGCGAGGATCATGAGCTTCTGGCTTGTCGTGAGCGGTACTTCGCCGATCGTCGACAGCCCGTCGGACTCGTCGTCGATCGTCTGCGTCTCACGGAACGTCGGCTCGGCCGCGTGGATCGTCAGCTCATAGGTCGTCGGCCCCGCGCTGAAGATCACGGTGGTCGCCGCGAACACGAGAGGAAGGCGCGCCCCCGGTGCGAGCCACGCCTGCACGCGGCTGCCCGAGTCGGTCACGGTCGCGGACAGGCGACTGCCGACGTTCGAGAGGATCCACAGTCCGTCGACCCGCTCGATCGTGAGGAACTGACGGTGGAGGAAGAGGTTGTCGTCGATCGCAAGATCCCCCTCGCGTCCGACCGTGAAGGTCTGCGACGGCTCGACGTGGAAGATCTCGCCGGCGAACTCGACGGTGAGGCGGTCGGTCCGCGGCTCGGTCACGCGGGACTCCACGGCGTTCACGGCACACACCCCTTCGCGGGATCGGAGGACTGCCCGTTCGCACGCACCACCATCACCTCTATGCACGTCGTACCGGAGGGGTCGGCGGGGACGGTCACGGTCGGCTCGGTCACCGCTTCGAGCTCGGGCTCCTGGTCGGCGCGCGTCACGACCCCGACGAGGTACCGGTCGCCCTCCTGCGGGTCGGGGTTGGTCCACGTGAACTCGACGCCGTCGGCGCCGGGTGCGCCGTCGAGCTCGGCGGGCGGGGCGACGACGGCCGAGATCGGATCCTTGGGCGCCGAGGTCGCGGGCGGCGTGGGCGCCGCATCCGGCGATCCGCCCAGCAGCGCCGGAAGCGACACCGCCAGCACGACCGCGATCACCACGACCGCCGCGGCAGCGCCGAGCCCGATGATGAGGCCCCTCCGTGACGGCGCGGGCGGCGGGGGTGTCGGGGCAGGAGCATCCGTCGGCACGCGCAGGTTCGTCGCGTCGACGTCGTCGAGGTCGTCGAACCGCCCCCGTGCGGGCACCGCGACGCCCGGCACGGAGGACGGGACGGGAGGCACGGGCCGCGCGGATGCGTGGCGCACCGTCTCGGTGCCGACGACGCCCCCGCCGGGGCGCAGCACGGTGTCGTCCGGAGCCTCGACGTACGGTGCGCCGGGCTCCGGCTCGCGGCGCGACGGCGCTGTGGTCGCGGAGGGACGCGTGAGGCCCGCCGCCGGGTTCGTCTCGGGGTTGATGCTGACGACGCCGCGCACGCGCGTGAGGCCGTCGTCCTCGTCTTCGACGATCTCGTCGGTCACTCCGTCATCGAGGATGTCGATCGGGGTCACCGAGTGCGACAGCTCGATCTGCACCTTCTGGAGCGCACGAGCGAACGCGAGGGCGTTCTCGTAGCGGTGGGTCACCGACTTCGCCATCGCACGCGCGAGCACGGCGTGCAGCGACGCAGGCACGTCAGGGCGGTCGAGCGGCGGCAGCGGTGCCGTCTCGATGCGCTGGATGAGTTCGGCGGCGGTGTTGCGGCGCCCGGGCTGCTCGAACGGCGAGCGGCCGGCGAGCAGTGTGTAGACGGTCGCGCCGAGCGCATACACGTCGGAGCGCACCTCGCTGCGTGGCGTGTCGGCGAACGACTCGGGCGGCGACCACGGGATCGACAGTCCCGCCGACTCGGCCGCCGCGCTCGTCGTGGAGGCGATGCCGAAGTCGGTCAGCGCGGGGCGGTTGTACTCCGTGACGAGGATGTTCGCGGGCTTGATGTCGCGGTGCAGCACACCCGCGCGGTGCGCGGTCTCGACGGCCGCGGCGACCTGCACCCCGACACGCAGCGACTCGGCGATCGAGAACGGCTCGCGGCGGTAGCGCACCTGGAGGTTCGGCTTCGGGCAGTACTCCATGACGAGGTACGGCCGACCGTCGCCGGCGACCCCCGCCTGGTAGATCGTGACGATCGCCGGATGCGTCGAGAGCATCGCCATGACGTTCGCCTCGGCGGTGAATTCGGCGACCGAGCCGCTCGACATGCGCTCCGTCAGCAGAACCTTGACCGCGACGCGGCGCTTCGGCAGGTGCTGCTCGTACAGGTACACGTCGGCGAAGCCGCCCGAGCCGAGCACGTCGACATACGTGAAGCCGGGCAGCTCGGGAGGCGCCTGCGGAGTGCGCTTCGCGTTCACGAGATCCCCTCGACGGTGACCGTGACCCCGTCGCCGAGGTCGATGACATCGCCCGGCACGACGACGGTCGGCTCCGCCGGGTGCAGCCGCACGGGGTCGCCGCCCTGACGGATGAGCGTGGTGCCGTTCGTCGTGCGCAGGTCGGTCGCGACGATGCTGTCGCCCTCGACGCGCAGCTCGATGTGGCTGCGCGAGATGTCCTGCTGCGGGCTGTCGACCGCGACGAGGTGCGGGAGGTCGGTGCCGGTCACACGCGTGGCACGCGGGCGTCGCCCGATCACGACCGTGCGGTCGAGGAGGAGCGTCTGACCCGTCGACAGCCGGACGCGCCCGGGCGCGGGAGGCCGCGGTTCGGCGAGCGGTGCGGGCACGGAGTCGACGATGCCCGCCGTGCGCAGGGCGCGTGCCTGGGCGACCGAGATGGTCTCGCCGTCGTGGTCGCCCGCGACCGCGGGCGCGGAGCCGGCGCTGTCGGAGCCTTCGGGCTCGCGCACAGTCGTGTCGGCCGTCGGCCGCGCGATGGTCTCGCCCCAGAGGTCGTCGTACTCCTCCGCTGCGGCCGTCGCGGCGGGTGCCGGAGCGATCGTCGACTCCGTCGGGAGCAGCGTCTCGACCATCGAGCCGTCGAGCGGGACGGGGGCGATCACGGCACCCTGCGGCCCCTCGACCGGAGCGGCGTCACCGTTCTCCGCGATCGGCTCCGCGACCGGGGTCGGGGTCGAGGACGGCTCGGCGGGTGACGGGGACGGCTCGGCTGAGGCGGCGGCAGGCTCGGCGGGAACGGCGGATGCGGCATCCGGCACCCACTCGACCGTCGATGCGAGCACCACTCCGTCGGCGATGGGGAGCCCGGGATCATCGTCACCCCGCTGAGCCGTCGCCGAGGTGCGAAGGGTCACGTGCGAGACGTCGTCGAGAACGCGCTCGGTCCACGTGGTGACACCGGCGCCCGAGATCGTCTCGCGCCCGCCGGCCGTGTCGACCTCGAGGACGAGCGAGCCGCGCACGGCGACGCGCAACGACGTGCCCTCGGCGAGCGCGACCGCGAAAGGAGGAAGCGACGCGAGCGACGTTCCGAACGTGCCGGTGAGGGCCTCGAGCACTGCCGCGAGTCCGCGACCCTCGGCGACCTCGGTCCAGATGCGGACGGCGAGCGCCGGCGGCGTGTCAGCAGACAGGGCGACCGCACCGCGGCGGGTGACGGCGACCGGGATCTCGCCGGGTCGATAGTTCACCGACATCAGAAGCCTCCTCCTGCGACCGCGCGCGGGAGCGTGTCGCCGTCGACGTGATCGACGACCGACTCACCCGGCAGGGTGTCGTAACCGGCGCGGGGCGCCCGCGAGTGTACACGGACGGCGTCGACGACGAGTGCCGTGATGTTGTCGCGGCCGCCGTGCAGCATCGCCTCGTGCACGAGTCGCGTCGCGGCCGCCTGCGGATCGCGCTCCGCGAGGAGCACTTCGCGGAGCGCGTCGCTGTCGAGCTCGCCCGACAGGCCGTCGGAGCACACGAGGATGCGATCACCCTCCTCCGCGGGGATGAGCCAGTAGTCGGGTTCGGAATCGCTGCCCGCGCCGATCGCACGCGTGATGACGTTGCGTCGGGAATCGCGCGTCGCGGCGGCGGCGTCGAGCTCACCGCTGTCGATGAGCTCCTGCACGACCGAGTGGTCGACGCTGATCTGCTCGAACTCGCCCTCGCTCAGGCGATACGTGCGGGAGTCGCCGAGGTTGATCGTGAGCCAGTACCCCTCGCCGTCGATGTCGGCGATGACGACGCCCGTCAGGGTCGTGCCCGCGCCCGCGCCCATGCCGGGGGGCAGCGCCTCGACGCGGCGGCGCGCCTCTGCGAGCGTCGCGTGCACCTCGTCGATCGTGAGGCTCCCACGCCCTGCGAGCTTCGAGAACTCGTCGATGACGGTCGCGCTCGCGATCTCGCCGGCTGAGTGTCCGCCCATCCCATCCGCCACGAGGAACAGCGGCGACGCCGCGATGAAGGAGTCCTCGTTCACGCGCCGGCGCAGACCCGGGTCGGTCGCCGACCCGTGCACCACCGTCACCGGAGACTGCGTCATGAAGGCTCGCTCACCGTCGCACTGCGGTCGCCGAACTCGAGCCGGTCACCGGGGCGCAGGTTCGTCTGCTGACCCGGAAGAAGCGGATGCCGCATCCCGTCGCGCACGAGGATCGTGCCGTTCGTCGAATGGCGGTCGACGATCCATGCGCCGGCGTCGTCGCATCCGATCTCGAAGTGCGTCTTCGACAGCGAGAGCGTCTCGTCGCGTACTGCGACGCTGACGGCACCCGGCTCGGCGGCGGGGTTTCGGCCGTACAGCGTGCGCCCGTACACGGCCATGCGGCCGCCGTCGTCCCACGTGAGCACCGCGATCGCGCGCGCGTCGGGGTCGAGCGCCGGGCGCGGTACCGCGAGCGTCGACCTGCGGTTCGGACTCGCGGCGAGCGTCGCGTCGAGGTCGTCGCCTCCGTCACCGGACGAGACGGATGCCGCATCCGTGCGCAGACGGTCGCCCGTGATCCCGGGCACGTGAGCGATCATGCCCGTCGACGCAACGGCGACCGCAGGAGCGGCCTGCGGCGTGGGAGCCGCCTCCGGTGCCGTGGCCGCCTGCGGTGCCGGGGCGGCCCGCAGCGTGGGGACGGGAGGGCGCGGCGGAAGCGGCGGGCGGGGAGGAACGGCTCCCGAATACGCGGGGGCCGCGGCCTGCGCGGGCGCCGAGCCGGTGCGGACGGGACCGGTCGGGGCTCCTGCGGGCGACGCGAGGTGCTGGATCGGGACACCGGCGGGCGGAGTGGCGGTGAGTGTCGCGGCGCTGTCCCGGTCGACGAAGAGGGCGGATGCGACCTTGTCGTGCCACCCCTGCCGGCGGCCGCTCGAGTCGAAGAGCGGCGAGAAGTATCCGACGACGATCGAGCCGGCGAGGCCGAAGACGATGTTGCGAAGCAGCGCGCGCCAGAAGCCGATGGGGGCACCGGTCGCGGCATCCGCCAGCCTGATGCCGACCAGCCGCTGGCCGATCGATCCGCGCACGCCCTGCATCGCGGTGTACACGAGCCCCCACGCGAGGGCCGCGAACGCGATGCCCACGTACATGAGGAGACCCGCGAGGGCGAGCGCGGTCTGCGTCCACGAGGGACCGACCGTGAAGATGATCGCGGCGCACACGCCGACGAGCACGAGCGAGATGCCGAGCGCGATCGCGACGTCGATCACGCAGGCTCCGACACGGCGCGCGATCGTGGCAGGCGCGGCGGCCGTTGCAGCGGGGGGCGGGTTGGTCATGCGGTCTCCGCGGGTTCGGAAGGGGTGCGGGGTTCGGCGGCGGTGCGGGACCGGCGCGACGACGAGCTGGCCGATGCGCGTGCGACGAACGGGCGGGCGAGGGTGAAGCGGGCGCCCGCCAGCAGCGAGCGCAGCGACAGGCGGGCGCGCACGCGGCGCCAGAAGGTCGCGCGGCTGCCCATCGTGCCGACGATCTCCTCGACCTGTCGCCAGAACTCGTCGACGTCGTGCTGCGTGGGCTCGGTCGGACCGAACACCTGCGCGTCCGCACGGTCGGCGAGGGTCGTGACGGCCGGCTCCTCGAGGGCGGTGCGGACGACGCGCGCATCCTCCTGGCGGGTCGCGCCGACGCGCACGGGCGTGCCGTAGTCGACCGCGCGATCGACCAGCTCGTCCCATCCGCCGCTGATGCGGTCGGCCGCGCGCTCGGCGTTGCGGCGCTTGCGGCGACGTGCCGCCTTGAGCGCGCCGATCACGACGAACGGCGACGCGAAGAGCGCCAAGATGCCGAGGGTCGCGGTCGTGATCGACACGATCGCCCAGATGATCGCGCCGATGCCGTCATCGCCCTCCTCGGGCTCGCGCTCGTCGGGGATCGTCGGGGGCAGGTCCACGGGCTCCTGCTGCGGCGGCGGGGGCTGCAGCACCTGCGGCTTGGGATCGGACCGCGGCTTCGTCTGCTGGTCGCTCGGCACCTGGTCTTCGGGCGGCGTCGGGTCGAACGGCACCCACCCGGCGCCGTCGAACGCGACCTCGACCCACGCGTGCACGTTCTCGCCGTTGGCCTCGAACACGGGCTCGTCTGCGCGGTCGGCGTCGGGATAGAACCCGAGCACGACTCGGGCCGGGATGCCGATCTCGCGCGCGAGCAGCGCCATCGCGACGGCGTACTGCTCGTCGTCGCCCACCATCTGCTCGGAGCCGAGCAGCGCCGTGATGCGCTCGGCGCCGTGTCCGGCGCGCGAGAGCGGCTGCCCCTCGAGCCCGTGGCTGAAGAAGCCCTCGGTCGACAGCATCTCCTGGAGCGCGCGAACCTGCTCGATCGGCGTGGACGCGTCGGCGGCGGCATCCGATGCGATCTCGGCGAACTCCTTCGGGACACCCTGCTGCTTCGGGAGTCGCACCGGCGCGAAGCTCACGCCCTCGAGCGCCCTGTCGCTGGGCACCGAGGGCACGACGACGTCGAGGTCGTACGCGTCGCCCTCCTGCAGCGCCGCCGTGACGACCGCGGTGTATGTCGCGGCGTTGTAGTGGGCGGAGCGGCGCAGGTCGTCGGCGCGGTCGCCGTCGAAGCGGACGGATGTCACGGAGCCGACCTCGGGCATCCACACGCCGTCCAGCTCGCCGATCTCGACGCGCACCGATGCCTCGGTGCCCTCGACGGTGGGCGACATCGTGTCGCGCATGGGCACGAACGCGCTCGATGATCCGGCGCCCTCGTCGGACACGTTGTAGACGGTGCCCGAATAGGCGTCCATCGTCGCGAGGCGCACGCGCGCGCCCTCCGGCAGCCCCTTCACGGTGAAGAGTGCGTCGTCGGGGTGGTCGCGCACAAGCGAGCGGAACGACTGGAGCGGGCTCGGATACTCACGCACGTCGAACGGCGGGATCACGACGTCGCGCAGGACGTACCGCGGCGACGCCGGCGCGGCGAACCCGCTCGTCGCGACGCCCGCGACGACCGCGACGGCGATGACACCCGACCCGAGCAGCGCGCGGCGCGCGGATCCTGTCTTCGCGGCATCCGATCCCCCGTCCGCGCTTCCGAGCGACACGGCGGCCGACGACGGCGCCCACGCCTCGCGGAGCGCGAGCCACGCGACCGCGACCACTGCGAAGACGACGCCCTCGACCACGGGGATCGCCGGCTGGGACGTGCCGAGCGCGATCTGCGTCGCGAGGTACGCTGCAGCGGGCAGCAGCGCCCACGCCGCGTGGCGGAGGCGCAGTCCGAACCCGGCCGTGAGCGTCGCCGCGACGAGCGACAGCAGGAACGGGACGATGAGGAACTGCTCGGATGCCGGGACCGGCGCGAACGTCGTGAGGAGCTGCTTCCACGACGTGACGATGCCGGTGCCGAGCCGGAACCACGACTCGAGCGTGGGGACGACGCCGACGATCGTCGTCTGCGGGACGGCGAGCGCAGGACCGATCAGGAAGTACGCGAGCACGACGAGGCCCGCCTGCTCGAGCACACCCCAGCGCAGTCGCGCCGCGATCGCGGCGATGCCGAGGCCGACGAGGGCACCCCCGACGGCGGCGGGAAGGTACGCGGGGCCTCCGAAGGTCGGCCAGAAGCCCGCGATGGGAACCGCGATGAGCAGCGCGGCGGCGGCGAGGTCGAGCGCCCAGCGGCGGGTGGTGGTCGTCGCGTTCGCGCGGCGCTCGGCCGCGCGGCAGGCGCGCTGCTCGCGGCGGCGTGCCGCCTCGGCGCGGGCCTCGTCGCGCTTCGCCCGCTCGACGACCGGAGTCTCGTTCGGCGCACTCATGCGAGCACCTTCCGGAGGGCGGCGGGGAGCTGGTCGAGCTCGCCGATCGTGACGACGTCCGCTTCGCCCACGCGCCGCAGCGAGGGGGTCGCTCCGCTGTGCGCGACGATCGCGAGCACGCGCGCCCCGAACGGGACCCGTCCGCATGCGGCACGGAGCTTCGCGGGGTTCACACCCGAGCCGCACACGAGCACGACGATGCTCGCGAGCTCGACGGTGCCCGCGAGGGCGGTCGTGAGATCGAGGATGTCGCCGTCGCGCGACTTCGACGGCTCGAGCGCCGACAGCGCGTCGAGCAGGCGCTTGCCCGTCCTCGCGGGCACCGCGCGACCCTGCACCCGCAGGTCGACGCGACGCGAGTCGCGCACGGCGCGCAGTCCGAGCGAGCCGGCCGCCGAGATCGCGAGCTCGAACTCGTCGATGTCGCGATAGTCGGACGGGTTGCACGACAGGCCGATGACGAAATGGGAGCGGCGCGTCTCTTCGTACTGGCGCACCATGACGTCGCCCGTGCGCGCCGACGAGCGCCAGTGCACGTGCCGCAGGTCGTCGCCCGGCTGATACTCGCGCAGTGCGTGGAACGACACATCGTCGCGCGAGAGATCTCGTGCCGTGAGGCCCTCGAGGTCGCGGACGAACCCGAGCGACTGCCCCTCGAAGCGCACTGTCTTCGGATGGACGAAGAGATCGACGGGCTGGTCGCGACGGTGGATCCGCTCGAAGAGGCCGAGGGGGTCGCCGCGCACGACACTCACCGGGCCGACCGGCAGCACCGTGCGCCGCGAGGTCGGAATCGCGAAGAGCTCCTCGACCGACTCGCCTGCGGGGAGGCGCCCGACGTCGAAGACGCCGCGGCCCGCCCCGACGGGAAGCACGACGCGCGAGGGCAGGATCGCCCGCCCTGCGGAGTTCGACAGCGTCAGCGCGCCGACCGCGCGCTCGCCGACCACGACGTGCGTGCGGTTGAGGTCGAGCGACACGTCGTAGGCGGTGCGTCCGATGAGGAACAGCGCGCACAGCGCGAGCACGAATGCGATGACGAGCGCCGCCACGGTGAGCTCCCACCACCCGAGCACGCTGCCCGCGATCCACAGGGCGATCGCCGCGGCGATGAGCACCCACGCAGCCGGGCGGATGACTCCCGCGACGGTCCGCACACGGCGCAGCGCGGCGGCGGCGACCGGCGCCGCGGCATCCGTCCACTTCGCCTTGCGCTCCCCCGCGGGCGCGCCCACGCCGTCCTCCCGCACCGCTGACGCGCTGCGGGGGGACTCGTTCTGCGTGGACTCGGCCGACGCGAGGGTCGCGGAGGTCATCAGGCGGCGGCCCTCGCCTGCGGCGCGGGGACGCTCTCGAGCGTGCGGGCGACGACGGCCTCGGCGGTCGTGCCCGAGAACTCCGCCTCGGGGTCGAGCACGAGACGGTGGGTCCACACCGGGCCGACGAGCGCCTTGACGTCGTCGGGCGTCACGAAATGGCGGCCCTGCGCGGCGGCCCAGACCTTCGCGATGCGGATGAGCGAGAGCGAGCCGCGCACCGAGACGCCGAGGTTCACCGAGGCATCCGCGCGCGTCGCCTCGGCCAGTTCGGCCGTGTAGCGCAGCACCGCGGGCTCGACGTGGACCGTCGCGGCGAGGTCGGCCATGTCGGCGACGGCGCCGGTCGTGATGATCGCGGGGAGGTGC
>Ga0180217_1003204_pt1 | contig 14070 bp, 13 predicted proteins | sample eDN3rd37CBELigOP_FD_128521 | JGI IMG/M metagenome (GOLD analysis project Ga0180217, IMG submission 128521) | Enriched Organic Plus compost microbial communities from Emeryville, California, USA - eDNA 3rd pass 37_C BE-Lig OP (version 2) (version 2) ... | reverse complement strand
GCGGCCGGTGAATTGACGCTGTTGCTGGGCCTTGATCATGTTCTGCTAGCTCCGGGGTCTGATGAACTTTGCGCGGTACGTTGCCTGTTCGCCGCCTTCGGTGTCCTCGATGATGAAGTGGAACGACTGATCCTCATCGTGCGAGGCATTTGCATCCTGCCGGACGAAGATGTGCAGTTCGCGCAGGCGGTCCGGCTCGACGCGTACCCGCAAATTGTGCCCTAGCGAGTGCTCGATTTCCGGCGACATCATGATGGCACTCTCAAGGCCCCTGATCGAGATGACAATGTCTCGCGGCTGAGGAATCATATTCAGGAGCTTGACGGTGTAACCGTTGCGGATCGAGCCGTCTGAGAGCACCACAAACTGCGGGTTGCGGTCGTGGAGCACATTGAGCTCAAGCCGGTCACGAGTCACCAGGGCCGACAGCATGCCCAGGCTGATCACGAGCAGGATGCTGGAATAGATGAGGGTGCGCAGGCGGAAGATGCTGCCCCAGCGGAAGCGGGCGACCTTCTCGGACAGCGTGCCATCCTCATTCTTGACCCGGCGCGGGTCGATCGAGGCGGTGCCGCCAGCCGTAGCAAGCGCCATGTTGGCGTTGTAGTCCCCAAGGGTGGCGTAGGAGATCAGACCGCGTTCCTTGCCGAGCTTGTCCATGACGTTGTCGCATGCGTCGATGCAGAGGGCGCAGGTGATGCACTCGAGCTGCTGGCCGTCGCGGATGTCGATGCCCATGGGGCAGACAGCGACGCAGGCGTTGCAGTCCACGCAATCGCCGGCGATGACGCCAGACGCGCTCGCCTTCTTGACGCCGCGGGTGCGCGGTTCGCCACGCCAGGCGTTATAGGTAACTGTGAGCGAATTCTCGTCCAGCATGGCTCCCTGGATGCGCGGCCAGGGGCACATGTAGGTGCAGACCTGTTCGCGCATCAGACCGCCAAAGACGTAGGTGGTGGCGGTCAGGATCGCGACCGTAGTGTAGGCGACCACCGGGGCCTGGCCTGTCACGAAGTTGCGCAGAAGGGTGGGAGCATCGGCGAAATAGAAGATCCAGGCGCCACCCGTCAGCAGGCCGATGATGAGCCAGCTTGAGTGGACGGCAACACGCTTGAAGATCTTCTCGGCCGTCCAGGGGCCCTGATTGAGCTTGATCCGGGCGTTGCGGTCGCCTTCGATCAGGCGCTCAACGGCGAGGAAAAGGTCGACCCACACGGTTTGGGGACAGGTGTAGCCACACCAGGCACGACCGATGGTCGCGGTGATCAGGAAGAGACCGATGCCCGCCATGACCAGCAGGCCCGCGATGTAGATGAATTCCTGAGGCCAGATCTCGATGAAGAAGAAATAGAACCGGCGGTTGGCAAGATCGACCAGCACGGCCTGATCCGGCGCGTAAGGGCCTCGATCCCAGCGAATCCAGGGCGTCAGATAGTAGATGCCGAGGGTGATGAGCATCACCAGCCACTTGAAGCGACGGAACTGTCCTGTCACGCGCTTCGGGAAGATCTTCTTCCGTGCAGCATAGAGGGGTGGCCGGTTGCGCTTGGCATTTACCGGTTCGACGTCGAGGTGCGGGATATCTGAAATGTTTGCCATGTGATGGGTTTGCCCCCTGCATACGGCCAGGGCCTTGACCAGGATCAAATGCACCGGAATGACGCAGGCTGCGTTCAGGAGGATCCCTAGACGAAAAGGGGAGGAAAGCTCCGGACACCGAGATCCGGAATTTTCCTCCCCCACTCCCCCCCACAGGAAGTTCCGTTCGAAACCTAATGGGGAGGATCGTTGTTGCTTTGATCTAGATCAAACGTCTGGACTTATTGTTTGGCACCGCCGAGCGAGTAAACATAAACGGCAAGCTGCTTGACCGTGACATCGCCCAGACGTGCCTGCCAAGCCGGCATGACGCCATGCTTGGGCTTGCGGATCTGGGCGGCGATCTCAGCCTCGGAGGAGCCATAGAGCCAGATCGCATCTGCCAGGTTGGGCGCACCCATTGATTGGTCACCCCTGCCTTCGGCGCCATGGCAGGCTGCGCAGTTGTCAGCGAAGAGCTGCTTGCCTTCCTCGGCCAGAGCGGTGTTGGAGGGCTCCTGCGTCAGTGAAGCGACATAGGCGGCAATCTTGCGAATCTCCGCTCCCTGCAGCATGTCGCCGAACGCCGGCATTTCAGAGACGTGCGTCTCTTCGTCCTGCGTGTAGCGGATGCCGTGGGCGATGGTCTGGTTTATGCCTTCGATGTCATTGCCCCAAAGCCAGTCGTCGTCATTCAGGTTCGGATAACCAGCCGATCCCTGAGCGCCGGAACCATGGCACTGCACGCAATTGACCTTGAAGGCGGCCTCACCGGCAGAGCGGGCGAAGCGGTAGAGCCTGTCGTCAGCGATGATTTCCGGGAGCGACTTCTCCGCAATGGCGGCTCGCAGCTCAGCCTGACCTTCTGCCACCTGATTCATGGTCTGCGAGAGCTGACCGCGGCTGGACCAGCCAAGGACGCCCTGAGTCGCAGAGCTCACCAGCGGCCAGGCCGGGAAGGCGATCGTGTAGCCAATTGCAAAGACAATGGTGGCGTAGAAGGTCCACAGCCACCAGCGTGGCATGGGATTGTTCAGTTCGCGGATCCCGTCCCACTCGTGGCCGGTCGTCTCGACGCCCGACAGTTCATCGATATGCTTTTCAGTCATCTTGATCGTCCTTGAGCGGAATAAGGGCGGCTTCCTGGGCGTGATGCTTGGCGCCCGGGCGGAAGACGAACAGTACGGCGCCGACGAAGAAGAGCGTCATGAAGAGAAGCGCCCAGCTGTCAGCGAATTGACGGAGTGCGGTATAGGCTTCCATGTCACTCTCCCTCAGCGGTAGCCGCCGGTCTCGTCATAGGTCGAGAAGTCGACGAGGGTGCCGAGCATCTGGAGATAGGCGACGAGTGCGTCCATCTCCGTCAGAGCCTGCGGATTTCCGTCGAAATCGCCAACCACTGCCTTGGGATAACGCGACAGAAGGTCGTCATGATCGCCGTCCGGATCGGCCTGGACGCGGATGTCCGCGTTGGCCTTGCTGATCATTTCCTCGGTGTAGGGGACGCCGACCTTGAGGTTAGCGACCAGCTGGGTCGAGAAGTCGCCGACTTCAAGCGGCTTCTTTGCCAGGAAGCTGTAGCTCGGCATGACCGACTCAGGGACGACGGACTGCGGGTTGATCAGGTGCTGGACGTGCCACTCGTTCGAGTAGCGACCGCCGACGCGCGCCAGGTCAGGACCTGTGCGCTTCGAGCCCCACTGGAACGGATGATCGTACATGGACTCGGCCGCGAGGCTGTAGTTGCCGAAGCGTTCCACCTCGTCACGGAAAGGACGGATCATCTGGCTGTGGCAGGTATAGCAGCCTTCACGGATGTAGATGTTGCGACCGGCCAGCTCCAGCGGCGAGTAGGGACGCATTCCCTCTACCTTCTCGATGGTGTTCTCGAGATAGAAGAGAGGCACGATTTCCACGATGCCGCCGATGGTGACCACGAAGAGCGAGCCAACCAGGAGCAGCGTGGCATTGCGCTCGATTATCGCGTGCTTGTCGAGAAGTGCCATTCTTACGGCTCCTTATTCTGCTGGCTGCAGGGCTGGCGCTCTGCCACCCATTGGGGCTTCCTCACGGACCTTACCCTTGATCGTCATGAAGACGTTGTAAGCCATGAGAACTGCGCCAAGGAGGTACATGGCACCACCGGTTGCGCGCATGATGTAGTAGGGGTGCATGGCGGCGACTGTTTCGGCGAAGGTGTAGACCAGGAAGCCCTGATCGTCGTACTCGCGCCACATCAGGCCCTGCTGGATGCCGGATACCCACATGGTAGCGGCGTAGATCACGATGCCGATCGTGGCGAGCCAGAAGTGCCAGCTGACCATGCGGATCGAGTACAGACGCTCACGACCCCACAGACGCGGAACGAGGAAGTAGATCGCGCCGAAGGAGATCAGGCCGTTCCAGCCGAGAGCACCCGAGTGCACGTGGCCAATGGTCCAGTCCGTGTAGTGGCTGAGCGAGTTCACGGCCTTGATCGACATCATCGGCCCTTCGAACGTTGCCATTCCGTAGAAAGCGACGGCCATGACCATCATGCGGATGATCGGATCGGTGCGGAGCTTGTCCCATGCGCCCGAGAGCGTCATCAGACCGTTGATCATGCCACCCCAGGACGGCATCCACAGCATGATGGAGAAGACCATGCCGAGTGTCTGTGCCCAGTCAGGCAGAGCCGTGTAGTGCAGGTGGTGCGGACCGGCCCAGATGTAGAGGAAGATGATTGCCCAGAAGTGGATGATCGACAGGCGGTAGGAGTAGACCGGACGGTTCGCCTGCTTCGGAACGAAGTAGTACATCATTCCAAGGAAACCGGCGGTCAGGAAGAAGCCGACAGCATTGTGGCCGTACCACCACTGCGTCAGGGCATCCTGAACGCCGGCGAAGAGCGAGTAGCTCTTGGAGCCGAGGAAGGAGACCGGCATCGCCAGATTGTTGACGATGTGCAGCATGGCGATCGTGATGATGAAGGACAGGTAGAACCAGTTCGCAACGTAGATGTGCGGTTCCTTGCGCTTCAGGATCGTGCCGAAGAAGACGAGGAAATAGGCTACCCAGACGATGGTGAGCCAGAGGTCAACATACCATTCGGGTTCAGCATATTCGCGGCTCTGCGTGATGCCGAGCAGGTACCCGGTAGCCGCCAGGATGATGAAGAGCTGGTAGCCCCAGAACACGAACCAGGCGAGGTCGCCGCCGAACAGGCGGGCGCGGCTCGTACGCTGGACCACATAGAAGGACGTGGCGATGAGCGCGTTGCCGCCAAAGGCAAAGATCACGGCAGAGGTGTGCAGCGGACGAACGCGGCCAAAGGTCAGGAACGGCTCGAAATTGAGCTGCGGGAACGCAAGCTGCAGTGCGACGACCACGCCGACGAGAAGACCCACGACTGCCCAGAAGACGGTGGCGATCGCACCGTAGCGGATCGGGCCATCCATGTAGCGCTCGGTTCCATCGGAACGCAGCGGAATGGACGCCGGGCCTTCAGCAGATGCCCAGGATACCTGGCGCAGCAGGACGATCGTACCAGCGGCAAGCGCGAAGAAAAGAACCCACATATGGGCTCTGAAAGCGGAGTCTTCGCCCAGGGCTGCACCGGCGAGCGCAAGAAACGCCGCCAGTGTCAGAAGAACTATCTCTTTTCCGTATTTCATTGAGCCTTCCTCGGATGAGTCGCGAAAGCATTGCTGCCTTGGCGTTTTGCTATCCTTTGTGGGCTTCGCCGGAGGAGAAGCCTTGATTTGAGTCAAGGGAAGGGGCGCAACGGGGTGCGCACTTTGTCACCCCTGTTGATCTGCAGTCTCCGGCTCACGACAGGAACCGCTTTCCCGGAAACTGCGTCAGTAGGCCAGGAAGAGGGTGGTGGGCGGCTGGTCCAGCATAGCCTCCGTGACGCTGCCCAGGACTGTGTGGCGGAAGCGTGATTGCATGGTGGCACCCATGACCAGCATTTCGGACCGGTTCTGCTCCACGTACCGGCTGAGCCGCTCGGCCACATTGCCGTCCTGGGCCGTGAGCATTTCAACGCGAACCTCACCCACGCCCTTGAACAGAAGGTAGTTGGCGAGATCAGCACCGGGTGTCATGGAGGAGAGGTCCTTCTCGCCTGCAACGGTCACAATCGAAACCTCCGTGGCGGACTGGAGGAAGGGGAGAGCATCATTGATGGCGCGCGAGCACCGCGCGCTGCCGTCCCAGGCGACTACGATCCGGCCGGGCGAGGGATTGGCGCCGTCGTGCGGAACGATGACCAGAGGTCGCCCGCTTTCAAACAGGACTTCCTCGATGACCTCTCGCTGCTGGCAGTGGATGCTGGCTGCTGCGTCCAGCACAGAAATGTCATTTACGCGGGCGAGGCGGGTCAGCCGGGCGGCCAGGGTTTCGGATATGGGACTGTCAGGCAGGGCCGGATTTGCCGACCCCCTGTTGCCGATCAGCTTCTGGGTTTCGAACGCGGCGAGGCGGGTGACTTCCTTCACCCGTTCGATTTCGGCCCGTAGTGCACCCATTGCATCGTTGCCCGGGCGGAACAGGGGAAAGTCTTCGAGTGTCGGCAGGATGCAGACAGTGAGACGTGCAGTGGCAACCCTGGCAAGTTCATTGCCAAAGCAGAGTGCAGGGGTTGGCGCAAATGGTTCGGTTGCTGCTGACCCCACCAGCAGGCACTGAAGTCTCGTCATTTCGCACTCCTCCAGTGCATTGTCATTGAACCCGTCACCCCCGTCGGGCCGAAAGCTTCGAAAGCGGCTCAGCGGGCTGGCGCAAGCGTAGCTTCCTGCTGAGTCTCCATTTCTACCGCCGGTTGCCCCTGCCGACTTTGCGATGGATCAAAGGCGACTGTGCTAAATGCCGTCTGCAGGAGTGATCGCCCAACTGCGTGACTAGGCGGGCAGCTACAAATTCTGGTACTAAGCTGCTTTGCTGTAAGGATGGTGCCGGTTTCGACTTCGGGGCTAGCAAGGGGTGTTTGAATTGGCGTTTACGTGGTTGCTTCCCATAGCTCCGGTTTTGGTCCTCGGAGCTTCATACCGATGGGGAAATCTAGCGGGCGCAGCCGTGTTTGTGGCACTGGCCGGAGGTGTTCTGGCAGCCTTTCAGCTGGAATACATGGATCTGGCCGTCGGACCCGCCCTCATCTGCGCCATCTGCTGTGGCCTCTTGCTGCTAGCCGGCACAGCCTTCCGCGAGACTGAAGAGCAAGCGACCCAGACGCAGCGTGATCTCGAGGCCCAGAAGGCACATCTGCGCTCGGTGCTCGACACCGTTCCAGATGCGACGATTGTCATCAATGACAAAGGCAGGATGATAACGTTCAACCGGGCAGCAGTACGCCAGTTCGGCTATGAAGAAGAGGAAGTGCTGGGCAAGAACATCAGCATGCTTATGCCCGAACCCTACAGCAGCAAGCATGACGCGTTCATCGAGCGCTATCTTTGCACGGGGGAGCGCCGGATCATCGGCATCGACCGTGTGGTTGTTGGGCTTCGCAAGGATGGATCGACTTTCCCGATGAAGCTGACCGTGGGTGAAATGAACAGCGCAGGCGAGATCTTTTTCACCGGTTTCGTGCGCGACCTGACAGAACGAGCGGAGACAGAGGCGCGTCTGCAGGAGATACAGGCTGAACTCGCCCGGCTGGCGCGCATCAACGAACTCGGAGAAATGGCCTCTACGCTCGCCCATGAGCTCAACCAGCCGCTAGCAGCCGTTGCAAATTATGTGCAGGGCAGCAGAAAACTCGCCGAAAAGCTGGATGGCCCGATGGTGAGCCAGATCAGGCTGGCGCTGGACGAGACTGCGCAGCAGACCTTGCGGGCAGGTCAGATCATTCGCCGTCTGCGTGAGTTCGTTGCCCATGGCGAGACTGAACGTCGACCGGAAGAGATCAAGAGCCTTGTTGAAGAGGCTGCCGCGCTGGCGCTGATCGGCTCTCGCGAGCTCGGTGTGCGTACAGTGTTCAACTACAATGGCATCACTTCGACTGTGGAGGTCGACCGCGTCCAGATCCAGCAGGTGCTGATCAACCTGATGCGCAATGCCATGGAGGCGATGCGCGACAGCGAAGTGCGCGAGCTGCATGTGAACATCACAGGAAAAGATAGCGATTACATAGCAGTCGAGGTATCCGACACAGGCCCCGGCGTCTCCGAAGAAATGGCGACGAAACTGTTCCAGCCCTTTGTCAGCACGAAGGCTGGTGGAATGGGCATCGGTCTATCCATATCCAAGCGAATTATTGAATCCCATGGCGGGGAACTGACGACGCGACGCAATGAACTGGGAGGGGCAACCTTCCGGTTCACCCTGCCGATCATGGTTGAGCAGAAGGTGGCGAATGAGCGCTGATGTAGTTGTTCACATCGTAGATGATGAGGAAGCAGTCCGGAACTCACTGGCGTTTCTGCTTTCCATTTCAGGCTACGCGGTCAAGGTGCACGACTCAGCGACGTCGTTCCTGCGCCATTCAAAGGGGCTGACGAGTGCCTGCCTGATCACTGATCTGAGAATGCCCGACATGAGCGGCGTCGAGCTGATCAAACGGCTGCGCAGTGAAAACCTCGCAATTCCGGCCATCGTCATCACGGGGCACGGGGATGTCCCGATGGCAGTGGAAGCGATGAAGGCTGGCGCAATCGATTTTCTCGAAAAGCCGTTTGAAGATGAGGTGATCATCAGTGCAGTTTCGCGGGCCATCGAGATGGTGGAAAACCGTCCCTCTGCCCCCACCGACGTTGATCTAATCCGTGAGCGAATGGCGCAGCTGTCTGAACGCGAGCACCAGGTCATGGAGGGTGTTGTGGCCGGACAGTCGAACAAGGCCATAGCCTACAACCTTGACATAAGCCCGCGCACTGTCGAGGTCCATCGAGCCAACGTAATGGCCAAGATGAACTGCAAGAGCCTGCCGGAACTGGTGCGCATGGTGCTCGCCGTGACTGAGGCACCGCACTGAAGCTCCGGCCGGATTTCAACCATAATGGCAAATTGTCGCGGTTTTTGAACGAGTTACGTAGTTCCCCTTAGTGGCCGCACGAATTTTTTCGCGGCGCGATGTGGGCTATCAGACAAGCATCGTTGAAGTCGTTCTTGAGACGGAGAGAGCAATGCTTGCCTATCGCGCACAGCCAACTCCAGATGCGATGCTGGATAGGACATTCGCTGGTGTCATCGCGAAAGATGCCGGTTCGCTTGCGGACTCTCAACCACGTCAGGTCGAGTTCTATTCGGCCAACTCCCAGATCTATGCACAGGGCGACCGGGCAGCCGCGCTCTACCAGGTGGAGTTCGGAGTGGTTCGCCTGTTCAGGCTGCTGACCGACGGCCGGCGCCAGATCTGCGCATTCCACGTGGCGGGCGAGGTTTTTGGCTTCGAGGCCGATGGGCAGCATCATCTGTTTGCCGAAGCTGTCTGCGATGCGGCCGTCCGGATCTACCGCAAACCAGTCCGCGAAGACACGACTCTGCTTATGGCGGCCATGAAGGAGCTGGTGCGGGCGCAGGAGCACCTGCTGGTGATCGGCCGCCAGACGGCCTCGGAACGCATCGCCGCCTTCATGGTCGATCTCTACGAGCGGCTGGATCACGAGCGGCATTTCGAACTTGCCATGTCGCGCACGGACATCGCCGACTACCTGGGCCTCACGATCGAGACCGTTTCGCGGGTATTCTCGAAGTTCCGCAGCAAGGGATACATCAAGCTGCATGGGACGCGCGACGTCGAAATCCTGCAGCTGGACGCGCTGCGCAGCATCTGCGCGTAGCGTTTTCTGAGCACGGCTTCCTGGAGCGGTGCGGCATGGCCGCGCCGCTTTTTGCGTCAGTGATACCCTTCCCCGGGAGCGATCTTGCCCCGGAAGACCCAGTACACGAAGACGGTATAGCCGAGCACGAGCGGCAGCAGGAAGATCGTGCCCATCAGGAAGAAGATCTGTGAGGCGGGCGAGGCGGCAGCGTCCCAGAAGGTGAGCACTGGCGGGACCAGATAGGGCACGTTCGAGATCACAAGTCCCGCATAGCCAAGGATGAAGAGCGCGATTGTTCCGGCGAAAGGCAGGAACTCGGCACCGCGCCGAAGACTTTGCCATATGACATAGGTGATGAGCGCGACAGCAACGGGGACCGGCCAAAGGTAGAAGATGTTTGGTGTGCTGAACCAGCGGTCGGCCACGCGGGGAAGCGAGAGCGGCGTCCACAGGCTGATCACTGCCATAGCCAGAAGGACAAAGCCAAGCAGCGGCGGCGTGAAGCGGCGACCGAGGCTCTTCACCGGTCCTTCCGTACGCATGTTGAGCCAGGTTGCGCCAAGCAGAGCGTAGCCGCCAACCACCGCCACGCCAGCGAACACGGAGAACGGCGTCAGCCAGTCGAACGGACCGCCGGCATACTGACCGTTTGCAACTTCCACTCCCTGCAGGAGCCCGCCCAGAATGATGCCCTGGAGGAAGGCCGCTGCGATGGAACCTGCGGCAAAGGCAAAGTCCCAGAGCTGATGCCGAGGCTTTGCCACCCAGCGAAATTCGAAGGACACGCCGCGCAGGACCAGCGCCAGAAGCATGCCGATCACGGGCAGGTAGAAGGCCGGCATGATGATGGCATAGGCCTTGGGGAAGGCCACCCACAGCCCGCCTCCACCAAGCACCAGCCATGTCTCATTACCATCCCAGAAGGGGGCAACCGAGTTCATCATCAAGTCGCGCTCCTCTTCCTTGCGGGTGAAGGGGAAGAGGATCCCGATGCCGAGATCGAAACCGTCGAGGATGACATACATCATCACAGCTATGCCAATTATAGCCGCCCAGATGAGAGGAAGGTACCATTCCATGCCCGTCATGGCTTCATCTCCTGCGCGGAATAGCCTGAGGTGCCGGGACCGCGACCGAGCGCCTCGCGCGTCGCTTCCTCAGCGGCGGACAGCGGGCGGTTGGGGAGGCCCTCCGACGGTTCCCTGGCTTCAGGCGACAGGCCGCGCTCGATGAGCCGGTTGATGTAGTAGATGCCCATCGCGAAGATGATGCCGTAGATGAAGACGAAGAGTGCCAGCGTGCCCAGCACGCTTGCTGCGGGAACCGGGGAGATTCCGTCGATGGTGCGGAGGTGGCCATAAACCAGCCATGGCTGGCGACCCTGTTCGGTGACGAACCATCCGGCCAGGATGGCGATGAAGCCGAGCGGCCAGACATAGGATGAGGTGAGCAGATAGAGTCTGCTGGTGAATAGCTGGCCGCGCCACCAGAGCCACGCGCCCCAGAAGCCTATCAGGATCAGGAACAGCCCGATGCCGACCATGAGGCGGAAGGTGAAGAAGACATTGGCGACCGGCGGCCACTCATCGCTCGGGAACTGTTCGAGCCCAGCATAGCGCCCGTTCCATTCGTGCGTGAGGATCAGACCGCCGAGTCCCGGTATGGCAATCTCGTAGTGGTTCTCACGAACCTCCTGGTCCGGGATGCCGAAAAGCACGAAGGCGCTGCCCTTGGCCTCGTCCCAATGGCCTTCCATTGCAGCTACCTTTACTGGCTGGTGTTCCAGCGTGTTGAGACCGTGCAGGTCGCCGATGAAGAGCTGAAGGGGGGCGGAAATGGCGATCATGCCAACGGCCATGCGCAGCATGGTTCGGCTCTCCTCGACAAAGCGTCGGCCGAGCAGATAGCGCGCACCGACTGCCAGCACGACTGCAGCCGTGGTGAGGTAGGCGGCATTGAGCATGTGGGCGAGCCGGTAGGGGAAGCTCGGGTTGAAGATCACCTGCAGCCAGTCAACCGGATAGGCAATGCCGTCGCGGATTTCATGTCCGGCCGGCGTCTGCATCCAGCTGTTGGCGGACAGAATCCAGAAGGCGCTGGTGGCGGTACCGATGGCGACGAGCACGGCGGCCAGGGCCAGCAGCCAGTTTGGAAACCTGTTCCAGCCGAAGAGCAGGATGCCGAGGAACGTCGCCTCAAGATAGAAGGCCGTGAGCACCTCGTAGCCGATCAGGGGGCCGATGACGTTGCCCGAGAACTCCGAAAACCGGCTCCAGTTGGTGCCGAACTGGTAGGTGAGCACGATGCCCGAAACCACGCCCATGGCAAAGGACACCGCAAAGATCTTGGTCCAGAACCTCGCGAGACGATGGTACTTGTCGTTCTTCGTCTTCAGCCAGGTAAGCAGCAGGACAGCAATATAGGCCGAGAGGCCGATGGTGAATGCCGGGAAGATGATGTGGAAGGAGATCGTGAAAGCAAACTGAATTCTGGCCAGCAGAACGGGGTCGAACTCCATGCTTCACTCCTTGAGCCGATGCAGCCTCCAAACCCCACGATCTATAGTTGCACTATCGGTTCACTCCGTCCAGCTTCCGAGTTCAGAACGATAGTTATGGCGGGCTGGGGAAATACAGCCCGCCCTGCCAACATGGCAGCACCAAATCGCGATGAAGTCACGCGAGGTCCCCGGTCGGACGCATCGAGCCAACGGTGATGCCGTTCCAGTTCTTCATTGTGGGCCGCGCCATCGCGTCAAGTTCCGCCCTGAGGGGATCGGCAGGTGGTAGGAGCTTTGCCAGTGTGGACATGACCATGATCTCGGCCGCTCGCGTCGTGCCGTCATCACATTTGAGCGCGATGCCAAGGCCAAGCTCGGGGATAGCGGCGCAGAACACGCCTTCGGCGCCGGTCTTGGTGAAGAGGCGGCCCCTGCCGGCCAGCATGATCTTCGTATCGGCACGGCCGGTTCCGGCGGTGAGGAAGGGCTCGGCCATGCAGGCGGCAAGGATGCGACGGGAAGCAGCAGCCCGTTCAGGCTCGAGGCCGTCACCGGTCGCCATTCTCGCAAAGCCATGGGCGAGATTGCGCAGCGGTACGGCGTAGGTCGGGATGGAGCAGCCGTCGGTGCCGCAGGTGTTTGCACTGTGAACTGCACCCGTGACGTCTTCCATGGTCGCGCGGAGCAGGCGCTGGTACTCGTGGTCCACCGATACATAGCCCCCGTGCTCGATCCCCAGGTGGACGCAGGTGCAGAGGAACCCTGAATGCTTGCCGGAACAATTGTTGTGGAGGGGGCAGGGCTCGGCTCCGGTGCGGGCAAGGGCGACCGTCGCCTGATGGTTGGTTGGCCAGTGAGCACCGCATTCGAGCGCCGTCTGATCAAGCCCTGCGCTAGCCAGCATGGAGGCGGCGAGCTCGACATGCTCCTGTTCTCCGGAATGGGACGAGCTTGCGAGCGCGATCTCACGCTTGCCAAAGCCAAAGGCATCGGCTGCGCCGCTCTCGACGAAGGGCAGCGCCTGGATCGCCTTCACGGCGGAACGCGGGAAAACCGGGCGATCAACATCGCCGATCGAAAGCAGAAGGCTGCCGCCTGAGTCGCTCACTGCAATGGAGCCACGGTGACGGCTTTCGACCACGTTGCCGCGAAGAATTTCTACGAGAATAGGATTGCTCATCTGAACCTGCGCTGCGTTTTCAAGCTCCCCCGCGCACGTCTTAGTCCCATATGGGCGCTGGTTCAACGCTGATGGACACTCAGTCGGACTCGTCACTCCCCAGCACGAGGGTCTGGCCGCTGACCATCCGGGCGGCATCGGAGAGGAGGTAGGATACCGCCCCGACGATTTCCTCGGTACCGGGCACACGCGAAGGCGTCGACGTCCAGATCTTCCGCCTGCTGCCGTCTCCGGCGGTGGCAATGCAGTTGACCCGCACGGGCCGGTCAAGATTCTCGAGCGCCAGGATCTCGGTCATCATGCGCAGGCCCGCGTGCGAAGCCGCAATGGCTGCGCGGCCCCGTCTTGCCTGAAGGGCGCTGGTGGAGATGATATTGATGATCGCCAGCTGGTCGACCATCCGCGCGAAGGCTGCCTGAGCGGCCACGAAGGGTGCCACGAGGTTCAGTTCCAGTGCCTCGCGCAGGAGCTCGACGCTTGTGTCCTCAAAGGTCGCTTCGGGACGGATCCCGGCACAGTTGATCAGGGCAGAGCAGAGCCCGAGCGTGTCGACGACCGTGTCGAAGGCGCGATCAATTTCATCCTCGTCGGACACGTCTGCAGGGAGGACGAGAACCTCCTCGCCGCTGAAGGCGTCCTCCGCGACCTTCGCTGCCTCCTGATCGGAATCTACAATAGCCACCGACCAGCCGCCCTCCAGAAGATGTTCGGTGATCGCCATGCCGACGATGGAAGCGCCACCCGTGATGATTGCGGTTCTGTTCATCATGCCCTCGATGCCGTCTCCCCCAAGCTCGAGCGGAGCCATCCACTGATTCGCCGTCCCCTGCCGGAGAGTCATTTCAGGCCGGTCGGACGCCGCCTCGAATACATGCCTGGCGAAGCCATGTTTCGCGCAGGAACCTTTACCATCCGTGCGTGTTAGTGCGCTGTCACAGGGACAGCATTCACCAAAAGACCTCACAAAAACAAGAGCTCGTCATGAAAGATCTGGAATTTCCGCAACCCGTTACGGTTCTGGTCGGCCTCGGTTTCATGCGATCGATCCCCAATGTCTTCGACGCGTTCTC
>Ga0180217_1003190_pt1 | contig 14103 bp, 13 predicted proteins | sample eDN3rd37CBELigOP_FD_128521 | JGI IMG/M metagenome (GOLD analysis project Ga0180217, IMG submission 128521) | Enriched Organic Plus compost microbial communities from Emeryville, California, USA - eDNA 3rd pass 37_C BE-Lig OP (version 2) (version 2) ... | reverse complement strand
TACAACTGGACAAGTCGCTACCGCTCCTGCGGGGTCTCAAGTCTCACGCTTTTCCCGCAGGAGTCGCCACCTTACGCTCCAATCAAATTGGTTTGCAATTTATTAACAAAAAGCAACAATCTTTTAGAAAAGAGCCTATATTTTTAATGCTTCATTTCGTACGCGCTCCATAAAATTCCCTTACAACATCATTGTTTGCATTTTTACTGCTTAGTTTTAGCATGGCCCGTCCGACAAAATTAACTCCTATGTTTTGTCCTTCATATATGAATTTAGTGTGGGACTCGTCAATTTTTAGTAGGGTGAAAGTCGTAGTAATTTCAAATGCTTTCCCGAGTACAAAGCTTGTTTGCTTTAGCTTTTTGTTTTCGGTATTATCATATTGTGTCGTTTCAACAATATAGGTTTCTACACGTTTTCCCTCCCGATATTTTTGTTGATGCTTTGCCCCAACCTCTTCTTCTGTTTTTTCAATCAAGGTATGCTCTTCTACTTTCGGCATTATTTTCTTTATATGTTCGTCCGAAAATAGCATCCAAACCTTTTCAATATTCGCCTCAATGATCGTTTCTTCTTTCCATTCAATCATTTGTTTTCCTCCTTCCCAGATGCGAGAAATTCATCAATCTCTTCCTTTTGTTGTTGTAGTTCTGCAATTTGATGCTCAATTTTAGTTCTCTTTTGAATGAGTAATTTATCTAGGTTTGCGAAAGACTCATCCTCCATGACTGATACCATTTCTTGAATTGAAAAGCCAAGCTTTCTTAGTTTTACTAGTAGTACTGCAAGAAAAAAGCTACCATCATCATAGTAGCGGTATTTGTTTTTTGGATCAATGTAAGCTGGTTCTAGAAGTTTGACTTCCGCATAGTAACGCAAAGTTTCCTTGCTTAATCCGGTCAGTTCCGCAAATTCCTTTATTTTGTACATCCTCGCCCTCCCTTTTTATCTTAAAGTGTGTGGTGCACCCCTTAGTCAATATAAAAGTCAATTTTATTTAAAAGTTTGTCCATCTAGCAGTTCTTAATAACGTATTTTACCTATATATATTGTATTAATAGATTCCATTAAATGAAAGGTGGTTGCTACATTGATTGAAAATTCATTTTATACACAAGAATTCCACGGACCCTATGAGCTTTTTAATTTAGGAGATTTCAAACTAGAGGAAGGTGGCGTGATTCCAAATTGTCAGCTTGCCTATGCTACGTTCGGAGAGCTTAATGAAGCAAAAGATAATGCTATTGTCATTCCTACTTGGTTTTCTGGTACAAATAAAGCCTATGAACCATATATTGGCGAAGGACGAGCATTGGATTCGTCTAAATACTTTATTGTGATCATCAACCAAATTGGAAATGGTCTTTCAAGCTCACCTCATAACAGTCCTGCTCCCATAAGTATGTCGAATTTCCCGGATGTTAGAATTGGTGATGATGTACGAGCTCAGCATCAATTCCTTACTGAAAAGTATGGTATCAATGAAATTGCGTTAGTTGTTGGCGGGTCTATGGGAGCACAACAAACATACGAATGGGCAGTTAGATTTCCCGACATGGTTAAACGTGCAGCTCCGATTGCGGGTACTGCCAAGAATACGACTCATGATTTCATCTTTACTGACACATTAATCGAAGCGATTACTTCAGATCCAGGCTGGAATCATGGAAACTATCAGTCTTGTACAGAAGTGGTTGACGGATTAAACAGGCATGCTAAAATATGGGCTGTTATGGGACTTAGTACGGAATTTTACAAACAGGAAAAATGGCGCCTATTTGGTGTCAATTCTGTCGCAGAATTCGTAAACGACTTTTTACAGCCTCTTTTTGCAGCAATGGATCCAAACGCGCTATTAACAATGGCATGGAAATGGCAACGCGGGGATGTTAGCCGAATGACAAATGGTAATCTAGAAGAAGCGCTTGGAAGAATTAAAGCAAAAACATTTGTTATGCCAATTGATGAAGATATGTTCTTCCCTCCGCGTGATTGTGAAGCAGAACAAAAATTGATTCCTAACAGTGAACTTCGTGTGATTAACAGCATTTGCGGTCATTTTGGATTATTCGGCGCAGATGGTCCAGCTTATTTTGAACAAATAGATAAACACCTTAAAGAACTTTTAGCGACTCCTGTATAAACGACTTTATTTATATTAAAGGATCTCGCCATCTACCTGCTAGATGGCTTTTTTGTTTTATTTTATGTGTAAAATGAACTAGAAAGAGCCATATTAGTATCATACTAACTGGGAAAGGATGGTATTACATGAAGAAGGATGAACATCTGAAGAATCAGGTACTTTATATCACGAACCCCGCTTATGATGCTTTGCATTCGGAAAATCTGCTTGAGGATCATGATGAAGAAATTGATCGTGAACAGTTGTCCCTATTGAATAGAGAATTATAAAATAAAAAAGGAGGACAATTTAGACATTGTTCTCCTTTTGTCATTTAATCAATGGGTGTAATTTCTACATTTAGTACCCCAACACTTGGCGCTGCACCTAGTGCTTCAAACGCTTTACGGTGAAGATTGATTCGGTTTGCTGGGAATTTCTTCACTTCATCAACAACTGTTACAATGATATCTTGATTCGGAACAAACGAAACGTTTCGGATTCGTAAACGTTGGCCGCATTTAAAAGGGCTATTTTCCCCTACGGCTGCAGTCATGTTGTTATCATAGGACCAGCCAATTTCACACTTTGTTGGCGTACCTCCCCATGTCCAAGTGGCCTTACCTAAGATAGTATCAGGATTGCGGTTCCAATCCCAGCCATAGTAAGGTGATGGGTATTGTGGTACGTATTGGTTGTAATAATACTCATCATACATATTCCGTGGTTCTAAGTATCCATGACAATAAGGGCAGTAAAAACCAGACGTTTGTCTTATCATCTCACTTCTTCTCCTTCGAAACCAGTATTTTACTAATTACTTCGTCTACTTAAATGTATGTAAAACGACTAGTATTGGTTCCTATTAGAGTAATACTTAGGTTATACCGTTCGAAGTGTTTAATAAGTTCAGCTTAGTTTCCTTCTTCGTTGTTTTGTAGGCGAAATAAATCAAGCAAATCATTCTTATTGGTAACTAGGTCATCTAATGTATATCCATATAGCACGTTAATGAATGCCTGTAATGCTTCGTATAGAGCCCGTTTTAGTTTACAAGATGGTGAAATTGCGCAATAGCCTCCACCTTCTTTAAAACATTCAACGACGTTAAAGTCCTCTTCGGTATTAGAAACTACTTCTCCGATATTAATCTCCTTTGGATGCTTTGCTAGCTTAAAGCCCCCATTACGTCCTCTAATGGTTATGATATATTCCAGTTTTCCTAGATGATGAATGATCTTCATTAAATGATTTTTTGATATATTATAAGCTTCTGCAATTTCCTGTATTGTGGTCAATTCTTCGTCTTTTTTCATTGCCAGATACATTAATACACGTAATGAATAATCGGTATAATTTGTTAGTTTCATTATAAAAAACCCCTTATATTGGTGAGTTCACTATTAGTATAGCATGAAAGTCCTATTTCTACTGTAAATGTGACAACTTTTCAAAAGATGTATTCAAAGGGTATCTTTTATTATCACTGTCATTATATTATAAACATGTATTCAAAATATTGGTTTAGGAAAGGACGTTATATCATGCTTAGCCAAAAAACAATTGAAATCGTGAAAAGCACAGTTCCAGTACTAGAAAAATATGGTAAAGATATTACTTCTCATTTTTACAAGCGTATGTTCACTAATAACCCTGAATTATTAAATATTTTCAACCATGCAAATCAAAGACAAGGCCGTCAACAAACTGCATTAGCAAATGCAGTATACGCAGCAGCTGCAAACATTGATAATTTAGCGGCGATTATTCCGGCTGTAAAACAAATTGGTCAAAAACACCGTGCATTAGGAATACAACCAGAGCATTACCCAATCGTTGGTGAAAATCTTCTTGGTGCAATTAAAGAAGTATTAGGCGATGCAGCAACGGATGAGATAATCAATGCATGGGCTGAAGCTTATGGTGTAATTGCAGACGCATTCATTGGTGTAGAAAAGGAAATGTATAATGAAGCTAAGGAACAACCTGGTGGCTGGGAAGGTTTTAGAAACTTTGTAGTAGATCGTAAGGTAAAAGAAAGCGAAGTGATTACCTCTTTCTACTTAAAGCCTGAAGATGGAAAAGAAATTGCATCTTACCAAGCTGGTCAATACTTAACTGTTAAAGTACAGCCTGAAGGTGATGAATATACTCATCTTCGCCATTATAGTCTTTCTGATGCACCTGGAAAAGATTATTATCGTATCTCTGTAAAACGTGAAGAGCATGGTGTTGTTTCAACTTACTTACATCAAGAAATTAAAGAGGGCGATGTGATTACTGTAAGTGCACCAGCTGGTGACTTTGTCCTTGAATTAAAAGAAACTCCTGCTATCTTAATTAGTGGTGGAGTTGGATTAACGCCAATGGTGAGCATGTTAAATACGATCGTAGAACAACAACCTGAACGTGAAGTCATGTTCATCCATGGAGCTCTTAACAGTGAGGTTCATGCATTAAAGGATGAGGTTGCAAGCGTTGCAGCAAAACATGATCATGTAAAGAATTTTGTTGCTTACTCTGCGCCTACTGAACAAGACCGTCAGGACATGAATTTTGATAAGGAAGGCTTTATTGATCTTGAGTGGTTAAAAGCAACTGTAGAGACGAAGGAAGCAGACTTCTATTTTTGCGGTCCTGTCCCATTCATGAAAATGATGTATCGTTCACTTAAAGAATGGGGAGTTGCATCTGAAAACATTCACTTCGAATTCTTCGGACCAGCAAGTGAATTAGAAGAACCAACTGAAGCAGTTACAGCGTAAAAACCAAAAATAAAAAAGTGCCAATCGTCTACTCTATGTAAGAATCGATTGGCACTCTTTTTATATTCTGAACATATTACGAAGTCTCATAACATTATAAAAAAATGCGGCATCCCTGCCCTCTTTTGTATATCGATTTCGCTGTTGACGTAAACACTCCATAAAAGCTAAGTCACATTCTCGTGACGGGCCATATCTTTGATAACAAAGGTCATGCCTCATACAACATGAATCAACACGATTTGTAGGCGGACCGGACCCACCACAGCCTGGACCACACCATCTATAGCCAGGCATACATAAACCAAATCTTCTTCTCCTACTCATGACACTCCCTCCTTTTTGTAATGAAATATACTAATAAAATATGTTGTGATTTCATGAAAGGAAGGGCCATTGACATGATTATCTATAAGACTATTAAAAAATAATTGAAATATCTGATAAAAGTTTGGTACTATTATTCTAATATATTGACCAAAGCGATAGGCCAATGGAATATTCATTTGCCTTTTTTTATTTGTACGACCTAATACAATCATTAAACGAAGGAGATCAAAATGAAGAGTAAATTTCATTATGCGTGGATGATTGTCTTTGTTACATTCCTCACATTCTTAGCAGTTCAAGGTGGAAGGCTTGCGTTCGGGGCATTCGTAGAACCATGGGAAAATGATTTACATATGGATCGGGTAACTACTTCACTTATTTCCACACTAAGTTTTGTCATTTATGGATTATCACAGCCTTTTATTGGTAGGTTGATAGACAGGTATGGTGCACGACTTATATTATCGATTAGTACCCTACTTGTAGGGGTTAGTTTCTTTTTTATCACTTTCGTTACACAGCCATGGCAATTATTTGTCCTCTACTCCCTTGTATCAATTGGAGTCGGTGGTGCATCAAATGTAGCAGGGACGGTTCTTATTACGAATTGGTTTAATAAAAAGCGAGGGCTTGCGCTAGGAATCATGGAAGCAGGTTTTGGTTTTGGACAAATGCTCCTTGTTCCTGGATCATTAATGTTAATTCAATGGTTTGATTGGAGAACAACCATTTTTATACTAGGGGCATTATTAGTCATAATCGTCTTCCCTATTGTTCTACTCTTTTTACGTAATCACCCGAATGAAAAAGCAATGGAGCCTTTAGGTGGAAAAATTATCGAGGAAGAGGAAACAAAGTCAGATTTCTCCAAGAAACCTGTTTCGCTCAGCATGCTTTTTAAAATGCGTCAATTTTGGTTTATAATGCTTCCATTTGCTGTTTGTGGGTTTACGACAACAGGATTAATGGATACACATTTAATACCTTTATCCCATCACCATGGCTTTTCACCAACTGTGACGGGTACAGCTGTAAGTATTTTAGCAGCTTGTAATATAGTTGGAATCCTTCTTTCAGGTGTTATCATTGATTACTGGAGTAGCCGTAAATTATTAGTGTTCATATATTTTACACGCGCACTATCAATTGGTATTCTAGTCTACTCACATAATACTGTGTTGCTATTAATATTTGCCGCCGTTTTTGGATTCGTTGATTTTGCTACAGTTGCACCAACTTCATTATTGGTAACCCAATATTTTAAAGAGTATTCAATTGGTTTTATTGTTGGATGTTTGTCTCTTAGTCATCAAATTGGGTCCGCACTTGGTGCTTATATTCCTGGCCTTTTATTTAGTCATTATGGGAATTACGACTTATCTTTATATCTTTCAATCTTTATTGTTCTCATTGCGGCGTTTATGAATCTCTTATTACCTGAACCGAATCGACTAAATGAATTGGAAAAAAGGGCAAGCTAACTTTTCGAGCTTTTGCCCTTTTTTATTATTCTACCTTATAAAAATAGAACCATTTTCATTTGTATTCTTATTTGGCCATAGTGTAAAATCTTTAAGCAGTGGTGATTTAGTCGAAAAGGGATACGAGGAGAAAATGATATGAAAAGTATTTTACGAAACTTTATTAATGGTATTTTGACAATTGTTCCGATTATTTTAGTTGTGTATGTTGTCTTTAAAGTATTTTTGTTTTTAGATGGGATTTTGGGGAACTTCCTGAAACCCTATTTTCGAGAAGATTATATTCCAGGAATTGGCCTTTTACTCACGTTTGTAGTCATCACAATCTTGGGGTGGTTATCAACAAGAGTATTTGCCGGGGCTATCTTTCGATTGGTTGACAGACTGTTAGAAAGGATTCCGTTAATCAAAACTCTTTACACTGTTATAAAGGACACATTTAACTCCTTTCTTGGAGAAAAGAAATCATTTTCAAAAGTCGCACTTGTAACGATACCGGGTACGGATGTAAAAGCAATTGGTTTTATTACAACTGAAGATGTAGAAAGCTTTTATGATCCATTAAAGGATTATGTAGCTGTATATATACAACAAACATTCCAAATCGCGGGCTTCACCTTCCTAATACCGAAAGATGAGATTGAAATTATTGACGTCAAGCCCGAGGATGCTATGAAATTTGTAGTATCGGGTGGGATGACTTCTAAATAATGTATCCCCTCTATTGAATAATGCAAAAGGAACGCACATGAGTGCGTTCCTTTTATTTTAAGGCTGTTATCGTAAACTTTGTTGCTTTTTGATCCGATTATGCAAGGGATATATTATTTGTCCATTCAGTGATTTCAGTGGATGGTACGAAATCCTCGAAAATGCTGGCATTTTCTTCGTGCGGTGTAGTTTCAAGGAAGCAATTCAACGTCCTGCGGGAATAGCGAGCCAGGCGAGACCCCGCAGTGAAGCGAGTACCAGGAGCGGAAATCACCTTACATTTAAAAACAACAATCTGTTAGAAAAGAGCCTATTTTAATAATTCTTCATGTATTGTTCCCTTTCCCAAGGATGAACAGATACTCTAAATTGATCCCATTCTATTTCTTTTGCTTCAATAAAATGCTCAAGTAAGTGGATACCTAATGCATTTTTTATAACTTCATCTTGTTTTAGATGTTCCAGTGCTTCTGATAAGGTTGCTGGTAAATCTACAATCCCATTTTCAACCCTCTCCCCTTTTGACATTACATAAATATTTGAATCAACAGGTGCTGGTGGAGTTAACTTATTTTTAATCCCATCTAACCCTGCAGCAAGAAGTACAGCCATTGCCATATAGGGATTTGCGGATGGATCAACACTTCGAACTTCAACACGAGTACTTAAACCACGGGATGCGGGAATACGAATTAGCGGACTGCGATTTCTTGCCGACCAAGCAACATAACACGGTGCTTCATAGCCAGGTACTAAGCGCTTGTAAGAATTTACTGTAGGATTCGTAACAGCTGTAAAGCTTGTTGCGTGCTTCATAATTCCTGCAATAAATTGTCTCGCTGTTTCACTTAGTTCCAATTCCCCCTTTTTATCATAAAAGGCATTTTCTCCATTGCGGAATAATGATAGATTACTATGCATTCCTGAACCGTTAACACCAAACAAAGGTTTTGCCATAAAAGTTGCATGTAGACCGTGCTTACGAGCAATGGTTTTAACGACTAGTTTGAATGTTTGGATGTCATCACACGCTTTTAATGCATCCTGGTATTTAAAATCAATTTCGTGTTGGCCAGGTGCTACTTCATGATGTGATGCTTCAATTTCAAATCCCATTTCTTCTAGTTCAAGGACAATGTCTCGGCGGCAATTTTCTCCTAGATCAGTAGGTGCTAAGTCAAAATAGCCACCTTGATCATTTAATTCGAGAGTTGGATCGCCGTGTTCATCCAATTTAAATAAGAAAAACTCAGGTTCAGGACCCACATTGAACTCTGTGAAGCCCAGTTCCCTCATTTCATGTAACATTCTTTTTAAGTTACTACGAGGATCCCCTTCAAATGGAGTTCCATCTGGATGGTAAATGTCACAAATGAAGCGGGCTACTTTTCCTTTTTCTGCTGTCCATGGGAATATAACAAATGTATTCAAGTCTGGGTATAAATACATATCAGACTCTTCGATTCGAACAAAGCCTTCGATAGAAGAACCATCAAACATCATTTTATTATCCAATGCTTTTTCAAGCTGACTAACAGGTATTTCAACATTCTTAATTTGACCAAATAAATCAGTAAATTGTAATCGAATAAACCGAACATTTTCCTCTTTCACGATTTGAATAATTTGTTCTCTTGAATATGAATGTATGGGTGACATTCCAATTCCTCCTTTGAAATCTGTTTTGATAGAAAGATAGAATAGTATAATAATCACTTTAGCCATTGGAAAAGTGTTATTTTATTAATGTTTCATTCGGCTTTTCTTGTTGTTGTAATGCTTTTTTGTATTCTTTGGGAATGATTTTTATCCAATTTTCTAGATGATCGTCCCAATGGTTCAGAATAATGGATGCTTTTGTACTTCCTGTGAATGTATAGTGGTTTTCAAGTAGTTGTCGAATCTGGTGCTCATCTTCTTCTCTAATAGTATCTAAATCCACTTGTGTTACATTGCACTGCTTTCGGAAATGAACAAAATCGTCTGCGTAAACATAAGCCATACCACCCGACATTCCGGCTGCAAAGTTTTTCCCAATCGAGCCAAGAACTGCAACCACTCCACCAGTCATATACTCGAGTCCATGATCGCCAATTCCTTCTACAACAGCTCTCATGCCACTATTTCTAACAGCGAAACGTTCCCCTGCTAGACCGCGAATGTAGGCTTCACCTGAAGTGGCTCCGTAGAAGGCAGTATTTCCAATTATCGTATTTTCCTCAGGAATAAATATTGAGTTTTCATATGGGGTAACTACGATTTTTCCTCCAGACAATCCCTTTCCAACATAATCATTCGCATCACCTTCAAGAGTTAATGTCATTCCTTTAGGTATAAATGCACCGAAGCTTTGACCTGCAGATCCTGTGAACGTGAGTCGAATAGTATCTTCAGGAAGACCTTTTCGCCCATACTGCTTGGAGATTTCACTGCCAACTATCGTTCCAACTGCTCGGTTTGTATTTTGGATTGGAAATTGCGCTTCCACTTGTTGCTGCATGTCAAGTGCAGGTTTACATACTTTTAGTAATTCCTTATAATCAAGAGAATGCTCAAGTCCATGGTCCTGTTTCTTCTTGTTGTATTGCGGTCCATTACCTGAAAATGGTTGAAACAGTACTTTAGATAAATCAAGATATTTCGCTTTCCAATGTGAAGTTGCATGATCACTTGGTACAAGTAAGTCAGTACGACCCACCATCTCGTTAATGGTTCTAAAACCTAATTGAGCCATAATCTCACGTACATCTTGAGCGATAAATCTCATGAACGCTTCAACATGTTCCGGTTTACCAAGGAATTTCTTCCTAAGCTCTGGATCCTGTGTTGCTATTCCGACTGGACAGGTGTCTAAGTGACACTGTCGAACAAGTACGCAACCAAGGACAACCAAAGCAGACGTTGCAAATCCGTATTCTTCTGCCCCTAATAAAGTAGCCATTACGATGTCGCGTCCTGTCATCATTTTTCCATCGGCTTCAAGTATCACTCGATCACGAAGTCCATTTAAAACAAGTGTTTGGTGAGTTTCCGCAAGTCCAATCTCCCAAGGCATTCCTGCATGTTTAATACTTGATCGAGGAGCTGCACCGGTTCCTCCATCTGCACCACTGATTAAAATGACATCTGCTAAACCTTTTGCAACACCGGCTGCAATCGTCCCTACCCCTGCTTTCGAAACAAGTTTCACACTAATTCTTGCTGATGGATTTGCATTTTTTAAATCGTGAATCAGTTGTGCAAGATCCTCAATTGAGTAAATGTCGTGGTGTGGTGGTGGTGAGATTAGTCCAACTCCCGGAGTTGAACCACGTACTTCTGCAATCCAAGGGTATACCTTATTTCCTGGTAGTTGTCCGCCTTCACCCGGTTTTGCACCTTGTGCCATTTTAATCTGAATTTCATCTGCATTTACTAAATAATGACTGGAAACTCCAAATCTTCCTGAAGCTACTTGTTTGATTGCACTACGTCTGGAATCACCGTTGGAATCAGGGGTAAAACGGTCATAATGTTCGCCGCCTTCACCACTATTACTTTTACCTCCAAGTCGATTCATTGCAATTGCTAAAGTTTCGTGTGCTTCCTGACTTAATGAACCATAAGACATCGCACCGGTTTTAAATCGGCGAACAATTGATTCCACAGGCTCTACTTCATCAATTGGAATTGGTGTTGTTTCTTTAAACTTAAACAAGTCACGAATGAAAATAAGTTGCTCTTGGTTTGCTTTTTCTACATATTTTTTATAAAGCTCATAATCGTTTTTCCGGCAAGCTGTTTTTAATGCATGTGTGGTTGCTGGGTTGAAAGCATGGAGTTCTCCATCTTTCCTATATTTGAACTCGTTTCCTGGTTTTATTGTTGTTTCTGCCTCATTAAAGGCAAGTTGATGTCTCATCAAAACTTCTTTTGCAACAATATCTAGGGTAATCCCACCTAAACTTGATGGTGTTCCTTTAAAATATTGATTGATTACATTTTCAGCAATCCCAACTGCCTCAAATATTTGGGCACCACGATAACTTTGAATCGTAGAAATCCCCATTTTTGACATGATCTTTACGATACCTTCTGTTATGGCTTTTGTATAATTATGAATAGCCTTATCTATATTGATTTCTTCCTGAAGCTCCCCGTTTGCTACGAGATCTTCAATACTTGCCAATGCGAGGTATGGATTAATTGCATCTGCCCCAAAACCAATTAGCATAGCTAGTTGATGAACATCACGAGCTTCACCTGTTTCGACAATAATGCTTACATTTGTTCTAGTTCCCTGTTGTACTAGGTGGTGGTGCAGTCCACTTACTGCAAGTAATGCAGGGATCGGTGCCCATTCATGAGTAACATGCCTATCAGATAAGTGGATAAGGGTGTGTCCATTTTGAATCGCCTCATCAACCCTACTGAATAGGTCTTGTAAAGCCGTTTCCAGTGTACCTTCAACATCCTCTGCTCTAAACAACATTGGAATTTCTTTTAGTCTGAAATGTTCTTGAAGTCTTGCCAGTTCATTATCTGATAAAATAGGTGATTCCAATCGAATACGCTGACAGCTACTTTCAGTTGGATTGAGTAGATTTCCTTCTGCTCCTAGTAGAGTGGATGCTGATGTCACGAATTTCTCCCGAATTGCATCGATTGGAGGGTTTGTTACCTGTGCAAAAAGCTGTCTAAAATAGTTGTATAAGAGCTGTGATTGATTTGAAAGAACGGCTAATGGCATATCATTCCCCATTGAATTGATAGGATCCTTTGATTCGACCGCCATTGCACCAATCACTTGCTTGATTTCCTCCAAAGTAAAACCGAATACTTGCTGGTATCTTGAGATAGGGAACTCTTTTTGTTCATGAGATAAAGATTTTAATTGATTAATATGAATACGATTTGACTCTAACCATTTTTGGTAGGGGTGCTCATTTGATATCTCGCGTTTGACTACTTCGTCCTGAATTACTTTTTGTTTATTTAAATCAACTAGTAGCATTTTTCCGGGACTTAATCTTCCTTTTTCTAGAATTTGGTCAGGTTCAAGATCGATAACACCTGCTTCTGAAGCAAAAATAATCGTATTATCAACGGTTACATAATATCGCGCTGGACGAAGACCGTTTCTGTCTTGCATAGCGCCAATCTGCAATCCATCTGTGAATGCAAAGGCTGCTGGTCCATCCCATGGCTCCATTAAATGACTATGAAACTCGTAGAAAGCTTTTAATGATTTATCCATAGACGGATTATTCTCCCATGGTTCTGGAACCATCATCATAGCTGCGTGAGGTAATGATCTTCCGGATCGTATTAGAAATTCTAGACTGTTGTCAAATGCAGCGGAGTCGCTTCCATTCTGGTCAATGATTGGAACAAGTTCTGATAATTTGTCTTTCCAAACAAGTGATTCAAGCTTTTTTTCTCTGGCCTTCATCCAATTGACATTTCCATTAAGTGTGTTAATTTCACCATTATGAACTAACATTCGGTTTGGATGTGCTCTTTCCCAGCTAGGAAAAGTGTTTGTGCTATAGCGAGAATGAACGAGCACAAAGGACGATTGAAAATCGTAGTCTTTTAGATCAAGATAATATTGGTCAAGTTGCCCTGGAGTTAACATTCCTTTATAAACAATGGTTCTTGCTGATGCGCTGGCTACATAAAATGTTTCATTAGCAGCGAGTTGTGCTTCTCGTATCTTTTTTTCCGTTCTTTTCCGAATCACATAAAGGAGTCTTTCAAATTCCTCGCCATCCCCGACTTTATTACCTATAAATAGTTGACATATAAAAGGCTGACTTTTTCTGGCGCTGTCACCGATAGACTTCCCATCTACAGGAACTGTGCGCCATTCTAGTAATTCCTGTCCTTCGTCCTCAACAATGTTTTGAAAAGTATCCTGACATTGCTTTCTTAACACAGGATTTTGAGGTAAAAATACCATTGCTACACCATAGCTACCTGGTTCCTTCATGCTCAGTTTTGAACAAGCTTTTTGGAAAAACAAATGCGGGATTTGAGTTAAGATTCCTGCTCCATCTCCTGTATTTGAATCACCAGCTTGTGCACCTCGATGTTCCATACGACAAAGCATGGATATTCCTTGCGTTACCGTTTGATGTGTAGCTTCTCCTTTCAAATCAGCAATAAAGCCAATCCCGCAAGCATCATGTTCATATTTAGGATCATATAACCCCTGTTTATTTGGTTGTCTAATTTGTTGCATCCAATCACCCTTTCCATTTGTTTATTAGAAGTGAACTAAGATATTAAGTTATAAATCGTCTTTTTTCTTGTTTTTTATTTTATACCGTTTTTATCCATCTAATCAATGCTAATTTTTTATAAAATCAATCTAATTTTGATATTAATCAATAATAACCATGACAGAACCCTTAATTTACCTACTTTCAATATGCTTAAAAAAGTAGATTTTTTGTATGGTTTTGTTATTTTATGTTGTGAAAGCAAAGAGTAGAAAATGGCGAATAGGAGTTTTTTATTGTTTATATCATTTTTTGATAAGATTAATCTAATTTTGAGATAGGTTAATTCAAAACGAGGTGATTATTGAATTTAAAAAACGCACCAAATTAATGTGCGTTCCAATAAAGTTATTAGTTTACATAATAATATTATGTTTTACTTCAATGTTTTTTCATAACAAATACATTCATGTACCCTTGAAAACCTG
>Ga0180217_1003188_pt1 | contig 14109 bp, 19 predicted proteins | sample eDN3rd37CBELigOP_FD_128521 | JGI IMG/M metagenome (GOLD analysis project Ga0180217, IMG submission 128521) | Enriched Organic Plus compost microbial communities from Emeryville, California, USA - eDNA 3rd pass 37_C BE-Lig OP (version 2) (version 2) ... | reverse complement strand
TCGTCGACGATTTTGCATTGGAGGATCTGGGCTTCATCTTCGTTCCTTCGTCACTACGACGAAGCCCAGATCCTCCTTAAATCACAACCTCAAATCTGTGCCATTGGCGCTGACGGCGGACAGCCGCCACACGCCTGAAGTCTGGAAAGCCCTGATGATGCACGCATGCGGCCATCAGGTGCAGTTCGAGCACGGCATAGATGGGCTGCCTTTCCCGATTGGCTTCCGGTCCTCCCGCCTCACGGTCGCGCAAATGTCCGACCTGATCGAATTCATCTACGAGTACGGCGCCCGCCACGGCGTCGTCTTCCATTCCCAGATGGAGGACGCATGACAATCCAGCGTGAACTCCCCATCCAGAAGGCGATCATGCGCTATCTGGACCTGGCTTTGCCGGCGTCATACCGGGCAGCCCATATTCCGAACGGTGGCGCTCGCAACGCCCGCACTGCCGCCATGCTCAAAGCCATGGGCGTAAAGGCCGGCATCGCTGACATTGCCATCTTCGGACCAGGCGGATGTGCCGCGATGATCGAGGTAAAGGCCGGCAAGGGCAGCCCGTCGCCAGCCCAGAAGGACTGGATGGACTGGGCGAGCGAGCACGAGTTTCCGTATGCCGTCTGTCGCTCCATTGGCGATGTTCAGGTCGCTCTGACTGATTTCGGAATCCCTGTGCGCGCGGGGGTGTCAGCATGAGGGCAGTCGATGAATGGATTGGAGCAACCGACGACGCTCGCATCCCGCCCCGCGTGAAGCTCCGCATATGGGAGCGCGAAGGCGGCCGCTGCTGGCTGACGGGTCGCAAGATTTACCCCGGCGACGCCTATGATTTTGACCACAAGGTCGCGCTCTGCAACGGCGGCGAGCACCGGGAAAGCAATCTGGCCCCGGCCCTGCGCGATGCACACCGGGCCAAGACAGCCGAGGACGTCAAGCGCCGGGCAAAGGTGGATCGCGTCCGCAAAATCCACCTCGGCATCAAGCCACAATCGCGAAACCCACTCCCTGGGAGCAAGGCCAGCGGCTGGAAGCGTCGCATGGACGGCTCCGTCGTCAGGAGGGTCACACCATGAACGCTGCCGGGCAAGATCACGTGAGCGAAGAACGCCCAACGGCACTGTGGGATTGCTTCGCCGCCGCGAAAAAAAGGGCGCTGGAAACCAACGACCCCGCCGACGCGATCGCAGCGAGACGGGCGTTTTCAGAGTGGCAGGCTGAATTCACGCGGGATGATGCGCAATCCGCAGTCATCATCCCATTCCCTTCGAGGGCACGCCGATGAACGCACTATCCCCAATGCCAGAAACACTGGCTCCGGCGTGCCTACAGACCGAACAGGCTCTGATTGGCGCGGTCCTCCTGAACCCTGCCTCCATCGACAAGTGCCGCGACATTCGTCCCGAGCATTTCTTCGATCCCGCGCATGCAGCGGTCTGGCAGCGGGTCATGGAGTTCGGAGAGCGCGGCGAGCGGGTAGAAGCCCCGGTGATCATGGCGTCATTCAATGACGCGCCGATTGCTGAAAACGGCATGACGATGCGCCGGTATATCGCCCGGATGCTGGCTGAAGCTACGACCATCACTGGAGCCGGATACTACGCCAAAGCCGTAAAGGAGATGTGGGCGCTGCGCTCTGTGACCGAAATCGGAGCTGGCGTAGCGCGGCAGTTCGGACAGGCAATGCCGTCAGACCTGCTTAACGCTGCTTTCGACCAGGTGGAGGCCATCCGGGCCGACATGATCGAGCTTGCAGCCAGCAGGCCGCGCACCGCGGGAGACATTGGCTGTGACGTTTTGGCGGCGGCGCAAGAGCGGGCACAGGGCGGCGGGCAGCGCGCCCCGTCTACCGGGTTGCCAGATCTCGACGTCAAGCTGCCTATGCGTGGCCTCGCCCCAGGCTCCCTGTTTGTAATTGGCGGCCGCACCGGCATGGGCAAAAGCATGCTGCTGTCCAGTATGGCGAGGAATGCAGCCCGGAACACTGGCGTTGCCTTCTTCAGCCTGGAAGTCGGCGCTGAGGAAATGTCGGCGCGCATGCTGTCGGATATCGTCGGCGACGGACCGACGTACGAAGAAATCCTCGCCGACAAGATGGATAACGCCGGGCTTGAGGCGGTCCATGTCGCAAACCGCACGCTGGCCCGCCTTCCCATCATGATCGACCCGCGCGCCGGCCAGACGCTGGGCGAAATGGAACGAGCGGCAACCTCGTTCGCGGATCACATCGCGAAGAAGGATATCAAACTCGGACTGCTGGTTATCGACCACGCCCAGATCGTCAAGGCTGGCGTCCGATATCAGGGTAATCGCGTGGGTGAGCTTGGCGAGATAGCCAATGGGGCGAAAGTGCTGGCCAAGCGCCTCGGCTGCTGCGTTGCTCTGGCGTCACAGATCAACAGGTCTGTCGAGAAGAATGGCGACGAAAGCAAGCGCCCGACGATTGCTGATCTTCGCGGCTCCGGTGAGATCGAAGAGGCCGCCGACTGCATCGGCTTGCTGTACCGCCCGGCCTATTACATCGAGCGTTCGGCCAAGTTCAAGGAGGGCGATCCAGGCGCCCAGGACGAGCTGGCCCGTGCGAAGAACGACCTGGAGCTGGCGATCGACAAATCCCGGCAGGGTCGCACTGGCGCGGTCAATCTCTGGTGTGACCCGGCTAGGTCCATCGTCCGCTGCAAGTCCAACTTTTACGATCAATCTGGCGGGAGGCACTGAGCATGAGCAGATGGTATCGCGCCTATGCAGGCACCGTGAAGGACGACAAGCTCGCTGAAGCAGCGATTGTCGCTGGATGCTCGCGCTCTGTGGTTATCGCCGTGTGGCACTCGCTGCTTGAAAGCGCCGCGGAAGTTGGTGACGGGGGACGGTTTGAAACAACGGCACGACGCGTGGCCGCTGTTCTCGGGGAGCCGCTTGCGACGATAGACGCGGTGTTTATGGCTCTGGCCGAAATTGGCATGGTGGAGGATGGCTCAATCGCCGCGTGGAAGCGCCGGCAATATGAGAGCGACACCAGCACGGAACGCGTCAGGAAACACCGGGAAGCAAAGAGAAACGCTAATCCCGTGCCGGGAAACGCCAATGAAACGTTTCATCACCGTTGCGTAACGCCCCCAGAAGCAGAAACAGAAACAGAAGATACTGCTAGCGCAGTATCCAGCGCGCGCGCCGGCCCGAGCTATGACCAGATCGAAAGCCAATGCCGAAAGGCTGCCGGGCTTGAGAACGACCCATCGCCGAGCCTTCTGGACCTGAGCCCTATCAACCAGCTGCTGGCAAAGGGTGCTGATCTTGAGCGGGATATCGTCCCCGTGATCAGGGCCAAGGCGCGCCCTGGTGTGAGGTCCTGGCGTTTCTTCGTGCCGGCCATCGTGGAGGCGATGACGCCTGCAGCGGGCATTTCCGGCATTAAGCCTTCGGCGCCGCCGGTCCCGGACGAAGACCGCTGGGCGAGATCGCTGAAATCCCACGCCATGGGCATCTGGTCGGACCACTGGGGGCCCGAACCCGGCAAGCCTGGTTGCCGTATCCCAGATGCGTTCGTCGCCCAATGGCGGCGCGCGAACGGCAAGAATATTGCAGCATGAGCCAACGCAATGCCCATCCGGTCCTACGTCCTCCCTCATGACCTCGTGCAGCGCATCCTGGCCCACAAGAGAGCCAAGGGGCTCAAGTGGGAGGACGCCGCCGCCATTGACCTGATTGAGGCTGGACTTGCCCTACAGCCTGACCAACAAACTGCCCAAGCCCAAGGAATTGCCCATGAACGCCAAACTGAGAAAGCGGAAAGCAGCGAGAGCGGGGAGGCCTAGGAAGCAGGGCGTTGAGCGCTATCCCAGCGGCCAGATCGTCCATCGGCAACGAGGTGAGACGCAGGAGCAAATCCTGGCGACAGGAATCTCCCAGCCACATAGGGTGGGTCAACACGATCCGTTGGATCGAAACCACGGCTCTGCACTTGGGCGTCTGTACGTGGCAGGCAAACTCACCAAAGAGCAATTACATGCCGGCATCTGGTACGCCGGTCTGTCGGCGGCATACAGACGCGAGGTTCTTGGTCTGACGATCAGGAGCAAATCTGCAACGCTCAGCGAGCGGGTCGCGACCTCTTTCTGGGGCGCCAGCAATGATAACGCGCCCACAGTTGACATCGCGCGGCTTCGGGACAAATGGACCCAGGTTCAGGGCGCCATTGCCGCAGCATGCCCGCACTACCACGCATATTCGCTGCTGCTGTCCGTTTGCACCTACGACGATGATCCTCGCGAGGAGCGACTGCCGCTCATGCGATTGGCATTGGACGCTATCGGCAAGTGCCTCTCAGCCAGGAACCGCGGAAATATGCTGTGAAAGCTCCCGACGTCGACACCCAGACGTCGGGCGATCGATGACCAGTCGAGCCCTTCGTCAAGTAACTGGTATGCATCATCAAGCCATTCCGGCGGGGTCCTTAGCGTGTACTTTGGCTTCCTCGGGGCGGCCCGTCCAATGAGAGGTCCATGTAAGCGCGCTCCTGACTTGAGGACCACGGCCATTTCGGAGCTGCCCACTTCGATCCGTTCAATGATGCCTCTTATGAGGCCTTCTCCCCTTCCTAACCTGTCGTCTGATCGGTAGGGCTCGCCGCCGGTCATCTTCCATACAAGAGAAAGCATGTGCTCCTCTATTTGTTCGGCAACGAGCCGTAAGGATACTTGAGGATCAGAGTCTGACAGATAGTACCTGAAGACCCGTCCCCTTCCTTTTACCCACGCGTGAACACATTTGTATCCATTGGTGGTAAAAATGATTCCATTCAACATTCCGGTTCGTGTTGCCCGGCAATGGCGCTTTTTATATCGTCCGTTATGTTCGATTAATTCCTGCGTTTTATCGAAAAGTCGCCTGGTTATAATCGGCTCATGAAATCCAGGCTGAACGCGACCGCGACATACGCGCTCTCCAATGAATAATCTGTTCTGCAAAACCCGAGTAATCTGGTTTGTAGAGAAGAAATTGCCAAGGTAAGTTTTCAGTCCCGCGCGGTTTAGCTCCGCTGCAATGAGGCGAGCCGACCTAAGTTTCGCATAGCGCTGGAAGATATGTTTAACCAGATCTGCCTCTGCTGGATCCACAATCAGCCGGCGATCCTTGTCGAGCTGATAGCCGAATGGCCTTCGGGTGGTCCATATTCCCCGCTCCCGTGCCCCGGCGAACCAATCCCGCAGCCGCTCTCCGATTACTTCGCGTTCGAATTGCGCGAACGATAGAAGCACGTTCAGAGTTAGTCGGCCCATGGGGCTGGCAGTCGAGAAACTTTGCGTGACCGAAACAAATGCAACGTTGTTCGCATCAAGAACAGCTATCATATCCAGGAAGTCCCTGAGAGACCGGGACATCCGGTCGATCTTGTATACGACGATAATATCGATCCCTCCGGAGGAGGCATCGGACATCAACTCTTTGACAGCAGGGCGCTTGAGGTTGCCACCGGAGAAGCCTTCATCATCGTACCGTTTGTCGATCAAGGACCAGCCAGCTTCCGACTGACTGAAAATGTGAGCAGCACATAGCGCTCTTTGCGACTCAATGGATCCAAAATCGCGGTCCATTTTCTCCGCGCCCGATTTCCGGGTGTAAATCGCACAACGCAATATTTTGGGTACGCTTACCTCAGTTCCAGACACGGTCTATCCTCCAGGCACTATTGACCTTGAGCGGTGGTTGGTGCAATTATACCGAAATTGAGTTGTGGAAGTCCGCAACGGGCAGCCGGCCAAGAGCCGGCTTTTTGATTCAATCCGAACGAGTAGCCCCCGGTGCCTTTCGAGCCGACCCGGATGTAGGCGAAATCATAGCGTGATGATGCGTTGGTCCGGGGGCTCCGCACATATGGCGCTGCTACGCCGTGCGGTCATATCGGCCAAATCACTGCGCGAGCCGGAAGAATTCACAGTTTGCGATGCGGCGCTGTAAAGCCCAGTGCCCCTGGCCAATACCCAGGTTGCGCGGTCGCAAATCAGCTGACGGCCAGCGAAAATAGCCGTAGTCGGGGAACGGGTCTGGGAAAGTCCTCGTAGACAGACGGCTCGCAAGAGCGCCGACTAGGGCAAACATTAATCGCAGTTGTCGTTAGCGCGGCGTCTGGCTTCCTGCAATCGCAGTTTCCGCAATTCATCGCGCTCCCGTTCACGCCGTTTCTTTTTCGCCTTCTCATCTTCATGAACCAAGCCGACGGCCAGTTTCGCCAGGCCCTTGAGGCCGCTTTTGACGATCGACATTCATACCCCCCCCCACAAGAACACATGATGATCGTTTGATAGTTCAGGCAAAGAGTCAATTGCCTTGGCGGCGGGCATTTTTTCATGGGTGCAGCATGACAAGATCAGACCTGCGCCAATTCGTATGGGCCGCCATCCTCATGATCCTCATAGGCCTGTCCGTCTCCGGCCTTCTTGCTATTGCTCAGGGGCAATCAAACGCGACGCAGGTAGTTCGATGACTGACGCTCCAAAGCCGGGAAGGCCGACAGACTACCGGCAGGAGACAGTGGACCTCATCTGTGAGCGCATCGCTGACGGTGAGAGCCTGAGAGAAATCTGTAAGGCCGACGATATGCCGGCCCGCTCTGTGGTCTTCAGATGGCTGTCCATTCACCGTGAGTTTGCAGACCAGTACGCACGCGCACGGGAAGCCCAAGCTGACGCACTGGCAGATGAAATCCAGGACATTGCGGACGACGGCCAGAACGACTGGATGATCCGCAATGGCGATGACGACGAAGGTGCAGGCTGGCGAGTGAACGGCGAGCACATTCAGCGCTCGCGCCTCCGCATCGATGCCCGGAAATGGATGGCCTCGAAGCTGGCGCCGAAAAAGTACGGCGACCGGCAATCTGTGGATCACACGTCCAGCGACGGCAGCATGGCGCCCACCATCATCCAGCTGGTGCCAATGACGGGAAATGACGACAGCGCGAATTGAGCTCCCGCCGAAACTGATTCCGGTTTTCAGCGGGGAGGCGGACGTTCGGGCAGCGTATGGCGGACGTGGATCTGCCAAGACCAGATCGTTCGCGAAGATGTCGGCGATCAGGGCCTATATGTGGGATAGGGCGGGACGGTCGGGCCAGATCGTATGCGGCCGGCAGTTCATGAATTCTCTGGCAGACAGCTCGCTGGAAGAGGTGAAGCTGGCGATTGCGGATGAGCCTTGGCTGGCCAGTCAGTTCGATATTGGCGAAAAATACATCCGGACCAAAAGCGGGCGCATCTACTACACGTTCGTCGGCCTCGACCGGAACATAGACAGCATCAAGTCCAAGGCACGCATTCTGCTGGCGTGGGTCGATGAGGCAGAGCCGGTCAGCGACATCGCCTGGACAAAGCTAATCCCGACGCTGCGAGAGGAAGACAGCGAGCTCTGGGTGACGTGGAACCCGGAGAGCGACGAAAGCGCCACCCACAAACGGTTCCGGGCTGTCAGCGACCCGCGCTATCGGGTCGTTGAGATCAATTACAGGGACAATCCCAAGTTCCCACTGGTGCTCGAGCGGCAACGCAAGCGGGATCTGGTCCAACGCCCCGAGAAGTACGGACATATCTGGGACGGCGATTTCCTGACCATCACTGACGCCGTGATCTTCCAGAATCGCGCGTCAGTCGAGGAATTCGGGGAGCCGCCTGAGGGGACGCGGTTCTTCTTCGGCGCGGACTGGGGCTTCGCGAAGGACCCCACGGTCCTGATCCGGTTCTGGATTGATGACGACTGCCTTTTCATCTCGCACGAGGCGTTCGGGCATGGCGTGGAGATCGATGAGACCCCGGCCCTGTTCGACAGTGTTCCGGGATCAAGGGATTGGCCGATAAGGGCGGACGGGGCGAGGCCGGAGACCATCAGCTATATGCGGCGCAAGGGTTTCAACATCTCGGCCGCCGAGAAATGGCCCGGCAGCGTTGAGGACGGCATTGCGCATATGAAGGGGTTTAGCCGGATAGTCGTCCATGAGCGGTGTGCTCATATCGCCCGGGAGTTCCGCCTCTACAGCTACAAAGTGGACAGGGTGAGCGGCGACGTCCTGCCGATCATCGTGGACGACCACAATCACGGAATCGATGCGGTGCGCTATGGGCTGGATGGCTACATCCAGGCGCGTGGCGGTACCGGCGTATGGGCGAGGCTGGCAGGCTGATGGCGTCAAGCAGCAGACAGACCCGCCGAGGGCAAGCGCAAGCGCAGGTCACCCGGGACAGTTTCCAGAATTTCGCGGCGCGGACGGGTATCGGGACGGGAAACGTCGCCGAACAGGCACGCTATGGCTTCAACCCGATTTCCCGGAAGCGCGCCGACCTGGAATACATGTACCGGGGCTCATGGGTCGTCGGAGCGGCGGTGGATGTCGTTGCAGATGACATGACCGTCGCCGGAATCGATTTCGACGCGGGCATGGCGCCCGACGATGTTCTGGCCCTCGAATCCGGGCTTGAGCGCACACAGGCGTGGCAATCGATAGGGGACGTGATCCGCTGGGCCCGGCTCTATGGCGGGGCGATTGGCGTCATGATGATCGACGGCCAGGATCTGTCGACACCCCTGAGACTGGACACCGTCGCGAAGGGATCATTTCGAGGAATCCTCGTCCTCGACCGTTGGTCCCTCAACCCGACCGGGGGAGAGTTCATTGAGGACCTGGGCCCGGATATCGGCAAACCTCTACGCTATCAGGTGATGCCAAATGCTCCCGCGCTTCGCGGCAGGCGCATCCACCACTCGCGGATCATCCGCGCGGATGGCGTCGAACTGCCTTATCAGCAGCGCCTGGCAGAGCAGGGCTGGGGCATGTCCGTTATCGAGCGCCTGTTTGATCGCCTGCTGGCTTTCGACAGCACGACGCAGGGCGCGGCCCAACTGGTCTACAAGGCCCATTTGCGAACCTACAAGGTCAAGGGCCTCCGGGACATCATTGCGACGGGCGGCAAGGCCTTTGATGGTCTGGTCCAGCAGATCAACCATATCCGTCTGTGGCAGTCCAACGAGGGAATGACCCTCATGGACGCGGAGGACGAGTTCGAGGCACACCAGTACACGTTCTCTGGCCTGAGCGACGTCCTGCTGCAGTTCGGGCAACAGATTTCAGGCGCCCTCCAAATCCCTCTGGTCCGGCTGTTCGGGCAGTCTCCGGCCGGCCTAAACGCCAGCGGTGACAGTGATCTTCGTACCTATTACGACGGGATCAAACGACAGCAGGAAGCGAAGCTCCGTGGCCCGCTGACGCGTCTCCTGGAGGTCATTCACAGGTCCGCACTAGGCCGGCCTCCCAAAGATGGTGTGCCCTTCGCATTCCGACCGCTATGGCAGATGTCGGAAGAGCAGAAGGCTGCGATCGCCAACACCACGACAACGGCCGTGGTCGGGGCCTTTGATGCGGGGATCATCGACCGGACGACGGCCCTCAAGGAGCTGAAGAACTCGGCCGAGGTCACCGGCGTTTTCGGCGCCATCACATCCGATGACATTCAGGCCGCTGAAGACGAGCCCCCGCCGCCGCCGGAAGACGTCAGCAACGATTCGGCAGGGGCCGGCGAAGAATCCCATGTGCCAGAACTGCGCCCAGCGGCTCCTGACGCTTGATCGCGGCCCCGCTTCGCCGCGGTCAGAGTGGCAGCGGGCCAGACACGCAGAGCGGAAATATCTGCGTCAGCTCCTGCGCATCGCCAGACACATCGGGGACTTGACGGAGACAGGGTTCAACCCGGCTGACCCGGCCAGCGCCGCCAGGCTTGAGGTCATGCTCCGGCGCTATGCCGACACCATAACGCCGTGGGCTGAAGCAGCCGGCTGGTCGATGGTTTCTGAGGTCGCAGCTCGGGACGAGCGCGAGTGGTTTCGCGTTTCCCGCGAGATGGGGCGGGCCCTTCGGGCTGAAATCAGTTCGGCGCCCACCGGCATGGCGATGCGTACGGCGCTGGCTGAGCAGGTCTCATTGATCCGCTCGCTGCCAATCGAAGCCGCCCAGCGTGTCCATGACCTGACCTTAAAGGGGATCACAGAGGGCACGAGGGCCAGCGAGATTGCTGCCGAGATCATGCGCTCAGGCAAGGTATCTGCCAGTCGAGCCAACCTCATCGCCCGGACCGAGGTCTCCAGAACAGCATCTGCCCTCACCCAGGCGCGCGCTGAGCATATCGGAAGCCCCGGCTACTTCTGGAGGACGGCTGGCGATACCGACGTCCGGCCGTCTCACAAGGCGATGGCAGGGGAATTCGTCGCGTGGAACGCACCGCCCACCCTTGATGGCATGACAGGTCACGCCGGCTCGTTTCCCAACTGCCGTTGTTACCCAGAGCCCGTGCTCCCTGAAATCTGACGCGGACACCCTGCATGAAGATGACGACAGACCGCGCGCCAGCGACCCTGGTAGCCGAACAGATTGGCGCGTCCCAGCATCTGACGCCCGAAGGCTTCCTGCTGTGTCGCGGCGTCAGGATCGCCCGAACCGGCCCGATGCTCTACGCGCCGGACGAAATGCCGGAGATCGAACCCGGTGACCGGGGCATGGTGACGATCGAGCGCGACGCGGACGTGCTGTTTTCGCCGGAAGCAATCGCCTCATTCGCGGGCAAGCCAGTCACCAATGACCACCCGGACGAATACGTGACGCCGGAAACATGGCGGGCCTGCGCCGTTGGCGTGACGCTGGATCCGCGGCGCGGCGAAGGCGTCGAAGCTGAATATCTGCTCGCCGATCTCCTGATCACAGACGCTCAGGCGATCAATGACGTGAGGGACGGCAAGCGGGAGGTTTCCTGCGGATACGAGTCCGAGCGCGAGCAGATCAGACCCGGCTACGGCCGGCAGATCACTGTCGTGGGCAATCACGTCGCCCTCGTGGACCGGGGCCGCTGTGGCCCTTCTTGTTCAATCCAGGACGGAGAAACTCCAATGGCCAAACGGACCGTTTGGGATCGTATGCGGACGGCCTTCAAGGCCAAGGACGAAGCAGCCTTCGAGGAAGAGCTAAAGGAAGCCATGGATCAGGACGGCGACGAGCCGCAGCGTCTTGTCATCGAGGTGAAGCAGCCTGAAGGCGAGCCGCCGAAGGAGACTGGCGACAGCGACGATCCGCTGGAGAAGCTCACGGGCGCCGTAAATGATCTCGCCGGCAAGTTCACCGACTTCGAAGGCCGCCTCGCCAAGCTGGAAGAGGGCGGCTCGAAGACGGCTGACGAGGACCCGGAAGGCGAGGGCGAAGGTGACGACGATGAGGGCGAGGACCGCTCATCGGCAACCAACGACTCGGCGGCGCTGCGTGATGAATTCGCCGACACCATTTCCCGCGCTGAAATCCTCTCCCCGGGCATCAAGCTGCCGGTGTTCGACGCAAAGCGCACCCGGAAGATGACGGTCGACGCCATGTGTGCGTTGCGCAGGAAGGCGCTGAAGAGCGCTCTCGCAGATGAGACGCGCAAGCCGCATGTCGCGGCGGTTCTCGGCCAAGCCCCGGACATCGCGAAGATGACCTGCGACGAGGCGCGTATCGCGTTCCGGGCCGCGTCGGAACTCGCTCGGAATGCCAACAACGGCCCCGGCGCCCGCCATCCGGTCGGCGATATCCCTCAGGGTCCAATGACCGCGGCGCGCATGCAGCAGATGATCGCTCATCGCCGCAAGGCCGCGCGGACCTGATCCCAACATTCCCTGAACATCGAGAAGGAAGCACCATGGTTGCTTTTGTGACCCGGATGCCTGCGGGCGTCGTGGGAGCGATTTCGCGCGACATTCATGACGCGACCGTCGTTCCTGAAATCATCGACAGCGCCAATCCGCCGACGCGCTATGGCTCGCCGGTCAAGCTTGTGGCCGGCAAGCTCCAGCCGCTGGCATCCGGCGATGACGGGACCGCCATTCACGGTTGGCCCGTTCGCGCGTATCCGATCCAGTCGACATCCGACGCTCTCGGCGCGGCTGCCCCGCCGGCGCGCGGAATGCTGGACACGCTCCGCCGCGGTTTCATGGCCGTGCAACTCGCTGCAGGTGCGGCCGCCAAGAAGGGGCAAGTCTATGTCGTGACGACGGCAGGAGGCGCTCTGGCCGTTGGCGACGTCGTGACCTCTGCCTCCCCCGCCGGGGGTGGAACCGCTGTGGAGGTGGCCGGGGCCTATTTCACGGGCCCAGCTGATCCGGGCGGCATCATCGAAATCGAATTCAACCTCTGACCGGCCAGGGCCGTACGCGCCGCGCCCGCACTGGCGCATCCTCAACGGAGATATCCCAAATGAACCACTTCCGTGATGCTCTCGCGGGATCGTCGGCGCTTGTCCGTGGGCCGGCTCTGAACCCGCACCGCTATACGCGCGACAACTACGTGACCTATGACCGCGCCACTATGGATAGCGCTGGCGCGTTCCTGATCGGTGAGCTCGAGCGTCTGGACCCGATGGTCCACGAGCCGCTGGTATCCGTCACCTGGCAGCGTGACATCGATCTGCGAACCGACGTCCAGATGGGCGACACCTCCACCAGCTATACGGTATCGAGCTTCGGCGCCGCTGGCGGAGCTGCACCGGCTGGTATTGCATGGGCGAGCCCCAACAACACGGCCATTCCCCGCGTTACGGTCGACATTGGCAAGGTCGTGAGCCCCTTCGACCTCTGGGATATGGAGGTCGCCTATACCGTCGCGGAACTGGAGTCGGCCCGTATCACCGGCCGCCCCATTGATGTGCAGCAACTCGCCGGCCTCAATCTCAAGCACCAGATGGACGCCGACCAGCTCGTCTATGTGGGCGATGCGGCGATCGGCACAACCGGCCTCCTGAACTCGAGCAAGGTCGTCAACGTCAGCAACGTGGCCAACGGCGCCAACAGCACGCCCCAGTTCGTGACCAAGACGCCAAACGAGATCCTCGCAGACGTCAACGAACTGCTGATCTCCGTCTGGGCGGCTTCTGGCTACAAGGCCCCACCGTCGAAGCTCCTGATGGCTCCGAACCCGTTCGGCTACATCGTCACCACCATGGTGTCCGAGGCCGGCACGCAAAGCATCCTGAACTTCCTCCAGACCAACAACATCCTGACCGCGCAAACCGGCCAGCCGCTGGATATCAAACCGGTGAAATGGCTGGACAAGGGCGTGCGCCCCGGTGCGACCACGGACCGAATGGCCGCTTACAGCCAGAACCAGGACTACGTCCGGTTCCCGATGGTCCCGCTCCAGCCTCTGGCCCCGCAGTACGACGGCATCTGGGTCAAGGTCCCGTACTACGGTCGCTTTGGCGTTGTTGAGACGGTCTATCCGGAAACGGTGGGCTATCGCGACGGAATCGGGTGAGGAGGGCACGAGATGGTTGAGATCAACGTCGCGAAGCCCTTCACGCTCCTCCACCGCAACGGCGACCGGCAGCACTTTGCCGCCGGCGCCCATGCTGTGGACGAGGCCACAGCCAATCACTGGTACGTCCAGGAGCACCTGGCGTCGGACAGTGAGGAAAATGCGGCTGAAACGGAGGAGGCCACTGAGGACGAGGGCGACAAGACCACGCTGCTGGCGAAGGCCAAAGCGCTTGGCCTCGCCGTTGACGGTCGCTGGACGGTAGAGAGGATCGCGGCTGCCATTGCCGAAGCGCAGGCCGGCAAGGACTGATCGTGGACGCCGCGACGTTCCGCTCCGACTTCCCGGAGTTCACGGATAGCAGCCGGTTCCCCGATGCCCAGGTCAATTTCTGGCTTGGGCTGGGGGAGAAGCAACTCCCGGAAAGCCGTTGGGCCGATCTGCGGGACCAGGGGCTTGAGCTTTTCGTCGCCCATAACCTCGTTCTCGCGGCTCAGGCCGAAAAGGCTAAGGCGTCCGGGGGGCTGCCTGGGGCATCTTCCGGCGTCACCTCCAGCAAGTCGGTCGACAAGGTCAGCGTTTCCTATGACACGGGAGCCAGCCTGATTGATGGGGCCGGCCACTGGAACCTGACGACGTACGGGACGCGGTTTCTCTGGCTCGCTCGCATGATCGGGGTGTCCGCCGTCAGCGCCAATGGCACAGATTTGAGGTTGTGATTTAAGGAGGATCTGGGCTTCGTCGTAGTGACGAAGGAACGAAGATGAAGCCCAGATCCTCCAATGCAAAATCGTCGACGA